>Ga0335072_10001882_pt1 | contig 33318 bp, 29 predicted proteins | sample Lox_Sample_21_FD_206725 | JGI IMG/M metagenome (GOLD analysis project Ga0335072, IMG submission 206725) | Soil microbial communities from Loxahatchee National Wildlife Refuge, Florida, United States - Lox_Sample_2.1 | ecosystem: Environmental > Terrestrial > Soil > Wetlands | place: USA... | reverse complement strand
GATCTGACAGGTGATTTCGTGTTGGCCGCCCAATTCAACGCAAACCCAGGAAAGTAATCTCGACACGACGACCCTAGACACCAGACATGCCACCTCGCTCATGGGAAAGCCTTCAATTACGGAGTCCTGACTATTGTAGTCCCAGTCGCAATCAAAGAATCTACCCACCTCTCTCACCGTTTTTGGACTCCCACTCCTCCATCGATCCCTGTACTTTTCCCTTCATCCTCAAGTACCATAGATCCATGCATTCGATCATCTTGCTCCAGTCCACCAACTACCTCAAGCACCACACTCGGCCTCCTCTTCTTGTCCTTCTCCTTACCTGGTATTTCCCTAAACCTCTTCATCACCGTCTCGATCATTCTACCAAACCAGTAGAAGTTTAGCGTATTCAGTAGTATATTCGAGGCCAGATATAAGCCAGCCAGCCAGGCCGGGACAGCGGCTGTGCTGGGTCCCGCGAACCGCATCACCTCAGCTTGAGCTGCGACACAACTCTCCTCTCCAAGACACAGCTCCCCGTTTCGAGGAACGAACAGTGGAGAGGCGCTGTTCGGTTGGTGCGAGACATCCAAGTATCCTGGCACAGTCGTATTGAGGTGCATAGCGGCCCAGACGTCTCGATAGACGTGTACGGACTGGTAACTGCCCCATGCAAGCCGACAGGAGAAGAATGAAGCCAGGAGGATCATCCCGTTATACCATTGAATCTTTGACCCCGTGAGGTTGAGTTTGTCGCAGAACCAGTGAATGTTGAGAAAGGGCGACGAAAGTTCGTAGAGGATAAATGTTGGACCGTAATAGTTGGAGAACGGCTTCTGAAAAGGCAAGTGTCAGTCGTCATATAACGTGCAGCAAGAAATGGTCGTAGTCAACATACGAATCCAAATGAAAACACCACCAGCGCAGACAGCGCATGCGCCCACAGTCCCAATCCAAAGACCTTGAAATATCTCGAACAGATGATCAAATCCCATACAAAATACCCAGTCGCCAACCCTTGTATCATTCCGGATGCTCCTGTATAACCATACACCCGCTCCAACGCAGTCATCTCTTTCCTCTCTTCATCTTTGAAGATCACCCATAACGCCAGCGTATTTATCAGACAACTCTGCACCATAGACACCATATGCACATCCCAGTTCAGCTTCGTCCGCCGATTCAATTTCGCATAAACATCGGGAAAGAAGTAGGACGAGAAGATGGGCGAGACGAACGACTGAATGGTCTGGTAGAGGAAGACCGCGAAGATGATCTCGTGGACATGGTATGGAAGGGTTTGGAACGAAAATATTTCTGACAACGGCTTGACGGCTTCGGAGAGCCAGGTCGGAGGCGGCGGGATGGGGTCGATCATGTTTGCAAGGGAGAAGGTTTATGCGACGGGTATCAGGTAGAGGTATATGTGCTCCCGTTCTCAGCCAGAATCACATCAACTACCTGGGTGCGAGGCCATAGACGCTGTTGGATTAAGTCTGGAGGCTGATCAGAGCTCTTGAATCTCGAAAGCCCACTCAACTGTTTGAGGATCAAAAGGCAGCAATATTGAGATTCGGAAGTTAATTGGCTAGGCGCAAAGGTCACGTGAGAAAACGACCGAGGCCTACGGCGTGCCCAGGTTGCCTTGAAACGTAATAAGTGACACGACAACGTTGTCCTTGGTCATGATTACTATTGATAGACCAGCAGTGGTTGCGCAGTCCTTTCAGATCTTGACACCAAATTTGTGCCTTGGTGGCTTAGAACGGAGTGCTACACATCAGCCACGACCTCGTTGAGGGAGTTGCAATGCCAGATAGACCGAGACTGTGTACCTTGTGCGAAGGCATTAGTCTAAATGCGCTTACCTCCTACGCTGGCTATCTGCATCATGCGTCTTACCAAGCGTTGGAAAGTTGTGCCCAACAGTGCTCTCTGTGCGATCTCTTAACTTGTGCATTGAAACAATGCGAAGGTGTTAGTGAAACCCTCCAGCAAAGAGAATCGAGCGAGCAAATATCACTGGGAGCATGCGATGGCGGCTACGTAGGTCTGGGGATCGACACAAACTTGACGAATCTCGATATTCATGTTGGAGGAGAGCGATATGCTCGACTTCAACTGTTTGCGGCCGCCGGTAGACAATCACTTTCACGGGTACTTGCCTGCAAGACTGACACAAACAAGATGATCCTGCAGCGAGGTCAGGTGTTATCGCCGGCAGGCAGATTAGTAGCCAGCCTGATTCCGATGCCAACTTTCAGCTCGTAGGACACTGGCTACGAGAGTGCATCACAAGGCATCGTTACTGTCCGATGCATGATGAAGCCACCCCCAGATTACCTACTAGGGTTATTGATGTCACACACGACAATCTTCGGCTTGTGGAGTCTCAAGGTGAGTCTAGCCAGTATGTCGCCCTCAGTCATTGCTGGGGGAAATCCAAGACCGTGGTAACAGACACTTGTACGTTGTCATCGCGAAAGAAAGGTATCGAATTCTGCTCGTTACCGAAGACCTTCCAAGATGCTATAATGGTTACTCGGCGGCTAGGTTATCGATACATTTGGATTGACTCTCTATGTATTGTGCAAGACTCGCAGAGTGACTGGCAGCGAGAAGCCGCCATGATGGGCGACTATTACGGGCAAGCACATCTCACCATATCCGCGACAAGCGCTGATGGAGATCACGTTGGCTTTCTGAATGCCCGCACTCCTGGTACCTCCAACCCGGTCAAGCTGACGTTGGATTTACCAAACGGCGAGATTGGGACAATCTTCGTTGCTCTCGGGCCACCAAACGCAGTTGCAAATGCGTTCTACCGCAATGTCGAGCGGAGTCCGATCAACACGCGGGCCTGGATATTGCAGGAGAGGGCTCTTTCTCCGAGAATACTTCATTACGGCAAGGAACAGACTTTCTGGGAATGCCGTAGCTTTGAACTCTCCGAAGACGGTAGTATTCACAGTCGAGGACTTTCGGGACTGCAGCGAGGCTTCGGCGCCAAATTATGGATGTTGACGGACTCTGACCATGGTCCTAGGACAAGTGATGCTAGGTATGAGAACATGATCCGTTTTGAGTGGCAAACATTGGTGGAAGTGTACACTAAGCGGAATTTGACCAAGCCATCCGACAAGCTACCTGCAATATCTGGTCTTGCGCATCGAGTCCCGGCAATATTCCGCACCAAATACTGTGCCGGCCTCTGGGAGAGCGGGGTGAGGCATAGTCTGGATTGGATAGCATCGAACCCCTCGGAGCCACTCGAAGAGTACCGCGCCCCTTCCTGGTCATGGGCCGCAGTGGACAGCAAAGTTAGCTTCACTGATGAAAGATCATTGAACGAGAAGACACCAGTTTTTGCGTTTGAGAAGGTCGACGTTGAGCTGTTGAGCGAGGACGAATACGGGCAAATAAAATCAGCTTCACTGACCGTGCGCGGCCACCTTCTGTCTCTTAATTCTACGCAAAAGCCGTTCTTCTTCCGGAACAAAGACGAAGACGAGGTTGATGCTCTACACGAAGACCCTGCAAGAGCCACTAAACCAGTACAGCTGGAAGTTACAGACACAACGGGCGGAGTTGTGGGATGGGTGGCGGCCGATCGGACACATCCGGCTCCGGAAGTGCTCGCATGTCTGATACTCTACCACTGCAGGGATAAATACAATGAGGAGTATTACAGCGCAATCTTCCTCGAAGCAGTCAGTCCTGAGAATAGCCCGACATATTTTCGACGCTTTGGGAGAGGATCGGTATGGGATATAAATATTGAACCGGCAAGAGAGCAGTCGATTTTACTAGTATAGGGACAAATTTTACCTGCCTTACACCCGAAATTCTTTTCCACCCCAGTCGATTTCATCAAGAGCCAGCTGGGTAATACATTGGCGTATCGTTACGAGAGTTTCTCGAGAACCGTGGGTGATCGTTTCTTCTAGCCCTCTATTGACTAGAGGAACACGCGCCGGCCGTCCCTCTTGTTTAGTCCTCAATACGGCTGATGATCTACGCCGATCCAAATCTTTAGTAAAGCCACTCCCGTGGGATATTACAAGTGATTCGTCACCGCAGTAAGCAACTAGACAAGGTCATTAAACACTTCAGGGTAAGACGTGAAGATTTACGTGTCTTTAGTCTGGTAAGCGTAAATACACGTCTGCCATTTCCTGTGGACTCATACGATGCGGAGTGTTACGAACACCGGCCGTACAGGCTCTTGGCGGTGCGGCCTTGGCGCACACTGGGTTGTCTTTTGTAACTAGTAGCCCTGCTTCATTTTTCCTTCCTTCTTTAGATTTGATGTCCTCGTTTAATGACACCTCAATTTGACCTGCTCTAGACTGGCCTCCTAACACGGAGCATCTCGAAAGAACCATGGCAATAGCTTTGCACTGCCAGCAACCCATTCAAGCCTTTCATTGACGGGATGAGCAGCTCAGAAGCCAGTCTTCGAACTAAAAAACGGGTTCAATCATCGGAAGGCAGATTCACTGGTCTGTGATTGAACGGGAGGATGCAGAAAGCCTCCGAGAACGGTCGCATCACAAATGATCTCCATAAACGTATTGGCGAATGATGCAGGTCGAGACTGAACATTTTCTGACAAGGGGGTATCATACATAGAAAATTCCATAAGGTCTAGCGAAATGGAATGCCAGGTCATTCAATGCCTCCGTAGCCACTACCACGGTCTTGGTACAACCTCGTCGTCGCCCTGCCTCGTCGTCGCCCTGCCTCGTCGTCGCCGCATGAAGGAGAAGTAGGATAACAACTCTGACGATCTCGATCTCGACTTGCCTGGCATCGGCGATATCATCGACAGCGGGTCATGATTGATAGGGACTATGGGCGTAGGCTTTAGGGGTCTAGTAGTGTCCTTCGTCAGAAGCCTTCGTTTGACTCTTCAGATTCTTCATCAGCCCCTTCGTCTGGCTCCTCATCAGATTCTTCATCATGCCCTTCGTCAAGCTGACCTTCCTCAACAGTGACCGTCATCTCCTCACCCTCTGGACAAACGCCCGTGACCGTGACCAACCCATCTTCCTCCTCGACTTCGTAACCCTCAAAAAAGTCCATGCTCCATTCGTTTAAAAGGTCGGCTCGAGCAGCTTGATTGGCTTCCTTGCGGGAGAAGAAGGTACCTACGACAGCGGTGTCTTGGATGCTTCCGTGCCAGTCGTTGTGGTAGTCGATGGATTCTCGAGTGACATAGTACACCTTCCGCATCGCTGATTTCGAGGATTTCTTCGGACCCAGAGACATTTTATTCGGAGCTTCCTTAACCGTGACGGTCATCTCCTCTCCCTCTGGACAAATCGCTGTGACAGTGACAAATCCATCTTCCTCCTCCACCTCGTAACTTTCAAAAAAGTCCATACTCCAATCATTGAGAAGGTCTTTTCGAGCAACTTTATTGGCTTCGTTCCGCGAGGAGAAAATACCGACGATATCATTGTCGTGTAGGCCTCCACGAGGGTCATTGTGGTAGTCGATCGTTTCTCGGGTCACAATATACATTGTTCGCTCTACCGGTTTCGAAGGTTTCGAAGGCTTCGACTGCTTTTGTTTTCGAGCTGCCGGAGGAGGCTTTTTGGCTCCGGAACGCTTCTTGATTCCAGAGTATTCTGTGGTGGCGGAAGACTTGGGGGCAGGAGTAGCCTTCGTGGAGCCCTTCGTGGAGCTCCGTGAGACTGCCATGTGGGGAAAAAGACGCGATTCGAGTGGTCGCTATTAAATTTGCTGCGCAAACAATTGAGGGGCTAAGGATGAAGCCGAGAGGGAAAGAAGCGATGTTAGTTCGTCCTTCTAGCAAGACACTTGGTACTCTCAATTCAATGGAGGAACGAGTTGTCGGTGCCTCAAGTAAACAAACCCCAGTTACCTAAGTCGCGCCCCCGGCTAACGCGACCGGGAATCATTCGGAGGCACCATTACCCACCAGCCCTGTGCCACCCAGCACCCTAAGATTCTGCCGGCAAATTATTCATACCACCTCCAGCCGTGGAGTAGAGCGTGTGATGGAGCCTTGCATAAGAATCGCAAGTTAGACGCAATAAACACAGTTCGAATTCCACGCCGAGCGGCGACCCCAGGTCCAGCTAAAGTGGAATTAAGTACCTACTTCAGCCGCCTGCAAATTTCAAAAGCAGAGCAGCAGAATTGGCGAGGCGTCAATGCACACCAGGAAATCGTGAATTTCTCGCTGGAGAAGAGGAAACGCCAAATTCCAACAAATATACACCGACGTATAAAAGAATCAGCATCTGCAGAGGTATTTGAGCAGGAATGGAGGCTGGTTCTACACTGCACCAGCATTCAGCAGCATCTGGGTGATGGCTTTAGCGGCGGTTGTGTTGTATAGATCACGAGCAACAGCAGCCTGGAGTGCATTGCCATAGCACCCACCCTGGGCATTAACGTCGGCACCAGCGTCCAGCAGCATCTGGACAACATTAGCATTTTCAACGAGCCTGTGACGACTAGCAGCAAGAGCTACAGCAGCCTGCAGCGCATTGCCATAGTACCCGCCCTGGGCATTGACATCGGCACCGGCGTCTAGCAGCATCTGGACAACATCTTTAGCATCATCGAAGGCGTCGTAAATAGCAGTAGCTGCTACAGCCGCTGCAGCAGCCTGCAACGCATTGCCATAGTACCCACCCTGGGCATTGACGTCGGCACCAGCGTCCAGCAGCATCTGGACAACATCTTTAGCATAACGGGAGGTAATAGCAGCAGCAGCCTGTAACGCATTGCCATAGTACCCACCCTGGGCATTGACATCGGCACCGGCGTCCAGCAGCATCTGGACAACATCTTTAGAATCGGTAACGAAGGCAATGTTAGAAACAGCTGCAGCAGCCTGCAGAGCATTGCCATAGTACCCACCCTGGGCATTGACGTCGGCACCGGCGTCCAGCAGCATCTGGACAACATCTTTAGCAATGGTAACGAAGGCGCTGTCAGCGACAGCAGTAGCAGCTTGTAGCGCATTGCCATAGCACCCACCCTGGGCATTGACGTCGGCACCGGCGTCCAGCAGCATCTGGACAACATCTTTAGCATTTCCAGCGCTGCCGTAGCCACTATCAGCAGCAACAGCAGCAGCAACAGCAGCCTGCAGCGCATTGCCATAATACCCGCCCTGGGCATTAACGTCAGCACCGGCGTCTAACAGCATCTGGACAACATCCTTAGCATTTCCAAGCCGGCCGTAGCCAAAATAAGCAGCAGCAGCATCAGCAGCAGCAGCAGCCTGCAGCGCATTGCCATAGTACCCGCCCTGGGCATTGACATCGGCACCGGCGTCCAGCAGCATCTGAACAACATCTTTAGCATTTTCAGTGACGCTGTAGCGACTATCAGCAGCAGCAGCGGCGGCGGCGGCGGCAGCAGCAGCCTGCAGCGCATTGCCATAGTACCCACCCTGGGCGTTGACATCGGCACCGGCGTCCAGCAGCATCTGGACAGCATCTTTAGCACTGGTAACGAAGGCGTTGTCAGCAACAGCAGCAGCAGCCTGTAGCGCGTTGCCAAAGTACCCGCCCTGGGCATTGACATCAACGCTGCGCTCACGTAGGATAGTCTGGGTAAGTCCTTGGTAGCGGTGTAGAGACATAACATAGAGCAGTTCCGTTTCCATGCCATATTTATTTCCGCCATGCTCGAAAATATCATGAAAGCTCTTCAATCTTTTGAACGACTTGGGTTCGTGTTGCAGCCGTTGGAGAAGTTCATGCTGCGCAATGCATCCCATATGCGCTTGTTCAGCGTGGTGGAGGATATGAGTGGATGCGTACTCCAGGAATGGGTAGTTCTGGGCCAACTCCATTTCAGGCGCTGTGTCCTTCGCTAGAGGCTCAAGCACCCCCATCTTGATATAAGACAAACAGCAAATAACAAGTCGATCATGACTGGCACCCATGACGTGCGGCACAAGCGTTACATCTAGTGTTTGAAGCCTCTTATTTCGTAGTAAGAAATCGTTGACCGACTCGTGGATGAATTGCACTGTTCTAGTATCTCCTTCACGTACCTCGATAAGGCCTCTCGAGGTGGTTGTGATAAACCGCTCAATTGTCTGATTCGTGACCTTCGACTGATCCCAAGGCCCTAGGTCCTCTGGTTCCGTTCCAGCTAAAACGGCAAAATATAGCTCCTCCGGCTTGAGCAACCGCTTGGCGAACAGCACCCATTGAAGCATGAGTATAGTCTCGTGCTTGTATTGGCTGTCCTTCTCTAGAAGTGTTCGAAATACCTCATCAAGGTCGCCCGGGACTTCGCGAAGCTTCCTCCGCATGGCTCTGATTCTGCCTTCATCGAATGCTTGGTTGAGCATTTCTGTAACAAGAATAATCCACATGAAGACGCCTGCTGCCTTTTGCAGGAGCTCGCTCTCGATATGTTTATCTCTCATCTTTAGTTTGTCCCGAACATAGATAGCGATATCTCGATTATGCTCTGCTCGCGTCTCCACAACCAGCTCGAGCATTTTGCGCATACTAATGGTCGGATAATGGCGACTTGAGAGACAGATGCTAAGGGAGGTTTCGGATCCGATGGCAGCCGAACTTAGCATTTCGAGGAACGACACAACATCCCGCACTTCAGATTCATTACATTCGTCTAGAGCGTCCACAAATAGAACTGTCGGTTGCGATTGATGGCGGATCATCTCCAGCAGAGAGCTCTTAAGCTCTCCCAAATACCATGTCCAATGTGTTCCATGCTTTTTTTGCTTGTCGAGAAAGAGTGGGATAAAGCGATTGCAGGCTTGCGGATTTCCTTCTAGCAGCTGATACAGTAACGATCGGAACATACCAAGAGGAGATTTCTCAAGAGCATCACCCCGGGCGTTGAAGAAATAAGCTGCAATGGCATGGTTTGGGAATGACTCTTGGTGGTGGAGCAGGGCATGTTTCATCAGCGTCGACTTCCCGGCTCCTGGTTTGCCCTTGATCCAGAGTACTCCATTGTAGCTTTCAAGATCGTCTCGGTTCTGCCACTGCTGGAACTGCGCTGTTGCAAACAGCCAGTCACATGTGTTTTGGTGAGCAGAGGCTATATTGTGTCGGCGAGAATCAATATTTGGAAAGCTGAGAGACTGCAAGCAAGTTGTTTTGGTGTTTGCTGGATAGGTCACTTGTACGGGGTTGTCCAGGCGAATGCGCTTTAGACTTGAGGATGTAGGGTGAGTCGGAGCACTGCGAACCACGCCTCGCCGGGTCTGCCGTGCTGGTAATTCTAGTAGTATTAGCTAGAAGGACCAACAACTATTATCTAACATTGTATATGCTCTTCTATGACCTACCATCAGGAATAGCTGGTCCAGGAAGCTTGTCTGTCTGGATATAGCGTTCCAGAAGAGCCTTCATAGCGGCAGCTGCTGTCGCAGCCGCAAAATCCTGCCACCTCTTGTTCTTATGGCAGTCCGCATAGTCGCAAACCCCTTTAACAACAACACAGGGCACTTCATCCCAAACCCCCGCTCCCTCCATCTCGAATGCAATAACATCATCCTGTTTCACAATGCTGTCGCGATCCTCGCCAGACTTCATAACTGTGTCGCCAGATGCAATGCGCCCAATATGTATAGCAGGCTCTTGTACATCGTTTTCATTATCCTGCTCCAACTGTCGTTTCATCTTAAGTCGTTCCCGAGGCACCAAGTATGTGTCGTCGCATTGGAGGTCGGCGCATGATGAGTTGAGAGCCTCCTCACAAACAGGATCGGATTTTTTGTTGGAGTTTTTGCAGATGCATGCTGGGGTGCCACGGTGCTTATGACGATAGCTCGGCTTAAAAAGCTTGTCTTCGGCACTTCCAGGGTAATTATACTTAGCTGGACGCTTTCTGCGAGTGGCGCTGACCTGGAGCTCTTTCAGATGATGGGCAGTTCGCCGCTGAAGACGCTCCAAGCCAACGTCCGTTTCCAAGGCAGCAAGCAAGCTGCGGATGTCTCTGTTTGGTCTGCTGAGATTGTCCTTGACGGTATCTTTTTGTACGAACTTGTCAGGATAGCGCCTTCCGAAGTCGTATTGAACAATAGTCTTGCTAATGACCACATCGCCAAGTAAGATTTCGTCGTCCTCGCCTTTGCCCTTTTTTGGAACCCCGCCACAGATTCCGACAAGCAAGGCCAGCCTTAGGCTGGTATAGCTCGACCGGACGCTTGCGGCTGCGCTAGACGCATTAACCTTCCCTATGTGAGGGAGAAGGGCAAGAACGACGTTGTATTTCCCAATCCGGCCAGTTGTATAGTTGTTTGGGTCCCCAGCAGCCCTCCCAAAGTGATCGCCATCTTCATCCCAGAACTCATCGAAGAGCAGCGACACAGCGTTGTATTCCAGCGGCAATGCGCAAATTATCGCAATCTCGAATTCTTCGCGACGGGAGGGTTGCATAATAGCAAAAGGCAAGAACACGGAGGCATCGAGAAAAGGCTCGTCCCTGGCGACGCTTGCAATCAGGTCTTGGAGGAAGGAATCAATAACAGAGAGACCTCAAGGGAAATGACAGGTGTGAAAAGAGCGCTCTCTCAGACCAGATGTCGCCAAAGAACTCTTCTCTTTACTTTCTAAACCCTAGAGTTGGCGCTCGTGGCGGTGCGTATCCAAGCGCTTGATGGGTCTGGCCGACATGGCTAATTAGATAGACTGTCCCTCTTTCTCTTCCTGGTTTGTCCTGCGGACGAAGAGGGTGGTGGATAATCGAGGACGAAGGACGCAATTTCACTAAGGCTGCGCATGAGGCTCTGCAGCGACTCTTGGCGCAGATTTGGAATTTTCGATTTGCGTATGGTACTTCAGGGAAAATCCTTGGCGGCAAACTAGAAATTAAGTACTAGCCTTGGACATATGAACCACTCGACGCTGTTTTCGGGGGATGATAATTACAGCAGTAAAGATATATACACCGCTCGCTCACCAATCACTTGTAACGTAAGCACAATAGACAACTCCATCACCGCGTAACCCCAGTTGCTTTTCCAGTCCTCACGCCTTAGCGCTTCAAGTTAATGCTCAGACGCAACATCTTCTCTCGTCATATCAAAGTACTCCTACGCTAACCCCCATTCTCATCCGCAGAAAGAGGCTCAGTTCCCAGTCCACTATCGCTGGCCTGATTGTACTTGACCACTTCACCCGTGATAGGTCGGGGTGGCTGGAGGTCGGAAGAATTATCCGCGTTGCCCAAAGTCGTCAAAGCCATTGAGTTGTTCTCCCCAGTTTCTACCACAGCTGGAGCCGACTTGAGCAGAGCCATGATCTTGCCAGATTCGTCGTCTTGGTTATCCTGGTAGTCATCTGCAGCGGTGTCGTCATCTGTTGTCCCAGAATGTTCTTCGTGCATTTCACCTTCATCTTCCTCGGCGATGCTCTCCGTCTTTTTACCAACCGCTCCACCAACGCTGCTGGCATAGCTCACCGATCTAGCTCCGCTAGTACTGAGAGAGCTACCGGTCCCATAAGACAGGCTGTCCGTGTAAATGCCGCTCGTCCCAGAGAGGCTCGACCTTGTCCCACTGAAGCTCGTTCTCCTCTCAGTACCTGCATCGCTCGTTTCGTCTCCAATGCTGTCATGTTCCTCCTCTTCCTCTTCACTTAAAAGCTGGTTTTCTTTGTCAGCAACACTAGAGCTCAGGTCGCTCGCTGTACCATTCCAACTTGTTTTCCTGCTGCTATAGTAGCTGCTCGGGTTGGTCTTGACTGAATGACTTCGTTTTAGGTTGACTAAGCCAGTATTTGTCGGGGCAAGCATCAACGCTCTATCGGGCACTTCGCGAACACGATTCCCCGTCACGTGGCTCGTGCTTAGAATCCTTCTGTCCACTCCTGAAGAACGTGCGGATGAAGTCGAGTTTGCACTAGAGCCCAGCGCTGCCCTTTTCTTTAGAGCCATCCCAACAGCACTACCAATCGTGGAGCCTCCATCCTTTATTGACGTCTTAGTCGTAATCGTACTTGCTGAGCTCGGTACCCTCTTCAAGCTCATCGATGCATCTCTCTCAGCTGGTGTCACTCTTGGCCGTGCGTTCGGTCTCGGTATGTTTCTCAACCTAGCATGGTCCATGACCCCTTCGAGGATCCTTCGTTCAAGCCTCTCTGCTCTCAAATCCATTTCTCTCATCTCCTCTTGACGAAGACTAAGAGCTGTCTCCAACTTTGCGACCTCCCTGACCAACCTCTTGCTCTCAATCGCAAGCCTTTCCCTTTCCATCTTAAGAGCCTCAACTCCTTCGGCAAGCGCCTCTTTCTCCTGCTTGAGAGCAATGATATCAGCCTCCACCTTCTCCTTTTGCGCAGTCCTTTTCTCGAGCGCAATCCCGGCTTCAGCAGCTTCGACCGCCTTCGATTCATGATGCTCGGCCATCAGACGAGTCTGTGTTGCAACCATGGCAGAGACCTCTCCAGCAGTTGCAATCATCTGCTCGTGGATCCTGTCAAGTTTCTCCATGCCGGATAAGGATTCTCTCGTAGCGCTTTGATGGGCTTCCAGCTTGGCGAAGGCCTCTTTGGCATCGGAAGCATGGTCGATGAGGACATTCAACTTGTCGTGCACCTGAGTATCATCATAGCCTTTCGCAGCGGTAGCATGGCTAATGAGGACATTCAGCTTGTCATGTACTTGGCTGTCATCGTATTCATTCTGCACTGGAATCTCTCGGGTTAGAGGTTCATTCGCTGGCGCTGCAGGCAATGCCGGAAGCAAGGGAGGGATAGCCGACGGTATGGCATTCATGCCGCTCTTGATTTCTTCAGTAGACCTGGCATGTTCTTCCGCTTGTTGCTGAGAGTATTCGAAATGCTGGCCAACCACACCAAGAACCTCTCTGATCGCCGCCATCAGTGCAGGTTGGCTGTCCGTCACCGTGGCTTCAAGTCTCAGAGCCGCAGCGAAAGTCTTTGCGACTTCATCACGGGTCAAGGAATGCTCATTTGCTGAGGCATTCTGCAAATCATTCAACTTGCCATTGACCTCATTTACGCGATTATACACCGTCTTAGCGTCATCGGACATGCGATCACACGTCTCCGTCACGGTGGTGCCAAGAGTTTCGATCAAAAGCTTCAGATCGTCAGCTACTGCCTTGGTGCTGTTGACAGCGTCCAAGTGTTGGCTGTCTCTGTTTTCGATGGCCTTGATCTTTCCATCATTGGAGATTTGTACGTCGTCATACTTGGCCATGAGATCATTGAATCTGTCCTCAATCTTCGCCTTGAGCTCTTCCGAAACGGAGTCGTGCTTTGCAAATACCGTAGCATCTCGCTCCTCGGACTCGAGTTTGGCTTTGGTGTGATGCTCAAGATGACGCTCAAACTCTCTGTTGACAAGCTCCGTCAATTCGCTGAGACTTGCAGCTGTGGCATATCCATTCAAGCCTTCACGATGACTCTCAAGGACCTTGGCAAGCTCATGGATGCCTTCTTCGCTACCATCAAGCTTCCCTACTAGCTCATCCCGAATATCTGAAAGGATGCCCTTGACGTCCTCAATTTTGTTGGCCAAGCCGCCGTGCTCTGTCTTGCGCGCTTCGAAAGCTTGTGCCGTGAGTTCGTTCTCCGCCTCAATCTGCTCCTGGAAAGCTTTGATGGCATCATGTACCTCACCGATATCTGCCTTGGTGGGAAGCGTCGCTGGGTCCGGGAGTACAAGCTCATCGATCTGAACCTTAGTGTCAAGACACAGTGTCTCAACAGCTTGAATGTCGGCCTTGGTTACACGTTCATCCTTCTCGAAGACCTTGACTTCGTTTTGGAGCTCGTCTACACCAGCAGCAACTTCCTTGAGTAGCAATTCCACCATTGCGAAGTCCTCCTTGGAGACGGAATGCTTCTCGGCTTGGGCAGCAGAATCTTCAACAGTGTCTTTCATATCCTTGATCAAATCTTCCAAAGATGCGACATGATCAGACTTGGCCAGACTGTCAGCTTCTGGAAAGCTAAAGTCGTCCAACCTGGCCTTGACGTTCCTGAGGAGTGTCTCGATGGCGTCAGTGTCTTCCTTTCTAGCCGCATTGTCCCTCAGTGGCACTTCCCGAGCGGCATTGAAGTTATTTACTGAATGGTGTACGGCTTTAATCGCTGTGTGAATGTCCGTCAGATCATCTTTGTGGAGGTACCGACTGTCGAATGGCACATCCGGTTGAGGAGGCGGCATGAAGTCAAGTGCTTCCACCTTGATCCTCAGCTGAGTGATCATGACCTTCAGACCCTCGATCTCCGTTGAGATGAGATTCTCGTCATGGACGACCACCTCTCTGCCTCTAGCTGTGGCCGTCTCGGAGAAGTCTTTCTGGCTTTCATAAAGGCGGTCAATGTCAGACCTGACGTTCTCGAGGCCAGCTTTCAGGGTATCCAGGATCTCGTAGCTTGTACTCAAGTCAACGGGACGGTCCATTAGCTTCTTCATATCGGCTCTGATGCCGTCAACGCCGTCCTGGAAGGCGTCCAGAAGTTCACTTGTGTTGGAGAGGATACTTTCATTACCGTCGGGCCTGCGTGGGCTGCGGCTCGAGTCCAGGCCTTCTCGAATTGCCTCCAATATCTCCACTCGATCGATGGAAGACCCACTCCTAATTAAAGTCCCTGCCAAAGTGGTGCGCATGTGCTCAAGCTCTTCCTTAACCTGACGAACAATGTCCTCGGTGTTACTGCTGAGGCTTGAACTCCGATCACTATCTGCGATATCGCGAATGGCGTCCAAGATCTCCTCTTTATCTGACGAACTACCGCTGCGGGCCAAGCTTTTGGAAATTGAGTCGCGCAGGTGCTCAAATTCCTTCTCCATGGCGTCAAGAAGCTCTGGTGTATCCACTGTGCCGCGGTTGTTTTCTCGATTAGCAAGACCTTTCTCCAGATCCGCTTGAAGAACTCGAATGCCATTCTTGACCGTATCGATGATTTCATCCTTGCCAGTGACATCAGCCGCCCTGTCGACATAAGTTTCGATATCTGCCCTAAGCTCTTCCAGACCATCTTTCATTGCATCAAGGACCTGCTCCGTATCTTTTCCGTTCGCAGCACTGTATTGCTTAAACTCTGTTTTCATGCTGTCAAGAAATTCGTACATTGGATTTCTTGTGCCCTCTAGGCTTGCCTTGACTGCTGCGAAAAGATCGTCGCGGTTGAACTCGATCTCTTTGGAAACGGGTTGCTGATCCGCGAGAGCTGTTCTTACTGCGTCGAGAACGTCATCGTGAGTAAGGCTGCTTTCACGATCCGTCGGGGGTGCTGGAGCCGAAGTTGGGAATTCGAAGCTTTCCAGACACTCCCGTACAGTAACCAAAATCTCTTCGCGAGTGATGCTGGCCTCTGTATCGACAGTAGGAGGCTGGAAATTGGCCATGCCCTTTTGGACAGCATCCAGCACATCATCGTAAGTGATTCCTGGCTCGCTAATATTAGCTTTTCTGGGCTCATACGACTTCAGCCCTTCCTTGAGTGTTTCGAGAATCTCGTCACGCTCGAGACCGAAATGTTCAAGTGCAATTTCTGGTTTGCAATCTTCCCAAGCCTCCCTTATTGCGACTAGCAGCTGTTCTCGTTCTACTTCAGGATTTCGGACTGGTTCTTCACGTGGTCTTGGGAGTTCGGCAAGGGCGCTTCTCACCGCAAGGACCACTTCTTGTGTATCAACCACGGACCTTGTCGATGTTGCAGACTGTCTCCGACTCTCCCTGACGAGCTCATGCATGTGCTGTCTCAACTCGGCAAGTCCAGACTCCACGATCTCTGTAATCTCTTCACGATTGGGTCCTCGAGCATGGTCACCTGACGACTTTTGCGTGGACTCGGCTTGGTCCAGCTTCCGCGCAATCTCACGGCCCATGCCCAAGACTTCGCCGCGCAGCTCGCGTACAAGTGCTTTAACTTCGTTAGTCAGCCCGCCACTTTCGGAGATCGACTGCTTGACCCGCTTGAGCATCTTCATGATCTCCTCGTTCACAAAATCGTTTGCCTGAGTTTTCGGTTCGGCTTTCTTCGAGTCGCTTGTGGGTGTGGCGTCTCGAGACATTCGGGCCAATGGTCCATAACGAGGGTCTTGATCGAAATAGAAGTCGAGCTGAGGGGCTCTGTTATTGTCACCATTCCCAGGAGTGCGGACTAAAGCGCCACTACTAGATTTTTCTTTCATCAGGCTGAGAACTTCGTCCAGCTTTTTCATCATTGCTGGGTCCAAAGTTGTCTCGCCGTCGACTCCTTGTGATTTGATGCCTTCAAGAGTCTTCTGGATCTTGTCCTGGCCATCCTTCGTCCCCATTTCTCTTAATATCTTCTCCAGTAGTGCAATGCTCGCCGCACCGTCGGCAGAGACAATCGACGGGGATGCACTAATCTCGCGATCTATGGCCGCAGAGAAGCTTGTCGGGCTCGGAATGCGCGGTAAGCTGAAGTTCTTTCTTCCTCCTGGTGAATCATTGTGAGCCTTATTGTCGACGTATCGACCAAAGCCAGGAGAGGATGTGGCTTCACGCAATGACGAGAAATTACCGTCTAGTCCTTTAATGAGATCTTTCAGGCTTTTCCGGATATCCTCGTCGCGTGCGTTAGTAGCCTCCTTCAAACTGATGAGATCTGTTGCATTGTCCTTGCTTCGCCGGCTCAACTGTGCCATCTCCCTCTGCAGATTTGTTGCAATGCTAGTTAAACTGAGGATTTGCGAAGAGATAGCATCGAATGTTTGGGGAGTTCGAACTAGCGCAGAAGCGTTGGTTGTGGTGGTTGCTAATGGGGTCTCTGTTTCTGCCCTACTGCGCATATTCTGAAGAGCGAGCATTGTGGCTGAGGGAGGGGTGTTCTCGCCCAGAATGGGCTTGTTTAAGTGACTCGGAGTCCCACCTCCGGTCGGGGTAGGCGTCTCTGACCCTGACCGGGTGGGACTTCTCTCTGGCGACCTGTTTCGATACTCCTCGTACTCAGAAAGCTTAGATGTTCGAAGCCCTTTTTCGGGTGATCTTCTTTCTAGTGAGTCGCTTAGGCCTCTGACATTGCTGCCTTGAATTGATTGCATTCGCTTGTGATGAGGCTTTATGAGGCTTTTTTCAGGAGAAGTAGCAGGTGGAGGATTTGTGGTATAAGAGCTGGGGGCATTTTCGCGGGCTCTGGCTGTGATCAGCGCTGCGGCCTCTTCGATTCGCGCCGAAGTGTTCGGCCTTGTTGCAGAAGTGGTAGACGACCCAGGATTTAAGGGTAATGGGGGTGGTGCTCGTTCAGGGTCACTACTGTCCCACCTGGAGAATCCAACATTGATTGTTAGTATTCAGATACCGAAAACCTGGGTCAGAGTATTGATGACTCCATACGTACATAGGAACCGAAGCTCGACCCGAATCAGAAAAGGAATGTTGATGCTTAAGCATAAGCGAGTCCGCCCTGTCGCGGGATGAATCTCTTGATGAGCTTGAAGCCATTTCCGATGCTCGGTTCTCGCTGCTGTCAAAGCTTGCCAGAGATTGTTCTTTTGAGGAATGTTCCGAAGAATGCGCTGATAATTGGTCAAGTCGGGGCCACTTGGCGGATGATATTCATTGTCGGTCTGAACAGCAGAGAGTCGCTGGACGTCCGACCTCGTCTTACACAACCATATGTGCAGTAATGAATTCTGACTTAGAGAACAAGACTCGACGAAACTTAGACTGATGTTATCATGCGGGCCAGCAGGCGAAAGCGCCAAGGGCAACCAAAACAATGAGCCACTTCTGGTCTAGCACTTCCGCTTTTTAGCGCCAAATCTCGAGCCAATGGCTGCAGAGCCCACAAACCGCCCAGATGAAATTCGAAAATCGTCAATTTGAGTCTGAACATCACGACTAACATTAAATCGTCGACACTGGGGCTTCGTTCACCATCATGAAGTGTAGGCGCATATCTTACCACCCTTCACTCTGTGACAATGCTGATGGTAGCCCTTTGCAGTCCTCAAAGTTGGCCGAGTGGCCATCATCACTCGAGGCAGATACGCCGGCAAGAAGGTATGCGCGGATTCTACATTCTCAACTGTGGCATAGAAGTAGTCTTTGACGCCAATCCGATGTCGCAATGCAAGCGTTCTCACTGACAATATCTACTTCTTCAGGTCGTGATAATCCAACCCGTGGACTCAGGCACAAAGACCCATCCTTTCTCCTACGCTCTTGTCGCCGGCATTGAACGCTATCCGTCCAAAATTACACGCCGCATGGGCAAGAAGCGAATCGATAAGCGATCTAAGGTCAAGCCCTTCATCAAAATGATCAACTACAACCATCTCATGCCAACGCGATACACCCTTGAGCTAGAAGGATTGAAGGGTGTTATCTCAAACGACACATTCAAGGAGGTTAGCCAACGAGAAGATGCGAAAAAGAACGTGAAGAAGGCGTTGGAGGAGAGATACCAGAGTGGTAAGAACAGATGGTTTTTCACTCCATTAAGGTTTTGAACGCGACGGAAGGTAGGCTCTAGGGGCGCAGGCGGAGGGCCGAAGACATATCGGCTAAGAGGATTATCTTCGTCTAGCGACGTGAGCGGTGCAGAAGGGTCGAGATTTGAAACAGGCATGCGCAAATCATAAGTGCTGATATTTGCTATGAACGTGAAGGGGCTTCTCTCGAGATGGAATCAACGTGTACCTGAATGGGCCTAGCACGACCGAGATTCAGTCCAGATAGAAGTCATCTCTGAGTCGTTGCAGATTTCGCAAGAGACCTCCTGTCTGATTACTGCCGTCTGGTGCATTGCGATCTGCACGCTCTTGGCTTGCTGCCGGTCTTCCCGGCATTGAACTCGAGCGTTGTGATGCACTTCCCGCTGCTTGTTGACTGGAATCTTGACTTGCGTCCAGGACTCTTTTCCTATCATCAACCACCTTTGCAAGACTCTCCACGAACTTTGTGCGGGCCTTCTCTTCAGCGGTGCCCTTCCATACCGTCGACAACGATCTGAGTGACTCGACTCGTGCAGCTGCGGCATCGACACCAGCGTAGCCACCGCCATCGCTATCCAATAGATTGGTGACCTCTGAACGTAGCTTTCTGATTGCTTCCCTTGCCTTTTCTTCTCGTGTATGTGTATCAGAGCCAGGTTCGGGCGCAGAAACCGAGATCAGTGAAGACGTGATAGAAAGTTCAGACGGTGCAAGCGGCCATTCCATAGCTTCTCCAAAGATGCTAATGACCTCCTCCAGACGAGCCTTGACCTGGCTAAGCATTCGTAGCTGTGGAATGAAGTCTGGCTCATTCCTGTTGACAACTGCACCCTCCATGCTATTCTCTAGACTTTGCGTAGGCATTGCGGCCCCATCATCCTCTCTTGTCAGCTCGTCTGAGCGTATTTTAGACTCCCCCAAACCAAGCTTCTTAATATCATCTTGAAGTGTATCCGTCAGAACTTCGTGAAGCCCATTGACATCACCCCTTAATATTTCTACTTCGTAAGCTAAGCGACCGCCACTCCGCAGTATCTCGTCCGTCAGCTGTGAGAGTGCGTTGGAATATCTTATGTTCTGAGCATTCAACGTTGTGAGAAGGCCTTGAACCTGTGTAAAAGCGTCCTGAATTTGCGAGGCTTTTGATGACTTTGACGAGTACTGTGGAACATTCGGTGAGGAGAAGGGAGGGAGGGAAGTGTTGAGAAACTCTATTGGGTCGAAAGCGGCGTCTTGTAGCCTGTGTAGGGCGGAATCGTATTCCGGAATATCAAGTTGTCCCAGAGACCCCTGACCTGCGTCTGCAATCCGCGTAGGCATTGCACCTTTTTCGCAAGAGCTCCGTCGTAGTTATTCTGTTCATCCTCAGTCTCAATCTAGGCTTGAGCTTAGAAAGTTGCTCAACTGTCAAGCCCTCCCCTTTGAGGTGCTAGTTTTGGCGGGATCCGCTCAATGTGGAATGACGCCCTGTTCACCCGAGGATCTAAGAAAAGCGTCGTTGTCGCCTCAAATGATTCCCACTGTCAAGACTTTGCGCATCAAAATTGATAAGTAATGTCATGATTGCAGTGTTCGTTGTACTATGGGACCCCTGGAGAAAAGCTGTCCTGTCCCTGCATGAATTTAGTGTTTGTCACGACCAACCGGTTGGTCTACCGCAGCAAGGACAAGGCAAAGCGCTGCAGCCTGATGCCTCACGAAGGCTGCCTTCCACTTTCACCACTCAAAAAGTAACATGGTGTAGAACAGGCTTCTGCCAATCTGGCTTGCGCGAACACTGATCAAGTACAGCAATTCATGAGTTGATGTGAATATCTTACCAGCCGTCTCTTTTAGACTTTGTCTTTGCGTTTTGTAGCGCAAGAACACGACTTTCTGGTAAGCGGGCTAAATCCTCCGGCACCACTCTGCGAGCACCTTCATTTTCCTCGGTTGATCAAAATCCCAAGGCTTGCTTATTCCCTTCAACATCGCTCTCCGATCTTCCTTCTAAATCAAGAAGTATATGGGTGAGCTAGCTCCACTTGGAACTGTCTAGCAACCCTTCAACGTCTGTGGGCTATCACTTTTCAAGGTGAACATCTTTCAGTGCAGCGGCTTACCGCAGAGCGGTACTGTTCAACCTCTGCACTAGATGCTTTCATACCTTACCTGATACGATTTTTGGGGGCTCAGCATTCCTCCTCACCATGGGCCGGAAAGCATTCGTCAAAGATCTGGAGGAAGCAGCCTCAATAGGGAGATTTGTGAACATCAAAGATGTCAGGGCAGGAGCGGATGATGGCACTGTGAGCTTTGCCTTTCTGTCCGCTGCCCTACCGACTGGCTTGGTAATGATCGAGGCCCTGGTACCAGGCACGTGCATATTTACTTTTTTGCCACCTTTACAGTCAAGACTGACTTTCTTGCAGAGGTTTCTGAATACCCAGGTGATCATATGTACTTCCTCTACACCACTGGCAGTTCCGAAAATGTACCTCCCATCATTAGCTCCGCCTTGGAGTCCATCCAACCCTCCTTGAGCGGTTGCAATCTTCTTCAGATGCTCGATCAGATCTCTCTAGCCCTTGCAAGCTGCCTGTCCAAAGGCCAAGCTCATGATCCCATCTATCTAGATGATGAGATGGAAGATCCGCCGGAGGACAAGGAGGACGATGAGGGCGAAGACGAGTACGAGTACGAGGACGAGGACGACTTACTCCCTCAAGATGGTGAAGACGATAATGTACAGCTGTGGTCACCCAAGTCACCGCAACGTGATTCTCATTCGTTCTACCAGGATAATAGAGTAAAGGGGTCACGCATTGCAACAACCAGGAAATTACGTCTCAGGGTCAGATCAGATCTGCGAGCTGCTAAGAGAGCTGGATTCAAGGTCGGAGTCTTGGGTGATCTGAATGCTGGCGGCTTTGTATGCTTATCAATCAGGGTGGTCAAACTGGGTATCTCTGAGGAGGCGATGCAAGCGTGGGGCTTACGGCGCAAACATTACCTTGTGCTCATGATCCGTTTCGAACAAGGCTATCGAACGCTCGAACAAGTCAGCGAAGAAAGTGTTACTGCGGGAAAGAACAAGACAGAGATGCGGGTGGCTCTTTCTGAGCGATACAAGCCATCCATCACGGACGCAATCAACGCTTTCACCCAAGCCCCGAAAGCGGCTGCTCAACCACAAGCTGCCCTCCCGACATCCTACCCAGAAGCTCAGAGCTCCTTGGAGACTCTATTCATTAGCCGGCCCCTTAACGACCTATTGCGAGAACGATTTGCCGGCATCGCCAAATACCGACTTGCTTGCGGCTTCTCTTGGACCGGTTCTGAGACATTCTTCAATGATGTCCAAGGGAAATCGCTCAAATCCGCTGATGCTTCCCATAGCAAATATCTTCGCGCGGATGATGCAGGGAGTCGGGCCTTGCCACGGATTGTGACGGCGGATCACATTTCCGAAAGCATGACTGGGCTCAATTTGTCATTCCCTCTAGTGGCCATGCAATTCGTCCTTCGCCACTTCGTCCGTTGCACGGAGTTCTGTCTTGTATGCCATTGCAGGGTCAAAGCATCCTTCGAGGCGCTCAAACCATATGTGTGCTCCAAGCCGCTATGTCTGTACCAATATATGGCTCTTGGGTTTGGACCTAGCATCGAGTGGGAGATTCTGGCGCAACCAGATGTGGTCGATCTGCTTGTCAGTTTCTGCTACACAGGTGCAAGACAAGGCCGCCTCAGAGAATTTCCAGTCGGGATAGACCTCAGAGTGCCGGACTTGCCCCAGATACAGACAGACAATGCGAGCTACCAATATTCGCAATTTGCCGTGACTCCGTTCTACTCGCCTGCACCAGAGCCAAAGGAGAAGTCTACCACAGGAATTCCTTCCCCTTCATTTGTAACGAGTCTTGATGCTGAAAAGATGGAGCTGGTGTTTTCTGATCAAAGGGGTAGTTGTCCAGTCAAGGTTGGGGATTGGATTGTGATCGACTGCAAGGTTCTGAATGGAAGAATCCACACCCGAGTTGAGGAGACAATTCTGTGGCCTGTTGTCAGGCTTCAGAAGAACGGTATCTGCCCTTCCGCCTCATCTGAAGTCTCATCGACCTCTACACCAGCAACGACTCCAAAGCCTGTGCAGCCAGGACTTACCGAGGCAAAGATTTACATCTACAACCAGAGTTTCGATGAACTGTCTGATGCACAGAAACAACAAAGCATCATCGATTTGCTAGACATGCTCCCTTCAATCCAAGAGATGAAAGCCTACCTCGTTCAGAAACAACACAGCCAAGATCCAACGCTCAAAAATTGGCGGGATAGGCTCTCTGAGTCAACACTCAATCTTCTACGATGGATCATTGCTTCTAATAGATCTTGCATCATGCAGGTCGACCGGACCTCGTTACCTGGATCTCAAAGTATGCTCAACAAGTTTTCGGGGACATCAACGGCCTCTGACAGGTCTACGAGCGTTGCAAGCACCGAGGAACGGGTCTCAGGAATGAATAATTGGATGCAATTCCGTTTTGCCCAAGGAGCACCTGACAAGGAGCAACGCTTCATCGACTGCGTCAAGGACGTCGCTGCTCGTACAGGCAAAAGTCACCCCACTCTGTTTGCTTGGCATGGCAGCCCTTTGGCCAATTGGCATTCCATTGTCCGGCAGGGCTTGAATTACAACGAATCCTTGCATGGCCGTGCCTACGGAGACGGAGTTTACATGAGTCCTCATTGCACGACAAGTATGTCATACTCCAACATGTACGTCGGCGGCTACGGCTTAAATAACACCAATAGCAATAACACTTGGCCTAACAGCAGGCTACGAGTCTCATGTGCCATGTCGTTGAACGAAGTTGTGAATGCGCCAGACGAGTTCAAGTCAAAATCTCCACATTATGTTGTCGCCAGGATAGACTGGATTCAAACAAGGTATTTGTTCGTCAAAGTGGATCCTCGCGTCCACGGAAACTCTGTTTCGTCAGATTCGAAGCCCCTCCATATCTACGAACAAGATCGAGCAGCTCAGGCTCTGGGCGAGAATGGCCAGCCGGTCGTAATACCTATCACTGCCGTGAGCAAGTCGCGCAGACCAGTGCTCAGTCCAGCGACCTTGTCCAAGACACCATCTAAGAAGATGAAGAGTCTGAAAATCACGAACCAAGAGGTTGCTGAGCAGGAAGAAGACGATGCCGCGAGCATTGTGACAAGCGAAGAAGACCAGGGATTCTTGCAATCGTCAGACGACGATGAGCTGATGCTACTTGGGGAGGATAGTGTGCATGTGCCCAGCAAAATAAAGAGACGGGAACCGGAGACACCAATGACCGATTTCGTTCCTGGAAGCCTGGACCTTTCCAAATTGAAGCTGCTGAGACCGCCGAGTGACGCATCATCGACCACAACCAAAACGTTGCTCAAAGCCTTACAAGAAACACTGAAAGTGCAGGAGTCAACACCGGCCCACGAGCTGGGGTGGTACGTGCACGGCGACCAGATCGAGAATGTTTATCAATGGATTGTTGAGATGCACTCGTTTGAAGAAACGCTGCCACTGGCTAAGGATATGAAAAAGGCTGGTCTCACCAGTATCGTGCTGGAGTTGAGATTTACGAACCAATTTCCTTTCTCACCACCATTTGTCCGAGTGATATGCCCCCGATTTACGCCTTTCCTTTCTGGCGGCGGCGGCCATGTAACTGCAGGTGGAGCTCTCTGCATGGAATTGCTTACGAACAACGGCTGGCTGTTAAGCACCAGCATTGAGAATGTACTACTGCAAGTCAGAATGGCGATAAGCAGCACCGATCCACGACCGGCAAGACTGCAAGCGTCGGGAGGTTACGGAGGACAATCGTATGGCGTTGGAGAGGCCATTGACGCCTACAAGCGAGCGTGCCAGCAACATGGGTGGACACCGGCGAAAGACTTCGACAGCCTGCGCGAACACGACCAGTTCTGAAATATGACTTTTGCTATTAGTTTTCTTCTCTTGAAGGGTTTATTTCTCACCGTATCAGCTTTATTTGGCACTTGCTGTATCACGAGGTACCAGCATGTCACTGGTTCCCCTAACAAAAACGACGGCGCGGATAGAGTTCCAAAGTGGTCGGGAGGAAGACAATTAGCATAGCCTGGAGTCTTATTGAGATTCTTGATGCTCGTGTAGTGGCTTAGGCAGATAATCATGTTGTTGGAGTAAGAGCATCTATGCTAATTTACGAACCGTTTTGCGCCTTATCCTTTAAGCTGATCGACGATCTAGTTTCTCAAATCCTTCCGTGAACGGTCTAGCTATTCAACCGTTGCCCTGCATTAAACCTTACTGTCGAGTGGACGGGAAAATGGAGAGGCAAATCGGAAAGCGGGGCATCTCGTTACCGTTTTAAAACCACGTTTCGCCGCGGGGGGAAAATAACGCGCCACCAAATCAGTGATCCGAGCGCGACGACCGTTCACATGCAAAGTTGCTGTCTTGTCCTAATCTTCAAATAGCCCACTGCAGCTTTGCCCTTGTACCAGCGTTGGACGAGCATCTCGGTCCCGTTTGGGTTGAGACTCGTTTGCGATCTCAATGAAGCGCTTTCAACTTGGATAATGAGAATACTGTGGTTTAACTAGCTTAAGCAGGTGGCACTGCAAAAGACGTTAGGTTGACATGTGAAGGAGGATCATCGTGCAACTTTGAAAGCGGATATAGCCGCTCAACACATCTCAACAGAGAGTAAGATCCACTGGCATACTTTGTCGCGCTGCGTCACCCACATGTCATCACTCAATGCTCGACCCTGCGTTGCATCTCCCTCCACAGGTTGGGCACCTATAAGCAGCCGGCTGTTACGCTGTTGGAGTGTGAGATAAACTCTAATTGGTGAGCGCATTGTGGCCAAGCGGAGTAAACGGGCATTTCTGGCACTACCTGAAGATCCGGGACATTTTGTGATACGTTCAAGTAAAGTCACACAAGAAATGCACATGCAGCAGGGGCTACGACAGCATGGCGCAATGATTCTTCCATGGTGGAAACCGGGTAATGGGGATGAAAGGGCACTTGCAAAGCGAGGTGGCTGAGTGGGGCGGAATTTACATCCAGGCAAATCAAGTCTCAAAATTTCACATGCCAAACTCAAACCGCGTCTCCCGAAATTTCCCCTTGGCGTCATCGCTTCTCAACCTCTATACCACAGTATTTCAAGGAAAGGTTCCAACGGATAAGACAAAGCAGACAACCTCGCCAGGCACCCAACTGCTCCCTTTACTTACTCTACCTCATCTTTCTTGTCCTTCCATCCTCGTCGCATCCAGATTCACTATTCACAAATCCGAACGACCCGACCTGCCCACTAGCGAAGCTCCCATACAAAAGGTACATGTCAAATTATCACATGCTCCATTCCTTCCGCTCCCACGGCATTTGGTACCTGCAAGTCTGCTCCATCAGACATCGTTGAGATTTTCTCCTCGTGTAACTACCTTTGCTCCCTCTTTATTACTACTGTCACATTCCTTCGCAACTACTCAGCTTCACTAAGCCTCAATACCTTACCCAGGAGCTGACCATCTGCTCAGACAACAAGTTTATGCCCCACGCAACTGCCGACATGGGTGAAGCTACCATCAACGGTGACATGCCAGAATCTTACACCATCTCTGTAAGTACATAGAGCTACCTACATGAGCCATCGCCCGTACACTCAGCTGACAGCCTTACCCAGCACATCAAATCCTACCCAGTCATTGCAGACGGCATCGAATATCTTCAGAAGAACCCGTACGGTGCCCGAGGCATTGACATCGCCAACAGCGGCTACTCTTCCTTCGTCAAACCTTTCTTGCCATACTTCAAGACCCCATACTCATACACAAAGCCATACGTTGCCAAGGTCGACCAGATAGGCGACTCGCTTCTCACCAAATTCGATGAAAAGATTCCGATCCTCAAGAGCGAAACCGCTGAGATCAAGTCAACCGCTTTCGACTACGCCCAATGGCCAATGAAGAAGGCGAGTGAAGGCACAAACTGGATCAAGAGCACATACAGTGAAGAGTATAAGAAGTGTGGCGGTGACGGCGTTGTGGCCGGTGGCAAGGCAGCAATCACATCCTCCCTCATCCTCTCAAGTGATATGCTTGGATGGTTGAGTTCGTTCTTGGTGGCGAAGAAGGAGCAGGCCAAGGAGAAGACTCAGCAGTGATTGGAGGGCAAGTGTGTTGTTAATTTCTCATGGTTGATGTTCTGAAACGATTAAGCTGAGAAAAAATATTGGTGCTTTCGACGTCGGCGCGTTGTCGGTTTTGGCTGCGGAGAATCCAAACGTCACTACGTGTATGAAGGGGAGCGCTTTCATGTTCTTCGCATGCATACCAAAACGTCGTCTCTTCTTAGCTAGGTTACATAGATTTTAGTGGTATAGAAGACTAACTTGCTTTCTAATACTCCTCTTCCTATCCTTGGACGCATACGCTCTACTTTCCCGTCCATACATCCACGTCCATCTCCGCCTGCCTCTTCTTTATCGATAAACGTTTTTATCCCGCCACGTGGGAGCTTGACCTTGGCGATGCTTAACTGGAGCAAGTCCAGGCTACACCTGCCCCAGCAGAACGCTCTTTTGTATTTCTTATCCTTATCGTCTGCTACGATGGACTTTCTCACTGCAGTTCATTTTAGGCCGCTTGCCCGATGGTGATCGTCGAGTGTAAGTGACTCACATTTCCCGCCCAGTCGAGTGCTCTATAAGAAACCTCCCCTCGCTCTAATGTGCGGGTATCTTGCTCCGAGAAACCGCATTGTTTCTTAGCGGGAGCATCTGCTTTGGCTATTTCGTCTTTTTCCGTGATACTTTTGATAACCATTCATCATGTCCCAAACCCAAACTCAAACCCAAACCAATCACCACACTCTTCTCTCCATCGCCACTGCCATCCAATCACCATCTGCCCCCTCCCTAGTCCCCACATTCGCGAAGTTCAACTACTATCTCCCCACCCCGGAATCCTCCCAATCCAAGCCCAGCACCGATAATCTAGAGCTTATCCTAGGCAGCAAGAACCAGGACACGCGCCGTCTGCCTGTACATGATCTGCGCGGCCGCTTCGACGAGTTCAAGCTGGATCGGAATGGGTTCCAGGTCGTGAAGTTGGATAGTGCGGAGAAAGGGTTCGAGGATGATGAGAAGATACGGAGGGTGTATTATCCGGGGATTGAGAGGTTGATTAGGGGCGTTTAGTAAGTCCTACGCGGAGTTCCACTTTTGTTTTCGTGTGGTTCTTGTCATCTTACTTCTTTGCGGATTGTACGTGCAAGTTTGTTCCCAAAATGGGTAGGATTAGGGTATCGTCATGTGATAGTTCCAATGGTCTATGCCGTGTCTCTACGTCCAGTCTACTACGCCGTCTGTTTCGTTAAGTGTTCTTAATGGTTCATCGATATCGTGTTTGCCTTCTCGCTCCATCTCAGCACTTTCCTTCAAGGATCGCGACAAACATCCCAACCTTCCCCGAAAGCCAACTCATCCCACCTCGAGCTAATCCCTTGAAATTTCACAGTCCAGAGTTGAAATCTATACTACATCTTGGCCACATCCTCCGCGGCGCCCTCCCCCGTACCGACTTCTCAGGCCCTACCGACCCAGCCTGGAACAAACCCGACCGGAACTGCGCACCCGCCACTCGCGCGCATATCGACTTCACGCACCGCGGTGTCCAGCTCGTCCTTGAGCAAGAATTCACTCCCGAACTCGCGAAGCAAGTCTGCGAATCCGGGGACAGGTTTGTGGCACTGTCCATCTGGAAGCCCATCAAGACAGTCCAGCGCGATCCGCTGGGCTTCTGCGACGGGAGGACGGTGGATAAGGAGGATCTAGTCCCGTTGCAGAGGGTGTACCCGGACGGGAGGGAGGGGGAGAATGTGGTTGTGAAGGCGAGAAGGGAGGGGAGGGGAGTGCATGATTGGTACTGGATCTCTGGTCAGGAGCCAGATGAAGTCGTGGTACTTAAGCTTTTTGATAGTGAGGAACTTGATGGAGAGGGGCGGCCGAGGTGTACGCAGACGCCGCATGCGAGTTTTAGTTTGGAGGGGATAGATGAGGTGCTTGAACCGAGGGAGAGCATAGAGATTAGAGTTGTGGTCTGTTTTTGAGATACGGGAGAAGGAATAGGAAGAGCACGGGCTGATTTGGGAAGTCGGGAAAGAGGAGCGATCATGGGAAGGAGGGTGTGCATTTTGTAAGACGAGTGAGTGAGGACGAGGCGTCCTCGCGATTTAGGGAGACGGATCGCTGTGGGTGGTGATTGAGATTGATTTGGGAAGATGACTGGCGAGAATTCACTGAGCAGCCTCCCGCCCCTCCCACACAAAGTCCACAATCTCCTCAGCCTGCATGACCGGCACCTCGTGTCCCGCATTAAAGACTTTGACCTCTAGGTTCGCTGGCCCAAGCACGGCCTTCGCATCAAGCTCCAGCTCGCCTGAGAAGACAGCTCTATCCGTCTTACCCAGTACCATTATCACCTTGCCTGTGCACAGGTCTTGGTGTTCCGCAGCCTCGGCCGATTGGGATTTCTCTGCAGCGGTAGATGATCCCGCTTTTGCTACCGCCCTCTGTGCGTCTAATTGCATACCGATAAGCTTCCGGCGGTCATGCTGTCCTCTTACCGACGCATACACAAAGCTGTTGAAGAACGCAGGAACAAAGCCAACATGTCGGTTCATCTGCCAAACATCCGTATAGATACAAAGCTGAGATAGCATGGAGATAGCCTGGTTGGCTAGCGTTGCTTCAGGAGAAGACTAGCACAAGCCGACAGTGACATTGGTAGAGTTGTCGCGAGTGAATTAGTCACTCGGAGATATGCTTCGTGTTCGAACGTTATACCCCGCACCAAATGTTACGTCGTGGTCTCCGGCCTGAACCACATCTGAGAGAGTCATACATCTAGCTCAAGAACTCCTATTGAAACCCCCTAGTCACTTGATTGCTTCATGCTTTCACGGGACATTGGTCTGTTCAAGCATCTTACAAGTATATCCCTATCCATTTGCCGTCCAAAGACGAAAAAAGTCGAAATCTACCTAATCCATCCACTAGACCATGGAGTCTTTCAACCCACTGTTCACCTCTGCTGTCTCTTCTGGCCAAATTTCCGGCGCTGTACTTGCAGCCTCTTCCCCCGACGGCCGATTCAACTACCTCAAAGCATTCGGCGGCACATTCTGTGAGGCTGACTCTCCAGCTCTGGCGGGAATGTGGCCGAAGGGCGGAAAGGTAAAGTGCAACCACAGCTTGGGAGGACTGGTGGTTATGGAGGACTTGAGCACGGGACGTAAGAGAGGCTCATTGATGTGGTTTGGATCCTCCATGATTGTATGGGTAAGTCGATGCGCATTCCCGAATGTGATCAAACACCAGGTAGTGATAGCCTTCACAGTAGATCGATCCCACAAGCCAGGTTGGCGGCTTCTTTGGTTCTCAGATCGTGCCTGGAACTCCACATGTGATTGAAGCCAGTGCAGCGTTTGAAAAGGCTGTATATGACACACTGAAGCAGGACGCATGATCGGACAAAAAAATGTCAGAATTTCTCGGAGTCACAGCATCTGTCCAAAGATCTGCGTGGATATTCAAAACATTGCGGTCTAGCTTGTAATCCCAAGCTTCATCGATTGTCCCTTCCCGAGTAGAAAATGTCGTAGCTGCATGGCATATGCATTCATGCCACCGGCTTCCATTTAGAAATTTTCTTCGATCTCTACAAAGCCTCAACCCCAAGTCATTAGGAGTAATTCACCAAGTTGCTCACTGCCGTGGACAAAATATTGGCGACCTTCTCAACTTGCTTTTGGGCCTCCACCCAATCACCTGCATCTATCGCATCCCTGATACTCGGAAATAGCGCTTCATCGTATCCAGACCATGCTTGGGGAGCAAAGATAACGTGTTTGAATTGTGTTCGGCCAGGCAACTGCAAAAAGACGTTAGTAATGCGCACATAGGATAGGAATAGATGCATTTACCCCACCACCCTCTTCCAGATCCAGGAGGTGGGTTTCAAATTCGGCCATTCGACTATTGTGGCTCATCCGCCTGATCGCCATGACATTTGTTTCGAAGGCTCCTCCTGAACCAAATACAACCTGACTCCACGCAGTGTCCCATTCATGGAAAATCTTCGCGCGTTCCTCGAAGTACTGACTCGCGTGCTGCAAAGGACTCAGGTCCCACATAGGCCTTTCTCCTCCCGATGGGGCTCCTTTCTTCTTACCATACTCCTCTAGATCGCTGACATAGCGTGATATAGCTCTCGCATAGGCTTCCATGTCGTACGGCAGAATGGGTCGGTCAGCAATCTCAAGAATGAGTAAAGCCCAGACCTCACCCATGAGTTTATGGTAAGCAAAACCTGGATCACCAAATTTGGACACCCACTCGTAGTTGTCGTAGCAACTGTGGCAAGGGTAGTGGGGACCCTTGAAGGACAAATCGATTGAGGAGGTGCCGACAATGTCTTGGAAAGCAACATAGTCAGAGCCTGCGCCGAGACCTTCAAGCCCGATATTCTTTTCGTCCCAGATCTCGCGCAAGGTACGATTGGCAACGGGATCAGAGGTGCGGTCGAGGACGCGGAGGAGAGCGCGCTCGAACAGAGGAGAAGCTGCCGCATGAAAATCAGAGCCAACTACACCCACATCGACGTTGAGGTAGGCGAACCCGTGTCTTCGGAGTTCGTCGAGCCGATTTTCCACGTGCTCAGTGCTGCCGATGAGATTGTATTCTTCGCCATCCCAGCTGGCAAATTCAATGGTACGAAGTGGTCTCCAGCCACGTTTGCGTAGCTCGCCGAAGACTCGGACTACTTCGAGCATAATAGCCGTACCGCTGCCAGGGTCAGCGCCTCCAAAACACCATGCATCACGGTGGTTGCCGACGATGACTTTCTTCTCCGACTGTTCCCATCCATCGATACTGCCCAGAACGTTGTAGATAGGCTGAAAGGTTTCCTCATCTTGCAAATTCATCAGGTGGACGATTGGTGACTTGGAGTCGCCTGACCACCAATCCACGTCGGGTACGCCTCCACGCCAATCTTCGGCTACCTGTTGGCCGTGCCCTTTGAGTGATTGCAGCAGATGCTGTGCATCTCGCCATGCAATGGGTATGGATGGGATCTGATTCAGGCCAGTGCTTTCCGTTGGCGACAAGCGCCTCTTATCTCCGGGAGTGGAAGACCATCCAGGACTCAATACATCCCCAACTACCCAGGACATCAGACTGACGGCTCCACGTTGAACCGCATCCGCAGGCATATACCTGCCATCTGGCCAGACTTTACCTTGCACAAAGCCATCCTGGGCTGGATCTGAATAGATAATGCACCCTGCAGCGCCTGCAAGCTCGGCAGCCTTGACTTTCAGCGCCCTATCTCCTTGTGTGCCGTAGTACCTAACCAGCACGACTGCACCTTTCAACGAGATGCCACTGTCCTCCAACTTCTGGAAATCTTCGCGAGAGCCATAGTTTGCGTAGATCAATGGTCCGGTCACATTTCCAGCCTTTGAATGGCCATGAAACACATCTGTTTGCTGTCGTGGAGGATTGTCATAAGCCAACTCCTCCTCAATCACGGCCTCCCATCTCAGTTCTGGTGGTTCAATGATAGCAACCTTTCGTCCACCCTGCCTCGGATAATTCAGATACACGTCAAATCTCTCCATGTTTATGTTTTCCAATTCTGATTGCTTGAATAGCTCCTGCACCCATTCACCCAAGACATAGTTCCCTTCCGTTCCTGCCATGTGTGGGTATCTCGTGATGTACTCCAAATACTCTTGTATCTTCCCGTTTTCATTCATGGATTGCTGTATAAATATTCGCACCGACTCGGCACTGTACATCGGACCGAGGTTCGCTCCAGACCGGAATGACACGATGTCCGAGGCGATCAAAAGATATGCTACACTAATGATGAGAAAGGCGCCGAATAGACGCCCAAGCAGGACGACGTGGTTGTCTGATCCCCGGAAGTTTAACGAAGGCCATCTGATAGAAGGTATGTACTGGCGGAGTGAAGGGAAGTTGAGCGAAGAAAAGGAATTTGTAAAGCTTGTTATTCGTTTCGAGAACCGGTATGTGAGAAGCGATCTGTGCGAGCCATTGTCACTGCTTGGCTCCTCCACTTCCATTTGTTGCATCTCTTGCCGAAGAGAGTCAATTGACGCTCTATCCAGACCATCAAGGGATGGCAGGTCCAAGCTCGACCGAGCCGACTCCACGGTAGGTGGCTCGTACCTGCTTGCTGACGATGGGTCATTCCGATTGGAATACCGTAGCAGTCCCTGTCTCTCGGCATCGTCGCTGATCTCCTCTGGACCAACGCGCGATTGGGAGGAACTGGGTCGTGACGATGTTGCTTCATCGTAGGTTGGGATGGGAAGGGTCTGGTATTTGTTCTTGTCCTTTTCGGCCATGCTGGATGTTGCCGGAGGCTTGCGCATGCAGGACTTCAGCTGTCGCCGGACTAGGGCGGACAATACGTAGTCACCGTTTGTCCATTTCTTGGAGCTTTGCTATGCGTTTCGGCGTAGATGCTGCTGATGAACGCACCATTTGTTACTGTCGCACTGGTTGTGTTGTGGCCGAGTTGCTTGCGCGGGACAACCGCGGAGCAGAATGAGACACCTAAGACGCCAAGATTGTGGATACAAGGGTCAGATCCCGCTGACAATGTTCTCGCTTCTTCAAACAAACCCCTGCAACAATAAGTCCCGAGTTTCGGTGCAGTAAAGTGCAGCAGAGGGGAATGATGAATATATCCTCAGCATCTCTCTTAATGCTAGATCAAGATTGAGACTGCTTACGGTGGGCTACTAAATTACTTCCGTTATGTGAACTTAGGTGTGAGACAGCGCTCTCAACACGCCGG
>Ga0335072_10001880_pt1 | contig 33368 bp, 30 predicted proteins | sample Lox_Sample_21_FD_206725 | JGI IMG/M metagenome (GOLD analysis project Ga0335072, IMG submission 206725) | Soil microbial communities from Loxahatchee National Wildlife Refuge, Florida, United States - Lox_Sample_2.1 | ecosystem: Environmental > Terrestrial > Soil > Wetlands | place: USA... | reverse complement strand
CCGGTCTCCTCGATCATCAAGAATGTTCCGTTAACATACGGAATTCTGCCAGCCAATACAAGCAATTGAATGTGACCAAGTAGAACTAACCTCTCCCGCGCTGCGCTGTTCGCTCAGCGCGGGCGAGGTTGGAGGTCGTCGCGGGCGAGGTTGTCAACGGCCGCCATCGACCTGCAAAATCTGCCCGTTCACGAACCCCGCCAGATCCGAGGCAAAGAACAATACCGCGTTGGCGATATCCTGCGCCGTGCCCAGCCGCTGCATCGCGATCCGCTGCACCAGCGCCTGCTGCCCGTCCGGTCCGTAGCTGTCCCACTGGCGCTCGGTTGCCGCGTTGGTGCGGATGAAACCGGGCGCGACCGAGTTCACCGTGATATTGAACCGGCCCAGTTCGTGCGCGAGCTGCCGCGTCAGCCCCACCACCGCGTGCTTGGCACTGCAATACGCCTGAATTCCGGTCAGCGACGGCTGCAGCCCCGCACCCGAGCTGATATTCACAATCCGTCCGCCGCCGGCCCGCTTCATGCCCGGCGCCGCGGCGCGGCACAACGTGAAAGCGGCATTGACGTTGATGTCGAAGATCACGTTCCAGGCTTCGTCTGAGACATCTTCGACCGGCACATGCTCCTGGCCGGCAACGCCGCCGGCGTCGTTCACCAGCACGTCGATCGCGCGGCCCGTCTCGCTTTCAATGCCATGGATCCACGCCGCACCGGCGGCGCGGTCCCGCAAATCCATCATGTGCGTGGTCACGCCCCCCGGCGCCGCCGTCTCCGCCAGTTCCTGCGCGGAGAGATCGGTGGCAAAGACCCGTGCGCCAAGCCGCGCGAAACTCTGCGCGATGGTGCGCCCGAAGCCATGGCCCGCGCCGGTGACCGCGACAACCTTGCCGTCAAATCGAATGTTCATGCCGCGTCGCCCCTCGCCATTTCCGGCAGGCCCTCGCTGCGCATCGGCCGCGGGCGTTGGCCGGCTCGATGGATCGTTTCGACCCGCCGCCGCGCCCGACAATCGCTTCCGCGCCGCGAGCGGCTGGCAAGGATCGGCGCGATGCGCGCGCCGGCATCGCCGCGGCGCCGGTGCCCCCGCGAACAGCGCCAGGCCCCGCGCGGGCCGGCGATCGCGCCTGCGCGCCGGATCGGACGCAGTGCGGACACGCTACCACTCCTCCAGCAGCGTGCGGGTCTCGCGCACCGCGACCTGCCAGATCTCCAGCATGTCCGCATCGCTGCGCTGATAGCGTCCACCGAAATTGCCATCGTCGATCAGCAGCCGCACCTCGAAGGGCGGCAGCGCGCGAAGCTGATCGACGTTCACCATCGGCTTCGCGGCTTCGACCGGATCGCGATTCGGCAGGCGGGTCCAGGGGAAATTCTCCATCCAGCTGGCATGGCTCGCGACGGGATCGATACGGGTGATCGCCGCGGCAGTCAGCGGCGCGCGCCACCAGTCGTGCAGCCGCACGCGCGCATCCGGGTTGTCCATCATCCATTCCTGCCCCAGCGACAGCGCCGGCTGGTTACCGCCATGGCCGTTGACGATCAGAATGCGGCGGAAGCCGGTGGCCTTCAGGCTGTCCAGCACGTCGCGCAGCAACGCGGCGAAGGTGGCAAGCCGCAGCGTCACACTGCCGGCGAAGCTGGTGAAATAGGGCGTCAGGCCATAGGGCATGACGGGGAAGACCGGTACGCCGAGCGGCTCGGCCGCTTCGATGGCGACACGTTCGGCGAGAATGGCGTCGGTCGCGAGCGACAGTCCGGCGTGTTGCTCGGTGCTGCCGATCGGCAGCACGCAGCGGTCATCGTAGCGGACCCAATCCTCCACCATCCGCCAGTCCATCTCGGCGATGCGCATTGCGTCCCCCTGCCTGCCAATGACGGAGGACGCTGAAGAGAGAATGCGCGTGCGTCAACGTCGCCAGCCTCTCCCGCGGCTTCCATGACCTCGCGCGCAAAGCGGGAAGAGGTCGAGGCGCGGTGCACCGAGGGTGAGGGCAATCGGGGCGGTACCAGTCAACCGCGTACCGACCCGATTGCCCTCACCCTCGGTGCTGTCGCTCCTAGACCTCTCCCACTGCGTGGGCGAGGCTTTTTGCATTACTTCTCGGCCACCGGCTTCACCACGCTGCTGATCGTGTCGCGCAGCACCGTCACCTTGATGTTCGGCGCGATCTCGACTTCGATCTCGTTGGACGCCACCTGCTTGCCGTCCTTGTCCTGCACCATCGGCACGCGCTGCACCGTGCCCAGGATGCCGCCGGCGGTCACCACGCGGTCGCCGCGCTTCACCGAGGCGATCATCGCCCGCGTCTCCTTCTGCTTCTGCTGCTGCGGCCGGATCAGCAGGAAGTAGAACACCGCAAAGATCAGAATCAGCGGCAGGAACGACGTGGCGCTGCCCAGCATGCCGCCGGCATCCTGTGCATAGGCGGGGTTGATCAACATAATCCTGGTCCTTGCGGTGATGGCGGCGGGACCATACTTTCCGCCCCCTTTGCGTCAAGCTCGCCCTGGAAACCGCCGCATGGACCCTCGCCTTCCCGATCTGGTCACCCGCATTGCCGAAGCGCTGGAGCGCCTCGCGCCGCCGCCTGCGCCTGCGGTGGCGCTGGATGCGGCCGAGGGGTTCGTCTGGCATCCATCCCCGCCGCATCTCGCGCCGGTTGGCAAAATCTCGCGTGTCGACATCGCCCTGCTGCAAGGCGTCGATCGGCAAAAGCAGGTACTGCTCGACAACACGCTGCGCTTCGCGCGCGGCCTGCCGGCCAACAACGCCATGCTGTGGGGCGCGCGGGGCATGGGGAAATCGTCGCTGGTGAAGGCGGTGCATGCGGTCGCGAATGCACAGCTCGGCAACATGCTGGCGCTGGTGGAGATCCATCGCGAGGATATCCGCTCCTTGCCGGAGCTGCTGAACGTGCTGCGCGGGCAGGACCGGCGGTGCCTGATCCTGTGCGACGATCTCTCGTTCGAACGCGAGGACGCCGATTACAAGGCGCTGAAATCGGTGCTGGAAGGCGGCATCGAAGGGCGGCCCGAGAACGTGTTGTTCTATGCCACGTCGAACCGCCGCCACCTAATGCCGCGCGACATGATCGAGAACGAGCGCTCCACCGCGATCAATCCCTCCGAGGCGACCGAGGAAAAGGTCTCGCTGTCCGACCGCTTCGGCCTGTGGCTCGGCTTTCATAATTGCGACCAGGATACGTTCTTCGCGATGGTGGAGGGCTACGCGGCGGCAATGAACCTGCCGATCGACGCGGACGCGCTGCATGCGCGCGCGGTGGAGTGGTCGGTAACGCGCGGCGCGCGCTCGGGCCGCGTGGCGTGGCAGTTCATCCAGGATCTGGCGGGAATGCTGGGGGTGAAGACCACTGCTCCGCCGCGCGGCGCGTGAGCGGTCGCTAAGGGCTTGTTCGAAGACAATCGAATCGGCTGCACAGTCGAACAAGCCCGAAGCCTTTGCTTTGACCGGCAGCTTTGTCGGCGTGCTGACGCACTTATTTGCCGACGCTGCCTAACTCGCCGTCGCCCGCCGCAGGAACGCATCCATCGCCACCGCCGCGCGGTCGGCCACCGCGTTGGGAAACAGCGTGAAACCGTGCGCGCCGCCCGGATACACCGCGAGTTCCGCGGCGTTGCCCGCGGCAATCCAGCGCCCGTGCATGAACAAGGTATCGTCGACCAGCGCATCCGCGGTCCCGACCGAGAACAGGGCAGGGGGCATATCGTGGAGACGGGCGTAGAGGGGGGAAATGTCGGGGTCCCGCCGGTCCGGCACGGCGGGCAGAAAGGCGTTGGCGAACTGGATGATATCGACTGTTCGCAGCACCAGGCGTTCGTTGCCGAACATGCGCTGGCTCGGCGTCATGGTCATGTCGAACGCGCCATACACAAGGTTGGCGCCGCGGAACCCGGTGTAGCCATGGCGGTCGCGCATGCGCAGCAGCGTCACCGCGGAAAGATGGCCGCCGGCGGATTCGCCGCCGATCGTCAGAATATCGGTCCCGAACTCGGCCTTCGCATGGCGCGTCAGCCACAGCGCGGCCGATTCGCAATCATCCGGGCCGGCGGGATACGGGTGCTCCGGCGCCAGGCGATAGTCCACGCTGACCACCGCGAGCCCGGTGTTGTCGGCGATCCGTTCCAGCATCGGATCCTGCAGGTCGGCGCCGCCCAGCACCCAGCCGCCGCCGTGAATGTGCAGATAGACGCCGCGCGGATTGTCCGGCGCGATGATGCGCAAGGGAATCTCGTTGCCATCCTTGCCGGAGATCATCCGCGTGCGCGCGCGGTTCGACATCACCGGCGGCGGGAACGGGCCGTCGCCGCGCCTGCGGGCGGCGCGCGTTGCCGCGGCGCCGGCCACCCACCAGTCCGGCGTGCCGGTCAGCACCTTGATCATTGCCTCGTTCAACGCACGGGTCTCGCGCGAGACGGCATCGGGCCGGAACCAGGCTGGATCGAGCGTGCTGACCATCGTCGTACCTCCCGCGGTGTTGCGATCCCGGCCGGCGGACCTTACGCCGCGCCCCATGCGATGCCGGCGATGATGTCGTTCACGAGCGCGGCATCATAGGGCCCCGGACCCGATTCATGCAGGCGGCGATACACCTGCCCTTGCGCGTGGCGCCGCACGCCGGGCGGCAGCGACGGCAACCACGCCGCGATCAGCTCCGCCGCGATGCCGTGCACGCGCTCCCATTCGCTGCGTCCCGGGCCAAAATCGAATTGCGGCGATACGCCGCGCGCCGCGCGCAACGACCCCCGCCGTTGCGCCGTGGCGGCGGCATCCACCACGCCATCGGCCAGCACCACGCCGTACACGTCATGGGCGCGCCCCGACGATACCAGGCAAGCGGCCACGTCGGCCGCCACCGCGGCGGCATCCCGTTCGAGCGGATCGCCATAGCCCCCGCCGCCGCCGCTCCACATGCGGATTCGCTCTCCCGGTTCGGGGCGGTACACCGTGCGCTTGCCGATATCGTGCACGGCATTGCCGCGCTGTCCGGTGTTGCCGTTGACCGACCCGCTGCCGCCGCCGAACGCGCCCCAACTGCCGAATTTGAATCGGTCCTTGCCGCGCATCACCAGCACGGCGCTTGGATGCCGTACCTCCACTTCGTATTGCGTGCCGAATCCGCCGCGATAGCGCCCCGCACCTTCGGAATCCGGGATCAGCCCATAGCCGCGCACCAGCACCGGGACTTCCGATTCCAGCACCTCCACCGGCACGTTGCGCAGGAACGCCACGGAAAAGTCGGTGCCCGAGACGCCGTCGCGATCCGGCCCGCCGGCCGAGCCGCTGAGCACCGGGTTCGCCACCACCACGCGGCCGTTGGCACCCAGTTCCGAGGTGGAAATATACGACACGACCAGCGTGTTGCCGCCGCCCGCCGGCACCTGCCCGGGCAGCGCCTGCGACAGCGCGCCCACCACCAGGTCGTGCACGCGCATCGCCGTGGTGAAGCGCATGCCGCAGGCGGCGGGAAAGCGCGCGTTCACAATGGATGCGTCCGGCAGCACCAGGTCGATGCAGCGCAGAATGCCGGCGTTGATGTGGATCGCCTCCGACTTCGTGACGACGAAATTCACCAGCCCCATCGACAGGAACGGATGGTGCCGCATGCCGCCGGCCGGCAGGTTCAAAGCCGCGCGCACCTGCGGATCGGACCCGGTATAGTCCAGCGTGACGTGGCCATCGCCGTGCGATACCAGTTTCAGCACGATGCGCACGGGAATGTCGCTGATATAGTCGTCCTCGAAGAACTCGGTGAAGCGGTATTCGCCGGCGGGGACGCGTTTCAGCACATCGCGAGAGATCTGCTCCGTGCGGTCCAGCGTGCCGTCGATTGCCGCGGCCACGGCGCCGCGGCCATAGCGCTGCGCCAGGCGCTGCATGCGTTGCTCGGCCTTTGCCAGGGCCGCGGTGCAGGCAGTCAGGTCGCCCCAGTTCAGCGACGGGATGCGGCAGTTGTCGGCGAACACGTGCCACATCTCGGTGTTCAGTTCGCCGCGTCGATACAGGCGGAACGGCCGCATGCGCAGGCCTTCCTGGAACACTTCGCTGTTCTGCATGTCGATGCTGCCGGGCGCGTAGCCGCCGACATCGGTGCAGTGGATGAACGACCAGGCGAAGCACAGCAGCGTGCCGTCGACGAAGATCGGCCGGAACAGATAGATGTCGTTCAGGTGCATCACCATGCCGCCGGTGCTGTACGGGTCGTTGGTGAACAACACGTCGCCCGGTTCCCAATCGTCGAACGCCCGGGTGCCGGCATGCATCGGCACGCCCATGATCGGGGTGGCGCCGCTGCCATAAGGATAGGCGAAGATCTCGCCGCCCGGCGTCACCAGGGAAACGGCGAAATCCTGCGTCTCCTTCACGAACGTCGTGTGCGAGGAGCGCAGCAGGATCCACGCCATCTCATCGACCACGGCCTTGAACAGGTTGGCGAAGATCTCGACGGTGGCGGCGTCGCGATGGATGGGGAGGACGGCGCCGGCGTCGTCGCGATGGGTGGGGCGGACGACGGTGGCGTTGTCGCGATGGGTGGGGTGGACAGTGGCGTCGCCGCGATCCGTGGGGTGAACGCTGGCGCCATGCATCGCGGGATGATCGGTGCCGTTCATGGCGCAACTCCCGCGTGACGCAGGATCAGGGCACCCGAGGGCGCGAGGCTCGCGGTCCACCCCGGCGGGATCAGCGTTGTGGTGTCCATTTGATTGACGATCGCGGGGCCCGCCAGCGTCTCATCCGCGCGCAGTTCGGCACGGCTGGCCACCGTGGCGGTGCAGGCATGGCCGAGCAGGCGGATCGTGCGCGACGTGCGCGGTTCCGGCGCGTCGCCGCGCACCGCGCGTACGCGCTGGCGCGGCATCGTGCCCAGGACGTGCACGCGAAGCTCCTTCACCCAGACCTCGTTCTCTTCCGTGGCGTGGCCATAGGTGGCGCGATGCGCGGCATGGAACGCGGCGGCGATGCGGTCGCGGTCGCCGCCCGCGAGCAGCGTTTCATCCAGGTCGACGGCGACATCGTAACCCTGGCCTTCGTATCGCATCTCCGCTGCATACGTGCAGCGGGTCCCGGTCAGGCCCGCGTCGCCTTGCTCGGCGATCCACGCGGCGGCGTCATGGGCCAGCGCACGGTACGCGCCGGCCAGGCCTGCCGGCGGCAATTCGTGCAGGCGCGCATACAGCGGCCGCACCAGGTCGCCTTCGATATCGGCGCGCGCCGCGCCCAGCGCGCTCAAGGCGCCGGGGAAAGGCGGAATCAGAATCGTGTCGATCGCGATCTCCTCCGCCATCAGCGCCGCCAGCAATGGTCCCGCGCCGCCATAGGCCACCATGCGGAAGCGCGGTGCATCGACGCCGCGGCGTGCCAGTACGCGGGTCGCTTCCGCCGCCAGCATCGCGGTGGCAACGCGGATCGCGCCGTCGGCGGTTTGTTCCGGCGTCCAGCCCAAATCCCGGCCGACCGTGTTCAGTGCCGCGCGGGCCGGTTCCAGTTGCAACGCCAGCTTGCCGCCAAGCCGCTGTCCCGGAGTCAGAAACCCTGCCAGCAGAAACGCGTCCGTCAGTGCCGGGGTCAGCGAACCGCTGCCGTAACAGGCTGGCCCGGGATCGGCACCCACGCTGCGCGGACCGACCTTCAGCGATCCCGTACTGTCCAGCCAGATCATCGAACCGCCGCCCGCACCGATGCTGGACACCGCCACCGTCGGCACCAGCACCGGAAATTCCCCAACCACCTCCTCACTGCTGAGCACCGGCCGCCCGTGGCGGATCACACCGATGTCGGAACTGGTGCCGCCGATATCCAAGGTCATCAGGTCGGCGCCGGGCCAGCCGGCATCCTCGGCCGCATCGGCCGCGCCGGCGACACCCGCGGCGGGGCCGGACAGCAGCGCCACCACGGGGCGCTCGCGCATGGTGCGGGCCAGTTCGGCGCCGCCATTGGAGCGTGCCACCCGCGCCGGCACAGCCAGCCCGCGCGCACCCAGCCCGTCGGTCAGCCGCCCGACATAGGCCTCGATCACCGGCCGCACGCTGGCATTGATCGCGGTCAGCACGGCGCGTTCGTATTCGCGCGCCTGCGGCCAGATGTCGCTGGAAAGCTCGACCCGCAGCGCGATGCCCGCACGTTCGATCAGCGCGCGCAACTGGCGTTCATGCGCGGGATTGCGATAGCTGTGCAGCAGCGTCACCACGGCGATTGCCACGCCCGCGGCAGCCAGTGCGCGCGCGGCGTCCAGTGCGCCGGCTTCGTCGAGCGGGTCGATCTCCCGGCCGTCGGCACCAATGCGGCCCGCTACCTCGCGTACCAGCTCGCGCGGCACCAGCGGCGCCGGCCGGCGCGAATCGAACCGCATCGGGTGCGGGATCGCCAGCCGCTGCAATTCGAACAGGTCGCGGAAGCCGATGGTCGTGATCATGCCGACGCGCGCGCCGCGCCGTTCGATCAGCGCGTTGGTGGCGACGGTGCTGCTGTGGGTATGAAAAGCGCCGCGCCACGCTGCCGGATCTGGCAGCAGCGCGGCGCGGATTTCCTCGACGCCGGTCAGGATGCTTTCGCCCGGCAGGGCCGGCGTGCTGGGAACCTTGAAGCAGTGTGCCTCGCCGTTCGCGGTGACGAACACGAGGTCGGTGAAGGTGCCGCCGACATCCGTCCCCACCGAGCAATGCAAATTCGCCACCGGCAACGTCCCCGCGACAGTTCCGCCGGCGATTTTTCAACCCCCGCGCGTTGCTTGCAATGCCTGCCAGTCGAACGTGACGCCATGCCCCGGGCGTTCCGGCGCGATCGCGTTGCCACCGCGCAGTTCCATCGGCTGCGCGATGAAGCGGTCCAGCCCGAAGCCGTGCACTTCCAGATACGAACGGTTCGGCACCGCGGCCAGCAGATGCACCGTCAGGTCATGCGCGCCATGCGAGGTCAGCGGCAGGTTGAACGCCTCCGCCAGGTGCGCGATCTTCATGAACACCGTAACGCCGCCGCAATTCGTCGCGTCAGGCTCGGGGAACGTCACCCCGCACGCCGCGATCATCTGGGTGAATTCGTGCAGCGTGTGCAGATTCTCCCCCGTTGCGATCGGCACGCCGCCGTCGCGCACGATTCGCGCGTGCCCCGCGATGTCGTCGGGGATCGTCGGCTCCTCCAGCCAGACAAGACCTTGGTCCTGGAAGGCGCGCGCGGCACGGATCGCGGCATCCACCGTCCAGCGCATGTTCGCGTCTGCCATCAGCGGAAAATCCGGTCCCAGATGCGACCGCATCGCCTGCACCCGTTCCACGTCTTCCGACAGCCGCGGCCGCCCGACCTTCATCTTGATCGCGCGGAAGCCCTTGGCCAGGTTGTCGTCGGTCTGGCGCAGCAGCACCTCCAGCGGAAACTCGAGATCGATGCCGCCGGCGTAGCACGGTACCGTCGGATCGAAGCCGCCGAGCAATCGCCACAACGGTTTTCCCAGCCGCCGCGCCTTCAGATCCCACAACGCGATGTCGCACGCGGACACCGCCAGGCTCACCGAACCGCCGCGCCCGCCAAAATGCAGCCGCCACCACATCCGCTGCCACAGCGCCTCGATCGCGTCGGGGTCCGCGTGCATCAGCACGCCGCGCAATCCCTGATCGATCAGCGCATGCACCGCCGCGCCGCCGGCGCCGGTGGTGTAGGTCCAGCCGACACCCTCCGCGCCATCGGAACTGCGCAGCCGCACGGTGACAAGTTCGAAATGCGTCATCGTGCCGTGCGTCGAGTCGGACAGCGGTACCGGCAATTCGATCCGGTACAAGCCTGTTTCCACGCTGGCGATCGCCATGGCTGCCTCCTTGCAACGGCCGGGCGCCGACGCTACAGCGATGCCACGGAAATGCCCAAATCTGAGAAGAAACAGTGGGTTACAAGCCGCGACGGGAAACATGCGGCAACAATGATTGAGTTGGTGAGGCGTCCGCTCGCCCCTAGCCTGACGTTGCCTTCCTGATCAGTTGCCGTTGAAAGACCGTAGCATGGATGCTGTGACCGAGACGCTTGTTCCCGGAATGACCCGCTTGTCCATTCATCCGTCGGCGATCGTAGCGCCGACCGCGGAATTAGGCACCGGCGTGCGTATCGGCCCGTTTTGCACTGTCGGGCCACATGTGGTGATCGAAGATGGCGCCGAACTCGTTTCCCATGTCGTGGTCGATGGCCATACCCGCATCGGTGCCGGCGCCGTGCTGTTTCCGTTCTGCACTGTCGGCCTGGCGCCGCAGGACCTGAAATACAAGGGCGAACCGACGCGCTGCGAAATCGGTGCGCGCACGCAGATCCGTGAGCATTGCACCATCCATCGCGGCACCGTCACCGGCAAGGGCATCACCCGCATCGGCAGCGACTGCATGCTGATGGCGGTCGCCCACGTCGCGCATGACTGCACGCTGGGCGACCACGTGCTGGTGGCGAACAATGCGGTGATGGGCGGCCATGTCAGCATCGCCGACCACGTGGTGATCGGCGGCTCGGCGGCGATCCATCAGTTCGTGCGCATCGGCCGCGCCGCGATGATCGGCGGCGTGTCCGGCGTTGAGGCTGACGTGATTCCGTTCGGCAGCGTGATCGGCAACCGCGCACGCCTGGCCGGGCTGAACGTGATCGGCCTGAAGCGCCGCGGTTTCGACAAGCCGCAAATCCAGTGCCTGCACACTGCGTTCCGCAGCCTGTTCAATCACGACGGCGTGTTTGCCCAGCGCGTGGCCGAGACCCGGCGCCGCTATGACGGCGACCCGCTGGTGGCGGAGATCCTGGCCTTCATCGATGCCCCCAGCCATCGCGGCCTGATCCGCGCCGAGTAGCGCCGGCAAACCGGCTGCCAACGGTCGGGCAAGGCCGCCGGCAGACACAAGAACGTCGACACGGACGCATCGTTCCGGGTAGCCTGCGGCAGCAGCCGGGGGGAGCCATCTCGTGGCAATTTACATGAAACTGGGTTCCATCGCCGGGTCGGTTTCGACCTCGGGCTTTGAGACCTGGATCGCATTGGACAGCTTCAAATGGGGCTTCAACGCCAACGTCGCGCATGGCCATGGCGGCGGCAACGTGACGGTGAACGAGGTCGTCGTGACCTTGCGAATGGAGAAGGCCTCGACGGCGATCGTCAGTGCCGGGGTGAATCGCACGGTACTGAAGCCGAATGTGCAGATCCAGTTCACCACCACCAACAAGAGCGGCGTGGTGCAGTTCCTGGGCTACGAACTGGATGGCTGCATCATTTCCAAATATTCGGTCGACGGCGCGGCGGAGGACCCTCCGACCGAGACGCTGACACTGAACTTCACCAAGATCGTCGAGACCTATACGTCGCGCGACGCGAAGCTGACTGGCGCGAAGAGCACCGTGACCTACGATGTGCCGTCGGGATCGGCGACGTAGCGCGCGGCGGCGGCGAAGAAGTCGATCGGGCGAGGGCAGAGAACAGGGCGGGCGCGGGCAGCGTGGATCAATGCAGCGCGAGTGACCTGCGGACACGGGGACGCAACGGCAGGGACCGCGGGTCCTGCTCCGCCTGGCAGGCGCGCAGGGCGCGGCGCAGCGCGCTGTGGGTGCGCGGCAGAGCGCGCTTGTGCGCTTCGTCCGCTAGCATTTGCAGGCACTGCGTGAAGCCGATTGCGGCGGCATGGCAATCGCCTGCGGCGGACTCGTCGTCGCGCATTCAGGTATCGTCCTTTTGGGCAAGCGCCTCACAGGACTGTGAGGAACCATACCTGCTTATCGCGATTTCCTGGACCGATTGCAATGCCTGAGATGCCGGCTGGGGATTTTGCGCACCCGGCTGATGCAGGGCAGCCACGTAAACTCGGCATACTGGCGGGCGGCGGTGTGCTGCCAGGACGCGTCGCCGCCGCCGCCGCGGCTGCCGGGCGCGCGGTTTTTATCGTTGGACTGGAAGGGTTTGCAGATCATTCCCTGCTGGCGCCCTGGCCTCACGAGGTGATCCGGATCACCGCCGGCGGCCGTATCCTTGCCGCGCTTCGCACGCATGGCTGCCAGGACATCGTGCTCATCGGCCCGGTGCGGCGTCCCTCCCTGCTGGGGCTGCGGCCCGACGCCGAGGGGGTGCGCTTGCTCACCCGCATCGGGCGTGCCGCGTTCGCCGGCGATGACGGGCTGCTGGGGGCGGTGATCCGTGTGCTGGCCGAGGAAGGCTTCCGCGTGATCGGGGCCCAGGACGTGCTGCGGGACGTGCTGGCGCCAGCCGGGCTGCTGACCCGCGCGGCCCCGGACGACCTGGCGCTGTCCGACATAAGGCGCGGGGTCGCGGTGGCGCGCGCCCTCGGTGGGGCCGACGTGGGGCAGGGCTGCGTGGTGCAGCAGGGCGTGGTGCTGGCGCTGGAGGCGGCCGAGGGCACCGACGCCATGCTGGCCCGTTGCGCCGCCCTGGCGCGGCCGGGTCCGGGCGGGGTGCTGGTGAAGCTGCCCAAGCCGGGCCAGGAACGTCGCGCCGACCTGCCGGCGATCGGCCCGGAGACCGTTCGCGGTGCCGCCGCGGCCGGGCTGCGGGGGGTTGCGTTCGAGGCCGGCGGGACCATTCTGGCGGAACGCGAGGCCAGCATCGCCGCCGCGAACGCAGCGGGGATGTTTCTGCTTGGCCTCGGTCCGGCGGATTTTGTCGAAGGGAGAGACCAGCGATGAGCCGTTACCTGCACACCATGCTGCGCGTCGGCGACCTGCAGCGCAGCGTCGATTTCTATTCCAGGGCGTTCGGCATGAAGGAGATACGCCGCCGTGACGTTCCGGACGGGAAATACACGCTTTCCTTCGTCGGCTTCGGCGACGAGGACAGCAATACCGTGATCGAGCTGACCTACAATTACGGCGTCGAGAAATACGAGCTGGGCGGCGCGTTCGGGCACCTGGCGATCGGCGTGCCGGATGTCGCGGCGGCGTGCGAGGTGGCGGCGGCGGCCGGCGGCACCGTGACGCGTCCCGCAGGCCCGGTGAAGTTCGGCACCACCATCATCGCCTTCGTCAAGGATCCGGACGGGTATTCGATCGAGCTGGTGCAGCGGCCGTAGGCATCCAGGGCGATCAGGCGGGAAGCCGTTCGGGAATTTCCGCGTTTCAATGTCCGTTGCGACATGGTGCCCGCAGGGCACCATGCATCGCCGCAGGCCTCGATCAAACGTAGACCGCCGACATCCCGCCAGCCGGGTACCGCGTGCCTGCCGCGGCACCACGCGGCACGGCGGCGGAGATCCGCGCCACATCGTCCGGCGTCAGTTCCACCCCCAGCGCGCCAAGATTCTCGTCCAGCCGCTGCTTGTAGCGGGTGCCCGCGATCGCCACGACATCGTCGCCCTGCGCCAGCACCCAGGCCAGCGCGAGCTGTGACGGCGTGCACCCTTTCTCGGCCGCGATCGCCTCGATGCGGGCCACCAGCGCGCGGTTCTGATCGAAATTCTCCTTCTGGAAGCGTGGATGCGCGGCGCGCCGGCCATCGACATCGTCGAAGGTCTTGATCGCGCCGGTCAGGAACCCGCGTCCCAGCGGCGCGTACGCCACGAAGCTGATCCCGAGCGGACGCGTGGTCTCGCGCGTCTCCTCGGCCTCGGCCCGGAAAAGCAATGAATATTCCGTCTGCACGCAGGCGATCGGATGCACTTTGTGGGCGCGGCGGATGGTTTCCGGCTTCGCCTCCGACAGCCCGAGATGCCGCACCTTGCCCTGCTGCACCAGCGTCGCCATCGCACCGACGGTGTCCTCGATCGGCACGGTGGGATCGACGCGGTGCTGGTAGTAGAGGTCGATCACGTCCTCGCCCAGCCGCTTCAGGCTCGCCTCGCAGGCCGCGATCACGTACTCCGGGCGGCCATTCACCTTGTTGGGGCCACCGGGGTTCTGCACCTGGCCGAACTTGGTGGCCAGCATCACGCGGTCGCGCCGGCCCTTGATTGCACGCCCGACCAGTTCCTCGTTGTGGCCCCAGCCATACATGTCGGAGGAATCGAGATGATCGACGCCGAGATCGATCGCGTAGCGGATCAGATCCTCCGATGCCGCATCATCGGCCGCGCCGTAGATGCCGGACAGCGACATGCCGCCGACGCCGAGGATGGACGCGGTCAGACCGCCGCCGCCAAGCTTGCGATGGGGAAGTTTTTCCGTTGCCATAATCGTCTGGACTCCCGAGTTTGTTTGTTGTCAGCGGCAAAGCAGGCATTCAACGCGAAGCGCGCGAAGAACCACCAAGCCCCGCGCAGCGAACGCCCTCACGCGCCGTGCAACGCCGCCGCATAGGCGCGCACCGCGGCGGCAAATCCAATCTCCAGCGCGTCCGCTGTCAGTTCGTGGCCGATCGACGCTTCCGCCAGGAACGGCACGGCCTGCAGCAGCGGCGGGATGTTGCGCAGATTCAAATCGTGACCCGCGTTCACCACCAGCCCCAATTCTCTTGCCCGCTGCGCTGCCGCACCAATCCGCGCCAGCACAGTGTCGGCACCGCGTCCGCTGCGAAACGCGTCGGCATAACCACCGGTATAGATCTCGATCCCGTCCGCGCCGGCATCGCGCACGCGCGCCACCACCTCCGCATCGGGATCGATGAACAGAATGACGCGGCAGCCCAGCGCCTTCGCGGCGGCGACCGCCGGACGCGCCAGCGCCATCTGCGCGGCGTCGAGCTTCCACCCCTCCTCCGAGGTGAACGCATCGGGCGCGTCCGGGACGAAGGTGCATTGCTCCGGCTTCACCTCTTCCAGGATCGCCTGCATGCGCGCATCGGGGTAGCCTTCGATATTGAGTTCGATCGCCGGCCGCAGTGGCTGCATCAGCGCCGCCAGCGCAGGCACGTCATCGCGCCGGATGTGCCGCTCATCCGGGCGCGGGTGCACGGTCAGCCCCGCCGCGCCCGATTCCAGCGCGATGCGGCCGAACTGCCGCAGGTCCGGCACGCCGGTGCGCCGCGAGTTGCGCAGCAACGCCACTTTATTGAGGTTCACGCTCAGCCTGGCCATGCGCCGGACTCTAGCGCGGCGGGTGCGGCGGCGCCAAACTGGGCGCCATGCCGACAGTCACGCCATCGGGCGCCATCCTTGGCGCCAGCATCACCGGGATCGATCTCGCCGTGCCGCTCGCGCGTGGCGACTTCGCGCTGATCCTGCGCGCGCTCGCCACCCATGGCGTGGTGTGCTTTCCCGATCAGCGGCTCGATCCCGCGTCCCACGCCGCATTCAGCCGGCAGTTTGGCACGCTGGAGGTGCACGTCTCCGGCGCCTTCCAGGTGCCGGAGCAGCCGGAGGTGATGATCCTGTCCAATATTGTGGAGAACGGCCGGCCGATCGGGCTCGCCGACGCGGGACAGGACTGGCACACCGACATGTCGTTCAGCCGCACCATCGCGTTCGTCAACGTGCTGCACGCGCTGAAGGTGCCGCGGCGCGATGGCCGCGTTCTCGGCGATACCCTGTTCGCCGACATGGCGGCAGCGTTCGACGGCCTGCCGCCGGCATTGCAGATGCGGCTGGAGCCGCTGACCGCGACGCACGATTTCGCAAAATTCTGGGACATGATGCGCGCGCGCGGCGGCGAGGGCAGCGTGCGCAAGCCGCTCACCGAGGCGCAGCGCGCGCAGAAGCCGCCGGTGTCGCAGCCGATGGTGTTGCGGCACCCGCTGTCGGGACGGCGCATCCTGTATGCCAATCCCGGCTACACGATGCGCGTCGACGGCCTGCCCGCCGGCGAAAGCGATGCGCTGCTCGAGACCCTGTTCGCGCACCAGCGCGAGCCGCGCTACCAGTACGCGCATCGCTGGACCGAGGGCGACGTGCTGATGTGGGACAACCTTCGCACCATGCACTATGCCGTGCCCGATTACGGCCCCAACGAGCATCGGCTGATCCGCCGCTGCCAAGCCATGGCGGATCGGGTGTTCGAGCCGGAGTTTGCCGCGCTCGCGGCTGCCTGACCGGTGCGGCCGCGCGGGCGACGTTATCCGGCGGCGCGCATCACCTTTTCCCATGCATCGATCACCGGCAGCACGGTTTCCGCCGGCTCCGATTCCAGGCTGAAGACCACGCGCTTCACGCCCAGATCCTGGTAGCGCTTCATGATGTCCGCGTCCTGGCGCGGGAACCACACCGTGATTTCGATCTCGTCCGGATCGCGGCCGGAAGCGGTCGCCAACTTGCGGAATTCCGGGATCATGTCGGCGATCTCGGTATAGGTGCCGCGGGCGGCATGCGGAATCCAGCCGTTGCCATAGCGAACCGCGCGCCGCGCGGAATACGGGAACGCGCCGCCGACGATCACCGGCGGATGCGGCTTCTGCACCGGCTTCGGCCACGCCATCATCGGATCGAAATTGACGAACTCGCCGTGGTATTCCGGCTTGCTCTGGGTCCAGATCGCCTTCATTGCCTCCACCCGCTCGCGCGCCACCTTGTGGCGGTCGGCGAATTTTACCCCGTGGTTCTCGATTTCGTCCTGATTCCAGCCATTGCCGATGCCGAACAAGAACCGGCCGCCCGAGACCTGGTCGATGGAAGCGACCAGCTTGGCGGTCTGGATCGGGTCGCGCTGCGTCACCAGGCAGATGCCGGTGCCGACCTTCAGCGTTTTGGTCGCCATCGCCGCGGCGGTCAGCGTCACGAAGGGATCCATCGTGTCGTAGTATTTCTTCGCCAGCTCGCCGCCGCCCGCCGGTGCCGTCTTGCGGCTGAGCGGGATGTGCGAATGTTCCGGTGCCCATACCGATTCGAACCCGCGCTGCTCCAGCGCCAGGCCGAGTTCGGCCGGCCGCATGGAATAGTCGGTGAAGAACATCGAGGCGCCGAATGCGAGCATTAGTTTCCTCCGTTACGATCTGGCGCGGCGCCGGCCGCGGGGGCGTGTCCGGCCCGGGGCCGGCGGCAGCCGCCGGTTGGGCGACGGAGCAGGGCGCGCTGCAAGCTGATGTCCGCAGGTGCCCAGCCGGCTGGGTACTACCGAAATGTAAGGATGCAAACAAGGCTTGACCCTGGCGCGCAGCTCTGTTGCTGTAACCGCACAGGGGTAATCTTTCACGTGGCGCCCGCCCGAAACGAGGCGCTTGCACAACCGAAGCGGGAGACCACACATGGGCGCGCGCGACCTTCAGGGCATGATCGATCGAGTGAAGCGAGGGCGCCTGTCGCGCCGCGGCTTCATCCAGCGTATGGCGGTCCTGGGCCTGACCGCGCCGATGGCGACCCAATTGCTGGCGATCGGCGGCGTGGCGATGGCGCAGCCGAAAACCGACTACAAGCCCACCAAGCGCGGCGGCGGCGGCACCCTGAAGCTGCTCTGGTGGCAGTCCCCCACGCTGATCAACCCGCACTTCGCCACTGGCACCAAGGATCAGGATGCGTCCTATGTGTTCTACGAGCCGCTGGCCGTGTGGGACGCCGATGCCAATCTGATTCCCAAGCTCGCCGCGGAAATCCCCAGCCGGCAGAACGGCGGCCTGTCCGCCGACGGCAAGACCGTGGTGTGGAAGCTGAAGCAGGGCGTCAAGTGGCACGACGGCCAGCCGTTCACCGCCGACGACGTGGTGTTCAACTGGAAATACGCGTCCGATCCGGCGACCGCCGCCGTCACCGCGGGCGTCTATGCCGACATGACCGTGGAGAAGGTGGACGACAACACGGTGCGCATCAATTTCAACAAGCCGCGCCCGTTCTGGGCGACCGCGTTCGTCGGCAATACCGGCATGATCATCCCGAAGCACGTGTTCGAACCCTATATCGGGGCCAAGTCGCGCCAGGCGCCGGCCAATCTCGCCCCGGTCGGCACCGGTTGCTACAAGTTCAAGGAGTTCCATCCCGGCGACATCGTCACCGGCGTGATCAACGAAGACTACCACGAGCCGAACCGGCCGTTCTTCGACGCGATAGAAATGAAAGGCGGCGGCGAGGCAACGTCGGCCGCGCGCGCCGTCCTGCAGACCGGCGAATACGACTATGCCTGGAACCTCCAGGTCGCGGACAATGTGCTGAAGCAGCTCGAGGCCGGCGGCAAGGGCCGCGTCCAGCTCACCCGGGGCGCCAGCATCGAGCACATCCAGCTCAACCCCACCGACCCCAACAAGGAAGTCGACGGCGAGCGGTCCAGCATCAAGACCGTGCATCCCACGTTCAGCGATCCGCACGTGCGGCAGGCGATGAAGCTGCTGATCGATCGCGCCTCGGTGCAGAAATACATCTATGGCCGCACCGGCGAGGCGACCGGCAACTACGTCAACGGCCCGGCGCAGTTCGTTTCCAAGGATACGTCGTGGGAGTTCAGTGTCGCCAAGGCGAAGGAGATTCTCGACAAGGCCGGCTATAAGCCCGGCTCGGACGGAATCCGCGCCAAGGACGGCAAGAAACTGGACTACGTATTCCAGACCTCGATCAACGGGCCGCGCCAGCAGAACCAGGAGATCGTGAAGGCAGCCTGCAAGCAGGCGGGGATCAACATCAACATCAAGGCGGTGCTGGGATCGGTGTTTTTCTCGTCCGACGCCGGCAATCCGGACACCTATCCCAAGTTCTACGCCGATATGCAGATGTATACCACGCAGCCCGGACAGCCCGATCCGGCGATCTGGCTGCGGTCGTTCCTGACGAACGAGATTGCCGACAAGGCCAACAAGTGGTCGGGCCGCAACGTGACCCGCTACCGCAATCCGGAATTCGACAAGACCTGGAACGAGGCACAGGAAGAACTCGATCCGATGAAGCGCGCCGCGCTGCTGATCAAGTGCAACGACCTGGTGGTGGACGATATCATTGTGATCCCGGAGATCTTCCGGTTCGGCGTCTCGGGCGTGGTGAAGAACCTCCACGCGTCGCTGACCGGCTGGGACAACGACACGTCGAATATCTGCGACTGGTACAAAGACGCGACAGCCTAGCGCGTCCGCGCTCGATGCGCGCGCCCCATCGTGTCGTTGCGGGCAGTGAAGCGGCGAAGCGATCCCGGCCGGGCGGCCGCATCGGGCGTTGCCCCGCCTGGGATCGTTCCGCCATCATGCCTCGCGCATTGCCACCCTGGGCATCGGCGGTGACGCCAGGACGATCGCCCGTCATTCGGCGATCACCCGTCATTCCCCGCGCGATGCGCACCTGAATGTCGCGCTCCTACCTGATCCGCCGGATCGCACTCGCCATCCCCAGCCTGCTGGCGATCAGCATCATCCTCTACACCATCCTCGCCCTCGCTCCCGGCGACCCATTGGGCGACCTCGCCACCAACCCGAACGTTCCGCCGGCGGTGCAGCTTGCCCTGCGCGCCAAGCTCGGCCTCGACGATCCGATCTGGCAACGCTACCTGCACTGGCTGATCGCCATGGCGCAGGGCGACTGGGGCTTTTCCTTCGCCAGCCACGAGAATGTCTCGACCCTGATCATGCAGCGGCTGCCGGTCAGTCTCGCCCTGTTCGGCTCGTCGGAGGTGCTGGCCGTGCTGGTCGCTGTGCCGGTCGGCGTGCTTGCCGCCGTCCGCCCCTATTCCCTGTTCGACAAGATCGCCAACACCGTGGCCTTCGTCGGCTTCTCCTTGCCGACCTTCTTCATCGGGCTGCTGCTCATCCTGGTGTTCAGCATCAAGCTGGACTGGCTGCCGTTCGTATTCGAAACCAACGTTTCCGCCAGAGGTCTCGCCTGGTGGTGGGTCGAATTCAAACAGAGCATCATGCCGATCGCGGTGATCGGCCTGTTCCAGGGTGCCTCGCTGGTGCGTTACGTCCGCTCCTCGATGCTCGACGTGATCAGGCTCGACTATGTCACCACCGCGCGCGCCAAGGGCATCGGCAGCCGCCGCGTGCTGATCCGCCACGTGGTGCGCAACGGGCTGATCCCGGTGGTGACCCTGGTCGCCGTGCAACTCCCGATCGTGTTCGGCGGCACCATCATCACCGAGCAGATCTTCCGTGTTCCCGGCATCGGGTCGCTGCTGATTTCGTCGATCCTCGCCGCCGATACGCCCGTCGTCATGGCGGTGACCTTCGTCTACGCCTGCCTCGTCGTGTTCCTCAATTTGTTCGCAGACCTGCTGTATGTCTGGCTCGATCCCCGCATCGCCCTCCGTTGAGGCCATTGGCCCGGCGGCTGCCGCGGCACCGCGTGCCCGCGCGCCGCTGTCGCCGACGCACGAGGCATGGCGCCGATTCCGCAAGCACCGGCTCGCGGTCGTCAGCCTGGTGGTGCTGATCCTGATCGTTGGCGGCGTGCTGGCCGGCCCGCTGCTGTGGCCCACGCCGATCGACGCAATCGATTTCGCGGCGATGCTGCAAGGCCCGTCCTGGATGCATCCCTGCGGGACCGATGCGCTTGGCCAGGATCTGCTTGCACGCCTGATCTACGGGGGCAAGATCTCGCTCGCTGTCGGCGTCGCGGCAATGCTTGTCGCCGTGTTCGTCGGCGTACTGGTCGGAGCGGTTTCCGGCATGGCGAGCGGCAGGATCGACGCCGCGCTGATGTGGGTCACCGACATGTTCCTGGCGCTGCCGCAACTGCCGTTGCTGCTGCTGCTGATCTATCTGTTCCGTGGCGCGCTGGAACGCGTGCTCGGCGTGCAGGGCGGCATCTTCGTGCTGATCGTCGTGGTGATCGGCGGCCTGCGCTGGATGCCGCTGGCGCGGCTGGTACGCGCGCAGTTCCTGTCGCTGCGCGAGAAGGAATTCGTCGAAGCGGCGCGCGCACTGGGCGCATCGAAGCTGCGGCTGGTGGTGCGGCACATCATGCCGAACGCGATGGGGCCGGCCATCGTCGCCGGCACCATCGAGGTCGCGAACGCGATTATCGCTGAATCGACCTTGTCATTTCTCGGCGTGGGCTTTCCGCCGGATGTACCGAGCTGGGGACGCATGCTGTACGACTCGCTGGACTACGTGCAGATGGCGCCGCACTGGGCGCTGTTTCCCGGTTCGGCGATCTTCCTGGCGGTGCTGTCGATCAATTTTATCGGCGACGGATTGCGGGACGCGCTCGATCCGCGGCGGGTGATTTAGATGAGCGGCGGCACGGTGTCCGCGGGTCCCTCTCCCGGCGAACCGCTCTCGCCGATCTCTCCCGCGAGCGGGAGAGGTGAACGTGGCGCCGGTGGCGGGAGCGGTGAAGTATTGCTCGACATCCGCAATTTAAGAACCTGGTTCAAGACCGATGACGGCATGGTGCGCGCCGTGGATGGCGTCGATCTCTCGGTACTCCGCGGCGAGACTTTGGCCGTGGTCGGCGAATCCGGCTCCGGCAAGACCGTCACCGCCCGCAGCGTGTTGAAGCTGATCGACATGCCGCCCGGCCGCTTTGAATCGGGTGAAATCATCTGGCACGGCCGCGACCTGATCCCGCTGCCGCCGGACCAGATGGATGAGATCCGCGCCCGCGAGATCGCCATGGTGTTCCAGGAACCCATGACCTCGCTGAACCCGGTCTACACCATCGGCGACCAGATCGGTGAGTCGCTGCGCATCCACCAGAAGATGTCGCGCAAGGCAGCGGTGGAGACCGCGGTGGAAATGCTGCGCCTGGTGCAGATCCCCAATCCGCAGCGCCGCGTGCACGACTATCCGCACCATTTCTCCGGCGGCATGCGCCAGCGCGCGATGATCGCCATGGCGCTGGCCTGCAAGCCGCAACTGCTGATCGCCGACGAGCCCACCACCGCGCTCGACGTCACCATTCAGGCGCAGATCCTGGAACTGCTGCTCGATATGAAGTCCCGTCTCGGCATGTCGGTGATGCTGATCACCCACGCGATGGGCGTGGTGGCGGAGAATGCCCAGCGCGTCGCGGTGATGTACGCCGGCAAGGTGGTGGAGCAGGCGCCGGTCGAGGAACTGTTTGCCCATCCGCATCACCCCTACACGCAAGGACTGATCCGCTCGATCCCGCGCGTCGACCGGGGGGCAGGCTCGCGTGCCCGGCTGGTGCAGATTCCCGGCACGGTGCCCAGTCTGCTGCATCCGCCGCAAGGTTGCCGCTTCGCCGACCGCTGCGACTTCGTGCGCGACGCCTGCCGCGCCGAGCAACCGTCGCTGCGCGAGATTGCGCCCGGCCACCGCTCGGCATGCATACTGTGAGCAAGGCCCAGCCGCTGCTGTCGGTGACCGCGCTGCGCAAGGATTTCGTGCTGAGGGCGGGCCTGTTTGCCAAGGACGCGCCGGTGGTGCACGCGGTGGACGGGGTCAGCTTCGACATCGCGCCGGGCGAAACGCTGGGCCTGGTGGGCGAATCCGGTTGCGGCAAGTCCACCACCGGGCGCTGCATCCTGCGGCTGATCGAGCCCAGTTCCGGCCAGATTCTGTTCCAGGGCCGCGACGTCACCGATCTGCAGGGCGAGGATCTGCGCGGCCTGCGCCGCGACATGCAGATCATCTTCCAGGACCCGTTCGCCTCGCTGAACCCGCGCCACACCGTCCGCGGCATCATCGGCGAGGCGCTGGTGATCCACCGCCTGGCGGAGAACCGCAGGGAACTCGAGGACCGCGTCGTCGAACTGCTGGAGACGGTCGGCCTGCAATCGGGCCATCTGCACCGCTTCCCGCATGAATTCTCCGGCGGCCAGCGCCAGCGCATCGGCATTGCGCGTGCGCTTGCGGTGCAGCCCAAGATGATCGTCTGTGACGAGCCGGTATCCGCGCTCGACGTTTCGATCCAGGCGCAGGTCATCAACCTGCTCGAAGACCTGCAGGAAAAATTCGGCCTCACCTATCTGTTCATTGCCCACGACCTGTCGGTGGTGGAGCACATCAGCGACCGCGTCGCGGTGATGTATCTCGGCCGCGTGGTGGAAATCGCATCGTCCGACGCGTTGTACGACAATCCGCGCCATCCCTACACGGAAGCCCTGCTATCGGCCGTGCCGATCCCGGATCCGCAGTTGAAACGCAAGCGCATCGTGCTGCAAGGCGAGGTGCCGAACCCGATCAGCCCGCCCGCCGGCTGCCATTTCCATCCCCGCTGCCCGCTGGCCGAAGCCCGGTGCAAAACCGAAGTGCCGTTGTTGCGGGAAAGCGCGTCCGGACACTGGACCGCCTGTCACGTGCGCGGCTGAGCCCCGGCGGTGACCATCAGTGCGTGGCCGGAGCCGCCGGCGCGGCGGCCGGCTGCGGCGCCTGTTCCGCGTTGGCGATCGCCTTGCCGACGGTGGAGTCCGGCCCGATCGATTCCATGAACAACACCTGGGCGAACGGAATCGTCATGTCGAGCGGGCCATGCCAATCGGCCTTGCGCCGGGACACCAGCCGCGTGATCCGCTGCTTGGTCTCCGGATCGGTATTGGCAATCGCCTCATAGACATCGGTCAGCACGATGCTGCCCTCGGCCGACTTCAGGCGGCCAAAATATACCGTGCTGTTGGTCAGCGTGACGGTTTGCAGGCTGCCCACCGCCCCCGCGGGCCAGAATGGCGCCGGCGTCCGAGGTGCCTGAAACAGCAGGGCCGCGGCAATCGCCAGGCCCGCGATCAGCACCGCCCAACCGACTGGCAGTTGCAGGCTGCCGCGGCCGGCTTTGCTTTCAGCTAGGATCTGGTTGCTCATAGGGCGGGTGACGATCCGATCGGGATGCCGCCGCACCGTCTCGCGATGCCACCATCGTGTCAATAACGTATCTAACACTCCGACCGTGCGGCGTCGCCTGCCGCTGGCGGCTATGCGCCGATCAGTTCCTCGGCGGCTTCCAGCAAGCGCTGGTACTGCGTTTCCACGTCCACACGGTGGATGCGGGCGGTGCCGGAGCAGACCACCGCGGCCGTGCCGGCGGCGACGCCCCAGCGCAGCGCGGTCTCGAGATTATCCCCACGCGCCAGGGCCAGCGTCATCGCGGCGGTGAAGCTGTCGCCCGCACCCACCGCGCTGCGTACGTCGCAGGGCATCGCCGCCATACGGATCACGCCGCCGCGGGACGCAAGCAGGGCGCCGTCCTCGCCCAGCGTCACCGCGACCAGTTCCGCGGCGCCGGCGTGCACGAGAGCCTGCGCTTCCGCCGCCTGCGCCGTCGGATCGGGCAGCGAGCGGCCGACCAGGGTCTCCAGTTCGCCAAGGCTCGGCTTCATCAGGGTGATGCCGCTGCCCAAAGCAGCTCGCAGCGGCGGACCGGATGTGTCCAGCGCGAACCGCTGTCCACGCCGGCGCGCGCACGCGGCGACGCGGGCATAGATGTCCACCGGCATGCCATGTTCCAGGCTGCCGCTTGCGATCAGCCAGTCGCACTCGATCGTTGCTACAACGTCCAGCATGCGGTGCCAGTCGGCATCGGTGACATCCGGACCTTCCTGCACGAAACGGTATTCCAGCCCGGTGGCGGCTTCGGACACGTTGAAGCAGATGCGCGTGGTGCCGCTGATTGGAATGTTGCGATGCGGCACGCCGGCCGTGTCCAGCATGTCTTCGATCAGTGCCCCGGTGACGCCGCCACCCATCATCACAGCCTGCGTGTTTCCGCCCAGCTCGTGGATCACCCGCGCGACGTTGATGCCGCCGCCGCCGGCGTCGAGATGATCGTCCTTGGTGTGGACCTTGTGGGTGTGCACGACGCGGGCGGCCGTGCAGGCAATGTCCAGCGCGGGATTCAGAGTCAGGGTCACGAGGCGCGGCGGCATGGCGTCATCCATCGGCAGCGGATGCATTGTGACCGATTTGTGAGCGCGGCTGATTGATCAGGATCAATGCCGGCGGACGCCCGTGCGCGCATTCAAAGGGCCGAGATTTGGAGGGCACTGACATGCTCGGCATCAGCCTGACCGCGGAGCAAATTCGCGCGGCACCGCCGGAGGTGCGGCACTGGCTGGAACAACAGCTCGCGGTCCTGCTCTCGCCGGTGGCGGAGGAGGCGGCGCATCCGGCGCCGCGCCATCTTGCCTTGTTGGGCACCGGGGACGCCCAGGCGGTGCTGGAGCAGATTGAGGATATTCTGCCGGTCGTCAGCGTGTTTTTTGAGCTGGGGCGGGAGAATGCCAGCGTGCTCTCGCAGGGCGTGCGGGTGTTCCGCCTGGCCGACATCCTGCGTCACACCCGGCTCGAATCGGTGGCGCAGGTGATCGAGTGCCTGGAAGTGATCAACGACGCGCTGCGTCACGTCCGCCGCGACCCCGAGGCGCTGATCTGCGCCGTGGACCGTGACGGCCGCTGCTTCGTCGCTGAGGCAACGTCGCGCGCGATCCTGGCGCTGTGGCAGGGCATCGTCGCTTCGCGTGGCCTGCAGGTGCCGGCCGCGGCAGAACCCTGCCCGGCGGCGCCGACGCCGGCGCCGGTGGCCTGACCGATGGATCGCGCCGCACGCGACCTGACGCCGGTCGTCGATCCTTCGACGGAGGCCGGCACCGGGCCATTCCGCACGCGGCAGCCGGTCTATGTCGATCTGCTGCCGCCCTGCAACAACGCCTGTCCCGCGGGGGAGAACATCCAGGGCTGGCTCGCGCTGGCGCAGGCCGGCGAGTTTCGCAAAGCGTGGGAATTGCTGGTGGCCGACAATCCGCTGCCGGCGACGCATGGACGGGTCTGCTATCATCCGTGCGAGGGCGGCTGCAATCGCGGGCACATGGATGCCGCGGTGTCCATCCACGCGGTCGAGCGTTATCTAGGCGACATGGCGAAGGCCGAGGGCTGGACGTATCCGCCCTGTGCGCCGCCCTCCGGCAAGCGCGTGCTGATTGTCGGTGCCGGCCCGAGCGGCCTGTCGGCGGCGTATCACCTCACCCGGCTCGGGCACTACGCGGAGATCCATGAGGCCGGTCCGGTGGCCGGCGGCATGCTGCAATTCGGCATTCCCGCCTACCGCCTGCCGCGCGCCGAACTGGCGGCGGAAGTCGCGCGCATCGAAGCGATGGGTGTGAGGATCGTGTTGAATCACCCGGTCACCGATGTGCTGGCAGAGCGCGACCGGGGAAAGTTTGACGCGGTGTTCGTGGCAATCGGCGCGCATGTCGGCCAGCACGTCGATATTCCGGCGCGCGACGCCGTGCGCGTGCTGGACGCGGTGTCGCTGCTGCGTGAGACGGGCACGGGGGAAAAACCGCAGCTTGGCCGCCGGGTGGTGATTTACGGCGGCGGCAACACCGCGATGGATGCGGCGCGCACGGCGCGCCGGCTGGGCGCGGAGGAGGCGCTGATCGTCTATCGCCGCGACCGCGCCCACATGCCGGCGCATAGTTTTGAAGCGGACGAGGCGATCGAGGAAGGGGTGAAGATCCACTGGCTGACCACGATCCGCGAAATCGTCGGCCCGACCCTGAAGGTCGAGCGCATGACGCTGGACGACAAGGGCCGTCCGCAGCCCACCGGCGAGTTCGACACGCTGGAGGCGGATGCCGTGGTGCTGGCCTTGGGCCAGGTCAGCGACAGTGCGTTCCTGCGCGATGTGCCGGGGATCGTGGTGAAGCCGGACGGCGTGGTGGACGTGAACCGCACCATGATGACCGGCCACCCCGGTCTGTTCGCCGGCGGCGACATGGTGCCGAGCGAGCGCACCGTCACGATCGCCACCGGCCACGGCAAGCTGGCGGCGCGCAACATCGATGCCTGGCTGCGCGGCGGCGCGTACCAGGCGCCGGCGCGCCCGACGGTGGTGAATTTCGACATGCTGCACCTGCCGGTGTTCAGCGACGTTGACGTGGCGCAGCAGCAGCGTCTGGCGGACAGCGCGCGTCTGACCGGGTTCGAGGAAGTGCTGTCGGGCCTGACTGCCGCGTCGGCGCGCCACGAGGCGCAACGCTGCCTGTCCTGTGGCGTGTGTTTCGAATGCGACAATTGCTACGCGGCATGTCCGGAGCAAGCGATTGCCAAGCTGGGGCCGGGCAGGGGGTACAGCGTCGATCCGGCACGCTGCACCGGCTGCGCGGTCTGCTTCGATCAATGCCCATGCCACGCGATCGAGATGGTCGCGGAGTACCCAACTTCTCCCGCAGGAGTGGGGTTGAGGCGCGAAGCGGATCAACGCGAGGCGCGTTAGTGTTTCACCCTCGGTGCTGCGCATCTCGACCTCTCCCGCCGTAGGCGCGAGAGGTTACAAGTGAAAGGACCTTGCATGCTGCGCAACCCCGCGACGATGGACGGCAACACGGCGGTGGCGCATGTCGCCTACCGGGTGAACGAAGTCTGCGCCATCTTCCCGATCACCCCGTCCTCCACCATGGCGGAGCTGGCCGACGAATGGTCGGCGCGCGGCACCGCCAACATCTGGGGCAACGTCCCCGTCGTGCAGGAAATGCAAAGCGAGGGCGGCGCCGCCGGCGCGGTCCACGGCGCCTTGCAGTCCGGTGCGTTGACCACGACGTTCACCGCGTCGCAGGGCCTGCTGCTGATGCTGCCCAACATGTTCAAGATCGCCGGCGAACTGACGCCGACCGTCTTCCATGTCGCCGCGCGTGCGATCGCCACCCAGGCGCTGTCGATCTTCGGCGATCATTCCGACGTGATGGCAACCCGTTCCACCGGCTTTGCCCTGCTGTCCTCGGGTTCGGTGCAGGAAGCGCACGACGCCGCGCTGATCGCGCAGGCCGCGACGCTCGCCTCCCGTGTGCCCTTCGTGAATTTCTTCGACGGCTTCCGCACGTCGCACGAGATCGGCACGATTTCCTTGCTCGACGACGCGCAGATCCGGGCGATGATCGACGACGACCTGGTGCGCGGCTTTCGTTCCCGCGCGCTGACGCCGGAGCGCCCGGTGGTGCGCGGCACCGCGCATAATCCGGATACGTTCTTCCAGGCGCGCGAGACGGTAAATCCGTACTATGCGCGCACGCCTGCCATCGTGCAGGACACGATGGACCGTTTTGCCGCCCTCACCGGCCGCCACTATCACCTGTTCGACTATGACGGCCCGGCGGATGCGGAACGCGTGCTGCTGCTGATGGGTTCGGGCGCCGAAACCGCGCGCACCACCGCGGCGGCGCTGCGGCAGCGCGGGGAAAAGGTCGGCGTGCTGCAAGTGCGGCTGTACCGGCCATGGGCGCCCGAGGCGTTTCTCGCGGCGCTGCCGGAAACCGTCACGGGCATCGCGGTGCTGGAGCAAACCAAGGAGCCCGGCGCGACCGGCGAGCCGCTGTATCTCGATGTGGTAACGACACTGGCACAGGCGGCCGCGCGCGGGCGCCGCCGCATGCCGGTTGTCATCGGTGGCCGCTACGGCCTTTCGTCCAAGGACTTCAACCCGTCGATGGCGAAAGCGGTGTTCGATGAACTGACGCGCGCGGAGCCGCGCAACAGCTTTACCGTCGGTATCGATGACGACGTATCGCACACCAGCCTGACGCCCGACGCCGCTTTCGCGGTCGAACCGGCGGATGTGGTGACCGCGGTGTTCTATGGCCTGGGCTCCGACGGCACCGTCGGCGCCAACAAGAACAGTGTGAAGATCATTGCCGAGGATGCGGGGCTGTACGCGCAGGGGTATTTTGTTTATGATTCGCATAAGTCCGGCGCGCAGACGGTGTCGCATTTGCGTTTCGGCCCGCGGCCGATCCAGGCGCCGTACCTGATCCAGCAGGCGAGTTTCGTCGGCATCCACCAGTTCCAGTTCGTCGAGCGGCTGGACATGCTGCGCCTCGCCGCCCCCGGCGCGACGCTGCTGCTGAATGCGCCGTTCGGGCCGGACGAAGTGTGGAACCGGCTGCCGCGCGCCATGCAGCGGCGCGTCATCGAGCTGGGGCTGAAATTCTACGTGATTGACGCCTCCGGCGTGGCGGCGAATGCCGGGCTGAAAGGGCGCTCAAATACCGTGTTGCAGACCTGCTTTTTCGCGCTCTCCGGTGTGCTGCCGCGGGAGCGGGCGATCGAGCATATCAAGCAGGCGATCCGCAAGACCTACGCGCGGCGCGGCGAGGATGTGGTGCAGCGCAATTTCGCCGCGGTCGATGCCTCGCTGGCCAATTTGTTCGAAGTTGCCGTGCCGGCCGCGCCGAGCAGTAACTGGGAACGGCCGGGGGTCGTTCCTGCCGGCGCGCCGAAGTTCGTCCGCGAAGTCACCGCGATGATGCTGGAAGGCCGCGGCGACGAAATTCCCGTCAGCAAGCTGCCGATCGACGGCACCTGGCCGTCCGGCACGTCGGTGTGGGAGAAGCGCAACGTCGCCGACACGGTGGCGAGCTGGAACCAGGATTTGTGCATCCAGTGCGGCCAGTGCAGCTTCGTCTGTCCGCATGGTGTGATCCAGGGGCGTTATTTCGACGCTGCGCGGGCGGATGGCGCGCCGGACAGCTTCAAGTCGGCGCCGATCAATGTGCGCGGCTTCCCGGACGTGCGGTTCACCTTGCAGTTCTCGGTGGAGGACTGCACCGGCTGCGCCCTGTGCTACGAAGCGTGCCCCGCCGTGAGCCCGTCCGACGCGTCCGCCAAGGCGATCGTGATGCGCGACAAGCTGCCGCTGATCGAGCCGGAACGCGAGAACGCGCGCTTCTTCGCCAACCTGCCGGTGAACGATCGTGCCCGCGTCGACTTCGCCAACGTGCGTGGCGTGCAGTTCCTGGAGCCGTTGTTCGTGTTCTCCGGCGCCTGTGCCGGCTGCGGCGAAACACCCTATCTGAAGCTGCTGTCGCAATTGTTCGGCGACCGCTTGCAGATTGCCAACGCCACCGGGTGCTCGTCGATCTATGGCGGCAACCTGCCGGTCACGCCTTGGTCGGCCAACCGCGAGGGCCGCGGGCCTGCCTGGTCCAACTCCTTATTCGAGGACAATGCCGAATTCGGCCTCGGCTTCCGCCTGGCCGCGGACCAGCACGTGGAACTGGCACGCAGCCTGGCCAAGCAACTGGCGCCGCAGTTTGGCGAGGAGCTGGTGCAGTCGATTCTCGACGCGCCGCAGGTGCGCGAATCGGAAATCCGGGCGCAACGGGTGCGCGTTTCGATGCTGACGCAGCGGCTGCGCGAACTGGGCGATGTGCCGGCGGCGAAGGATCTGCTGTCGGTGGTCGATCACCTGGTGCGGCGCAGCGTGTGGATCGTCGGGGGCGATGGCTGGGCGTACGACATCGGTTATGGCGGGCTGGATCATGTACTGGCCAGTTCGCGCGACGTGAACGTGCTGGTGCTGGATACCGAAGTGTATTCCAACACCGGCGGGCAGGCTTCCAAGGCGACGCCGCTCGGTGCGGTGGCGAAATTCGCCGCGGCGGGCAAGCGGGTGGCGCGCAAGGACCTGGCGTTGCAGGCGATCGCCTATGGAAACGTCTATGTGGCGCAGGTCGCGATGGGCGCCAATCCGCAGCAGACCTTGCAGGCGTTCCGCGAGGCCGAGGCGTATCCCGGGCCGTCGCTGATTCTGTCCTACTCGCACTGCATTGCGCATGGCATCGACATGCAGTCCGGCATGAAGCAGCAGGATTTGGCGGTGGCCTGCGGCTATTGGCCGTTGTTCCGTTATAATCCGGCGCTGCGCGATCGCGGTGAGAACCCGTTCGTGCTGGACAGCCCGCGGCCGACGATGGCGTTCCGCGACTACGCCTATAACGAGATCCGCTATCGTTCATTGGCACAGACGCGCCCCGAGGAGGCGGAGAAGCTGCTGGAAGCGGCGCAGGCGGCGGTGCTGGAGAAGTACCGGACGTATGAGGAGATGGCTGGCTGGTCGGCGACGCGGTTCCATCCGGTGGGATTGACACGTGGACCGGAAGCGGCGGAGGCGTACCCGACTGTCCCGCACCCGGAATGGGAGCATATTGGTGTGAGGGGATAGCGGAGGGGGGCAGCGTTCGCTGAGCAGGATGGCGGCGCTATTTGCGCCGAAGCCGTCTGGCGTTGGCGCGCGTGCGACGGACGAACGGTGCGAGGATTGCCGCATGGCTGCGCCCCATTGCGGCGGCGAACCCGGCCCGTTGCATTGCCGCTAACTTCTCGGTGACCATGCGGCGATATTCGGCGGGCGGACAAGTGCCGGACGCCATCAGCAGCGCGCGGCGGACTATCGTTTCCCACGACGCCAGCGTCAGAGTGGCGATCGTGAGCGGCAGGGTCTTGGCTGCGGATCGGCGGCGTTTCGGCATGGCGCATAGATAGCGGCCGATGATGAAGAAGCCAGCGCGCCGCGATCACAATGGCGGAGACATTCCGGAGCAAAATGCCTTGCCGGCCGCAATTGCGAGGATCAATCCCGCGCTCGCTGACCCGACAACCTTGACGCCGGCTACTCCTGCGGATACCGCCACGGCTTCTCCGGCTGCCCCGCGCCCTCATCCAGCGTCCATTGCGGCAGCGACAGCCCCTCCGCAACGTCCGTAAACACCATCCGCATGCGCGACCCAACGCCGACCTGCTTCACCAGTTCCGGTGGAGCCAGCTTGCCATCGGGCGTCGTCAGGTTGCCGATCACGCGCAGTGCCTCGTCCGGCGACGGCTGGCCCTTCTGCGTGTCCAGCTCGACGAGCAGGATCTGATACGGCGTGTGCGTCTTGAATGACGGTTGAATCGCGTGGTGCACTTCGGTGTAGGAATGCACCTCGCCTTTGCCTTCCACGCGCTGCCAGGTTGACGTCAGGCAGGTGCACCACGGGCAGGCCGTGGTCGGCGGATAGCGCAGCCGCTTGCAGTCATCGCATTGCTGCAAGTGGAAATCATGCGCGGCGCAATGTTTGAAATATTCGAGATTCTCGATATCGAGATCATCGACCGTCAGCGTCATGCCGAGATATTCGCCCTTCAGTGCCATGGTCCGATCTCCCTTTCAAAATCCGCGCCGCATGACCATCGACGATCCGGTCATCGGATTGGCCCAGCCAAGATTGCAGGTGATCTCGATGTCCTTCACCTGCCGGCAACCGCCTTCACGGTAGTCGTAGGTGTGCTGCCGCCGCCCATCGGGACCGATCGGGCACGAATCGTCGGCGTCGTGCCGCAACTGCCGCACATTCTCGATCACCATGTTCATGCCGTGGGTATAGCCTTCGCACAGATGTCCGCCGGAGGTGTTGTTCGGCCGCTTGCCGCCCAGCCTTGTGATGCCGCTGGCGACGTAGTCCCCGCCCTCCCCCTTCTTGCAGAACCCGTATTCCTCCAGTTGCAGCATCGAGGTGAAGGTGAACGCGTCATAGGCGCCGGTGGCATCCACATCTTCCGGTCCCAGCCCTGCATTCGGCCAAAGAATGTCCTTGATGTAGTAGCCGGCCACGCGGTCGATCGGCCCGCACTGATAATGCATGTCGGTGCGCGGCTTGGAGCACCGCCCCACCACCGACCGGATCAGCGGCGAGCGATGCCGCAGGTCCTTCGCCCGCTCCGCGCGCGTGACGATGATGCAGGTCGCATTGTCCGTCTCCACGCAGCAATCCAGCAGGTGCAGCGGCTTGCAGATGATGCGGCTGGACAGCACGTCGTCCACCGTGTAGCGCTTTTTATAATACGCCTTCGGATTGTTCGACGCATGCTCGGAATGCACCACCTTCACCATCGCCACCTGCTCCGGCCTGGTGCCGTAATGATACATGTGGCGCATGAAGGTGGGGGCGAAACTCTGGCCGGCGCTCTGCCAGCCATACGCGCGGCTGTGCAGCATATCGCCGCTGACCGGAGCGGCCGAGCGCGCCCCGGTGCCGCCGATGCGCACCTGGGAAAATCCGTTCATCGCGCGGAAGATCGCCACGCACTTGCACATGCCGGCCTCGATCACGCCGATGGCGATGCCGATCAGCGCCTCGGTCGATGAACCGCCGCCATGCACGTCCATGAAGAAGTTCAGCCGGATGCCAAGATCGCCCGCCAGGAATGGCCCCATGGTCGAGTCGTTGCCGGAGTAGGACAACATGCCGTCGATGTCCGACGCCTTCAGTCCGGCATCGATCATGGCATTGCGGATCGCCCAGGTGCCCAGCGCACGGGTGGAACGGCCGGAACCGCGCGTATAGGTGGTCTCGCCCACGCCCACGATGGAATACTTATCGCGCAGGAATTTTGGCGTGGTGGCGTCGGTGTCCGCGTTTGGCAGCGGCATGTGCGTTTCCTCCGTCTGATGGACGTGACACGGAGGCTGGACGGGTTCGGCGGGTGCGTCAACGCCTAGAAGTAACGCCTAGGAGTAAGGTTGGTCGTTCATGCAATACCACATGCCCTCATAAGCCGTACGGCTCGCCTTGGCGCAGTGCACGACCTTGTCTGCCTCGAACTGTCTGGCGTCGATCGCCTGGCCGATGATGCTGCGATAATGCGCCTGGTTGCTCGCACAATTCTCATAGACTGGCCCACGCGGGACGCTATCGATCTTCCGTGTCGTCACTTCGCAATAGGTGACAATGTCGAAGAACGGCATGTTGGCGCTGGTCATTGGCGTGTTCGGCGGCCGATGGCCCAATTCGACCGGAGGAATCTGCGGCGCGCCCGACGCAGCGGAAGGCGCCGCCGTCGCGCCGGCGGACGGCGCCGGTGCGGTTGCCTGCGGTTGATGGCTGCAAGCGGCGAGCATTATGGC
>Ga0335072_10001879_pt1 | contig 33376 bp, 32 predicted proteins | sample Lox_Sample_21_FD_206725 | JGI IMG/M metagenome (GOLD analysis project Ga0335072, IMG submission 206725) | Soil microbial communities from Loxahatchee National Wildlife Refuge, Florida, United States - Lox_Sample_2.1 | ecosystem: Environmental > Terrestrial > Soil > Wetlands | place: USA... | reverse complement strand
CACAAGCGCGCTTCGTGATCTATCTGGACAGTACGGGCGATGCCTCTTGGCGACTGCGTTGCCTGCGCCAGGCCGACGTGTTGTTGCTGCCCGCGCTGGCAGCACAAGCGCCCAGGCCGTGGCCGGAAGCCGCGCCGGGCCATCCGGCGCGCGTGCGGCATCGGCCGCGCCATCTGTTGCTGATCCATCCCGCGCATCGCGTGCTGCAAGGGGCCGCCCGCCGCTGGCGGGCGCTATTCAGCGGGGACATTCACCATCACCACCTTTGCGGCGAAAGCGATATTCCACGCATCGCCCGCCTGATCAGCGGCCATGCGCGCGGCCTGGTGCTGGCTGGTGGCGGCGCGCGCGGCCTGGCGCATCTGGGTGCCTTGCGCGCCTTGCGCGAGGCCGGCCATGACTTCGACGCCGTCGGCGGCACCAGCATCGGCGCCATCATCGGCGCAGGGGTCGCCAATATGTGGAGCATCGACGAGATGATGCGCGTGTATTACGAATCGTTCGTGCGCGGCAGGCCACTGTCGGACTGGACGCTGCCGCTGGTGGCGCTGACGCGCGGACGCCGTGCGGCGATCATGCTGCGGCGCGCCTTCGGGGCGATCGACATCGAAGATCTGGAACGTCCTTTTTTCTGCATTTCCACCAATCTCTCCGGCCAGGGCAAGGTGGTGCATCGCCATGGACCACTGTGGCTGTGGCTGCGTGCGAGCAGCTCGATTCCCGGCATTCTGCCGCCGGTGTTGCATCATGGTCAGGTGTATGTCGATGGCGCGCTGGTCGACAACCTGCCGACCGACGTGATGGCGGAGGACGGCATTGCCCACATTACGGCGGTGAGCATTCACGCAGACATCGTGCTGCGCGCCCAGACCGAGGAATTCGCCACGCCATCGTGGTGGCGACTGTGGTTTCGCCAGCGGCGCGGCGTCGGCTGGCCGCGGCTGGTCTCTACGCTGACCCGTGCGGCGATGGTGAACAGCGAGGAGACCAGTGAGCGCTGCCGCGATCAGGCGGATGTGCTGATCACGCCACCGCTGGAACACGTGGGCATGCTCGACTGGCGCGACTGGCAGCTGGCGCTGGATGCCGGCTACCAGGAAACCCTGCGCGTACTGGAAGAGCAGGAACGCAATCCGCCGCCGGCGAGCGACACGGCACGACTTTCGCTCGAAGGCTAAAATGAGTCGATGAATTCCTTGCGTTCCTTCAAGGGCATCCTGCCCACCCTCGGCGTCCGCACCTACGTCGACCCGGCCGCCACCGTCATCGGCGACGTCGTGCTGGGCGATGACGTTTCCATCTGGCCGGGCGCGGTGCTGCGCGGCGACGTGAATCACATCCGCGTCGGCGCGCGTAGCAATATCCAGGACGGCACCATCGTGCACGTGACGCACGATGGCCCGTATTCACCCGGCGGCTTTCCCACCGTGATCGGCGAAGGCGTCACCATCGGCCATGCCGCGGTGATCCATGCCTGCACCATCGAGGATTACTGCCTGATCGGCATGCACGCGGTGGTGCTGGATGGTGCGCTGGTCAGGCGGCACGGTTTTGTCGGCGCCGGCAGCGTGGTGCCGCCGGGCAAGGTGGTGGGCGAGGGCGAGCTCTGGCTGGGCAATCCGGCCAAATGCGTGCGGGTGCTGACCGACAAACAGATCGAGCAGCTGCACTATTCGGCGGATCACTATGTGCGCTTGAAAGACGCGTACCTGGGCGAGAGCTGACGGCGCGACCGGTTAATTCCCGCCAGCCTGCTGTGCCTGGATGCGTGCCGCTTCCGCCTCGTGCCTGCGCCGCTCGATCACGCGCTGCGCATCGAGCACGCTACCGAGCAAGGCCAGCTTGTAATTGTGCGAATCGTATTGGCGCAGCAGGGACAGCTCGCGCTGCGCTTCATCCAGGTCGCCGCTGTTGATGGTGCTTTCCACCACATCGCAGGCCGGCTTGAACGCGTCGCGCAAGCGGCGCTGCGCCACGGCATTGTTCGGGTCGAGCTGCAGCACACTGAAATAGAACTCGTAGACATTGCTGCCGACCGGCGCGACCAGGCGTCTTTCCTGGTAGGCCTTGTCGGCCAGATCCAGCATCACGCCCACTTCGCTGCCGTCGTTGGCGGTATGGCCTTCGGCCGCATGGCCTGCCATATGCCCGTGCGCATACCAAAACCCGCCACCGATCAACAGCAGCAACAGCGCGCCGAGCACGACAAACAGCAAACCGCGCCGGTTCGCCGGGGAGGAAACGGAAGAAGACATGCTGGCCTGCGCTTTGATCCTGGAACAACACCGCCTGGGGGAAATGACGGTGCCCTGTGGCGGTCAGGCTAACGCGGCTACGTGTCAGTAACGTGACTCTGGCTGTCGGAGATGACAGCTAGAGTCACGTTACGCGAGCGATGTTCAGTGGAAATCGCCGCCGATGATGCGCCCATCCTTGTCCAGCGTGGGGAAGAAGCGCGAGTTGTCGTAGCGAATTTCCATGCTGCTGATCGTGCCCGGCAGCATCAGCTGCACGCCCGGGTACATCTTCTTGAATTCCGCCTGCGTCGGATGCGTGTTGATGAAGCTCTGGAACGCGGCCAGATCGGTGACGCCGTGCTTGTCGATCCGCGTACCGTCCGGACGCGTGCCATGGTGGCAGCCTGCGAGCGCAACGGCTGCGCCAAGAACGGAAAGAACAAGCAAACGGGTACGCATCGGTAAGGGCTCCAGTGAGCAAGGGCTCAAGTCAGATGCCGGCAAACCTAGCATGCCGGCGCCCCCTCAGACCATCGGAGGGGGCGCGCGTTCACGGCTGCGTTACCAGGGCAGCAAGCTGTCGCCCAGATACGGCGAGCCATCCGGATGCGCAAACCACAGCACGCGGTTCTGGCCGCCTGGGCAAGCCTTCCCCGTGCTATAGGCCGTCACCAGGTTGTTCGCCGAGCTGACGCTGCCGCTGTAGCAGCCACCCAGCGAGTCCTTGAACGCAAAGTCTTGCGTGGTCTGCTGGCCGCTGTGGCCGGTGATCTCGAAGCTGCTGTTGATGAGCAGCGTGTCGGAACCCGCTACCTGGTTGTGCACGTCGGACGAATACAGCGGGAAACCACCCAGGCTCAGGCCGGCATGCTGGTCGTAGCCCTGCTTGACCGAGGTGAGGATCGAGTAGCTGCCATCCGGTTCGTTGGTCTGGTTGTAGTCCACATGCAGCGGGTAGCTGAAGTTGGCCTCGAATTCACCGCTGAGGAACCTGCCGATCCTGCTCCGGCTGACGCCTTGCACCGTGGTGAGCTGGTCGCTGATCTGGTGGAAGTCGGTGGCGGTGATGTCGAAGGTCTGCGTGTCGGCAAAACCCACGGTCTGGTCCACCGTGGTGGTCACGCGGCCGTGCGAGGTATTTGCATAGCCCTCGATCACGAAGTGACGGCTCAGCTTGGTGGTGATCGCACCCGTGACATTGCCGGACGCATCCTGCGTCAAGGTGCTGCCGATGGTCGGCGTGGGCGGCTGGCCAACCAGGGTGTTGCTGACCACCGCGCCGGTGACCTGCTTGGCATGCGCATCCTGGTACACCAGCAGCGCAGCGGCCGCGGAGAAGTAACTGTTCGCACCCTGCACGCTCACCGCCACGGTATGCGGCGAGCCGCTGCTGAGCACGCCTGCGAACGGTGTGAGGTCCACGCGATACGGCATGAAATTCAGCGTTTGCACACCGGGCGTCGGCTTCCAGATGAAGAGATCGATGCCACCGGTGTAGATCCACGGATATACCGGCGCCACCCCGGCCGGCTGTCCGTCGATACTGACTTCCGCCTCGCGGAAATTGCCGCCGCCGCACTCCTGCGTTTCGGCGGCATATTGATCCGGCACGCAGGTGTACCAGAATTCATCGCCGCTCTGGCTCTGGGTGAACACATCCAGATACGCGCGCTCGACGTTGCGCGGCAGTGTGAGCGTGGCAGCCATCAGGCTGCTCGAATTGTTCAAGGTCACCGTATTGCCGACCGGATCGCTGCCCAGCGAGTACACCGCGTCCGGCACCCGCGGCGCCGGCGCGACGACGGAAGCCGGGTAGAACAGCAGGCGCGCGCTGCCGTGGATCACGCCCGTATAGGTACTGTCGACCAGGTTGTAGATCACCGCCTGGCCTTGGCCACCGTTACGGAACAGCGCGCTGTAATCGGTCAGATCGCGTTCGACGTGCCAGCTGGGCGCCAGACTGGAGCCGGGCTCCTGCGTCGTGCCGAAATAGATGTTCACGCCGCCCAGCCAGATCGAGGCCGTGCGGTCGTACTGCACGCCCGCCGTCACCGAGAAGTCCGCTTCCAGCACCACCTTGGCCCAATGCGTGCCGCAACCCGCGGGCGGCGCATAGCTATAGGGACGCGTGCCGAAATCATTGAACGTGTCGTCGCTGAAAAGCTGCACCACGCACGGCTGTCCCGGCGGACGCGGCACGCTCGGATCGGCGACGGTGACATTGCCCGAACCAACCGGACTACTCGGCGCCGCCTGCGCGACACCACCCAACATCAAGGAAAACCCGGCGACCGCCAGGCAACGACTTAAACACCCCTTCGGCAACATGGTGCAACTCTCCCCACAAGTGATGCCCCCCGTCCGCCGAAGTTAGCATGCCGCTTGTTTTGGAAGTGCCAAATTTGCTGGCTGTCAGAAGTGTCGCGCAGCGTCTCTGGAGACAGCTTCTGAGGCACGAATGAAACCGCCCGCAACAGATGGCATTGAGGCGAACCCGCGGGGACACTGCCGGCACGACATGCGTGCTTACGAACCCGCTGCACGCAGCGACTGATACACCGGCTCCGTATCCGGCCGCCTGCCGTGCCACAGTTCGAACGCGTCGGCCGCCTGCTCTACCAGCATGCCGAGGCCGTCATACGCATAGCGCGCGCCGCCGGCGCGCGCCCAGGCCAGAAAGCCGAAGGCGGATTTGCCGTAGCCGAGGTCGTAGCAGGTGGCGCGCGAGCCGACCAGCGCGACCGGCAAGCTGAGGGATTGGCCAAGCGTGCCGGCCGAGGTGGCGTTGACGATCAGGTCGAAGCTGCCGATGTCGGCAAGGTCATCCCAATAGCGCGTATGCACGCGCGCGGGTTCGCCCATGGCGTCGGCCAGCGCGTCGGCCGCTTCGGGTGAACGGTTGACGATGGTCAGCGTTTGCACGCCTGCTTCGAACAGCGCCCAGGCCACGGCGCGTGCCGCGCCGCCGGCGCCGAGCAGCAGCGCATCGTGACCGCGCAGGTCGAGATCGTGCCGATCGGTGAGGTCGCGCACCAGTGCACCGCCGTCGGTGTTATGGGCAGATAGACGTCCATTTGCAAGACGGGTCAGCACGTTGGCGGTGCCGGCGCGCGTGGCGGCTTGCGTGCGCTCCTCGGCCAGCGCGAAGGCGGCGGATTTGTGCGGCAGGGTGACATTGGCGCCGCGGCTGTCTTCATCGCTGAAGAAATGTTTTACCGTTTCGGCAAAGGCTTCCGGCGTCGCATCGATGGCGCGGTAGTCCAGCGCAATGCCGAATTGCCGGGCGAATGCCTGGTGGATCTGCGGCGACAGGCTATGCGCGATCGGATGGCCAAAGACGGCAAACTGCAAGGGTCGTGACATGCGGGGGCTCCTGCGTAGTCGGCCATTGTATGCACTTTGACGCCGCCCGGTTCCAGCGCGCGCAAGTCCTGCTTGCCATCGCGTCCCTCCCCTGCGCACAGGGGAGGGAGAGCGTGCGTTGCTTGCTTACCAGCGATAGGTCACCTTGCCGTACCAATAGCGTCCGTCGAAACCGAACGGTGAAAGGGCCGAGTATTGCAAGCCGTTGGCGCGGTCTTCGTAGCCGCCGTTGTTCGACAAGGCTACCTTCGTCGGGTATTGATTGGTGACGTTGTCGACGCCCGCAGCGAAGATCCAATGCTCCAGGCTGTAGTTGACGGACAGGTTCAATAACCAGCGCGCCGAGAACTTTTGGCCGACCAATCCGATATCCGGATCGGAAACATCGGTGACCGAACCGTAGCGGGTAAGGTCGGCATGCACATTCCATCCACTCTTTTCCCAATCGGTGTACAGCACGTACTTGGTACGTGGCGTGCCTTTGGTGAGCAGCCCTTGGTTGTAGGGACCGAGCAGGGCAGGGTTGCTGATCGACTCGATGTACACCTGGTTGTAGTTGGCGCTGATGCCGTTGTTCAGGCGACCCCAATCACCCAACGCCTGATTGTAGTTCAGCACCAGGTCCGCGCCGCGTGTGCGCGTATCGCCACCGTTGACGAAGAACTGCAGCTGCGCAATCTGCGGGAAGTCGGGGTTGGTGTTGGTGAGCGGATCGCTGTAGAGAATCTGGTGCCAGATGCGGATCTGGTAAATATCCAGCGTGGCGTTGAGCTGGTCGAAGGGCGTGTAGACGGCGCCGATCGAATAGTTGGAGGATTTCTCCGGCGTCAGCGGCTTGGCGCCATAAGCGATGGCCAGCGGGTTGTCCGGTCTCAACGTGCCCACTTGCACGAGTTGTCCGTTCGACACCAGGGTGACGGTGGAGCTGTAGTTGACCTGCGCCATCGACGGTGCGCGAAAGCCGTTGGAAGCGGTTGCCCGCAGTGCGAACGTATCGGTGAGCTGGTAGCGGCCGGAAAGCTTGCCCGATACGACCGAGCCGACGCCGCCGGAATAGTCCTCGTAGCGCGCGGCCGCACCGGCGGAGAATTTATCGGTGATGTCGCTTTCCAGATCGACGTAGGCCGCATAGTTGTGGCGGCTGAAACTGCCGGCGAGATCCGGCGTAATGCCTGGCCATACCTGCGAACCGCCCGGATAGACGTTACCGCTGGGATCGAGCGTGTTCGGGTTGAAGTAATAGGACGCCGGGTCGCCCGCGCCTACGTCGTATTCGTCCTTCTTGTACTCCAGGCCCCAGGCGACGGTCATGCCGTTCTTGAGAAAGTTCGGGCTGAATTCGCGTGATGCGTCGAAGTCCAGCACGCCAAGCTTGGTGGCGTATCGCCCGGCATTGAAGGATGTCGGCGAATAACCGGTGGAATGGTACAGATTGGTATTGATGGAGTTGATGATGTCGAAGGTGAGATCGTTTTCGCCATAGCTGCCCGACAAATCCCAGTTCCAATTCCAGGCTTGCCCTTTCAGTCCCAATGTACCCTGATAGTCACGCGTAGGATTGACGATGTTCGGCAGGAACCCGTCCGGATAGACCGACGTCACATTGCGATCGGGATTGTTCCACATGCGCCAGTAGCCATTGGACGTCACGTCACGCTTGCCCATGATCAAGTCGCCGTAGAGCTGGACGCCGTCGCCAAGCGTGTATTCCATGTTGAGCACGCCCTGGTACACCTTCTCCGCCGGTTCACCATAGCGTTGATATGGCGTTGGCGGCGGATACGGCGTGTTGACGAAATCACGTGGCGGGTAATTGAAAGTGGGGTCGGTGTTTTCGGCGCGGTTGGTGTTCATCACGCTTTGGTAATTCCAGGAGAACCGCATCCAGCCTGGCGCCTTGCCCTGTTCGCCGCCGAGAGGAATCGCTACCGATCCTTCCACGCCGTTATTGGCGCCGTCGCCGACATCCATGACGCCGCCGTATACATCGACGCTGTTCTTGCCCGCGCCGGGCGCACCTTTGAGGATGATGTTGATCACGCCGGCAATGGCGTCGGAACCGTATTGCGCTGAAGCACCATCGCGTAGCACCTCGATGTGGTCGATGGCTGCCATCGGAATCGAGTTGAGATCCACCGGCGCCGAACCGCGACCCACGCTTTCGTTGTAGTTGACCAGCGCGGAGGTGTGATACCGCTTGCCGTTGACCAACACGAGTACGTCGTCCGGCGAAAGGCCGCGCAAGGTGGCCGGGCGCAATGCATCGTTGCCATCGTTGATGGCCGGATGGGGGAAATCGAGCGACGGCAGCAGTCGGTTGAGCGCGGTGGCCAGATCGCCGGCGCCGGTCGATGCCAGGTCCTTGGGTGTCAGCACATCGATGGGTGCCAATGAATCGTCCACCGTGCGCGTCGTACTGCGCGTACCCGTCACGACGACTTGTTGCAGTTGCTTGGTGTCGTTGCCTTGTGTGCTGCTGGTGTCTTGGGCATGCACTAACGGTGCGCAAACCAATGCAGACGCTACCGATAGCCACAGCGCATGCCGCCGAAACGACGACGTATGCAAATCAATGGGCATGAGTTACCCCTCCCCGCTATTAGAGATGAAAGAACAAACCAAGAATCGATTGGAATGGCGTGTCTCCCCGACACGCTGACATGCACTCCCCTGGTGCTGTCGATTTCAAAGTAGGCCGAAAGTCATAGGCTGGTCAAGGAATGTGTGCAAGCACATCTTGCTTTGCGATCCGATGCACAGTTGTGCGACTCGTTTGTAAGCTCCAGGCAAGTTCGCGAAGCATGCATACACATCGCATTGACATGCGCGGGCAGACATCGGTGTTGCATCGCAAGCTGTGAGACGGGCGCCGGGCAAGCTGTCTCCCTCGCGCAGCCTTGGAGTTCGTCATGCGTCACCCGCCGATCGATCCCAGCCGTCATCCACGTCTTCTCGCCATTGCGTTGCTTTGGTTGTTCGCCGGCAGCGTGTTGCTTGCGACAACCGTCGTTCCCGCCCATACCGATTTGCTCGGATGGACCCCGTTCTTCTGGCTGTTCGCGGCGCCGCTTGCCGTGGCGCTCACGCTGGAACCCCGTTTGCCACGGCAATTGCTGAATCTGCGCAAGCAGCGTCGTCGCAGCGCAGCGCAGTTGATCTGGAACTGATTCCGCTTGGCAGTGGAGCCGTTGCGGCCGGAGTGCCGCATCCCGAGGATGATCGCCGGTTGGAAGGGAGTGGTCGCGGCCTGGCGGTCAGCGCGAAGGAATGCGCCAGCGATTCCGGTTCACCCAGGGATGGGTGACCGGAATAGCCCTACGCGATCAATCCCATGCGTTTGCGCTCCATGCGGCGCAAAAACTCCTGCATGATGCGCCGATAGAGATCGTCACCCAGATACCGGTCTTCGATGCCAGCATCGATGGATGGATTGTCGTTCACTTCGATCACCACGACCTTGTCGCCGACCTGCTTCAAGTCCACGCCATACAGGCCATCGCCGACGGCGCTGGTCGCCTTGAGCGCCAGCTTGACCACTTCAGCGGGTGCATCGCGAACCGCGATCGTCTCGAAACCACCGGATTTGTCAGTGCCCTTCGCACCGTGGTTATAGATCTGCCAATGACCGCGCGACATGTAGTATTTGCATGCGTACAGCGGCTCGCGATTGAGCACGCCGACGCGCCAGTCGAAATCGGTGTAGACGAATTCCTGCGCCAGCAACAACGCACTGTGCTGGAACAGTTCGCTGGCCGCTTTTTCCAGATGGTCTTCGCTTTCCACCTTGACCACGCCGCGCGAGAACGAGCCGTCGGGAATTTTCAGCACCAACGGAAAGCCGAGTTTTCCGGCCGCGTCATGCAAACCCTTGGTGTCGTCGCGATAAAGAATCTCGGTGCGCGGCACGGCGAGCTTGCGCGAGACCATCAAGTCGTTGAGGAAGATTTTGTTCGTGCAGCGCAGGATCGAACTTGGATCGTCCATCACCACCATGCCTTCGCGTTCGGCGCGATGGGCAAAGCTGTAGGTGTGGTTGTCGCTGGCAGTGGTTTCGCGAATGAAGAGTCCGTCGTATTCGGCCAGGCGCTGGTAGTCGTTCTTGCCGATCGGATCGACTTCGATGCCCAGCTCCTTGCCGGCGGCAATGAACGACTTCAACGCCTTTTTGTTCGACGGCGGCATGGCTTCGTTCGGATCGACCAGCATGGCCAGGTCGTAGCGATACAAGCGCCTTGCGCGAGGCTTGCGCCAAAGTTTCTTGGAGAAGCGATCGAGTTCGGTGGCGAAGGCGTCTTCCTGGGCGTCGTCCAAGGTGTGCAGGCCAACCGGCTTCACCGACGAGATCTGCCACACGCGCTCGCGCTCGAATTCGATGCGCAGCAACGGGCAGGGGTAGGTTTCGAAGACCTGCCGCGCCAGGTCTTGCAAGGCGGGATAGGCGGTCTCGCCGAAGTAGACCAGGATGCCGAAGTCGGTGGTGTCGCGTCCGCCCGCCGGCAGGAAATGCGTGAGCTTGGCGTTGAGGTCGTCGATGGCCAGGCCGTACAGCGAGCGGCGGCGCAGATCATTCACCGTGCGCACGGACGGCATCACCCGGTGTCCGCGTGCTTCGGCCAACAACGAGACGTAATAACCCGTGCCCAGGTACTTGTAGCTGCGGCACAGGTTGATGACGTGGGTGCGCTCCTCGTCGCCGCCGACCGGCTCGCGCAGGTAGTCCATGGCGGTGACGACGTCGACGGATGGATAGTAGGAGCCCCAGTCGGAAGCTTTCTCGACGACGATGACGAGTCGGGTCATGACACCTCAAAAAGACAGCAGGTGGAACGTCGTCGCGTGGGGGAACGCGAGGCGGCGCTGCGCAAGGCGGCAGTGTCTTGCAGCTTGGCGCGGCGCACAAGGGCAGGCGGTGAAGCGGGCCTAAATGAGGAACGGCCAGCCGCGGCAGGCCGGCGCCAAAAAGCGCAGGATTTGCGGCGGCGGCTTTGGCTATTCCCTTCTCCCTATTCCCTGCATCAGCCACCTGCACTAGAGTGCCGCGCTTCCCCCGACCCACCCTGCCACCGAGCTTCGCGAGTACCACTGATGACACCATCGCCAGCCACCGCCGCCGTGCGGGTGCGCCGCGCCGAACTTTCCGATCTCGATGACCTGGTCGCGCTGGAACAGGCCACGTTCGACAGCGACCAGATCAGTCGTGCACAGTTTCGCCGTCACCTCGATAGCGATTCGGCGCGGGTGCTGGTCGCCAGCGCCAACCGCCGCCACTTTCTGGGCACGGCGACGGTGTTTTTTCGCAAGGGCAGCCGCGTGGCACGGCTGTATTCGATCGCCAGCCTGCCGGAAGCCCGCGGCAAAGGCGTGGGTACGGCGCTGGTCGAAGCGGCCGAAGCGGCAGCGCGCCAACGGCGCTGCCAATCGCTGCGGCTGGAGGTGCGCACCGACAACCACAGCGCGATCCGGCTGTACGAGCAACTGGGCTACGACCGCGTCGGTCCGGTAAAGCAGGGGTTCTACGAGGACGGTGCCGACGCTTTTGTCTATGAGAAGACGCTGGCGTGAAAAAGGCCTCCCGTGTGGGAGGCCTTTTCGTAACCGCAACGCTTAGTGATGGTGTTCGTTGGAGGTTTCCGCCGCCTGCTTGAGTTCGGCATTGGCCTGGTCCAGCAATTCCTTGGCGCGCGCAGCGTGACCGCCCAGGTCGAACTCGTTGGCCTGCTGGGCGGCAACGACGCGCTTGTAGGCCTGATCGACCAGGTGCTGCGCAGCAGCCAGATTCGGATGGCGCCTGCCGCTGACGTCGCGCACCGGCTGTTGGGCGGCGGCGGTGGCGAACACGGCGAGGCCGGCGATCATGCCGATGAGTGCAATGCGTTTCATGTTTCTCCCCTTTCGTATCTGCAGAGCAGGTTGATGGTGGGCAGAATCTAGCAGCGCTTTATGACAGCGGCCATGAGCGAAATCTTGCGGCATAGGCGTCGGTTCATCCGGCTTAGCCACCGAGCGGGCGGCCCATGCGTTGCGCCGTGCCCTCGTCGGGGCGCGCCACCAAGGCGCCGGTGCGCATCAGGCTTACGCTGTAATGTCCGCCGTCGACCAGCGGCAAGAAGGCACCGCTGCCGAATAACGTATCCACCTCGGGGAACCAGTGCGGTATCTGCTTTTTCAGGTCCAATAGATCGCCTGCGCCGGCCTGGCTGAAGTCGATCACCGTGCGCGGCGCGGTGGTTTCCTGGCTGGCGTCGTCATAGCGCCCGGAGATGCGATCGAGCCGGTACAGCGGCGGCAAGCCGGCAAGCATGGCTGGCAGCTTCCACTTCAGCACGATGGCGTCGACCTGGAAGTCGTCACCGTCCAGCATGAGGTTGCGCGTATCGCCATCCGGCCAGGTGAGAGTCAGCGCCCAGCGTTGCGGCGACAGGATGTGCGAGTCGATCTGCACCACCGGTTCTTCTTCGCTCAGGAAACGGTAGCCGCGCAGCGACATCGCCATGCCGCCAAGCAGCGCGGTCACCAGCAAAAACACCACCAGCAATACCGCGTGCCCGGTGGCGGCAAAGTGGCGGCGGTTGCGTAGGTGCTGGCGCGCCGCCAGCCACTGCACCAGGGCAAGCAACAACACCACGCCCGTGAGGATGGCGAGCAGGGTGGTAGGCAGGCGCAGCACTTCGTTCCAGTTCATGGGGTACTCCAGAAAAACGTCTACATGTCCTTTGCGGCGCGCACATGATAACGGTGGCGGCGTCGAGGCTTGGCTATACTGCAGGCGTTTTCCGAGGGATTCCCATCCATGCGCCGATCGATTCTGCTGCTGCCGACCTGCCTCGCCCTGGTGGCGATCGCCGGCTGCGGCAACAAGGGCCCGCTGTACTATCCCAAGCCCGCGCCGCCTGCCGCGCACCCGGCGCCCGCCCCGGCGAGCACGACGCCAGCCCCGGCCAGCGCCAGCAGCGTGCAGACCAAGCCGCTCGGCGGAAGCTGATGACGCGATCGACCGCATGAGCCTGCGTTTCACCAAGATGCACGGCGCAGGCAACGATTTCGCCGTGATCGAAAGCCGCGACGGCGCGCTTGCGCTCGATCCCGCCACCATCCGTGCGATGGCCGATCGCCATACGGGTATCGGCTTCGATCAGTTGTTGAGCGTGGAACCGGCGCGCGACGGCATGAGCGCTTTCTATTACGGGATCTGGAATGCCGATGGCTCGCCGTCAGGGCAATGCGGCAACGGCGTACGTTGCGTGGCGGCGTGGCTGCAGCGCGCCGGCTTGCTGGCGATCGGCGACACGGTGCGTATCGAAAGCCCCTCCGGCCCCGTGGCCGTGCGCGTGGTGGATGCGCAGCGCGTGACCGTGGATATGGGCGAGCCGATCTTCGAGCCGGCGCAGATTCCATTCGATGCAGCGCGTGTTGCCCAGCGCTATGCGCTGGAATTGGACGGTCAGCCGCTGGAGATCGGTGCTGTATCCATGGGCAACCCGCATGCCGTGATCGTGGTAGATGACCTACAAGCGCCGATGCTGGAACGCCTTGGCCCTGCGGTGACCCGCCACGCGCGTTTTCCGGAAGGCGTCAACGCCGGTTTCGTGCAGAAGCTGAGCCCCACGCATGTGCGCCTGCGCGTGCACGAACGCGGCTCCGGATGGACGCTGGCCTGCGGCACCGGCGCCTGCGCGGCCATGGCCGTGCTGCGGCACCGCGGCGAGCTGGCGGCGCAGGTGCGCGTCGATCTTCCCGGGGGCACGCTCGAGATCGATTGGGCCGGTCCCGGCGAACGGCTATGGATGACCGGGCCTGCAAGTTTTGTTTATGAAGGTGAGTGGCTGAGCGATTGAGGTTGATGCGCGCGCCTGTCCATCGCACACTCCGATCCAGGGTTTAGAGAGGTTTCCACGCATGTCCAACGCCCTGCTCGACGAAACCATCAAAGCCGGCGACGTGGCTGCGTATTTGCGGCAGCATCCTGGCTTCCTCAGCGATTACCCCGAACTGGCAATGCTGCTGACCCTGCCGCGCGAGCACGGTGCCGTGGCATCGCTTGCCGCTTACCAGTTGCAGGCCTTGCGCGACAGGAACGGTGAGCTGGAACGCAAGTTGGCCGAGTTCACCGCCATCGCCGCGGAGAATGAGCGCCTGATGCAGCGCGTGCACGACCTCAACGTGGCCGTGCTACGCGCCAACACGCCGGAAGTGGCGGCGCGCAGCGTGGTGGCCAGGCTCTCGGAAGACTTCGGCACCGACCACACCCGCCTGGTGTTGTTCGGCAGGCTTACCCTGCCCCCAGCGGACTGGCTGATGCTTGAGCCTGAGGGTCGCGGTGGGATGCCCGAATTTGCCGATTTCCTGGGTCATCACGAACCGATTTCCGGCCGCCTTTCCGCTGAGCGCCTGCACCGCTTGTTCGGTGCTCAGGCGCCGCACATCAAATCGGCTGCGCTGATGCCGCTGGGCGAGCTGGGATTGCTGGCCTTGGGCAGCAAGGACGCCGATCACTTCCAGCCGGGCATGGGCACGGTGTTCCTGAAGATGATCGCCGCCACCGTGACGGCAGCCTTGGCGCGGATCCAGGACGGCGCTTGAGTACACCGATGCAAGCCCAACCACAGGTCGAGGCATGGCTCGCACGGTTGGGCAGCGAACGCAAAGCATCACCGCATACGATCGAAGGTTACCGCCGTGACCTGGACAAGCTGCAGCGCTACATGCAGAAGCTGCAGCTCACCGCGTTCGAGCAGCTGCAGCCGCACCACATGCGCGGCTTCGTAGCCGCCGAGCATCGGGGCGGCTTGTCGCCGAAAAGCCTGCAGCGGCTGCTGTCCTCGTGCCGCAGTCTGTTTCGCCAGCTGATGCGCGAAGGCATGCTGGCGCACGATCCGCTAGCCGGCGTGCGCGGACCGAAGGTGCACCGTAAATTGCCGCAGGTGCTGGACGTCGATGAGGCCACCGTGCTGGTGGAAGGCGATGGCAACGGCGATGCGCTGGGTGTACGCGATCGCGCGATGCTGGAACTGTTCTATTCCTCCGGCCTGCGTCTCTCAGAACTGACAGGTTTGCGTTGGTTGGATCTGGATCTGGATGCCGGCGAAGTGCGTGTGCTCGGCAAGGGCAGCAAGACACGCATCGTGCCGGTGGGCCGGCATGCGATCGCTGCGCTGCGTGCCCTGGGTGAAGCCGAAGGCCGCGCGCCCGATACACCGGTCTTTCGTGGCCGCAACGGCGCGCCGATCAGTCCGCGCACGGTGCAGGCGCGCATGAAAACCCTGGCCCTGCGCCAGGGCTTTGCCAAGCACGTGCACCCGCATCTGCTGCGCCACACCTTCGCCAGTCACATGCTGGAGTCGTCGGGCGATCTGCGCGCCGTGCAGGAATTGCTCGGCCACGCCGATATCGCGACCACGCAGATTTACACGCATCTGGATTTCCAGCATCTGGCCAAGGTGTACGACGCCGCGCATCCGCGGGCGCGCAGGAAGTGACGGCACGATGAACCTGCTCATCAAGGCGCTGATCGGTGCGTTGATGGTGCTGCTGATCGGCGTTCTGTCGCGCACGCGCAATTACTACATCGCCGGCCTGCTGCCGCTGTTTCCCACCTTTGCGTTGATGGCGCACTACATCGTCGGCAGCGAACGCGGTACGCATGATCTGAAAACCACCATCCTGTTCGGCATGTGGGCCGTCGTCCCCTATCTGGCTTATCTGGCAAGCCTCTACGGGTTGGTCGACCGTTTCCGGCTGGTGCCGGCGTTGCTGATGGCGCTACTGGTATGGACGCTCACTGCCGCCGGAGCGGTATGGCTGTGGCAAAGGCAGTGAACTTGCCGGGCCGATCCTGACACGACACCACGCATCCAGCGGCGGCCTCGCCGGCTTGGATTCCTGCAACGCGGCCCCACCTCTGCGGGATTCACTGTTTACGGAGTCCTGCATGGAATCCTTTCACGCCACCACCATCGTTTCGGTGCGCCGGCATGGCCGCATCGTGATCGGCGGCGACGGCCAGGTCACACTGGGCAACACCGTGATGAAGGCTAACGCCCGCAAGATCCGCCGACTGGGCAAAGGCGATGTGCTGGCCGGCTTCGCTGGCGCCACCGCCGACGCGTTTACGCTGTTCGAACTGTTCGAGCAAAAGCTGGACAAGCACAGCGGCAACCTTACCCGCGCCGCCGTCGAGATGGCCAAAGAGTGGCGCACCGACCGCCGCCTGGGCCGGCTCGAAGCGATGCTGGCGGTAGCCGACAAAGATGCTTCGCTGCTGATCTCCGGCAATGGCGATGTGCTGGAACCGGAACACGGCCTGATCGCCATCGGTTCCGGTGGACCTTATGCACAGTCTGCCGCGCTCGCGCTGATGGAAAACACCGAGCTCGACGCACGCGCCATCGTGGAACGCGCGTTGAAGATCGCCGGCGACATCTGCATCTACACCAATCACAACACCACGATCGAAGAGCTTTGATGGAAGCCTGGGAATGGGAAACAGGGAACGGGGAACGTCATCCCTTCCGCAGTCTCCAAGTTCCCTGTGCCCCGATCCCTGTTCCCTGGATATAAAAACCATGTCCGAACTTACCCCTCGCGAAATCGTCAACGAACTCGACCGCTACATCATCGGCCAGCACGACGCCAAGCGCGCCGTTGCCATCGCGCTGCGCAACCGTTGGCGCCGCATGCAGCTGGAGCTGGCACTGCGCGAGGAAGTGACGCCGAAGAACATCCTGATGATCGGCCCCACCGGCGTGGGCAAGACCGAAATCGCGCGCCGCCTGGCGACGCTGGCCAACGCGCCGTTCGTCAAGGTGGAGGCGACCAAGTTCACCGAAGTGGGCTACGTCGGCAAAGACGTCGAGTCGATCGTGCGCGACCTTGTCGATGTGGCGTACAAACTCACCCGCGAGCAGGCGATGAAGCGCGTACGTACGCAGGCGGAAGATCGCGCCGAGGATCGCCTGCTGGACGCCCTGCTGCCACGTCGCATGTCACCGACCGACTGGACGCACGATCCGGAACCCGCCTCCTCGCTGGAAAGCGACACGCGCCAGAAACTGCGCAAGCAGCTGCGCGAAGGTTCGCTGGACGATCGCGAAATCGAGCTGGATGTCGCCATGAACGTCGGCGTTGAGATCATGTCGCCGCCCGGCATGGAAGAAATGGGCCAGCAATTGCGCCAGATGTTTCAGAACCTGGGCGGCGCGCGCACACAGAAGCGCAAGCTGGCCATCAAGGCTGCGCGTCCGCTGCTGGTCGAGGAAGAGGCGGCCAAGCTGCTCAATGATGAAGAAATCCGCGCGCAGGCGGTGGAAGCGGCCGAACAAAATGGCATCGTGTTCATCGATGAGATCGACAAGGTCGCGCAACGCTCGGAGTGGGGTGGCGCAGGCGTAAGCCGCGAAGGCGTGCAGCGCGACCTGCTGCCGCTGGTGGAAGGCTCCACCGTGTCTACCAAGTACGGTCCGATCAAGACCGACCACATGCTGTTCATCGCCTCCGGTGCGTTCTCGTTGGCCAAGCCGTCGGACCTGATCCCCGAACTGCAGGGTCGGTTGCCGATCCGGGTGGAGCTGTCGGCCCTGTCGGTGGATGACTTCAAGCGCATCCTGCGCGAGCCACACAATGCACTGACCAAGCAGTACGTCGCGCTGCTCGGCACCGAAGGGGTCACCGTCCACTTCCAGGACTCCGGCATCGACCGCCTGGCGGAGGTGGCCTACCAGGTGAACGAGCGCACCGAAAACATCGGCGCCCGGCGCCTGCACACGGTCATGGAACGGCTGCTGGAAAAAATCTCCTACGAAGCTGCAGACAAATCCGGCGAAAGCTACGTCATCGACGCCGAATATGTCGATAAAAATCTCGGCAGCCTGGTCAAGGACGAAGATCTGAGCCGGTATATCCTTTGAGTCTCGTTTTTCTCGTAAGTTGTTGTTTTTATTGAATTGACGGAGTCGTTAGCACGCTGTAAACAAGCGGCCAGACCCCCTCTGGTAAAATTTCCGCCATGGGTACGATCATTGAACTGAAGGCCACCGGCTCGCGCGCGCAACTCCGCGAAGCGCAGCAGAAACAACAGCTGGTGCGTCTATGGCGCGGCGAATTGGAACACGGCAGCTTTTGCGGTTATGTCGGCAACGTAGGCCGTGAATTTTTTCTGCTTTGGGTCGTCGGCGATGGCATCACCTACGACGGCATGTACGTGATGCGCCACCGCGACATCACTGAGCTGGAGGCCCCGGACAAGCACAATGACTTCATGCAGAAGGCACTCGTGCTGAAAAACCTGGTGCCCCGCCTGCCCTCGAGCTTTCCGCTCGACAGCATCCGCGATGTCGTGCAGGCCGCCAGCGCGATGGCGACGGTGATCGGTGTACACGTCGACAGCGAAGACGAGGCGGAAGTCTGCTATATCGGCCGCCTGATCAGCGTGGAGGACGACGGCTTCAACATGCAGGAAATCACGCCGGATGCAGAGTGGCTGCGCGAGCCCTCGTTCTTCTCGTGGGATGAGGTATCCACGGTGACGATGGAAGATGGCTATGCGCAATCCTTGCTGGCCGTGGCCGGCGCACCGCCGCCGCTGGTGCAGGGCGATTCCGGCGTAGGCCGGGCGCAATAATACATTGCCTGGAAAAGCCCGCCATTTGGCGGGCTTTTCCGTTGCAATCAGCGCCCAAACAAATGTCGTCGCGCCTCCTCGTCCGAGCGCAAATCCGTTCTGCCCTCGATGGTGTCGGCGATCGCATACGCACGGCGCGTCGCTTCGCGATCACGAATCCGCTCGAACCAACGCTGCAGATGCGGAAAGTCCTCCAGCTTCATGCCCTGGTTTTCATACGGCACGATCCACGGATAAGCCGCCATGTCGGCAATGGTGTAGTCGCTGCCGGCTATGAAGTGCCGTCCATCCAGCTGCTTGTCCAACACGCCATACAAGCGGCGAGTTTCCCGCACATAGCGATCGATCGCATAGGGAATCTTTTCCGGTGCATAGCGATTGAAATGGTGGTTCTGCCCAAGCATGGGTCCAAGACCGCCCACTTGCCAGAACAGCCATTCCAGCACGGTAAATCGGCCGCGCAAATCCTTAGGCAAAAAGCGCCCGGTCTTTTCGGCCAGGTATTGCAGGATCGCGCCCGATTCAAACACGCTGACGGGCGCTCCCCCGCCCGCCGGTGCCGTATCGACAATGGCCGGCATACGATTGTTGGGCGAGATCTTCAGGAACGCGGGTTCGAATTGCTCGCCCTTGCCTATGTTCACCGGTTTGATGGTGTAAGGCAGGCCGGCTTCTTCCAGAAACAGGGTGATCTTATGGCCGTTCGGCGTGGGCCAGTAGTGAAGGTCGATCATGGTCGGATCCCGGGGTGGAAAGTCTCAGCGTCGGGGCCACCGCCTGGGCTTTCAAGGTTACGCCAAGCGGAGAGGTCATAAGCGCGGTAAACGGCACGCGCGCTTCGTCGTTTCCCTAGCTTGCCGGCCGTCAATCGATGGCATCATCCAAGGAACCCCTATGAACAGATTAGCCTCGCGTTTTGCCCTGCTCGGCCTTGTGCTTGGTGTCTTGGGCCTTGCCCCCGCCGCGTTCGCCCAGGACAGCAGTGCACCGGCCGACTCGAACAACGCACCGGCCCAGCCACATCGCGTACCGGATCCTCAGAGGCAAGCCGCGCACCTCGCCAAGCGGCTGGGCCTGAGTGACGATCAGACCTCCAAGCTCACTACGATTTTGCAGAACCGCCAGCAACAGGCCGCTGCCGTGCGCAGCGACAGCTCGCTGGCTCCGCAAGATCGCCGCGCCAAGCTGCGCTCGATCCAGCAAGACACCAACACCCAGATCAACAGCCTGCTCACGCCCGACCAGCAGAAGCAGTACGCCCAGATGAAGCAGAACATGAAGGATCGCAGGCAGAACTCACGCGGCACAGGTGGTAGCACGGACGGCAGTTCGGACAACGACGGCCACTGATCAGCCGGTCCCATAGGCACCGCCACAACCGGTGCCTATGGGCGCACCTGCTAGTCCCGCCGAGCTTCTGCGTTTAGGCTCTCGCACATGGCTCATCATCTTGCGAGCGCTTCATGACCCGCATCGTCGTCGTCGGCAGCATCAACATGGATTTGGTCACCCTGGCGCCGCGTTTTCCCGCGCCCGGCGAAACGCTGATGGGTGAGCGCTTTCTCTCCGTGCATGGCGGCAAAGGTGGCAACCAGGCCGTGGCCGCCGCGCGTTTGGGCGCCGAGGTGCATATGGTCGGCGCCGTGGGCGACGATGCTTTCGCCGATCCGCTGTGCGAAGGGTTGGCGGAGGAAGGCGTTGATCTGGAGCACGTCGCACGCATCGAAAACTGCAGCAGCGGAACGGCGTCCATTACCGTGGCCGGCGGCGAAAACGAAATCGTCGTGGTGCCAGGCGCGAACGCGCTATTAACGCCTTCGCATGTTGCAAAAGCTCAACATTTGATCGCAAACGCCGATGCCGTGCTGGTGCAAATGGAAATTCCACTGCAAACCGTGGAAGCCACGCTACACATCGCACACGCGCAACGCGTGCCCGTCATTCTCAATCCCGCGCCTGCACAACCGTTGCCTGTAGCGTGGTTGCGCCTCGCCCGCTACATCACTCCCAATCAGCACGAACTCGCGACTTTGCTTGGCGCGGATGCTTCCGAAGATTTCCGCAACCTGATGCGTCGCGCAGCGTGTCCGGTAGTGCTGACGCGTGGCGCCGAAGGCGCCTGGTTTCGTGAAGAAGGCGAGCCACAACATCAAGCCGGTTTCGCGGTGAAAGCCGTGGACAGCACCGGTGCGGGCGATACCTTCAATGCCGCGCTTGCCGTGTTTCTGCACGAAAGCTTGCCGATTGCCGTGCGCAAGGCGTGTGCGGCGGCGGCGCTATCCGTCACCAGGCTTGGTGCGCGCGGTGGCATGCCGACTACTAGAGAAGTGGATGCATTGCTGTCGAGACAGCATGCTTGATTACTTGCCGATGCAGAACGAACTGAAGATGGCGCCCAACAAATCATCACTGGTGTAAGTGCCGGTGATTTCGCCAAGTGCGTGTTGCGCCTGGCGCAGTTCCTCTGCGGCGAGCTCACCGGCGTGCGTACTCGCAAGCACGTGTGCCGTGCGATCCAGATGATCCGATACCCGATCAAGCGCAAGTACATGTCGACGACGAGCGCTGAATGCACCCTCGCCACTGCCCGCACCAGCCAGTTGCTTAAGACGCTCACGCAATGCTTCCAGGCCTTGGCCGGTTTTTACCGAGAGCCACAGCCAATGCGCGCCGTCGTGCATGGCGGTGTGCGGCGGTTCCCCGCCCAAGTCAATCTTGTTGATGACGACCATGCGTTCAACGGTGGCGGGAAGATCGCGCAACCATGCAAAGTCTGCATTTGCATGCTCTGCATCGGCGACGAGCAGCACGACATCGGCACGTTCGCGTTCGCCGTGCGCGCGGCGGACGCCTTCGCGCTCCACGGGATCGTGCGTATCACGCAGACCGGCGGTGTCGGCCAGCTCCAGCGCAATACCGTCCAGCGAAATGCTTTCGCGCAGCACGTCGCGCGTGGTGCCGGCGATGTCAGTGACGATGGCGCGTTCGCTGCCGGCCAGCGCATTGAGCAAGCTGGACTTGCCGGCGTTGGGACGACCGATGATGGCAACACGCAGGCCATCATTGAGACGCACGCCACGTTGCGCTTCGCGCAGCAGTTCGGCGAGCTGCGCACGCAGCGATTGCAGTTTCTGCGCGATGGCGGGGTCGGCGAGAAAGTCGATTTCTTCCTCGGGAAAATCGATCGCTGCTTCGATGTGCACGCGCAAGGCGATCAGCGCCTGCAGCAAAGCGTCCACTTTGCGCGAGAACACGCCTTCCATCGATCGCAGTGCCGCGCGCGCGCCGGCTTGCGAATGTGCGGCGATCAGATCCGCAACTGCCTCAGCCTGCGCCAGGTCGAGCTTGCCGTTGAGAAAGGCCCGTTCGGTGAATTCGCCCGGGCGTGCCAAGCGGGCACCGAGTTCACAGGCCCGGCGCAACAGCGCATCGAGCAGCACCGAACTGCCATGGCCTTGCAGTTCGAGCACGTGTTCGCCGGTGTAGGAAGCGGGAGCGGGGAAGTACAGCAGCAGGCCGCGATCGATCAACTCACCGTCTGCAGTCCGGAACGCGGCAAAATGTGCATGGCGTGGAGAAGGCGAACGGCCCAGCAAGGTTTGCGCGATGAAAGGCGCACACGGACCGGAAACACGCACGACGCCCACACCCGCCGCGCCAGGCGCGCTGGCGATGGCGGCGATGGTGTCGTCATGGAGAGCTTGTGCGGCCATGGCACGTCAGCATAACGGCAGAGGGCGGCGCATGGCCGCCCTCGCGGCGTTTCTTCTTATGCCGCTGCCTTGGCCGACGCGGCATCGGCCCGGCGCATCATCCACCACTGCTGCAACAGGCGGCACAGGCCGTTGACCGCGTAATAGAGCACCAGACCCGAGGGGAAGAACAGGAAGATCACCGCGAACATCAGCGGCATGAACTTCATCATCTTCTGTTGGGTCGGGTCCATGCCGGGTTGCACCGGCATCAACCATTGCTGGGCCAGCATGACGACGGTGTAGAGAATCGGCAGCACGAAATACGGGTCTGCCGCCGACAGGTCATGGATCCAGCCGAAGAATGGTGCCTGGCGAAGCTCCACGCTGTCGCGCAATACGTAGTAGAGACCGTAGAAGATAGGAATGGTGATCAGCAGCGGGAAACAGCCAGCGGCCGGGTTCACTTTCTCTTTCTTGTACAGCTCCATCATCGCCTGCTGCATCTTCTGGCGATCATCACCGTAGCGTTCTTTCAAAGCGTCGATGCGTGGCTTGAGCTTGCGCATCTTGTTCGCCGACTCGAACTGCGCGTTGGTCAGCTTGAAGGTAGCCAGGTTGATCAGCAGCACCAGCAGGATGATGGAAACGCCCCAGTTGCCGGTGAGCTTGTCGAGCTGGGCAAGAATCCAATGCAACGGCTCGGCGAAGATTTTCAGCATGCCGTAGTCGATGGTCAGGTCCAGGCCGGGTGCAATCGCAGCGAGCTCGGAGGGCAGCTTGGGGCCGAGGTAGAGCTGCGCGGAGCTGTCCGCGTGCTGGCCGGCCGGCACGCTGATCTGCGGGCTGACGCTGCGGATGACGTAGCGCGGCTTGCCGTCAGCCTCGTTCACCACCGCGGTGGAGAAGGTATCGGCTTCCTTCCCCGGCGGAATCCACGCGCCGAGGAAGTACTGCTGCATCATCGCCACCCAGCCGCCGGTGACCTGGCTTTTGTCCAGCGGCTCTTTTTCGAACTTGTCGAAGGCGAGCTTGTTGAATTTCTGGTCCGGGCTGTACCACGCCGCGCCGAAGAAGCCATAGCGCGACTGGTCGGAGATGCGCTGCAAGAAGTTGCTGTATACCGGCGCAGGACGGTCGACGCGCTGCAATTGGTGATAGGCGTTGCCGTCCCAGGATTTGCCGCTGCCGTTGTCGATTTGCTGATCGAGATCGATCACGTAGCTGCCGCGATGCAGGGTGTAACGCTTGACGACCTTGATGCCGGAAGAATCGGTCCAGGTCAGGTCAACGTTGAGTGCGTCCTGGCCAGGGGCCAGCTCGTAGCTGGTTTGTGGGGCCTGGAAAATAGCGCGGTGGTCAGGCGCAGCGCCGTCGGCGCTGACCAGGCCGCTTTGGGCAGCGAAATAGTCGCTTGCATGGTCATCGAGCAGACGGATCGGCGCTGGGTTCGGATCTTTCTTCGTGCGTGGCGCGACCGGATAGTGCAGTAATTCCGAGCGGACGATGCTGCCGCCGCGCGTGTCAATGGTCAGCCGCAACACATCCGTCGTAACGGTAACGAGCTGGCCCGTACCTTCATCCGTATTGCCGCTGGAGATGGACGGTGTGACGCCCGGGGTGCTGCTGCCGTTTGCGGCATTGTTCGAGGCAGCGGTGGGCGTAGGCGGATGGGGACCGTAATCCTGCTCCCACTGTTGGAACAATAGATAGGCAACAGCCAGCAGGCCGAAGAGAAGGAAGGTGCGCGTTTGATTCATCGCGTAGCGATCCGTGAAGAGGCCCCGCCATGGCGGGCCAGGGGGACGGAAGAAGGGAAGATCAACACGCCATTGTGGAGGTGTCGCCTTCACGCTTCAACGGCGGCAATTTGCGCCACAAGGCATCGAGCTCAGCCAACAGCACGGCACCGGGCAGGGTACAGGCCTGTTCACGCGCCATCACCATCAGATCCACCGGCGGAAGTGCGTGGCGGGCGCGCCGGAACGACTCGCGCACGAGCCGCTTGATGCGGTTGCGATCGACGGCGCGCTTGGAAACCCGCTTGGAGATGGCAAGACCCAAGCGTGCATGCCCCACGTCGTTCTGGCGATAGCGCACAGAAAAACAGCGGCCGCCGAAGCGACCGCTGGCTTGACGCAAAACCGCAAAATCACCAGCTCGGCGAATCCGCGCCTCGCGCGGCAGGCCGGCGGTGCCCATCAGCGCGATCGCTTACGGGATGAGGCGCTTGCGGCCCTTGGCGCGGCGGGCGTTGAGCACCTTGCGACCATCGGCCGTGGCCATACGAGCACGAAAGCCGTGCGTGCGGGCGCGCTTGAGCTTGCTGGGCTGGAAGGTCCGCTTCATGGCTTCCTCCTAATGAATGGGTGAAAAAGATTGGGAAGTATGCGGAAGAGGACCGCCCCGTGTCAAATGCAGCCATGGCGGCAGGTTGTGGATATCCATGTGGATAGTTGTTGGGTTGGTGCTGGTAGACTTCCCGGTCCACCCTGCGCGAAAGCGCCCCTTCTGTGGTTGAACGTATCCATGAGTGATCTGTGGCGGCGCTGTCTCGAGCGTCTTGAAGGCGAGTTGAGCGCCGAGGACCTGCATACCTGGCTGATGCCACTGCAGGCGCGCGAAGATGCCGACGGATTGCAGCTGTACGCACCAAATCCCTACACATTGGACGTCGTTCGCGACCGTTACCTGCCTCGTATCGAGGCCATGCTGGCGCTGTTGAACGGACAAAGTCTGTTGGTGCGTCTTGAGGTGGGTTCAAGTGCCATCGCGCCGGTGAACGGGCGCCATGCTGCGCCCGTCAAGCCATCCCCTTCGCCCGCTGTCGCCGAGGCCGCCTCGGTGGCTTTCCACCACCACCTGGACCCTCACTACACGTTCGAAACCTTCGTTGAGGGCAAGTCCAACCAGTTGGGCAAGGCCGCTGCGATGCAGGTGGCGCAGAACCCTGGCCGCGCCTACAACCCGCTGCTTTTGTATGGTGGCACCGGGTTGGGCAAGACGCATCTGATGCACGCCGCCGGCAACTTGATGCGTGAGCACAATCCGAGCTTCAAAGTGTTGTACCTGCGTTCGGAACAGTTCGTCGGTTCGATGATCGAGGCGCTGCGCACCAAGAGCATGGATGAATTCAAGCGCCGCTTCCGCTCGGTGGATGCGTTGCTGATCGATGACATCCAGTTTTTCGCTGGCAAGGACACCACGCAGGAGGAGTTTTTCCATACCTTCAACGCGCTGTTCGAATCGAAGCAGCAAATCATTTTGACCTGCGATCGTTATCCGAAGGAGGTCGACAAGCTTGAGCCTCGCTTGAAGTCGCGCCTGGGCTGGGGGTTGTCGGTCGCGATCGAGCCGCCGGATTTCGAGACGCGCGCTGCGATCCTGCTCGCCAAGGCGCACGACAAGGGTGTCAAGGTGAGCGAGGACGTGGCGATGTTGCTGGCCAAGCGCATCCGCTCCAACGTGCGCGATCTGGAAGGGGCGCTCAACACGCTCGCCGCGCGCGCCAATTTCTACGGCCGACCGATCACGACCGATTTTGCAGAGGAAACCCTGCGCGACCTGCTTGCCACGCACGCACAGGCTGTGACCGTGCCGAACATCCAGAAGATCGTCGCCGAGTACTTCGGCGTGCGCTTGCAGGATCTACTTTCCAAGCGGCGCGTGCGGTCGCTAGCACGGCCACGCCAAATTGCGATGGCCTTGTCCAAGGAGCTGACCGAACACAGCTTGCCGGAGATTGGCGAAGCCTTCGGCGGCCGTGACCACACGACCGTGCTGCATGCCTGCCGCACCATTCGCAAACTGTGTGAGGCCGATACGCGCATGCGTCAAGATTGGGAACAGCTGATTCGCTCATTGACCGGTTGATGCTTGAACAAGCGCTTGAAAACCAGGCATATATCCTGTGGATAATATGAGGACGCCTTGGTGCATCGAAGTTATCCACTGACGATGCACAAGTCGTAAAGCGACTGGAGCACAGGGAGAACTTTCGTAACTCTTTGTTTGACAAGGATGTTCTTGGGTTTTCAAGATATCCACCGAGCCTACTACAACCACCTTTCTTCTTTTTAAAAACAGAACTGCAGGATAGGGAAAGCACAAACATGCAATTCAGCATCCAACGAGAAGCGCTGCTTAAACCCTTGCAGCAGGTTGTCGGCGTGGTGGAACGTCGCCAGACGTTGCCGGTACTCGCCAATCTTCTGGTCAAAGTAGGCAACGGTAAGCTTTCTTTTACCGGGACTGATCTTGAGGTCGAAATGGTTGCCTCGACCGAGGCTGAAAAGCTGGTCGACGGCGAAACGACGATTCCCGCGCGCAAGCTGTTCGATATTGTTCGCGCTTTGCCGGACGGCGCGAAGATAGAGCTGAAACTAAACGGGGATCGTGTTGCATTAAACGCGGGTCGTAGCCGATTCACGCTCACCACCTTGCCGGCCACGGAATTTCCGACCATCGACGAGATCGAGCTGGTTGAGCGCGTCAGTCTCCCTGAAGAAGTATTGCGAGATCTGATGGAGCGCACTGCGTTTGCGATGGCGAATCAGGACGTGCGCTACTACCTCAATGGCATGTTGCTGGATTTGCAGGAGCATTCGCTGCGCTGCGTTGCCACGGACGGACATCGGCTTGCCCTGAAAGAGACGACGCTGGAAAGCGAAGTGTCTGCGCGTCGCCAGATCATCATTCCGCGCAAGGGTGTGAACGAACTGATCGGTTTGCTGGAAACCGGCGACGGTTCGGTAGAACTGGAATTCGGCCGCAATCATCTGCGTGTGCGCCGCGGCGAGGTGGTGTTCACGTCGAAGCTCATCGACGGTCGTTTCCCGGATTACGAAGCGGTGATTCCGCTTGGCGCCGACAAGCGCGCTACCCTTGATCGCGAAGTTCTGCGTGGCGCATTGCAGCGCGCGGCGATTTTGTCGAACGAGAAGTATCGTGGCGTAAAGCTTGAATTTTCACCGGGCAAGTTGCGGATCGTCGCGCATAACCCGGAGCAGGAAGAGGCCGTCGAAGAAGTCGAGGCCGAGACGGGCGTGTCGGATCTCACCGTCGGATTCAATGTGGGTTATTTGCTCGACGCGCTGGCCGCGCTTCGCGGTGAAAAAGCTCGCTTGAGTCTTCGCGATGCACAGTCGAGCTGTCTCGTGCAAGAAGAGGAAACCGAGCAATCACGCCACGTCATCATGCCGTTGCGACTTTGACGTCCGGTTGCATGCCGAATACGGGCAGCTGTTACCTTCGTGACGCCGGGGCTCCAAGCCCCGGCGTCTTCGTTTGAGAGCTTAGGGTTCATGAGACTCGAACGTTTGCATTTGCAGGGTTTGCGCTGTCTTAGTGATCTCTCCCTGGACTTGGTGCCTGGGTTCAATGTCTTGATCGGGGCGAATGGGGCCGGCAAGACGTCAGTGTTGGAGGCTGCCTTTCTGTTGTCCCATGGGCGCTCGTTTCGAAGCGGAGCGCGCGATGCGTTGCTGCAAAGAGGAGCGGCAGGTTTGAGTATTTTTTCAACCGTACGGCGTGATGATGGGACGACGCATCGCCTAGGAATGGGACGTGACGGGGCTCGTTGGGATGCCCGTTTGGACGGTCAGGATGTTTCCCTTGGGCAGTTGATTCGTGAATGCGCCGTGGTTTGCTTCGAACCGGGGTCGCATGCGCTGATCGCTGGCGGCGCCGAGGAGCGGAGACGCTTTCTCGATTGGGGTGTGTTCCACGTGGAACAGGAATTCCTGGTCGCTTGGCGCCGGTACCAGCGAGCACTAAAGCAACGCAACAGCCTTCTACGCGGAGGAACAACGCTTGATGAGGGTTTGCTTGGACCCTGGGAGGTAGAGCTGGATCGTACTGGCGCCCTGATTCACCAATGGCGGCGGGCATACCTCGCGGCGTTGCTTCCGTTGCTGAGAGAACAGGCTGCACTGCTTCTGCCAGAACTAGGGGAGCTAGATCTTCGCTACCGTTGCGGCTGGCCCGACGATGAGGCGCTAGCGGACGTGCTGGCGTCACAGCGCGTGAGGGACCAGGGTAGGGGACACACCGCGTCAGGTGTCCATCGTGCGGACTGGTCAATCTCCTTCGAGCTTGCCCCGCAGCGTGAACATCTGTCTCGAGGCCAGGAGAAGCTGACTGCTCTTGTCTGCGTGCTAGCCCAGGCTCGGTTGGATGCACAGCACCGGGGCGAATGGCCTGTTGTCTGTCTGGATGACTTGGCATCCGAACTCGATCAAACTCATCAAGCTGCTGTGGTTAACAGCCTGCAAGGTACCTCGGCGCAGGTACTTGTCTCAGGTACCGAGCTACCGAAGGTTCTAGAGCATCTACCTATTCGAATGTTCCACGTGGAACAGGGTCAATTGACGCCCCTGTTATAATTCATCGGTTACATCCAACCCGGCCTTTCACGGCGCCGCACCCGGGTGGATTACTGGCGTCGGAACATGGTTACTGCATGAACGCATCCTACGATTCGAACAGCATCAAGGTACTCAAAGGCCTAGAAGCGGTGCGCAAGCGCCCCGGCATGTACATCGGCGACACTGATGATGGCACCGGCCTCCACCACATGGTGTTCGAAGTCGTCGACAACTCCATCGACGAAGCCCTGGCCGGCTATTGCGACCACGTCATCGTGACCATTCACGAGGATAGTTCAGTAAGCGTGCAGGATAACGGGCGCGGCATTCCCGTCGACATGCATCCGGAAGAGGGCCGTTCCACTGCTGAAGTGGTGATGACGGTGCTGCATGCTGGCGGCAAGTTCGACGCGAACTCCTACAAAGTATCGGGAGGCCTGCACGGTGTGGGCGTATCCGTCGTGAATGCGCTCAGCGAGCATCTCTGGCTGACCATCTATCGCGACGGCCACGAATATCACCAGGAATACAAACTGGGCGAACCCCAATATCCGGTGAAGCAGATCGGTCCTTCGGAGCGCCGCGGTACCACCGTGCGCTTCCTGCCAAGCCCGCTAACCTTTTCCAACATCGAGTTCCACTACGAAATACTCGCCAAGCGCCTGCGTGAATTGGCCTTCCTCAACTCCGGCGTCACCATCGACCTGCGCGACGAGCGTGGAGAAGGGCGCAGCGATACCTTCGCCTTCGAAGGTGGCATCAAGTCATTCGTGCAGCACCTTGCACAGCTGAAAACCGCGTTGCATCCGAATGTGATTAGCCTCACTGCGCAACAGGATGCGATCACGGTCGATCTGGCGATGCAGTGGACCGACTCCTATCAGGAAACGATGTTCTGCTTCACCAACAACATCCCGCAGCGCGACGGTGGCACCCACCTCACCGGCTTCCGCGCTGCACTCACGCGTGCGATTCAGGCCTATATCGAGAAGGAAGGGCTCGCCAAGAATGCTAAGGTCACGCTGTCGGGGGACGACATGCGTGAAGGCCTGATCGCGGTGCTTTCGGTCAAAGTGCCGGACCCGAAATTCTCCTCGCAGACCAAGGACAAATTGGTGTCGTCCGAGGTGAAGACGGTAGTGGAGCAGGTGGTCTACGAGAAACTCGGCGATTTCCTGCTCGAGCATCCTCACGAAGCCAAAGCCATCGCGGTCAAGGTCGTGGACGCAGCGCGTGCGCGCGAAGCAGCGCGCAAGGCCCGCGAGATGACGCGCCGCAAGGGTGCCCTGGATATCGCCGGCTTGCCGGGCAAGCTGGCCGATTGCCAGGAAAAGGATCCTTCGCTATGCGAGCTATTCCTGGTCGAGGGTGACTCCGCCGGCGGCTCGGCCAAGCAGGGCCGTAATCGCAAAACGCAAGCCGTGCTGCCGTTGAAGGGCAAAATTCTCAATGTCGAAAAGGCTCGTTTCGACAAGATGCTTTCCTCCGCCGAAGTCGGCACCTTGATCACTGCGCTGGGTACCGGCATCGGGAAAGAGGACTACAACCCCGACAAGCTGCGCTACCACCGCATCATCATCATGACCGACGCGGACGTGGACGGATCGCACATCCGCACCCTGCTGCTGACGTTCTTCTACCGCCAGATGCCCGATCTGATCGAACGCGGGCATGTCTATATCGGCCTGCCCCCGTTGTACAAACTCAAGCAGGGCAAGCAGGAGCTGTATCTGAAGGACGACGCTGCACTCAACGCGTATCTGATTTCCAGCGCAGTGGACAATGCCGGACTGCATTGCAGCCCTGAGGGACCGCCCATCAACGGCGAAGCGCTGGAAAAACTGCTGCGTGATTACCAGGCGGCTTTGGATCAAATCGAACGTCTCGGTCATCGTTTCGATGCCAACGTGCTGACCGCGATGGTCGAGCATGAACCCATCCAGGCGCATTACTGGGACGATCTGGCAGCCATGCAAAATTGGCTGGAGGGGGTCACCAGGAACCTGGCTTCCAGCGGACTGGGTAAACCCCGCTATCGCTTGTCTTTCCGGCCTGCTCACGGCGAACAGTCCGCAGCGATCGAAGTTGTCCGCGAGCAGCATGGCCTCAACCACACTTGGCTGCTGCCGCAACCGTTCTTTGCCGGCTCGGAATTCCGCCCGATTCTTTCCATCAGCCAGCAACTAGCCGGCCTGATCCAGGCAGATGCAGTCGTTCGGCGCGGCAACGCCTCGCGTGGTGTCGTCCGTTTTGCCGACGTGCGCACCTGGCTTCTGGAAGAAGCAAAGAAGGGGCGCACCATCCAGCGCTTCAAGGGTCTCGGCGAAATGAATCCGGAACAATTGTGGGAAACCACGGTAAATCCCGAAACGCGCCGTATGTTGCAGGTCGGCATTGAGGACGTCATCGCTGCTGACCAGATGTTCTCGATGCTGATGGGTGAATCGGTTGAGCCGCGTCGTGATTTCATCGAGGCCAACGCGTTGAAGGTGGCCAACCTGGATATCTAACACCCTACAACGGGCCGCGGATTTCGCGGCACGTTGGATGCGCTGTTGCATTAATGCATTAGCACACGCGAACAGTCATACACACGTCCGTCACGGTGCTCGTCTAATCTATGTCCATACATTGGGGTGGATTTCCGCCCGCAATGCGGTGCCGTATGGCAACAACGGCATAACTATTTGATTTTAAAGAAACTTTAATGCGGCGATGCAGCTTGTTATCGATAGCAAGGTCAGGTTAATCTCAGTGATCCCCCGCACAGCTTGTGCGTGCAATTCGACTCCGTTTGAGGAACGCTATGAAACACGCTTCCCTGAAGATGCTGGCCGGCGCTGCGCTTGCGCTGATGTTGGCGAGCACTCCGGCGCTAGCAAGCGACAACTCGTCTGGCAACCAGCAGAAAGCGGCTCCGCAATATCCCAATGCGACCCGTAAAGAGCCAAAGCTGGATCTGACCGACAAGAAAGAAGAGGAAGCGCTCAACAAAGGACTCGACGCGGCCCAGGCGAACAACAAGGACCAGGCGGAGCAGATACTCCAGCCGCTGGTTGACAAGAGCAAGAGCAAGTATGTCCAGGCCATGGCGCTGCAAGGCCTGGCTCGCGTACATGCAACAAACAACGACCTGCCGGGCGGCATCGATTTGCTCAAGCGCGCACTCGACAACGGCGTCATGCCGAACGATGCGTACTTCCAGCTCGAATACGAGCTGGCTACGTTCTACGTGCTCAATCAGCAATATCAGCCGGCGATCGACGAAATAGAAAAGTGGCGCGCCGAAGGCAAGAAGGAGACGCCGGAGTCCTATGCACTGGAAGGCGAAGCGTATTACCGCCTGCAGAAGTATCCCGAAGCGATCGCCGCCATCAAGAAAGCGCAATCGATGACCGACAAGCCGGATCCGCGCTGGAATCAGCTGCTGATGCTTGCCTATAACGATTCCGGCCAAAAAGACAAAGCGGCTGAGATCGCCAAGCAGGCGGCCGCTGCCTCGCCGACCGATCCCACCACTTTCCACAATGCGTTGAGTCTGGACATCCAGATGCAGAAATACGATGACGCATTGAAGTTGATGGAAGACGGCAGAGCGAAAGGCCTACTTACCACCGAGAACGACTACGTGACTCTCGCCAAGCTTTACATGAACAAGGCGCAGGATCAGAGCACGCAAGATCCCGGCCCGCTTACGGACAAAGCCGTGGAAGTGCTGCAGGAGGGCATGACCAAGGGCGTCGTCAAGCCGAGCGCAGACAACTACGTGCTGATGGGCGACGCCCACATGATCGGCGGCGACGCCAATGCAGCGGCTGAGGCCTACCAGAAGGCCATCCCGCTGGCGAGCGACGGCGAGCCCGCCTACAAGGCTGGCGTTGCACTGGTTACGCAGAACGAATTCAGCAAGGCCAAGCCGCTATTGCAAGAAGCCATCAGCAAAGGCGTGAAGCACAAGGGCAAGGCCTACATGGCCCTCGCTCAAGCTAACCTTGGCCTAAAGGATAAGGCAGCTGCTGCCGACGCAGTGCTGGAAGCCGAGAAGGACCCGGAAACCAAAGCTCAAGCCGCGAAGTGGTTGAAGCAAGCCAACATTGGTAGTTAAAAAAGCTACATGGCAAAAGCACTTTTGAAGGTCAGATGGACGTCCATAAAGATTGCCATCTTTTACCTACACAAAAGCTATACAAACGCCATGTGCTGTTGTACCGTTGGATTTTTCCCGCGTTGTCCAGTGGCAAATGTCACCCTCTTGGGAGCGGACTTTGCCGCTGAATGCTGCGACCACGTCACCCCGATTACTAGCTCCTGATTGAAAGCGACAGATGGCCTCAAGTAACGAAGATACCGGCGCTAAGCCGTTCAGTTGGGGGCGCACATGGGCGCTGGCGGTAGCCATCGCACTCCATGCGTTTGCTTTCCTGATACTGATCGCGCCTGCCGCACCGCCCAAGACGGCGGAAGTTCAAAAAGAAAAGATCGTGCAGGTGAACTTCCTCGAGCCGCCTCCGCCTCCGCCGCCCCCGCCGCCCCCGCCGCCGGAGCCGCCGAAGCAGCCGCCGCCGAAAGTGATCAAGCAGGTGATTCCTCCGCCGAATCCGCCGCCGCCGGCTCCGCCGCCGGCCGTGGAGGAGCCGTCCACGAATCCGGCCCCGTCGCCGCCGCCTGCGCCACCGGCACCGCCAGCTCCACCTTCGGACATCAAGGCAGGTGTTGATCCCTCTTACCGGGACAAGCTGCAGCCGAAGTATCCTCCGCAGGCGATTCGCCAGCGCCATGAGGGTACGGTGGTCCTTGAGGTCATCGTGGGTCTCGACGGCAGTCCGAAGAGTGTCACCGTCAAGCAAAGCAGTGGTTTCCGCGAGCTTGACCGTGCAGCGATGGAATCGGTCCAGAAGGTCCGCTTCAATCCTGAAATAAAGAACGGTAAGCCGGTCGAATCGACGGTAGACATCCCCATCACCTTCAACCTTAACCAGCTGTAATTTCGATTACAGTTACAGTTCACGCCTGACTTCTAAGGGTAGCGTTTATGTTCCAACAGACTCCTGCTCCGACCGATGCCGCTCCGGCTCTAGGTGGCAACGCCAACGCCCAAGCCAT
>Ga0335072_10001878_pt1 | contig 33378 bp, 34 predicted proteins | sample Lox_Sample_21_FD_206725 | JGI IMG/M metagenome (GOLD analysis project Ga0335072, IMG submission 206725) | Soil microbial communities from Loxahatchee National Wildlife Refuge, Florida, United States - Lox_Sample_2.1 | ecosystem: Environmental > Terrestrial > Soil > Wetlands | place: USA... | reverse complement strand
GAGCACCGAGGTGCAGAAACTGACGGACTCGTACATCAAGAAGGTGGACGAAGTGCTGGCGGAGAAGGAAAAGGACATCCGCCAGGTCTGAGTCCCGTTCCCATGTCCGCTGCCGTAAAGCCCGCTGCCGGTGCCGAACCGGTGCCGAATCATGTTGCCATCATCATGGACGGCAACGGCCGCTGGGCGGCGGCGCGTCACCTGCCGCGCGTCGCCGGCCATCGGGAGGGCGCGCGGGCCGTGCGCCGCACCATCGAGGCCGCGACCCAGGCCGGCGTGGGCTGGCTGACGCTCTATGCGTTTTCCAGCGAGAACTGGCGGCGTTCGGCGGCCGAGGTTCTGGACCTCACCGGCCTGCTGCGCCATTACCTGCGGACGGAAATCGCCGAGCTTAGCGCCAACGGCGTTCGGTTGCGCATTATCGGCGAGCGGGCTCGTTTCGATCGCGACATTCAGGACGATCTGGCGGCGGCAGAGAAATCGACCGCGGCCAATACGCGGCTGAACCTGACCGTGGCGCTGTCTTACGGTGCCCGGGCGGAGATCGTTGCCGCCGCGCGGGCAGCGGCCGAGGCGGCGCGGGCGGGGCGGCTGGATCCCGCGGCACTCGACGAGGCACAATTCGAGCGCTGGCTGGCGACGGCGGGCATACCGGACCCGGATCTGATCATCCGCACGTCCGGCGAGCAACGGCTGTCGAATTTCCTGCTGTGGCAGGCGGCGTATGCCGAACTGGTGTTTCTCGACGTGCTGTGGCCGGATTTCAAGGCAGAGCATTTTTCCGCGGCACTGGCCGCGTATGCCGGCCGGGAGAGGCGCTTTGGCGCCCGTCCGGGCTGAGGTTCCAGCAGTGCATGGCGTGATTGCCCTGGCTTCCCGCCGCCCGGCGGGCCGGGGCGAGGCGCTTGGGCGAGCAAGGTTTGCGCTGTCCGTTCATGGCGGTCCGTCGCGGCACGGAGAGGGCGAGCGCGCAGGCAGCGCGTGTCGCCAGCGTGGTTACGGGCAATGCGGGACCGATGGTGCTCCGGCCTGACCTGCAGCGGCCCTCGTCGGCACGCTGGGCCGACCTGCGCCTGCGAGCGTTGTCCGCCATTATCCTGGCTCCGCTGGCGCTGGCCTGCATCTGGCTTGGCGGGTGGCCGTTCGCCGCCCTGATGCTGCTTGCGGCCATCGGCATGACGGTCGAATGGACGCAGATGGTCCGGACCGGGCGAGGCGCGGCAGGTTTCCTGGCCGGTGGCACGCTTTACATTTTGCTCGCCGGCGCGGCGTTGTACTGGCTGCGCGCCGACCCGGCCGTGGGGCGGGCAAACGTGGTGTTCCTGCTGTGTCTGGTATGGGCCAGCGACATCGGCGCCTACGTGGCGGGACGGTCGATCGGCGGGCCGCGGCTTGCGCCCCGCATCTCCCCGGGCAAGACGATCTCGGGCGCCTGCGGCGGATTGGCGGCGGCCGTGCTGGTGGGGCTGATTGCCGCGACATGCTCCAACACCGACCTTGTTATCGCGGCGTTGGTGGCGGCAATTCTCGGCATGGTTGCACAAGCCGGCGATCTGGCCGAAAGCTATGCCAAGCGCCGCTTCGGGGTGAAGGATTCCGGCCGGCTCATCCCCGGCCATGGCGGCTTGCTGGATCGGGTGGACGCGCTGCTGGCAGTCGCGCTGGCCGCCGCGGTGCTGGCACTGATCGATGGACGGGGAGAAGTCCTGTGGCGATGAACGGGCAGCGTACGGTGACCGTCCTGGGCAGCACCGGGAGCGTCGGCACTCAGACCGTGCAATTGCTCGCGGCGGCACCCGATCGCTTCAAGGTCAGGGCGCTGGTGGGCGGGCGCAACGTCGGGCTGCTTGCGGAGCAAGCGCGCGCGCTCAAGGTGGAGTGCGCGGTGATTGCCGATGTCGCCTGCCTTGCGGCACTGCGCGAGGCGCTGGCGGATACCACTGTGCGGGTCGATGCCGGCGCCGACGCCGTGGTGGCCGCCGCCGCCCTGGATGCCGATTGGACCATGGCCGCGATCACCGGGGCAGCGGGGCTCGCCTCGACCCTTGCCGCCATCCGGCGGGGCAAGTGCGTTGCGCTGGCCAACAAGGAGGCGCTGGTCTGTGCTGGCGATGTGATGCTGCGGGCGGTGCGGGAAGCCGGCGCCACGCTGCTTCCCTGCGATTCAGAGCATAACGCGATCTTCCAATCGCTTGCCGACGGCAATCATGGCGCGGTGGAGAAGATCGTCCTGACGGCCTCGGGCGGCCCGTTCCGCACCGCCAGCCTGGACGAGATGGCGAAAGCGACGCCCGAGGCGGCGCTGCGGCACCCTGTGTGGTCGATGGGCGCCAAGATTTCCATCGATTCCGCCACCATGATGAACAAGGGCCTGGAGGTGATCGAGGCCGCCCGCTTGTTCCAGCTTCCCGCCGAGGCGATCGAGGTGCTGGTGCATCCGCAGTCGATCATTCATGGGATGGTGTGCTACTATGACGGCTCGGTGCTGGCGCAACTCGGCTCGCCCGACATGCGCATTCCGATTGCCCATACGCTGGCTTGGCCGGACCGCATCGACACCCCATCTCCGCGGCTGGACCTGGCAGCGGTTGCCAGGCTGGATTTCGCGGAGCCGGATTTGGATCGATTTCCGTCGCTTCGTCTCGCACGTGAGACGCTTTTGGCCGGCGGTGGTGCCCCGGCGATACTGAATGCGGCAAATGAGATTGCGGTTGAAGCTTTCTTGCAAAGAAAAATCGGGTTTCTTGACATCGCGAATACCGTCGCTGAGGTGCTGGATATGCTAGGAACACCTCCTGCCGATGGGCTCGACGAGGTGATTGCCCTGGACCAGTCAGCCCGTCGTGCCGCCGCGAGCTTCACGGCTGCCCGTGCCGCCTGATTTTGCGGCGGCTGTCTCACTGTTGGGGTAAAGAACAGCGCACGTGATCCACGTCATTCCCGATATTCTCCGCAGTGGGATCGCGTTCGCGGTCGTGCTCGGCATCCTGGTGTTTGTACACGAGTTCGGCCACTACCTGGCGGCCCGCTGCTGTGGCGTGCATGTCGAGGTATTCTCGATCGGTTTCGGCCAGGCCATCACGAGCTGGATGGACAGTCACGGCACGCGGTGGAAGATCGCGTGGCTGCCGCTTGGCGGTTACGTGAAAATGCATGGACAGGAACGGCCGGAAGACGTCTCGCCGCAGGTGCGGGCCGCCTGGATCCCCGGACGCACATTCCATGAGAAGAAGGTATGGCAGCGCGCGATCATCGTCGCTGCCGGGCCGATCGCGAACTTCCTGCTGGCAATGGTATTGTTCGTCGTGTTGTTCGCCAGCATGGGCGCGCCGGTGACGTTGCCGGTGGTGGGCGGTGTGCTGCCTGGCGGCGCGGCGGCCCAGGCGGGGATGCAGGCGAATGACCGGATCGACAGCATCGCCGGTCAGCCGGTGCGTGATTTCACCGATATCCAGCGGATGATCGAAGCGCGGCCGGATCAGACCCTGGCAATCGTCATCACCCGCGGCACGGCCACCATGACGGTTCAGGTGCATACCGGCTCGCAGATGGCGGCGGGCAAGCGCGTTGGCCTGCTGGGCATCAGCGGCAGCGGTGTCGAGTACCGCCATTTGCCGCTCAATGTGGCGGTGTGGGCGGGCGTGGATCAGACCTGGACGGTGACCGCGGAGACCGTGCAGGGCATCGCTCAAATGGTCGCGGGTACGCGGGGCACGCAGGACCTCGGGGGACCGCTGCGGATCGCGCAGCTTTCAGGGCAGGTCGCGGAGCTGGGTCTTACCAGCCTGGTCTCGTTCATCGCGGTGCTGTCGGTGAACCTTGGACTGATCAACCTGTTTCCGATCCCGGTGCTGGATGGCGGTCACCTGGTGTTTTACCTAGCCGAGGCGGTTCGCGGCCGTCCGTTGCCGCAGCGGGCCCTGGAATACGGCTTCCGTGCCGGCCTCGCCGTGCTGGCCAGCTTGTTCATTTTCGCGACGTGGAACGACCTGAGCAATATCGGTTTGTTCCACTGGGTGGCCCATTTGATGGGGTAGCGCGCTGGACGGGCGTGTGCCGCCCGCGGGAAGCGGGAGGCGCGAGGACATCGCGCGATTGCCGGTTTTTGGATTCTGCAGCAGCGGCGGAGTTTGTAACTTGCCGTTTGTAACCGGCTTGCAGCGGTCGCGCATTTGATCGGGGCCGGGTGGTCCATCGCATTTATCGCGCTGCCGATCGCGCGCGAATCATGGTGGCATTATAAAATTGACGGTGGGCAAAGCGCAGTAGTATGTTAGCGGGGCGCAAAGAAGCAGCGCCCCGGCAGGCGACGAGTTAGATGGCAGAATCCGCCAGTCTCACTCAATGTCGTTTGACGGTCGGGCCTGCCACCTCGGCGCGCTGTGAATCGCCGACTAACAACAGTATAGGGGGGAGCATCCGATGGCCGGAATGCCTCGATTGTTGCTGCTTGCCGCTCTTGGCATTGGCGTCTGCGCGGGTGGCGCTCGCGCGCAAAACCCGGGCAATCCCACAGGTGGTGGATTCGCGGCAGAGCACCCGCGGCGTGACGAGGTCAATACGAGGGTCGGGGATCAGCGCGCGCGGATCGATCAGGGGGTGCACAATGGTACCCTGAGCCAGCAACAGGCCAATCAGCTCCGTTCGAATGACCGCGCGATCAAGCAGCAGGAGCACGCCGAGGTCCGCGCCAACGGCGGCTATCTGACGAAGGGGCAGCAGCATCAGTTGAACCAGGAAGAGAATGCGAACAGCGCGGCGATCTACAACGAAAAGCATCCATAGCGGACGGTTGGGGCGCAGGGCGCTGAGGGCCTGGTCAGCGCCCGAATGAACGGCGTGCGCGCGCCATAACATGCGCGGCGAGGCCGGCCGTAATCCGGCGTGGCAACGGCGTGGGTCGTGCGATTCACCGGATGTTAGTGATTCCGGCAGCATGCTGGCCGCATGACAGCCCGCCAGTACCGTGGCCGCCGCGCGCATGCTCGCGGCATTTCGGCCGAAGCCGCCGCGGGAATTGCTCTGGAACGCGAGGGCTGGGTCGTCCTGGGGCGCCGCATTCGCACCGTCGCGGGCGAGATCGATCTGCTGGCCGAGCAAGCAGGCGTGCTGGCGATCATCGAGGTGAAGGCGCGTCCACGCCTCGCGGATGCCGCGGCGGCGGTTTCGCCACGGCAACGCGCACGCTTGCTCGCGGCGGCTGAGATCGTCCTGGCAGAGCATCCGGAGTGGGGTGCGGCGGGTGTGCGGATCGATGTGCTGGCCGTGGATGCCGCCGGCCGGGTGCGCCGGATCGCCGATGCATTCAGGCTGGGAGACGAGTGGAGCGGATAGGTGGGTGCGGGGGCGCGTGCCTCTGCCCTGCGAGGCTCGCCTCGCAGGGCAGAGGTGGCGGGCGGCGATGTTAAGCAAGTGTCTAACACAAAGGGCACAGAAAAAGCTAACGCCACAGAGTGCGCAGAAAAGGTTAACAACGCTTTCTGTGCAACTCTGTGTTAAAAATACCTGCTTACGCGGCTGCCCGACCCGCCAGGCCTGTCGTGACCAACGCTTCTTCAACCGATGCCCAGGCAGTCCGCCACGTGAACGCGGCCATCGATAACGAATTGAGCTGCCGTATTCTCAGTTCGCCCCTCAATCGGCTTCGCTCACTGTACTAGTTGTGGGCGACCTGCGCGCCGGCAGCGACGCAGTCGGTCAGATCCACCGGTTGCTCCAATTCCTTCGACGCCGCGTATTGCGACAGGCTGGCGCCGTCCGGCAGGGCGAGCACCTCGTCCATGAGACCTTCGTTGCGCTGACAGAACATGGATCCGTAGCGCAGGCCGGCTTGCGACTGTGCGTTGGCCAGCAGGGTGATGTAGTTGTCGTGCTGTTGCTCGCCACGGCTGCCGAAGACGCGGCTGAAATAGGCTTGCAGCGCGTGTTCGTGGCGCATCAGGTCGGGACGGAAGCGGGTGACGAAGTCGTTGTATTTGTCTCGCTCGCCGCAGGTGAGCGCGGTGACCATGAGCTGGCTTTTCAGGCCGGCCACGTCGAACGCGGCGCGATCTGCCGGGCGTGTGCAGGGCTGGGCCACGGCGAGCGGGGCCGTCAGGATTCCGGCGGCGAGCAAAACTGGCAGGCGCATGCGACGAATTCCCCCGCGCAAGCTTTCCGGAACGCTCGCATATTCAGTGCAGTTGCGGAAGCCTGAAACAGCTTCGGGATCAAAATGTGATGTCGCGAGGCTAGCGCTCGAGCCTTGGGCGGATGATGCGCGCGAAAGCGTCGACTTCTGTTTCAGGCATATTGTAACCGCCGGGCAGATCGTGCGCCGGAAACAGAAACACGTCGTCGACGCCGGCCTCCTCGTGCGCGCGGAGCAATCGGTCGGCACAGCGTTCCGGCGAGCCGAACAAGCCGAAGGCGTCGGCGATGGCGTGCGCGCGGTCCGCGGGGATGGCGGTGGGGTCGTGGGACGGCGGCAGGTCGAAGCCGGCATGGCCGAGCCAATGGAGGTTGGCGGCGCTCGGATAGGCGAGGAAGGGCTGGCCGGGCGCGAACCAGCTTCGCACCCAGCGCGAACCGGCCTCCTCGTCCGTGCCAAGACCGAGCGTCACCACGAATGCCACCGGGAAACCGGCAAGCGAGCGGCCGGCGCGCTGTGCGCCGCGTTCCAGATGCGACCGGGCGGCGCGGATCGACGCCGGATGCAGGCCGACGAAGAGCAAGGCGCCATCGGCTGCCTCGCCGGCGAGTTCGATCATGCGTGGGCCGGCGGCGAGCAAGTAGACCGGCGGTGCCTTGGTGCCGAGGTTGCGCAGGCGGGTGGTGGCGGCGCCGAAAGCCACTTCCTCGCCTCGCAGCAGTCGCCGGAGTTCGAGCAAAGCCTCGCGCATCGTCGCCACGGGCGCGCGCGGCTTGCCCATGGTGCGGGTGGAAATGAAGCCGGGCGCGACGGTGAGCTGGCTGCGTCCCGGTGCGATTTCGTCGAGGCTGTGGGCGAGGGAGGCAAGCAGCAGAGGATGGCGCACCAGCGGGCTCGACGTGGCGGGGAACAAGCGGACACGATGCGTGGCACGCGCGGCCAGGGCGAGTGCCAGGTAGGCGTCACGGCCGCTGGACGGATGGTCGTGGATGCCGATGCCGTCGAAGCCGGCTTGCTCGATGCGGCTGGCGAAGCCGGCGAGTTCGGGCAGCTTCCGGCCGACCGGCATGCGAATGGCGACGCGGATGTTTGGCATAGGGCGAAGTCCCTCGTCTCGCTCGGCAAGCCATGCCGAAGTTCCCTCCCGGGTTCAATGCGAGGGGTGCGGCGGGAGGTGCGTGCGCGGGAAGATCCGTTTCGTGGCGGGGGTGCCGAGGACGATCGGACGCATCGGCCTGCCGCCAAACGTCGCGCATCGCCGCAGTCATTGACGGGATTGCCGTGGCAGCCCGGCGGTGAGGGCCGTACCCGATTGACGCCGGACGGGGGCGCCACTACTCACGAGTAACGCCGTGTCCTGCTTTTCCGGAGGACCAAATGGACCTGAGCTTCACCCCCGAAGAACTCGCGTTCCGCGACGAGGCCCGCCGGTTCTTCCGCACTGAAATCCCGCAATCGATCCGCGACAAGGTCGCCGAAGGCGAAGGGCTGACGCGCGACGACATGATCACCTCGCAGCGCATCCTGAATGCGCGCGGGTGGGCCACGGTGAACTGGCCGGTGCAATGGGGTGGGCAGGATTGGTCGCCGGTGCAGGTCTATATGTACCAGGACGAGATGCAGCAGGCGAACGTGCCGACGCCGATCGGCTTCAACGTGACGATGGTCGGGCCGGTGATCGCGCAGTTCGGCAGTGAAGCGCAGAAGCAGCATTTCCTGCCGAAGACGGCGAATGCGGACATCTTCTGGTGCCAGGGGTTCTCCGAACCCGGGTCGGGTTCCGACCTTGCGTCGTTGCGCACGCGCGCCGAGCGCAAGGGCGACAAGTATGTGATCAATGGCCAGAAGATCTGGACCACGCTGGCGCAGTATGCCGACTGGATCTTCTGCCTGTGCCGGACTGATCTGGCGGCCAAGAAGCAGGAGGGGATTTCGTTCATCCTGGTGGACATGAAGACGCCCGGCGTCTCGGTTCGCCCGATCGTCACGATAGACGGTGGCCGCGAGGTGAACGAAGTGTTCTTCGACAACGTCGAGGTCCCGGCCGAGAATCTGGTGGGCCAGGAGAACAAGGGCTGGGACTACGCCAAATTCCTGCTCGGCAACGAACGCACCGGCATCGCGCGGGTGGGGGCATCGAAGGCAAAGGTCGCGCGCATCAAGCAACTGGCTTCGATGGAGCGGCTGGGTGACGTGCCGCTGATCGAGGTGCCGCGGTTCCGCGAGAAGCTGGCGGCGGTGGAAGTGGAGTTGAAGGCGCTGGAGATGACGCAATTGCGCGTCGTGGCCGATGAACGCCAGCGCGACAAGGGGCGGCCAAACCCGGCGTCGTCGATTTTGAAGCTGAAGGGATCGCAGATTCAGCAGCAACTGACCGAGCTGGTAATGGAAGTGGTTGGCCCCTATGCGATGCCGTACCAGCGCGATTTCGACGGCCGCAACGAGGCGACGGTCGGGCCTGAATATGCCACCGAGGCGGCGCCGATGTATTTCAACTACCGCAAGGTATCGATCTACGGCGGCAGCAACGAGATCCAGCACAACATCGTCGCGAAGGCGATTCTGGGGCTGTAACGTTCGGCGCCGGGACGTCGCCAGGATGGCTCGGGACGCGTCTGACCCCGTGTCGACAGAATGCCGCCGACGGCTGTCTGGACCAGCCCAGCCGGCTCTGAGGCATCGAATAAACGAGGCACACACAAATGGATTTCGACCTGACCGAGGAACAACGCTTGCTCAAGGACAGCGTCGACCGCCTGGTCGCAGAGCAATACGCCTTCGAGCAACGCAAGAAGTACATGGCGGAAGCGTCCGGCTGGAGCACTGCCGTCTGGACCCAGTATGCCGAGCTCGGTTTGCTCGGCTTGCCGTTCGAAGAGGCGCATGGCGGCTTCGCCGGCGGCGGGGTGGAGACCATGATCGTCATGGAAGCCTTCGGCCGCGGCCTGGTGCTGGAACCGTATTTCGCCACCGTGGTTCTGGCCGGCGGCCTGCTGCGCCGGGCCGGCAGCGAGGCGATGCGCGCCGCGCTGGTGCCGCAGATCGTGGCCGGCAAGCTGAAGCTGGCGTTTGCGCATGTCGAACGCCAATCGCGCTATGACCTCGCCGATGTTGCCACCACCGCCCGCAAGGATGGCGACGGCTACGTTCTGGATGGCGCCAAGAGCGTGGTCCTGCATGGCGACTGTGCTGACAAGCTGCTGGTCACCGCGCGCGTCTCCGGCGATCGCCGCGATCGCAGCGGCGTCGGCTTGTTCCTGGTCGATGCCGGCGCCGCCGGCGTGACACGCCGCGGCTATCCGACGCAGGACGGCCTGCGCGCGGCCGAAGTCACGCTGAGCAATACGCGGGTTGCGGCGGATGCGGTGCTGGGCATCGATGCACTGCCGGCAATAGAGCATGTGGTGGACGAAGCCATCGCGGCGCTGTGCGCGGAAGCCGTCGGCTGCATGCAGGCGATGCATGAAACGACGCTGGAATACCTCAAGACACGCCAGCAATTCGGCCGGCCGATCGGGTCATTCCAGGTGTTGCAGCATCGCTCGGTGGACATGCTGGTGGCGTTGGAACAAGCGCGCGGCATGGCGATGTTCGCTGCCGTGATGGCGGGCGAGGCAGGCGCGATGGAGCGCCGCCGCGCGATCGCCGCGGCCAAGGTGCAGATCGGCCGTTCCGGCAGGCATGTGGGGCAGGAGGCGATCCAGCTTCATGGCGGCATCGGCATGACGATGGAATACAAGGTCGGCCACTACTTCAAGCGCGTGACGATGATCGACATGTTGTTCGGCGACGCCGATTCGCATTTGCAGACGCTTGCGAAGCTGGGCGGCTTGTTCGGCAACGTCAGGGCCGCATGATCCGCTGACGCGGCGTTCGGCGGCGAGGCAGTCCGCGGCGGGGTTTTTCGCTCCACGCCGGCCGCTTCCGTTGAGGTCCGAAAACCGCGAGACAAGCCGTGCCGCCGTGCGCCATGCTCTGCGCATGGACATGGATGACAACGCCTGTTACCGCGCCATCGAAACCCGTGACCGCCGGTTTGACGGCCGGTTGTTCGTCGGGGTCACCTCGACGGGCATCTACTGCCGCCCGTTCTGTCCCGCGCCCACGCCGAAGCGCGCCAATGTCCGCTTCTTTCCCACCGCCGCGGCGGCACAGGAAGCCGGCTTCCGCCCCTGCCTGCGCTGCCGGCCGGAGATCTCGCCCGAACTCGCGTACTGGCGCGGCGATTCCAATACCGTGTTCCGCGCGCTTGGGCTGATCGAGGCCGGCGCGCTCGATGAGGCGGGCGTCGAGAGCCTCGCGGCGCGGCTGGGCATGGGTGAGCGCCAGCTCCGCCGATTGTTCCGCCGGCACCTGGGTGCATCGCCGGTGGCGATCGCACAGACGCGGCGCATCCTGCTTGCCAAGCAGCTCATCCAGGACACCGCGCTGCCGATGACCAGCGTCGCGCTGGCGGCCGGCTTTAGCAGCATCCGGCGTTTCAACGAGACGTTCCAATCGCTCTTTCGGCGACCGCCGACGGCGCTGCGGCGCGGTGGCGAGGCGGCGGGCGAGCAAGGCGGCGTGCGCGGCGCCGTTACCGTCAGGCTGGGTTACCGGCCGCCCTATGACTGGGATGCGATTCTGGCGTTCCTGCGCGCGCGTGCCATCCCAGGGGTGGAAGCCGTCTCAGCGCAGCGTTATGCGCGCGCGATCGCCATCGGCGCCGGGCGCGGTGCGATCATTGTTGAGCCTGCCGACGGCTTCTGCCTGAAGGTGACCGTGATTTTCCCAGAGCTGCGGCACCTGCCGGCGATCATCGCGCGGGTCCGCCGGGTATTCGATCTCGCTGCCGATCCGACGGCGATCGGAGCATATCTCGGCAGCGATCCGGTGCTGGCGCCGCTGGTAAATGCTCGGCCCGGCCTGCGTGTGCCGGGCGCGTGGGACGGGTTCGAGCTCGCCGTGCGGGCGATCCTGGGCCAGCAGATCACGGTTTCGGCGGCGACATTGCTCGCGGCCCGGCTGGTGGCCTGCTATGGGGACGCTCTGCCGCAGGCAGGGCAGCCGGAGGGGCTGACGCATGTGTTTCCCACGCCTGCGCGGCTGGCGGGCGAGGATCTGGCGGCCATCGGCATGCCGAAGACGCGGCGGGCAGCGTTATGCGCCCTGGCCGCCGCCGTCGTGGCGGACCCGCACTTGCTCGGTCCCCGCCGCAGCCTGGAGGAGGCGGTAGCGCAGTTGCGTGCCCTGCCGGGCATTGGGGAATGGACGGCGCAATACATCGCCATGCGCGAGCTGCGCGAGCCGGACGCGTTTCCCGCTGCCGATATCGGGCTGCTGCGCGCGATGGCTGACGGGCACGGCGTACGGCCGTCGCCTGCGGCCTTGCTCGCGCATGCCGAGCGCTGGCGGCCGTGGCGCGCGTATGCGGCGCTGCATCTTTGGGCCTCGGAACCTGTCGGACGGGAGATCACACAGCATGACCAGCAAGCTGCCTGAGCGCCTGTGGCTGGATCGGATGACGACGCCGATCGGCGAAGCCTTGCTCGTGACGGACGAGGAGGGGTGTCTGCGCGCGTTCGACTGGGCCGATCGCGCGGCGAGCATGCGGCGCTTGCTTCGCCTGCACTACGGATCGCTGGAGCCGCAGGACGGGCGTGCTCCGGACGAAGTGCGGCGGTTGCTGCAACGGTATTTTGCCGGCGATATCGGCTGCCTGGGCAGCGTCGCGCGGCGCACCGGCGGGACGGCGTTCCAGCGTGCGGTGTGGCGGGCGCTGACCACGATCGGGCCGGGCGAGACGCTGAGCTACCGATTGCTGGCGGCGCGGGTGGGGCGGCCTGGCGCGGTGCGCGCGTGCGGTGCCGCGAACGGGTCCAATCCGATCAGCGTGGTGGTGCCGTGTCATCGCGTGATCGGCGCCGACGGGTCGCTGACCGGCTACGGCGGCGGGCTGGAGCGCAAGCGATGGCTGCTGCGGCACGAGGGGGCGGTGTTCCGCGACGCCTCGGAGGGGATGCGGCGGGCGGCGTGAGCGGGAGCGCGCGGCTGGATGGAGGGTGGCGGCGCGTGGGCGGGCGCGGGCTGCGGTGGCGGCGCGTGGGCCGGGAGGCGCCGGGGTTTTCCGGGGCAGGGCGGGCTGCTATTCAGCGGTCGCGAGCGGGAGAGATGGCCGAGCGGCTTAAGGCGCACGCTTGGAAAGCGTGTGTACGTGAAAGCGTACCGTGGGTTCGAATCCCACTCTCTCCGCCACTTCAGAACAGAACTGCGAACGCCGGGCGTAGTCGGTTTTACGCCGGCAGCGGCGGTCAGCGTCTGAAGTAGATTGCTCTTCGAGCCGATGATGTGCACCTCGCGGTCCGCCACCTCGACGCGCTGGGCGAGCGCACGAAGATGGTCGCGGCGATAGCCGCCGCCGTCGATCCTGATCCGCTCGCGCGCCGTCCTGGCGAACCTCTGGAGCATTTGCGGTGTGATTGTCTGCTGGCCCGACACCTCCAGCACCGCCGCGGCACGCGCGGTGTCGGCCTGCGCCTGGTCATCGCGACCAGAGGAACCCCTTCGACATCGAGCATATCTGGGCGAGCGATTACAGTATTCACGAAGGCATATTCGGAATCCAGCAGGAGTTCGAGCGGTTAAGGGACACGGTCCCTGCATTGCTGTTGCTGCCCGCCGACGTCAACCGGAGCCTTCAGGACAAGCCATACAGCTACAAAGTCCAGAAATACGCCACCGATAACCTCTATACGGCTAGCCTTGCCCCCAGCGCCTGTCTCAACCAGCCGCAGTCGAGGCTTTTCGAAGCCGGCATGCGCCGGCCTTCAAAGCGCACGAAGCATTCTCGAAAAGCGAATGGGCGGAGCGACGGGGGCTGATGGCGCAGCTTGTTGATGTCGTCTGGTCTCCCGAACGGCGCATGGCGTACGCACCATGATCGAGATTGGCGGGGTGACCTTCAACCCGCCCCACCACCACGGCGGGTTGTCACTCACCCCGGCACCCCGACCATAACGCGTTCGACGCGCGGCGGGCGGCTTCACAGGTCGCCGGTCGTGGTGGCGCCGAGCGTGGTTCCCTCCGGCACCGCGCCGCCCAACGTGATCCGCAGATTCGCATCGTCCGTCACCGTGTGATTGACTTCGTTCGGAAACGCGCCGGTGCCGCCCGCAATGTTAGCCGACGGCAAGGCCGAGCACCATCTCAGCGTCATCCCGCCCGGTCAGAGCGCGAGTGCCAAGTCCTCCCACGGACCACGGACGAAGCTTTCGACCTGGCAGCGCCCATCGTCCGACCAAAGCACCCGGAGCACCATCTTGCTGTGCCACACCTCCAGGCCGTACGGTAAATCGAGCGCGGGGCGCTGCCGCTCCACGGCGTGGCGATAGCCTGGCGAGGATGCTTCTCCCGGTTGCAGGTCGTTGAACGGCGTCCAGTGATGCACGACCCAAGGCGATTGCTCGAAAGTGATTGTCCGCACCTGGTCGCGCTGCACCTTCAGCACGCCGTCGCGTCGAACCAGCAGCAGAAGGTGGTCCCGGATCGCCAATGCACGGTCGTCGTTTGACGCCACAAGTTCCAGGCTCATGTCTTCGTCACCCGCGCTCTGTATCCACCGCCGGGGACTTCCACTCCAAGGACCGCCGACGATTTCAACGTTCACCCAGCACCTGCTGCTTCTGCCCAAACGCGAAAACCCGACAACGTGCCGGGGCCGAACATGTGTGTCAGGGGCACGTCGGCGGCGTCACGGCCATACGCTATCAGTACCCGCCCGACTCGTGGGGCGTTGTTCCTTGGATCGAAGCTGTGCCATCGGCCGCCCAGATAGACCTCCATCCACGCAGCAAAATCCATCGGCGCATAGGGAGGTGGCAGGCCGACGTCGGTGATGTAGCCGGTGCAATAGCGCGCCGGGATGTTGAGGCAGCGGCAGAAGGCAATCGCCAGATGCGCGAAGTCACGGCAGACGCCGTGGCGCTCGGCATAGGCTTCGCATGCGGTCCTGGTGGCCCGCGAATGCTCGTAGCCGAATGTCAGGTGATTGTGCACGAAATCGCAGATGGCTTGTACTCGCGGCCAGCCGAGCGGCGTATGTCCGAAGATGCGCCATGCGTCGTCGGACAGGCGATCTGTCTCGCAGTAGCGGCTGCCGAGCAAGAACAGCAGGGTGTCGGTCGGCAAGTGCTCCACCTGATGCTGCAAAGCATTGAGGTCGACTGGATCAGGCGTGCCAGAGTCGCGCACGATCGCATCGGTGGCGAGGCTGAATTCTCCCATGGGCGCAACAAGGCGGCTGCACCAGTTGCCGAAGCTGTCGCGATAGCCTTCGACCGGAACGGCCGGCGCCGTCACCAGACGGTCCGGATATTCCAAATCGGAAAAGCGCGAGAAGTGCGCGTTCAGCATCACGATCATCGGCGTGCTCTGCGGCAGGACGAAATCGAGGTGGCAGCCGATCCTGATACGTAGCATCAACGCCGCCGGATGGGCGGACCGTATTGCTCCGCGATACGAGCGCGGGCGTCGGCCGTGACTTCGGCCGAGATCCGCGCCAGCACATCTTCGAGACCATGCGGCGAGGTGGTGTTCAACTCCGCGGCGGCGCGGCGCAGTGCTTCACGCCGCAACAGCCGGGAGGTCATGGCATCGAACGCCGGATCGGGTTGGTCTTGTTGTTCGACCATTTCAGAAATCCATGCCACCCATGCCACCCATCCCACCCATGCCGCCGCCTGGCATGCCACCGGCGGGTGCCCGCTGCTCCGGCCGCTCGGCAACCATCGCCTCGGTGGTGACCATCAGCGAACCGATCGACGCGGCGTGCTGGAGTGCTGACCGCACGACCTTGGTGGGATCGATGATGCCGGCTTTCACCAAATCCTTGAACTCGCCGCTTTGGGCATCGAAACCCCAATTGTAATCGGCCTTGTCGAGGATCTTGCCGGAGATCACAGCGCCATCCTCGCCGGCATTCTCGGCGATCTGACGCAGCGGCATTTGCACCGCCTTGCGCACGATCTCGATGCCGACGCGCTGGTCGTCGTTCTCGGCATTCAACTTGGCGAGCACCGTTGACGCGCGCGCCAGGGCCACACCACCGCCCGGCACGATGCCTTCTTCCACCGCGGCCCGCGTCGCGTGCAGCGCATCGTCGACGCGGTCCTTGCGTTCCTTCACCTCGACCTCGGTCGAGCCGCCGACGCGAATGATCGCCACGCCGCCGGCGAGTTTCGCCAGCCGCTCCTGCAGCTTCTCCTTGTCGTAGTCGCTGGTGGTCTCTTCTATCTGGGCGCGGATCTGGTTGCAGCGCGCGGTGATGTCCGGCTTCTTGCCGGCACCATCGACAATGGTGGTGTTCTCCTTGTCGCTCACCACGCGCTTAGCGGTGCCCAGCATTTCGAGCGTGACGTTCTCCAGCTTGATGCCGAGGTCGTCGCTGATCACCTCTCCGCCGGTGAGCACCGCGATATCGTCGAGCATCGCCTTGCGCCTGTCGCCGAAGCCGGGTGCCTTGACGGCGGCAACCTTCAGTCCGCCGCGCAGCTTGTTCACCACCAGCGTCGCGAGTGCCTCGCCCTCGACATCCTCGGCAACGATCAGCAGCGGGCGCCCCGATTGCGCCACCGCCTCCAGCAACGGCAACAGGGTCTGCAATCCCGAGAGCTTCTTCTCGTGGATCAGGATGTAGGGTTGCTCAAGCTCAACCGTCATCTTGTCGGCATTGGTGATGAAATAGGGCGACATGTAGCCGCGGTCGAACTGCATGCCCTCGACGACGTCGAGCTCCGTCACCATGCCCTTGGCTTCTTCTACGGTGATGACACCCTCGTTGCCGACCTTCTGCATGGCCGCGGCGATCATCTCGCCAATCTCGGTCTCGCCATTGGCGGAGATCGTGCCGACCTGTGCTGTCTCGGCCTGGGTGGTGATCTTCCTGCTGCGCTTCGCCAGTTCCTCGACCAAGGCGACGACTGCCTTGTCGACGCCGCGCTTCACGTCCATCGGGTTCATGCCGGCGGAAACTGCCTTGCCACCTTCGCTCACGATCGCCCGTGCCAGGACGATGGCGGTGGTGGTACCGTCACCCGCAATGTCGTTGGTCTTGGAGGCGACCTCACGCACCATCTGCGCGCCCATGTTTTCGAACTTGTCGGCGAGTTCGATTTCCTTGGCGACCGTCACGCCGTCCTTGGTGATGCGCGGTGCGCCGTAGCTTTTGTCGAGGATCACGTTGCGGCCCTTGGGGCCCAGCGTAACCTTCACCGACGCGGCAAGAATATCGACACCACGCAGCATCCGCTGCCGGGCGTCATCGCCGAACCGAACGTCTTTCGCAGCCATTTGCCTGATCCTTCCTGAAATCGCTGATGCGGCCGAATTACGCGGCCTTTTTCCTGGCGGCGGGGCGGCCTTCGATAATGCCCATGATGTCCGATTCCTTCATGATCAGGAGTTCCTCGCCGTCCAGCTTCACCTCGGTGCCTGACCACTTGCCGAACAGGATGCGATCGCCAGCCTTCACCTCAAGGGCGACGACATGGCCTTGCTCGTTGCGGGCGCCGGGTCCGACGGCGACGACTTCGCCCTCCATCGGCTTTTCCTGGACGGTGTCAGGGATGATGATGCCACCGGCGGATTTTTCCTCCGCGTTGACGCGACGGATCACCACGCGATCGTGCAGCGGTCGAAATTTCATTGATTGATGACTAACCTGGTGCCAGCGAAAGAAAGCTGGTCGGCTTGCCCGGTACCTAGCCGGCACGTGATCAGGTGGAAGCCTCTTAGCACACTGGTTCCGAGAGTGCCAGGGGCTTCGGGCAGCGAGTGGACCCTTGGCGAGCGTACGTGGGGATGACCATCGGTTGCCAACCGCTGTAGCCTTGACCAACAGTAAAGCCGGGGAGGATTCGTAATGCGCCTGTTTCGTGCGTTGCAGGCCGGGATGATCTCGGTATTGCTTGCCTGGGCTGCTGTTGCGCAGGCGACCGAGCTGACGTTCCGTTTCAACGACCCGGACGCCAAGCAGATCCGTGCCGCGCTCGATGTGTTCGAGGCGCAAAACCCCGGCATCCATGTCAAGCTGGAGCAAATGGGGTGGCCCGACGCGTTGGCGCAGTTCCTGCGGGAGGCGGCGGTCGGTAGCGGACCGGACGTGGTGCATATCGCCTTCGTCTGGACCAAGGAGCTGGCATCGGCAGGGGCGCTTTTGCCGCTCGACAAATATATCGCCGCGGACGGCGGCAGCAGCGACTACATCGCGATGGATCTCGCCACCGGCAAGGACGGTCACGCCTATGCCGTGCCATGGACAGTCGACTGCTGGACCATGGTGTATCGCACCGACCTGCTGAAGCAGGCGGGGGTGACCGAAATTCCCAGAACCTGGCAGCAGCTTCGCGATGCCAGCCTGAAGGTGCACCAGGTGACCGGCAAAATCGGCTTCGGGTTTCCGGCCGGCAGTGCGGCGGCAAATTCGATCTGGTTCCTGGCGAATTACTATTGGTGGAATCACGGCAAGGCGCTGGTGGTGAACAAGCCGGGCGGCGGATTCGAACCTGGCCTCGACCAGACCGACATCGCCGGCGCGATTCGCTATTTCGACGACTATCTGAAGCGGGGCGATACGCCGAAATCGATGCTGGCGATCAGCAACTGGGGCGATCCGGCGATCATCGAGGCGATGGCCTCGGGTGAGCAAGCGATCGGCATCATGCCGCCGGCGAATTTCAAGCAGATCGTGGCGGCGTGGCAGGCGCGTCATCCGAATGGCGGCGAGCCTCCGCTGGTAAGTGCCGTGGTCCCGACGGAGCTGTCTGCATCGGTGACCAATGTCGGCGGGCGGTCGCTGGGCATCAATGCCGATACGAAGCATCCCGATGAAGCCTGGAAGCTGGTGCAGTTCCTGAAGTCGAAGCAGGTATTCAGCGACTACTACACGTCTCAGATGCCGGCGCGGAAATCGATGCTGGCGACGATGAATTTCGGGCCGGGCATGCAAGGCTACGCGGAGCAATTGCAGCATGCGCGAAGCTGGGGTCCGTATGCCGACGGGCCGATACCGATCAATACGATGTGGAACGCCACGGGCCGGGCGTTCGGGGCGGCATTCATCGGCGAGCAAACGGTGGACCAGGCAAGCGCCCAATTGCTGGCGGTGATCAGCAAGGGACTGAACTGATGATTCGATCCGTCGTGGCGGGCGCCTGGCCGCAATCCATGACCCTGCCGCGCGCAACCGAGAAAAGGCAGGGATGCTGGTCTGCGCCGGCATGACAAAGAGTTCCGCCGTCGGGTCAATCCGCGGCCGCGCAGCGTGATGTTGTTGATCCGCCGGCGCGTGTTGCGCAGCGACGCCGGCTTCCTCGTTCTGATGCTGGCGCCGAGCCTGCTGATCCTGGCGGCATTTTACCTGTATCCGCTGGCGAGCAGCGTATGGTTCAGCCTGACCGATCTCAGCCTGCTGAGGCTGCGCCGGGGCGGCGATTACATCGGCGTACGGAACTATGTCGACGCGCTGGGCGAGGCGGAATTCTGGCGCGTGGTATGGAACACCGCGTTCTGGCTCACCGCGGTATCGGTCGCGGTGCGGCTGGTGCTGGGCATCGCGCTGGCGCTGTTGCTGAATTCACCGGCGCTGCTGCGCTGGCGGCTGCGCACGCCGCTGCGGTTCGCACTGCTGGTGCCCTGGGCAACGCCACCGATCGTGGCGGTGGCGGTATGGCGGTGGTTGCTTGATCCGCAGGCTGGCAGCATCGACCGCGCGCTGCTGTGGCTCGGGCTTGTCCGCCATCCGGTGGCATTCCTGGCGGAAACCGCGACCGTGTGGCCGGCGATCGTGCTGATCCTGGTGTGGAATACGCTGCCGGTAGCCGCCTTAACACTGCTTGCAGCGCTGCAATCGGTGCCGCACGATTTGCGGGAGGCGGCGGCACTGGATGGCGCCGGCAGCATTCGCACCTTCCGCCACGTGACGCTGCCCCACATCATGCCGACAGTCATGATTCTGGCGATGTTGATGTCGTTCTGGACATTTAACAACTTCGTCTATGTCTGGCTGGCGACCGGAGCCGGGCCGGGACGCTACACCGACGTGCTGGCCACCGAGGTCTATTTGCGCGGCTTCGTCGATTTCAATCTCGGCTCAAGTGCCGCAGTCGGCGTGATCATGGCTGCGACGATGGCGACATTCGGATTGCTTTATCTGCGCGTGCTGTGGCGCGGCGCGCCGCCATGACACGGCGTGCGCGGCTCGGCGATGCCGGTGTTGTGTTGGCGGCGGCGGCGACGCTGGTGTTCCTGCTGTATCCTGCCGCAGTGATCTTCTCGGGCTCGCTACAGACCAATGAAACGTTGTTCTCGCGCAGCCACTTCGCCTTCACCTGGGGCAACTACCGCCGCATTTTTGCCGCCGGCTTCGGCACGTATCTGGCGAACAGTCTGCTGATCTGCCTGGCGGCGACACTGGGGGCAACGATGGTTTCTGTCATGGCCGCCTATGCCTTCTCACGCCGGCGCTTTCGCGGGCGGCGCGTATTGCTCGCGGTGGTCCTCGCCGGACAGTGGTTTCCGTGGATCGTGCTGGTGACGCCATTGTTCATTTTGTTCGCCCGCAGCGGGCTGACCAATTCGTACGGCGGCATGATCCTGTGCTACACCGCGATCAGCATTCCATTCTCGGTGTATCTGCTGCTCGGCTATCTGGAGACTGTGCCGCGCGAATTGGATGAGGCGGCGATTGTCGATGGCTGCACGCCGCTGGGCGCGTTGTGGCATGTGGTTCTGCCGGTCATGCTGCCTGGCGTGGTGGCCGCGGCGACTTACGCGTTCCTGCTGTGCTGGACCGAGTATCTGTTGGCGCTCGCCTTGCTGACGCAGCCGTCGATGAAGACGATCCCGCTGGGACTCTATCAGTTCTTCGGCGAGGATACGACCGATTGGGGCGCAGTGATGGCCGGGTCGGCGGTGGCAACGCTGCCGGCGCTGGTATTGTTCTTGCCGCTGCAACGCTGGCTGGTTTCCGGGCTGACGGCGGGTTCGGTAAAGCAGTGACTGGCGGGTGCTACACCGGTAATCGGTGTTGGCGCTAGTCTCTAACGTTAAGCGAGGAACCGTCAGCCGATATGAGGAAGCACAAAAACCAGTCAGGCGCGGATATTGCTGGGGACGACGATCTGCGGGTTGCGCCGCGGCGCGTTGAAGCCCTGGCGCTGCGCTTTCGCCGAGCGACCCCGAAGCAGACTCCATTTGGAATTCAGTACGGCCCGCAGACCGTGATTGTGCGGATAACCGACGAGCAAGGCGCCATCGGCTGGGGCGAGGCCTGGGGCACGTTCCCCTCGGGCATCGGGGTCGAGCATCGCGCCGCAATGATACGCACCGTGATGGCGCCGCTGCTGGAAGGAATTCGATTTGACAGTCCGGCTGATGCGTTTGCCCATCTGACCAATGCGACGCGGCTGTTGGCCAACCACACCGGCGAGGCCGGGCCGATCAGCCAGACCATCGCCGGCCTCGACATTGCGCTGTGGGACCTTGTGGCGCGTCGTGTGGGCAAGCCGCTTTGGCGCCTGCTGGGCGGCACGCGTGACAGTGTGCCGGCCTATGCCAGCGGTCTCGATCCGGACCAGATCGACGAGGCGCTGCCTGCAATCCGGGAGGCCGGATATCCTGCGATGAAGGTCCGGCTGTGGGGTGGTGCGGCGGCGCATGCCGACACGATGCGCCGTATCGTCGAGCAAGCAGGACCGGGCATCCAGGTCCAGGCTGATGCGAACCAGAGTTGGAGTCTCGAACAAGCGATCAGCCAGGTTCGCTCCTTTGCCGGCGTGGGGCTGCAATGGATAGAAGAGCCTATTGCCGCCGATGCGACCGAGGCGGAGTGGCAGCAATTGCACGCCGCGTCACCAATTCCGCTGGCCGGTGGCGAGAACGTGCGCGGCCATGCCGCCTTCGTGCGGGCCATGGATTGCGGGCTGTCGGTGGTTCAGCCCGACATTTGCAAATGGGGTGGCTTCTCGGGCTGCCTGACGCTGGCACGAGAGATCATTGCCAGTGGTCGGCGCTATTTTCCGCACTATCTCGGTGGTGGCATTGGTCTGCTTTGCTCGGCGCATTTGCTGGCGGCGGCCGGAGGGGATGGCCAGCTTGAGCGGGATTTCAACGCCAATCCGTTGCGTGACCTGCTGGTTCGGCCGCCGCCTGTGATTGGCGGCATGGTGACGCTGCCTGCGACGCCGGGCTGGGGGGCAGAGCCGGATGAAGCGGTCCTGCGGGAATACCAGGTCAGCTAACCTCGCGTTATGTGTGTTCACCCTGATGCGGCCCGCGGGCTTTCGTTGCTCGCGCCCCATCCGAATCTAGAATCGCAGCGTGATCTGCCGTGATTCGCGCAGCGATTGCTCGGCGGCGAGACAGACGGCGACGCGCTTGCGTGCATCCTCGCCGCGAACCAATGGGCGGCGGTCGCGGAACGCCGCCACGGTCTGGCGTGCTTGCTCCGACAATTCGGCAAGCTCGCCGGATGGGCCGACCGGCACGGTTTCCACGCCGCCCTTGCCGCGGCGATCGATCCGCAATTCATAAGCAGGATGCGTGGTCCGGTCCATGGCGCCGGACCACCAGGAACGCACCGAACCGTCGCAGCCAGTGAGGTGCAGAAGCTGGTGATATTCGAACCCGCCGAGCGTCTGGGTGATGACCGCATGCGCGCTGTTCGGGAAGCGCAGAATGGCGGAAAAGCTTTCGGCCATCGCAGCGCCGCGCGCTCCGGCGTTGCCGAATACCTGGACGGACAGCGGATCGCCGAGCGATTCTAAATACCACATCGCGAGGTCGAAGGCATGCACGGGTTCCTCCAGCAGCCACGAACCGATGCGTGCCGCATCGTAGCGCCATCCCTGCGAGCCTGGACGGAACGGGAAGCGGAACAATGAGAACGACAGATAGCTCGGCGTGCCGATGTCGCCGGCGTCGATGAAAGACTTGATGCGGCCGAACTGCGTGGAGAGACGCAGTTCATGGCCGATGGTCAGCACGCGGCTGTTAGCGTGGGCTGCCTGCAACAACTGGTCGCACCCTTCCAGGGTGGTGGCCATCGGCTTTTCCAGCAGCACATCCTTGCCGGTCCGCAACGCCGCGACGCCAACTTTCGCATGCAGATAGTTGGGAACAGCGATGGCGACGGCGTCGATATCGGGGCGCGCCAGCAGCGGTTCGTAGCCGACATGTACTGGCACTGCGGGGAAGTCCCGCCGCGCCGTAGCCGCAGTGGTTTCGCTGGCGCAAGAGATGGCGGACAGGACAGCGCCCGGAGCGGCCGCGATGGCCGTGGCGTGGTGGCGGCCCCAAAGACCGTAACCGATCAGTCCGAACCGGATGTTGTCGGGCATTCATTTCCCTCCATGCGAAGTGCGGGCGGCGACGAATATGCATTGCCGATTGGCGGCAGGCATGGGAGAAATTCGCAACCCGGGTTGGGAGCAAAATAAATGGGTCCGATGGGTCCGGGAAACGAGTACGCGCCGGAGTACCGGCTGGGGCGGCGCGCGGTGTTGAGCATGTCTGCAAGCGCCGCGGCCGTGGCGCTGGCCGGCCGCGCAGCCGCGGCTCCGGCGAACACGCTGGTCTGGGACATTGCCGCGGGCCCGCAATACGTCGATCCGGTGATGGGCACGGCGGCGCAGGCCAACGTGATGGTGGTGCAGAACGTCTATGAGCGCCTGGTCTGGTACGATGGTGCCAGCGAGACGCCGATTCCATGGCTGGCAAAAAGCTGGAAGGTCGAGGACAACGGCCAGCGCTATGTTTTCGAATTGCTCCAGGGCATCAAGTTCCAGGATGGCACGGAGTTCAATGCCCAGGCGGTGAAGTTCAGCTTCGATCGTGCCGCGCTGATGGACGATCCGACCGGGATCGGGTCGTTCTTTCCCACCGGCACGGCGGCGCCTGGCATTCTGAAAGGCGCCTGGGAGTTCAGCAAATCCTTCGGTGCCGGCAAGGATTATTCCCAGTCCGCGGTGGATGCATACATGTCCGCCGGCGGCGTGAAGGTGCTTGGGCCGTACACGGTCGAATTCAATCTCGCGCAGCCTTATGCTTCGTTCATTTCAGACATAGCGACGTTCATGGGTTCGATCGTGTCGCCGAGCTATGTCACCGCGCACTGGAAGCGGCCGACTGACGGGCACGGCTTCATCAACGGCGCGACCGCGGGTGCGCGCGACGACTGGATGCTGTATCACGCCTGCGGCACCGGGCCGTATGAACTGGCGACGTTCGACAAGGCAACGGCGAATATCGTGCTGCGGGCCAATGCGAAGTACTGGGGCGGCCCGCAGGGCAAGATCAAGCCGAAGCTGCAGACCGTGATTGTTCGCACCACGCTGGACCAGGCGACGCGGCTTTTGGATCTGAAGGCTGGCGCGGTCGATATTGCGGACGTCAGCACGGCGGCGATCTTCGATGTGATCGACAAGAACAAATGGCTGAACGACAGCAAGATCGAGCCGATCATTGCGGGCGTCAGCGTCCCGGGGCCGTTCCCGTGGCTGACCATCTATTTCGCCAAGATGAACGAGAAGATCCAGAATCCGGACGGCTCGCCGGCGGCGTTCCAGCCATTCGCCGACAACCGCGTGCGCAAGGCGTTCGCCGAGGTGCTGAACAGTACTGATGTCAGACGCAATGTGTTCAATGGATTTGCCGAGCCGATAACCTGGGGGCTGACCCCGGCACAGTTCGGTTACGACCCGAAGCTGACCAAGTCTTATTCGTACAATCCGGCGGAAGCGAAGCAGCTTCTGCTGGAAGCCGGCAAGGATCTTGGATTCAGTGCCGACCATCCGAAGGGGATGGACATCATCTACAATGCGGCGGCGCCGTGGCAGGGTTATATCGCGACGCAGGTGGCGGCAAACATCAACGGCCTGAACATAGGCCTGCAGATGAACGTGAAGGCACTGTCGTTCACCGAATATGTCAATTCCTGGCGGTCGAAGCTGACGGGGTTCAGCATCCACAGCACATTTTCGTTGACGCCGGACCCGAACTCCTGGCTCAGCGCGTTCGGCACCGGCGCGGGGTTCTGGGCACGTACCAGTTCCTATGACAATTCGAAGGCGGATGCGTTGTACACGCAGCAGTTCCAGGCGCTGGATCCGAAGCAGCGGGCGGCGCTGATCGCGCAGATGATGCAACTTGTGAATGACGACATGGATTGGGTATGGATCGGCGCGGCCACCGCCTATGGCCAGCCGACGTTCAACCCGAACGTGCTGCGCTCATCGGTGAAGGGATTCTACTACAACCCAACCTACCAGGGCTTCTACTTCGCCGCGCTGTGGAAGGAGTGAGGCCGCCGCTTGGGATTCCTCGCCTACGTCATCAAGAGGCTGCTGTTGCTCGGCCTGGTCTTGCTGGGTGTCAGCATTGTCGTGTTCTTTCTGCTGCGCGGCATGCCGGGCGTCGATCCGCTGGCGGCCTATATCACGCCGGGCCTGCCGATCAGCCACGACGCGCTGAATTCGCTGCGCAAGGAATTGCACCTGGAGCAGCCGTTGCCGGTGCAATATTATTTTTACATGGCTGGCCTGCTGCACGGCGATTGGGGCTATTCGCGCACCGCGACGCAGAATGTACTGCCGGCTTTGCTGGAACGATTGCCGGCGACGATAGAATTGGCAGTCGCGGCCGTGCTGCTGAGCGTATTGCTCGGCGTGCCGGCCGGCGTGATCGCCGCGTTGCGGAAGGACCGTGCGGCCGATCTGGCGGTGCGGGTGGTTTCCATTACCGGCATCTCATTCCCGGTATTCTGGCTCGGCATCATTCTGCAGCTTGTGTTCTTCTATTATCTCGGCCAGTTGGGATTGCCGCATCTGCCGGCGCGCGGCCGGGTGGACGAACTGGTGGCACTGGAATATCCGCTGCAGCCGATCACTGGGTTCTACCTGATAGACGGCCTGGTCGAAGGCAACATGCCGTTCTTCTTGAGTGCCCTGGCGCACCTGGTGCTGCCGGCCTTTGCGCTGAGCCTGATCAGCATGGCATCGGTGGTGCGCATCATGCGGGCAAGCATGCTGGAAGTGTTGCGCCAGGACTACATCTTGCTTGCGCGATCGAAGGGCCTGCCGGCACGGGTCGTGGTTATTCGCCACGCGCTGCGCAATGCCATCACGCCCGTGCTCACCACCGCCGGCACGACGCTTGGCATCCTGCTGGGCGGCGCCGTGGTGGTCGAAACGGTATTCTCCTGGCCCGGTGTTGGACAGCTTGCCGCGCAAGGCATCCTCAACGACGACAGCGTGCTGGTGGTCGGCTTTACCTTGTTCGTTGCTGCCATGATGGTGATCGTCAACCTCGCGGTCGATGTGCTGTACGCGATCGTCGATCCTCGCGTGAGGTACTGATATGACCTGGATGCGCCGCAACAAGCTTGCCGTCGCCGGGTTGCTGATTTTTGCCGCCATTTTGCTGATGGGCGCGATTGCTCCGTATGCGATATCGGCAGCGGTGGTGCGCAACGTGCAGTTCGCCAACAAGCTTACCGCACCCGATGGCGCACACTGGTTCGGCACCGATGATTATGGCCGAGATCTTTTCTCCATGGTGCTGCTGGCGGCGAATCTCGATCTGCGCGCCGCGCTGAGCGTCGTTGCCGCGGCGGCGGCGATCGGGATCGTGATGGGCGCGCTCGCCGGTTTTATCGACCGGCTGGACGAACCATTGATGCGGGTCACCGACATATTCCTGTCCATTCCGAGTCTCGTGCTGGCGATGGCGATCGCGTCGGTGCTGGGCCGCAGCATCCAGAACCTGTCGATCGCGCTGGTGATCGTGTCATGGCCGATCTATTGCCGGCTGATGCGCGGCCAGGTGCTGACGGAGAAGCGCAAGCCGTATGTGCGGGCGCTGACGACGTTGGGCGTCGGCCACATGCGAATGATCTTTCGCCACATCATTCCCAATACGCTGGCGCCGGTGGTCGCGCGGGCGCCGGCCGATGTAGGGCTGATTCTGATCACCATGGCGGCGCTCAGCTATATCGGTTTCGGTCCCGGACCGTATGTGCCGGAATGGGGCAGCCTGGTGGCCGCGGGCCAGGCGTATATTTTCCAGGCTCCCTGGCTGGTGATTTTCCCTGGTGCCGCGATCTTTCTTACATCGCTGTCGCTGAACCTGGTCGGTGACTGGGCCCGCGATGCGTTCGATCCGCGGCTGCGGACGTGACGGGATGAACGATCGCCCCGCGGTGCTGGAGATCGAAGGCCTGAACGTCGAACTCAGCATCAGCGGCCGGTGGGTGCCGGCACTGAACCAGGTCAACCTGGCAATCCATCGCGGTGAGGCTTTGGGATTGATCGGCGAATCCGGATCGGGCAAGTCGCTGACCGCGTTGTCGGTGCCCGGATTGCTGCCGGCCAATGCGCGTGTCACCGGCGGCTCGATCCGGTTGATGGGCGAAGAATTGCTTGGCAAGACCGAGCAAGAGTTGAACAAGCTGCGCAGCCGCTCGGTTGCGCTGGTGTTCCAGAACCCGACGAGTTATCTCAATCCGGTACTGACGATCGGCCAGCAGATCGCGGAAATCTTCGAGGTCAGCCCGGAACTTCTTGGTCCGGCGCGAATGTCGAGGCGAGAGCAGCGGCGGCTCGCGCGGGAAAAGGCGGTCGAGTATCTGCGGCTGGTGAAGACTCCTGATCCGGAACGGATCGTTCGCCAGTATCCGTTCGAATTGTCAGGCGGCATGCAGCAGCGGACCGTGATTGCCATGGGCCTGGTGCGGCGGCCGCATCTGGTGATTGCCGACGAGATCACCACGGCGCTCGACGTTACCGTGCAGGCGCAGATACTTGCGCTATTGGCGGAGTTGCGGCGCAGCATCGATATGACGCTGCTGCTGATCACGCACGACATGGGCATCATCGCGCAACTCGCCGACAGCGTGGCGGTGATGTACTCCGGCAGCGTGATCGAATATGCCGACGCCCGGTCCCTGTTCCGTACGCCGAAGCATCCCTACGCCAAGGCGCTGCTGGAGGCGGTGCCAACCTTGCAGTCGGGCGATACGATTTTTCGGCCGATCCCCGGCGGCATTCCTGCGATCACCGATCCGCCGCCCGGGTGCCGGTATCACCCGCGATGTTCACACGCATTCGCGCCATGCTCTGTCACAGTGCCGGCGCCGGTGTTGCCGGAGGCCGGCCGTGTGGTCGCCTGCCATTTGTACTCGGCCGCATCGTGACCCGCGCGCCAATTCTGCAAGTGCGAGGCCTCAGCAAGCGGTTCCCGATCAGAAGCAGTTGGCTCGAACGCAAGCCGGCGTTCGTGAAGGCGGTGGACGGCGTCGATTTCCAAATTGATGCGGGCGAGACGTTTGGCCTGGTAGGCGAATCCGGTTGCGGCAAGACCACGGTTGCGACATTGCTGGTCAAGCTGCTGGAGCCAAGCGGCGGCGAAATCCGGTTTGCCGGTCAGGACACCGCCCGCCTGAATGCTGCCGCGATCAGGGAATTTCGCAAGCAGGTGCAGATCGTCTTCCAGGATCCGTACGGCTCGCTCGATCCGCGCCAGACCATGCTGAGCGCTCTGATCGAGCCATTGTTCGTGCTGGGCATCGCCGGCAGTCGCGCGCAGGCTATAGAGCATGCGCGGCGGGCGTTCGAGATGGTGGGGCTCGACGCGGAATTGCTCCGCCGCCTGCCGCATGAACTGAGCGGCGGCCAACGCCAGCGCGTCGTTATAGCACGGGCGCTCGCGGTCGGGCCGCGGCTGATCATTCTGGATGAACCGACGTCGTCGGTCGATGTGTCGGTGCAGGCGCAGATTTTGACTCTGCTGGAAGAGTTGAAACGGCGCCAGCGGCTGACCTATCTGCTGATTTCGCACAACCTCGCGGTGGTGCGCCACATGAGCAACACCGTCGCGGTCATGTATCTTGGGCGCATTGTTGAGCAGGCCGAATCAGCGACACTGTTTTCTGCACCGTTGCATCCATATACGGCAGCGCTGATCTCTGCCATTCCGATCCCTGATCCGGACGCGCCGCGATTGACTGCGCTGGCACAGGGCGATGTGTCGAGCCCGGTGAATACGCCGTCGGGTTGCCGATACCATCCGCGGTGTCCGTACGCGCAGGATGTATGCCGGCACGACGACCCGCTGCTGCGGGAATTGCAGCCGGGGCATCGGGTGGCGTGTCATTTTCCGGCAGTGGCGGCGGGGCGGTGAGCGCGGCCGTAGCTCGGTGTAAGTTGGCGCCGGCGAACATCATGGTCAGTCACGTCGATTATATGCACGATACCGATGTTCATCTCTAATGCTCCGGCTCGCCAAGATAGGCCGCCCTGACGCGCGGATCATTGACGACATCCCTTGCCGGTCCTTCCAGGATCATTCGCCCCAATTCCAGCACTACGGTGCGATCTGAAATGGCCAGCGCCCGTTTGGTGTTTTGCTCGACGATCATGAGCGTGATACCGGCGTCTCGAATTGACAGCGCAGTCTCGAATACGCTGTCCTGGTTGCGCGGCGACAGGCCCAGCGAAGGTTCGTCCAGCAACAGCAGCCGCGGTCGCGATTCCAGCACCATCGCCATTTCCAGTATCTGTTGCTCACCCCCGCTCAGGTTGCCGGCAAGCACGTCCAGACGCTCGCGCAGCATCGGGAATTGCTCCAGCACGTGCACCCGCGCTGCAGCGCGTGCCGATTTCGGTAGGCTCCAGCCGCCGAGCGCCAAATTGTCGGCCACCGACAGGTGTGAGAAGTTGCAGCGGCCTTGGGGCACAAACCCGATGCCATGTTGCAAATGCCTGGCCGGAGTAGCGCGCGCCAGGTTAGTGCCAGCGAACACTACCTGCCCGGCGAACAGCCGGGTCAAACCGTAGATCGTCCGCAACAACGTGGATTTACCGGCGCCGTTGGGTCCGATCAGCGTTGTGATGCTGCGCTCTGCGACGCGCAGGGCGATATCATGCACGATCGGCTCGTCGGCGTAACCGGCGGACACCCCAGTCAACTCCAGCAAGGGCGCTCCGTCACTCATGCGTCTGCGACGCCGAGATAGGCTTCGATTACGCGGGGATCGCGGCGAACCGCGTCGGCCGGTCCATCGGCGATTTTTTGTCCAGCATCCAGCACGATCACCTGGGCGCACAGCGACATGATGAAATCCATATTATGCTCAACGATCAAAAAGGTGACGTCCTGCTGGTTCAATGCACGGATGATCGTCTCAATCTGCCTGATCATGGTCGGGTTCACGCCGGCCACCGGTTCGTCGAGGATCACCAGACGCGGCCGCGCCATCATGGCCGCGGCAATCGCCAGCAGCTTGCTTTGCCCATAGGACAGTACTTGAGCCGGTGCATCGCGGTAGCTGGCCAGCCCGGTCTTTTCCAGCAATTCTTCGGCGCGGGCGCACGCAGCGGCATCGGCCGTTTGGCACGCACCGCTGCGCCGCAACGCCTGCCACCAGCCGACGCCATCGTGTTCCTGGGCCGCGACACAAAGATTTTCGACAAGCGTCATTTCGCCATAGGCCCGCACGGTTTGGAACGTGCGGGTAAGCCCGGCCAACGCCATGGCATGAGCGGACATGCCGGTGAGGTCGCGGTCGAGTAATGACCATCGTCCCTCGTCGGGTCGCAGGAAGCCGCTGATGCAGTCGATGCTGGTGCTCTTGCCCGAGCCGTTGGGTCCAATCAGGCCGCTGATCGAACCGGGGGCAATTTCATAGGATAGATCGTGCACCGCCTGCACGCCGGCGTAGCTTTTGCTCAGGCCGGTGACGGTCAGCAGGGTCACAGGCGCGTCTTCCACCGCAGCAGGCTGCGCTGCCGCAGCATGCCGGCAAAGCCGCCGGGGAACAGGAGCATGGCGGCGACCAGGACGAGGCCATACAGCGTCAGGCGCAGATCGGAACTGAATCGCAGCAGGTCGGGCACGATCGAAAACACGGCGCTGGCGGCGATCACGCCCCAGAAGCTGCCGGCGCCGCCCAGGATCACCATGATCAGCATCGTTTCGGTATAGTAGAAATCGAATACCGAGGGATCGACGATGGTCAGATGGAATACGAACAATGCGCCCATCACGCCGCTGGCTGCCGCCGATACGCTGATCGCCAGCAGCTTGTAGCGCAACGGGTCGATGCCCTGGCTCTGCGCCAGCGGTTCGTTCAACTTGATGGCCTGCAAGGCTCGCCCCAGCCGCGAAGACAGCAGGACGTGAAACCCCAGCAGCAGGATGACCGCGACCGTGACGGTGAGGCGGTACATGTGTGCGGGCGCGTCGAAGCCCGGCAGGCTGAGGCCGGGAATGCCCATTGAACCGCGGGTCAGCGCCACCCAGTCACGTGCCACGATGCCGCAGAGCAATGCGAAGCTGAGCGAAACGATCGCAAACGCATGGCGTGACAGCCGCAGGGAAGAGTAACCGATCAGCAACCCGGCCCATGTCGCGATGATGGCGGCGGCCGGCAACGCCAGCCAGAACGACCAGCCCAGGCGAGTCACCAGCAGCGCCGCGCCATAGCCGCCGAGGCCGAAGAACGCGACCTGCGCGAAGGACAGCAGGCCGGCATAGCCATAGATAAGGTTCAGACCGGTACTCAGTACTGCGAAGGTCGCGATGGCGATGCCGGTGTCCAGCCAATATTCGCTGGCTGTCAGCCATGGCACGCACAGCAGCACCAGCCAGATCGCCGCGATCCCGGCGGCACTGGCCGGCAGGGGCAATGGTCGACGCCGCATCAGACGCGAACGCCGCGACCGAACAAGCCTTCCGGCTTGAACAACAACACGACGATCATCGCGATGAACCCGGCGGAGTCGGCCAAGGTCAACGGAAAGAACCCGCCGATCAGGCTTTCCAGGATGCCCAGCATAATTGCCGTGATCGCCGCGCCCGCGATATTGCCCAGGCCGCCGATGATGACGATTGCGAAGGCCTTGAACACGAAGGCCGATCCCATCGTCGGCTGCACGGAATAGACCGGCGCCAAAGTTGCTCCAGCCAGGCCGGACAGGGCGATGCCAATGATCACCGCCAGCCGCGCCACGCTGCGGTGATCGATCCCGACCATGGCGGCGGCGTCGCTGCTTTGCGACAAGCCTCGCATCGCCTTGCCGACCAGGGTGTGGCTCAGCAACAAATACAGCGCCAGGAACGCCGCGGTAGCGATCCCCAAGGTGAACAATCGCAGCACCGGAAGCTGCATGCCGCCCAGAGTGACGGCGGCATAGGAATAAGGCGTGGGCACGATGCGCGGCGTCACCGTCCACAGATAAATGCCGCCGTTCTGCAACACCATCGAAATACCCAGCGTCAGCAGGATGCTGCGCTCGAAATCGGCGGCCCGCAGAGATGACAGGAACAAGTGGTAGAAAAATACCCCGACGCAGCCCGCCACCAGCGTGACTGCAAGAATCGTTGTCCAATAGCCTAAATGAAGGTCGGTCACCGCGAAGAAGGAGAGCATGGCGCCCAGCATGTAGAACTCGCCATGCGCGAAGTTCACGATGCCGAGCAAGCCGAAGATCAGCGACAGGCCCATGGCGATCAGCGCATAGATCACGCCGATCACCAGGCCATTCAACAGCAACTGCAGGAGATAGGTGTCAGCCATCGCTGCTGGCGTCGCGACCTAGGTCTTGCTGAGGCCTACCACCTGCACCTTGCCATCCTTGATCATGACGATGACGGCGTTGTTGTGTGCCAGGTTATGGTTGTCGAATTCGATCTCGGCGCCGAGGATGGATTTCAGTTTGGTCTTGGTCAGTGCCTCGCGGATCGCCGCCGGTTCGGCGGTGCCGGAACGCTTGATGGCATCGAGCAATACGCGTGTCGTCTCGTACGCCTCGTAGCTCAGCAGGTTCGGTGGGGCATCATGCATCTTCTGGAAGGCGGTTACGAAGGCGTGGTTGGCGGGCAGGTCGATCTCCGCCGTGTAGGGCTGCACCGCAGTCGCACCATTCAGCCGGCCACTGGCGAGGATCTCCTTTGGGATCTGGTCGGTCAGCAGCCGTCCAGTCAGCGGGATGGTCAGTCCCATGCTGAAATACTGCCGGATCAGGTTTTGAAAATCCGCACCCACCGAATACAGTGCGAGCGACTTCGGCGCGGCACGCTGCACCTTCGTCAGCACGGTGGTGAAGTCGGCGGTGCCCTGCTGGTAATACTCCACCGATGCCAATTTCAGGCCGCGCTTGCCCAAAGCTTGTTCGAACGCCTGCACGCCGGCACGGCCGAAATCGGTATCCTCGCCGAGGAAGCCGATGCCGTCAGCCTTGCCCTGGGTTTGCAGCCATCCCACCAAGGCTTCCACCAGCGATGCATCACTGGGATTGACCTTGAAGGTCCAGATGTTGCCGCCCACGCCAGAGGCGTCCGCGATCGCCGTCGCCGACCCGTTGGCCACCACCAGCGGCACCTGGGCGCGCTGCACCACGGGCATGATCGCCAGGATGACCGAGCTGCACACGCCATCCAGCAATGCGACGTCGGTCTTATCGCTCAGCATCCGGGTTACGCTGCTGACGCCGACGGCCGGATTGCATTGGTTGTCCTGATAATCGACGACAATTTTACGGCCCAGCACGCCGCCGGCGGCGTTCGCCTCCGCCACCGCCAGCTCGGTACCCCAGCGGGAGTGCTGGCCGAAGAATGCCAGGTTGCCTGTCAGCGGCAGGGTCGAACCGATATGGATCGGCGGCGGATCCGCCATCGCGGCAGTGGCAAAGAGGCTCGCGGCCAGGACGGCGACCAGCAAAGATTTCATTACGACATCCCCCTTTTGCGCGCAGGGTTATCCGATACAAGGCCGTAATCCTGCACTGCGGCTTCGGGCGAGACCAGGCCACAGGCAATGTCCCGCGCCAGTGCCGCCGGTTCGCGTTGCGACGCCGGACCATATCCGCCGCCGCCGGGCAGCAGCATGATCAACCGCTCGCCGGGCGGAATCAGGTGCCGGAATTTGTCTTCGAACTGCCGGCCGGATGCCAGCCCGATCCAGCCGGGCGCGCCCGCATTGCCGCCATTACGGCCGCGTGCGGGATAGCGGATGCGATCACATGTGCCGGGCGACATCGCGAACGACGCTTCCTCCAGGCAACCGATCTCCACCATCTGCCCCAGGCCGCCACGATGGGTGCCCGCGCCGCCGGAATCGGGACGCAGTTCCTTGGTCCAGAAAACCACCGGCGCCAGGGTTTCCAGAATCTCGATTGGAATCCCGCGCACCCTGCTTGGGAACGCGGTGGCCGACAAAC
>Ga0335072_10001877_pt1 | contig 33379 bp, 26 predicted proteins | sample Lox_Sample_21_FD_206725 | JGI IMG/M metagenome (GOLD analysis project Ga0335072, IMG submission 206725) | Soil microbial communities from Loxahatchee National Wildlife Refuge, Florida, United States - Lox_Sample_2.1 | ecosystem: Environmental > Terrestrial > Soil > Wetlands | place: USA... | reverse complement strand
TCGAGGATGCGCGCTTCGGTACGGAGGCGCTGCTCGGCCCGCGAACCGGGACGGGGAGTGGTCATCGTTTGATTCTACGGGTGTTGACTAAATCATCGTTTCGTTCTACGGTTGTTCAATGAACGCCTGTTGAACCAGATGGGCTGATCGAGGGGATATCGCATGCCATCCGTCACGCCCGCCGACATCCTGGCCCGCCGCCGCGAACTGATGCTGGCCGGCGACGCCGACGGCTTCGCCGACCTGTTCGCGCCCGGCGCGGTGATCGAGTTCGCCTTTCATGGGCCGCCGGGCATGCCCGTTCGCATGGAGGGCCGAGAGGCGATCCGTAAGTACTCACGCCGGGTCATGGCATCACCGCTGCGTCTGGAGGAGTACGAGGTGGCGCAGCTTCACCAGGCCCAGGATCTTGAGGTGGTGGTCGTGGAGATGAGGGCGAGGGTGACGGTCGCCACGACCAGCCAGTCGTTCACGACGATGTCCATCCAGGTCCTCCGGATCAGGGACGGCCAGATCGTGCTGTTCCGTGACTTCGCCGATCCGCGGGCCTTCGAGGAGTTGTCCGCCGTCCTGGGCCTGGAAAGCTGACATGGATCCCCAGCGCCGGCTCCTGCGGCGGATCGAGGCCGGTGCCGGTGAGCCCGCCGTCGTCCTTGAGGCCGGGATGAACAACGGGGCTGCGGCCTGGCAACGGGTCACGCCGCTGCTGGCCCCGCAGGTGCGGGTTGTCGCCTACGACCGGGCGGGGATCGGCGGCAGCGCCCCGCCGCCCGGCGGCCGGGTGACCGTCAACGGCCAGGTTGAGGACCTGGCCTCGGTCGTCACCGGGCTGGATGCGGGACCGTGCGTGCTGGCCGGGCACAGCTGGGGCTGCCTACTGGCCCAGCTGCTGGCCTTCCGTCGGCCGGACCTGGTCGCGGGCCTGGTCCTTGTGGACCCTGGGCACGTGGAGATGGAGGAGGCGCTGCCGCTGCCCATCCGGTGGGGATGGCGGATCACCCGCACGCTCTTCCCCGATGAGCTGCACGATGACGGCCCCGCGGGCGAGGCTGCCCTGCGGGAGCTGCAGACCGCGGAACGGCCATTCCCCGACGTGCCCGTCGCGGTCCTGAGCGCCGCCGCCGTCCTGAGCGCCGCTGGCGGCTTCCCCCTCCTGCGCCGGTTCCGCACGCAGTGGACGAGCCTGCAGGCCGGGCTGGCCGCGTCCGCCGCGCAGGGACGTCATGTCATTGTCGACGGCACCGGCCATAACATCCCCAGGGACCGGCCCGACGTCGTGGCCGACACGATCCTCACGGTGGCCGCCCAGGTGCGGGCCTGACGTGACGAAGCGACCATGGGCCGGATCCCACGATGCGGCCCGCGCTCAGCTGGGCTCGGTCTCCTTATTCACTCGGGCGATGAAATCGGCGTTGCCGAGGATGGGGCACACCATGAGGGCCGGCTGCCCGTACGGGTGATGGTCCATGAGGAACTGCTCGAGCTGGGGGAGCCGGGCGAGCGTCGTGGTGATGGCGAGTCGCCACTCCGGAGCGTCGCCGAGGTCCCCCTCAAACCACTCCAGGGTCCGGATACCCGCGGAGACCTGCACCCTGGCCGCGAGCCTGCGGTCCAGGATGCCCCGGGCCAGCCGGGTCGCGTCGTCCTCCGCCATAACGGTCGTTTCCGCCAGCACGCACTCCGACAGTGGCGGCGCGGTTTCCCCGGACGGCGATCCGGCGGTGTCCTGCCGCGGCCGGTCCGCTTCCGGGATGCCGAGGTAGCGCAGGCCCCATTCCGCCTGGCCCCTTACCTGCCGGTCGGGATCGGCGAGGGCGCCCCGCAAGGCCGCCTGTGCGTGCGGTCCGGCGAGGAGCGCGATCGTCTGGGCCAGCGTGCTGCGCACCGGCCCGGCCTCCTCCCGCTGCCAGCGGGCCAGCACGGCGTCATCGGCGGCCTGGCGCTCCGTAGCGGGTGGCGGGGCCTGCCGGTACCCGAACACCTTGCCGATGACCTGAGCCGCCCAGGCGCGGACGCCGGCATCAGGATCATCCAGCCCGCTGATAAGCAGCCGGGTATCGGGCGCGGCGTTGCCGAGTTGCTCGGTGATTGCCTCGTAGGAAACGTTCATGCCTCTCCCGTCCCGGAGCATATCGCACGACGTCTGCGGCCTTCGCCCATCCCAAGCCAGGCACTAGAAGGCGAAGGAGAGGGCGGCGAACAGGCCCGCGCCAGCGGCGGCTATGGCGTCTAGCGGCAAGCTGATGATCGCGATCGCGACGACGGCCACGATGGCCACGACCGCGAGGGCGGGCAGTATCCAATTGGAGACGAAGTTGCTGGTGTTATCGTCCGCAGGCGGCTGCTGGGGTTGCCGTCCGGTGTTGTTCGGGCCATGAGTGATCTCGCCGTCCGGGCCGACGTTGGTGTGCTTGCTCCCGGTCTGGACGTCCCACTCGCCTTTGATCGGATCCCACACCCATTCGTTTCCGTACTTATCGACCGGGTTCCCGTTCTCACGGGAGATCGACCGTGGGTTGTTGAGGCTCTGCCCCTTCTTTGGCTGGAAGGGGAAGCTGCCTCCGGTCGGCAGCCGGCCGATCAGGCCGCCCCCGCCACCACTGGCGGCCGTTGGGCAGTCGCCCGACGGGTCGGAGCCGTTGAGCGGGTTATCGCCGACGTAGCTGTAAGGCGTGCGAGTGATGTTGACTAGCGGGTCGACGGTGAGGAACTGGGCCGTGGCCGGGTCGTAGTACCGGGCGTCCAGGTAGACCAGGCCGGTCTCGGCGTCCGTGTACTGGCCGGTGAACTGTAGCGGCGTGGTGGCGGTACCGGTGTGGGCGGCCAGCCCGTAGGGGGTGTAGCTGTAGCCTCCGGCGGCCGGGCCGGTTGCGCCGAGCAGCATCAGCGTCGAGCCCACCTCGTCGTGCACGAACCAGAACGACCCACTGGTGCCGGCTTGCTCGATGGGCAGGCCGTCCGGGCCGTACAGGTAGCTGTTAGAGCCGTCGGTGAGGAGGACGGGGGTGGCCTCGTCGTCATACACGAACGTCGTGGTCGTTCCGGAAACGGTCTTGCTCGCGCGCAGCCCGTCGCCGTCATAGGTGTAGGAGGCGGTGCCGTTCGGCCCGGAAACGCTGGTCAGCTGGCTGGCCTGATCGTAGGAGTAGGTGGTGGCCGTCCCGGACGATGGCGTCATCGAGGTCCGGTCGCCTTCCGCGTCGAACCCGTAGCTGGTCGGGCCGCCTGACTGCAGCTGGCCCGCCGCGTCGAAGGCCTGCGTCGTGGTGCCCACCGTCGTCGGGTCGTTGGCCGCGTCGTAGGCGTAGGAGTTGACCGAGCTTCCGTTCGTGTCCGACGCTAGTTCCTCGCGCGCCGTGTAGGTGAAGTCCTGGGTGCCGGAGGCGTTAGTCTCCGATGAGAGCTGCCCGGCGGCGTCCCGGCCGTAACCGAAAGCGGCGATCGTGGCGCCCGCGTCGGTCACGGTGGTGGAGGTGAGGGCGTCGGACGCGTCGTAGCCGTTGGTGACGGTGTCCCCGTTAGGGTAGGTCGTGGCGGCGAGCAGGTTGTCGGGAGTGTAGCCGAAGCTGGTCTCCTCGCCGTTCCAGTCGGTCACGGACTTGAGCTGGTTGTCCGCGTTGTAGGCCTGCGTGACAGGGGTCGGCTGGCCGGGGTAGCCGATGGACGTCTGGTTGCCCGCGTTGTCGTACCCATAGGACACGATCGCACCGGACCCGGTGGTCTTGCTGGTGACGTCCCTGAATACGTCGTAGGTCCACGACGTCGTGCCGGTGCCGTCCGTCATGGACGTCTTGTCGCCGTCCGGGTCGTAGCTGTAGGTGACCGGCGGGGTCGTTCCGTCGGAATAGGAGACGCCGGTCAGCCGTCCGGCCGCGTCGTAGCTTTCCGTCGTGACCTGCCCGTCCGGCTGGGTCGTGGAGGTAACCAGGCCGGCTGGGTCGATGACTGAGGTGGTGGTGTGGCCGTCAGGGTCGGTCCGGCTGTCTTGGCGTCCCTGGCCGTCGTAGCCGTAGCTGGTCTTGTGCCCGAGACCGTCGGTGGTGTAGGCGATCGTGCCGTCGGGGTTGTAGTCGGTAACCTCGGTCGTGCCGTCCGCCTGGGTGACCTTCACCGGCCGGTCAGCCGCGTCATAGGAGGTCGTGATCGTATTGTCGTTGGCGTCGGTGGTGGAGGTCTCATTGCCATCGGCGTCGTAGCTGGCCGCGGTGACGTCTCCGAGAGGGTCGGTCGTGGACGTCACGTTGCCGTAGGCGTCGTGGCCGTAGGTCGTGCACCCGGTGGCTGGTGGCTGGCAGGAGGTGGTCATCCCGGCCGCCGTTCCGGCCGGGCTCACCGTAGTGGTCAGCCAGCCGGCCGCGGTGTCATACCCGTACTGGGTCTTGTTGCCGAGCGCATCGGTGACCGAGGCGACGTACCCCGCGGAGTTGTAGGTGGTCGTCGTCGTGTTGCCGTCTGGGTCGACCACTCTGGTCCGCTCGCCGGGGTGGGCCGGGTCGTCGTAGTAGTAGTTCGTAGTCCGGGTGGGCGCTGGCCCGAAGTTCCCGGTTGTCGACTCGACCACGTTGTTGGCCTGGGTAATCGTGGTCGAGGTCAGGTCGCCCGTGCCCGCCGCACCGGAGGGAATGTGCCCGGCCTGGTCGTACTGGTTGACGGTGGCGACGCCGTTGCCATCGATCGTCTCGATCAGGTCGTTGGAGCTGTCGTACAGGTAGTTGGTGGTGGTGCCGTTGCCGTCGGACTCGGAGACCAGGTTGCCGTTGTCGTCGTAGCTGTAGGTGGTGAGGTTGCCGTCAGGGTCAGTCTCGGTGGACACGCCCAGGGTGACCGGGTCATAGGTGTAGGACCAGGTGCCCGCGTTGGGCGTGCCGTACCCCTTGGTCTCCGACATCAGCAGCCCGTTGGCGTAGGTGTCTAGCGTCTCGTGCCCGGCGGGGTCGGTGATCAGCGTCTGCCCGGCGGACAGGTCGCCGGCCGGCCCGTAGCTGAAGGTCGTTGTGCCGCCCGTCGCGTCGGTCTGCGTGGTGACCCGCTCGGATGAGTCGTAGGTCATGCCGGTGACCGCCGACGCCGCCCCGCCGTAGTTGTCCGGGGTCCGGATCGAGGACATCAGGTGCGCGGCCGTGTAGGTGTACTGGATGTGATCGTTGTCTTGGGTGGCGGGCGAGCGAGTGGTACCCACGCCGTACACATCGGTCAGGTTGTCGTTGCTGTCGTAGGCGTAGCTGACGATCCGTCCGGCCGTGTCGGCCAGCTGGGTTATGTGGTTCCCCGTCCAGGTCAGGGTGTAGACCCGGCCCGCCGGGTCGGTAATGGTATGCAGGTGCCCGGCCTCGTCGTAGGCCAGCGTCGTGGCGTACGCGGGGCTTGCCTCCTCGCCCGCAAGGTCCTGCTCCTGGGTAAGCTCCCCGGTTGCCTGGTCGAAGGTGAAGATGTCTTGCCCGCGACGAGTGAAGACGTAGCTAGACCCGGACGCGGTCAGCGTCGCGTCGTAGCGGGGCGCGGACGGCGTATAGGTGCCGCTGGAGTCATCAAAGGTGACCTCGGAGCCATCCTCCTGGTGCACGGTAACGTCGCCCGTCGACGGGTCCGTCGTGGTGTAGAGGTTGTAGGAGAACGTCCAGCCCCAGCCGAATGGCCCGTCGGAGGCCAGTGACCCGTTGGGCCCGCTGGGATCAGCCGTGGACTCGTTATAGGTGCGGGTGAAGTCCAGTGGCATGCCCAGGCCCGGCGTGGCCAAGTCGGTCCAGGTCTGGCTGAAGTAACCGGTCGAGGTGTCCACCGGATCACCCGCGGTACGCGCTACACAGCCGCAGTTCACCCAGGCGGGGTTAGATCCGGCCGGCTCGTCCTGTACCGTCGGCGGCCCGCCGATCGGCTGGCCCGGGGTGCCCCCCATCGGGACGAAGGCGATGGCGTCGAAGGCCACGTCGTAATCGGCGTAGTCCGTCCCGGTGGTGTCCACCGACCCCGACTGGTTAGTGAGCACGACGCTGCCGCCGTTTTCCATGGCGAACGTGCCGATGGTGGCCCACTGCTCGGAGTTCCAGGCCTGGTTGACCCGGATCTTCCAGGGCGATGCGCCACCACCAGGGTTGATCGTGTAGACGACGTTGGTGGCCTCCGCCCCCAGCCCCGGGAAGTGGACCTTGATCTTGTAGTACTGCAGCGATGGCAGGCTCGGGGTCCAGGTGCCTGTGTTGATCTCCGACGGAACGGAACCGGTCTCGGTGTGCGAGAAGAGAATGTGGCCACCGAGGCCGGTGCCGAGCTGGTGGGTGTCGATCGCCCCGATCGGGTCCCCGGCCGAGTCGGTGCCGTAGCTGTAGGTGAACGTGCCGTCGGAGGTCCAGTTCTCGTTCGAGCATCCCTGGATGTTCAGCGGCGGTGACGTCTCGTCATCGACGATGATTGCACTGGACGGCACCACTGACCGGTCGACGTTGCATGTCGGCGGGTCGGGATCGGGATTAGCCGGCTCGGTCGACCCGGTGGTGTAGGCGTAGGAGCTGGTCGCGCAGGTGGCCGAGCAGTTGCTGATCCAGCTGGCGGACCCGTGCCACCAGCATTCGTCGTCGTTCAGCTGACAGTGCCCGGCGTTCGGGTTACTGGTGTTAGTGGCGTTCGGGTCGCAGTCGTTGCCAGTCAGCGAGCAGAAGGTATCGAATGGCGCGATCTGCAGCCAGTCCTCGCCGCCCTGGTAGGTGGGCGGGGTGTAGGCGGCGCTGCCGTAGCGCTGGATGGGGCTGGCCATCCAGCCCATGATCCGCTCCTCATACGGCCAGTCGCCGGGGTGGGCGGCATCGGCGTAGGTGTCCTCCAGGTAGGGAGCGCGGTTCGGCGGGTAGGCCGGGTTCTCCGGGTTGTTAGCCCAGCCAAGTCCCCACGTGCCGTCGGGGCCGGTGCACGATGGCCCGGCGGTGCAGCCGGTCGGGTCGTAGGAGCCGGTCGGCTCGATGCCGGAGTTGTAGGCCCAGGCGGCGAAGTACCAGTTCTCCAGGTACCGGGGGTCACCGCCGTTGACGGTGATCCCGTCGGTGTACAGCTGGTTCCAGGTCGTCTCGAGGATCTGCAAGCCCGCGGCAATGTTCTCCTGGTAGTCGACCGCCACCTTGATCTGCCCGTGGGCCGACAAGGACGTGTCGCCCACGTGCATCCCGTCGGTTACCTGGGAGATGCCGTAGCCGCAGTCGGCGTCGGCGTAGTCAATCGAGTCGATACCGCCGCCGGCCCCGTAGTAGTCGGCGACGAGCGGGTCGCCGGACACGCCTTCTGGCGCGTGCCAGGAGGCCTGGGACCAGTTGGACTCCTGGGCCATGATCGCCTCAAACACCGACCGGGGCACGGTGTCCCATGAGTCGCCGGACGGATGGTCCAGTGGTATTAGCGAGAAGTCCGAGTTGGGCGCGTACGCGACCAGGCCAAGATTGTCCCAGCCAGCCGGGCGCGTATAGGCACTGCCGGTTAGCAGCCCCTGCTCCGCCATCTGCGCGGCCCAGTTCACCTGCGCCGGGGAAGGCTGCATGACCTGCTTGGTCGGGTCTAGCCGCGGCACCGCGCACGTCGGTGACTGGCTAGCCGTCGTCGTGGCGGCCACCGGGGCCGTCGTCCCGGTCGCCGTTGTCGGCGCTGCCGTCAAGGCCGCCGTCAGGGTGGCCGTCGTCGTGGCCTTCCCGGCCGGGGAAGCGGGCGTGGCGGAGCGGCCGGCTGCCTCCTTCCCCGGGCGCAGTTCACCCGCCTGGTCGGGGACGTCCTGGCCTGCCGCGCCCGAGGGCCGGAAGGCTGACACCGCCGTGTACGGCCGGGCCGACGGCCGTGCCTGACTGTCCGAAACCAGCTTGCCGGTCCCCGTGGCCAGCAGTATGGGCACCGTCTGCTGCTTGCTCGACGCCGGCCCGATCAGGGCGTCGCCGTCCAATGAGGATCCGAGGACCCCGTGGGACAGGCCACGGTCGGACACGACCTTGATGCCGGCCGAGGCCAGCGCACCGGGCGCGGTCGTGGTGGCGCCGCTGAGCACCGATCGTCCTTGTCGCCCGCCGAACAGCTGAACCTGCTCCAGCGGGCCGGATCCCAGCACGCTGACGGCTCCGGCCCGCTCGTGGACCACCTGCGAGGTGGCCGATCCGGGGTGCGCGTCCAGCAGGTTGACGCCACCGCCAGCCGCCGGGCGCAGGTCGAACGGGGTGCCGCCAATGCTGGCGATGACCGAGGTCGCCCCGCGCGAGGATACGCTGACGAGACTCGATCCCAGCGCGCCGACGATGCCGCCGGACGCGGTCGGCACGGCCGAGGTGACCTGTCCTCTCGCCGTGACCACCTGGTCCACCCGGCCGGTGGCGAGGCTCGCCGTGATGAGCTGAGTTGACGTCTGACCGGTGCCCGGGCTGAGGGAGAACACAGCCTCGTCGGCCGGCCCGCAGCCCGGCGAGAAGTACTCCAGGGCCACTCCGGAGGCTATCGGGTGCACCGCCCCGGAGGCGAGGTTCACCGAGTAGGCGAACGCGCCATGGTCCCGCGCCGACGCAAGGTTCACCGCCGACTGCGGCAGGACCGCCACGGCCGCGTACTTGCCATCGCCGGAAAGGCACTGATACCCGGTCCAGGAGGAATCATCGAGGCTGGCGGGGTGAAGCACCGCGACCTCGTGCCAGGCGAATCCGGATGACTCCTGCCCGACCTCGATGTGGTAGCCGGCCGAGTCGCCATAGCCATTGATGGCCACGTCGGTCGACTTGCTGGCGTCGGCGCCAAAATCGCCCAGAGAAGTGGCGTGCGCAGTCGAAGGCGTGGCGATGTGCGGTTTTGTTGCGGCGCGGGCCTGGATCGGGGCCAGTAGCCCGAGGAAAATACCGACCAGCGCAACGACCCGGATGGCCGTCTCCCGCCGCCGTGGCCACCGCGGCCGACTGCGGAAAACGCGAGCATTCCAGGATATGGGCATGCGAAACCGAGGACTGACCGCCAAGGCAGGCCCCTTCCACTGAAGCGAGCCGGAAAGGATTCCGGCCGTCGGCTTGTCCCAGCCAGAGTCTGGCGACGGTCCCGGCTGATTGCCATTCTCACCGGCAACGCCATCAGTATTGGTGACAATTTAACTAAGTTCAACACTTGACAACTACCTGAAGCGATGCAGGCGCAGCACTGCGTGGCGCAGGGGGACCGCGGGTAGCCCGGCGGCCCGGCTAATCTGATGGCGGTGACCACCAGGGACGAAGGCCCGCGGTTCGCGAGAGACCTCTATCGGGGCACCGCCTACTACTACGACCGCTACCGGCCGCCCTACCCGGAGGCGATGACTGGGTGGCTGATCGAGCGGGCCGAGGTCTCCGGGCACGGCCGGCTACTTGACCTGGCCTGCGGCACGGGCCAGCTGACCTTCCCGCTGCGCCGGTGGTTCGCAGAGGCGTGGGCCGTCGACCGCGAACCGGACATGGTGGAAGCCGTGCGGGCCAAGGCGGCCGCCCAGGCAGCGGGAATCGTGCGTGCGATCGTGGCCGACGCCGAGACCCTTGACGCGGAGCCTGATTACTTCGAGCTGGCCGTCATCGGCAACGCCTTCCACCGGCTCGAGCGTGACCGCGTCGCCGACCGGCTCTTCCGCTGGCTCAGGCCCGGCGGGTCCCTGGCACTGTGCTGGTCACTCGGGCCGCAGGCCGGCGACGGGGCCTGGCAGTGCGCGCTCGCGGACCTGCTCGGGAGGTGGCAGCGGACGCTCGGCGCCGAGCACCGGGTTCCCGCCAACTGGGACGAGTCCCGGCGACTGCGGCCCGACCAGCAGGTGCTTTCCGCCGCCGGGTTCACGGGGACCGAACGTCAGGAATTCACCGTCGAGCACCAGTGGAGCCTGCCCGAGCTGGCTGGCTTTGTCCGCTCGACCTCCTTCCTGCCCGACTCCGTCCTCGGGGGCCAGGGCGCCGCGTTCGACGCTGACCTGGCCGCCAGCCTTGGCCCGCTCGCGGACGGCGGCGCCTTCCGCCAGGCCGTCAGCTTCGCGTGCGAGCTAGCCCGCAAGCCGCTGGCCGACTGACATACTGCTGCACATGGCCGGATTCGACGCAAAGGCGGATCTTCTCGACTACCTGCAGGGAGCCCGCGAGACACTGCTGTGGAAGCTGGACGGACTGGGCGAGTACGACATCAGGCGGCCGCTGACCCCGACAGGGACCAACCTGCTCGGCCTGGTCAAGCACCAGGCGGGCGGCGAGCTCATCTACTTCTGTGACCTCTTCGGCCGCCCCCACGGCGAGCACCTGCCCTGGCTGGAACCCGGCGCCGACCAGAACGCGGGCATGTGGGCGACGCCCAAAGAGACCAGGGACTCCATCACCGGCCTGTACCGGCGGGCGTGGACGCACGCGGACGCGACGATCGCGGACCTCCCGCTCGACGCCACCGCCACCGTGCCCTGGTGGGGCGGCGCCACGGTGACGCTGTTCCGCATCGTGGTGCACATGACGGCCGAAGCCCAGCGGCACGCCGGCCAGGCCGACATCGTCAGGGAGCTGATCGACGGGAGCGTCGGCCTGCTGCGGGAAAGTGGCAACATGTCCGGCGACGACCCAGCCTGGTGGCGTGATTACCGTGACCAGGTAGAGCGGGCCGCCCAGGCGGCCGGGTAAACGGAAGAGGAGCACGCGGATGCCGCTGGAGATCAGGCGATTGCACCTGGCCAAGCTGAGCGCGCCTGGCAGTCGGTCAGGTGAGCGGTGGCCCGTTCACGGTTTCGTGATCACCCATCCTGATGGCGCCGTCCTGGTCGACACCGGGGTGGGCGGCCCGCAGGAGTGGCTAAGCGACTGGCGAGTGGTCAACGTCGCGGCGGCCGACGCCCTGGCCGAGCTGGACATGTCCCCGGCCGACATCTCGCTGGTCATCAACACCCACCTGCACTTCGACCACTGCGGCCAGAACGCGGTGTTCAAGCACGCGCCGTTCTACGTCCAGCGGGCCGAGCTTGACCTCGCCCGCCGCGAGTCGCCCGAACTGTCGGGCTGGTTCGACTTCATGGACGCGCGGTTCGAACTGCTCGACGGCGACACCGAGATCCTGCCTGGCCTGTCGGTCGTCGCGACCCCGGGCCACACCGCCGGCCACCAGTGCGTCGTGGTCCAGTCCGACGACGGCTCGCGCGACCTGCTGATCGGGGATGCCGCCTACACGCCGCGCCAGTACAGCGGACCGCTTGACCAGAAGCTGCCACCGGGCCAGGCCGCCGACCGACCGTCCTGGGAGGCCTCGGTCAGCCGGGTCAAGTCGATGACCCCGTCCCGGGTGCACTTCTGCCATCACACCGACATCGTCCACGACTAGGCGGGGGTCAGCGGGCGCCGATAATCCTTTCGCCAGACACGGGGAACGGCCTATTGTGGCGCCGTGACGACTCGGATGATTATCCTCAACGGCGGCTCTAGCTCGGGTAAGTCCGGCATCGTCCGCTGCCTGCAGGTCATTGCCGCTCATGTCAGCGGAGGATGAGGCCGGATGAAGGTAGCGGTCATCGGCATCGGCGTCATCGGCGCGTCCGTTGGCTGGCACCTGTCCCGCCGGGGCGTCGATGTGCTCTTCCTGGACCGGGGCGAGCCCGGGGCGGGAGTGACCAACTGGACGTTCTCGTGGGTGAACGCGAGCAACAAGACCCAGACGCGTGAGTACTTTGACCTCTCCGTCGCTGGCCTGTCCGCTCACTACCTGCTGGCAGCGCAACTCGGTGCGGAGGGCTGGTGGCATCCCACCGGGCACGTTCGCTGGGCAGCGGCCGGCGATGCCACCGAGGCACTGCGGGAGCAAGTCAGCCATCTGGCCTCCTGGGGCTACGAGGTCGTGCTCTGGGAGGCGGACCGGGCCCGCCGGCTGCTCGAGCCCGCGGTCCGCTTCCCCGCCGACGACACGCCGGTGGCCGTGTACCTGCGCGAGGGCTGGATTGACGGCCAGGCGCTTACGGCCAGGCTGGTCGGTGACGCGCTCAGGCACGGCGCCCGCGCCCTGCTCGGAACCACCGCGTCCGAGATCGTGACAGCGCACGGACGAGTCACCGCTGTCGGGACCAGCGACGGCGAGCACCACCTCGTGGACGCTGTCGTCAACGCGGCGGGCCCCGAAGGCGACAAGGTCGCGGCGCTGGTCAGCCGCTCCCTGCCGATGCGCTACGAGCCGGGGCTGATCGTCAGGCTGCAGTGCGGGAACCTGCCGATCCAGCGCACGATCCACAGCCCGCACGTCGAGTTGCGGCCCGATGGCCACGGGCAGGTCGTCGCGCACAGCCGGGAGATCGACGGCCAGCTGGGATCGCACGAGGATTTCCGGCAAGACCTGGCCCAGGACCTGCGCGCCCTTGCGGTCGACGTCGTCCCGGTGCTCAGCGGGTCGCCCATCACCGGTGCCCGGGCCGTGTCGCGGCCGATACCGGCTGACGGCTTCCCCTCCGTGGGCGCGCTCGATGACGTGCCCGGGTATTACGAGGCGATCTCGCACAGTGGCATCACGCTCGCCGCCATCATCGGCCAGGTCCTGGCCCAGGAGATGACTGAGGGCGAGATCAGCCCGCTGATCCTCCCTTACCGCCCAGGCCGGCTCAGGCACGCGATCGGCCGTTAGCCGTTGCTCACCGGCTGGGTGAGGCTCTTCACCAGGGTGTCTGACTGCGGGTGGCTGGCATCAGCCACCACGTACCGTTCTGACAGGTAAAGGCCGCGAGCGTAATTCTTCCGTTCCACGCTCAGGCTGACCTGCCTGATGCCCGCCTCCCCGGCCCGCACGGCGATGGCTCGCAGCAGGGCCCGGCCCACTCCCCGGCCACGCCAGGCGGGCGTGACCGCGATCGTCAGCTCGGGAACGTCGGGGCTGACGAAACCGTAACCGGGATCCTCGGCCGGGAAGAAGCGAACCCAGGCCGCGCCAGCCGGCTCCGGCCCGACCTCGGCGATGAGGCCAAGGTCGGTAGCCCGCGGCCAGCCGGCGATGTAGCGCGCCGTACGCGGGTCGGACAGCACGCGGCGTCGGCTCTTCCGCTTCCACTCGGGCGACCAGTTCACCGCCTCGGTCAGCATCGTGGCCAGGAACTCGCCATCCTCGGCCACCGCCCGCCTGATCGTCCATGAATCGTCGGCCATAGGCCCTTGAGGCTACAGTGCCCTGCCGCTGGGGCTGTCATTACTCGGTGCCCTGGTAACCGGGCGTTTGGGCCGTTAACGTGTCAGGGTGGTTGACGCTGCGGACGTGATCGACTGGCTGCTTGATTCCGACCCGGCCTTGCGCTGGCAGGTCGAACGAGACCTGGTGGGCGCACCGCCGGAGGTGTGGGGCACTACCCGGGCCAGGATCGCGACGGAGGGCTTCGGTGCCCGCCTGCTCGAGTTGCAAGATCGCGACGGGCAGTGGGCCGGCGGTGCGTTCTTCCCCGGTGACTTCCACGGCCCCGAGGCCGCCGACGATGGGGGCCAGCCCTGGACCGCGACGACGTGGACGCTCAGCACCCTGCGCGACTGGGGCCTGGATGCCTCGGTTCTGGCGGGTACCGCTGACCTGCTGGCCGCCAACAGCCGCTGGGAGTACAAGGACCTGCCGTACTGGGGCGGCGAGGTTGACTGCTGCATCAACGCTTACACGCTCGCTAACGGGGTGTGGCTGGGCGCCGATGTCGCGTCCCTGGCCGACTGGTTTCCCGCCCACCAGATGGCGGACGGCGGCTGGAATTGCGAGTGGGTGACCGGCTCGGTCCGCTCGTCCTTCCACTCCACCCTCAACGTGCTGAAGGGACTGCTGTACTACGAGGAGCAGGCGGGAGGCACTGACGGGTCGCGCGCCGCGCGCAAGGCCGCCGAGGAGTACCTACTACGCCGCCGGCTCCTTCGTGCCTTGTCGACCGGCCTGCCGGTCGGTCCGTGGGTCGCGACCTTCGCCTACCCATTTCGCTGGCAGTACAGCGCGCTCAAGGCCGCCGACTACTACCTCGCCGCCGCGCGGCATGACGGCATCCCGCCCGATCCGCGACTCGCCGACGCGATCGGCGTCATCCGCGCGGCCCGGCGGCCTGACGGCCGGTGGACGCAGCAGCACCGCTATCCAGGCCGAGTCTGGCTTGAGGTCGACGTTCCGCCGGGCGAGCCTTCGAAGTGGCTCACGTTCTACGGCAGCCGGGTTCTTCAGCAGTGGGATGCCGGCGGCTTCCGAATGGCCCAAGATAGGCCGTGATGGACTTGTCGTGGGAGCAGGAGCCGCCGCGCCCGTACGTGCGCGCCGGGCGGGTGGCCGGCGCTGGAACGGCCGGCGCGGCCCTCGGTGCGCTCGTCGCGGCGATCTGGCACGCTTCGGCGACCGCGGCGAGCAATGCCTGCCGGCCTGCGGTCCCGGGAGAGTCCGCGGGTTTCTGCATCCCCGTCGGCCAAGCGGCCCTGGGGGTCATCATCAGCTTCTTCGTGATCTGCCTGGGCGTGCTGGCCGCGTTTGCGCTCCTGCGGGTACGGCCACGGCGGCTGACCATCCCCATCGGGTGCGTGGTGGTGGCTTGGACCGTCTTGCTCCGGTCATATTAGTGAGGCAAATCACTCGGGAGTGCCGGAGATATTCGCCGACGGTGGCTGCGGCTTCCGTTGTTCCCGAGCGCCTGGGGCGAATGTCCTGCGAGAGTGGATCGACGGCCGGGCGCAGATGCTTGACGAGCTGGCCCGCACGCGCCGGTGACTGTAGTCGCGAGCAACAACAACGGCCCGGGCGCGCCCCTGGGGCGCGACCGAGACGGCGGCGCTTGCGCTGGCGGGACTGCCAGGGCGACAATCCGCGACGACCGGCTCGCGGCCGGTCGGCTGTCGCGGATACGGGCCAGGTTCCCGAGGGAAGCCGGTCGTGTTCAGTCGTTCGCGGATCTCGCTGGATACCGCCGGTGAGCAGCTGCGGATCCTCGATAGCGGCTCGCCGCCTGACCGGCGCCGCCAGCCGCACGGCACCCTGGGCGTGCTCCAAGTGGCCGTCGGCCGCCTGGCCGAGGCTAGCATCGTCGAGATGAGCTCACGGCGGCCCGGCCGGGCCGGTGCTGTTGATCAGCGCTGCTGCTTCAACCCGGCCGCTAACACCGAGCTTGGCCAGGATATTGGACACGTGCACGCTGGCGGTCTTGGCGCTGATGAAAAGGATCTTGGCGATCTCGGGGTTGGAACGGCCCTCGGCGACGAGCAGCGCCACCTCGCGCTCCCGGTCGGTCAGGCCGAACCGGGAGAGCCGACTGGCGGGCGCAGCCGGCTGCGCGGTGGCCGCCAGGCTGACGCGAACCCGGCGGGAGAAGGTGGTGGCCTCGGTGGCGAGGGCGGAGGCGCCGAGTTGCTCGGCGAGCGCGTAGGCTTCGCGGGCGGCGTCGACCGCGGCCACGCGTTCGCCCGCGGCCGCCTCGGCCTGGGCCAGGCGGAGCAGCACGTAGGCCATCGGGTAGAGTTCGCCGGTTTCCCTCCAGGCGACGGCGGCTCGCCGCCAGCCTTCGGCGGCCATGCTCGGCTGTCCCTGGTCGCCGGCCGCGCGGGCATGCTCGGCGGCGAGCAATGCCTGGTGGGCGAGGAACCGCGGCCCGGGGGCACCCATCGCCGCGGCGGCCCGCCTGATCTCCTCGCAGCGCTGCGGTATGCGTTCTGGTACCGCCTCGCGGCTGGCGCGGAACATCGCGGCCTCGTCCGCCTCCGTCCGCATGGCCAGCCAGGCCACCGGCCAGCCGCGGCCGGCCACCGACAGCTGGTCGCTGGCCAGGCCGGGGGCCAGCACGCTGCGGGCGGCGGTCACGTCCCCCTGGCCGAGCGCGACCAGCGCGCTTACGTAGCGGGTGGGCTGGGTGAACTGAAGGCCCGCGTGGTCGCCCATGGCCCGGCGGACCTCGCGCAGATCGGCAAGAGCCTGCGGGTACTGTCCGCGCATTGCGGCGATCTCGGCCCGCATCTGCAGCAGCCCGGCAGTGATCGCGCCTTCCGGCTGGGCGGCGAGGGCTTCCGCGATTAGCTGGCCCGCCTCGGTCCAGCGGCCCAGCCGGATCAGCGGCTCGGCCTGGTTGGCCGCCAGGTAGGCGCCGGTCACACTCCGGCTGAGGCCGACCCGGACCGCCTGCTGGAAGCCCTCGGCCGCGGCCTGCACGGCCTCGACGTCCCGTCCGAACATCTCCAGAGCATCTGACAGCAGGACGTACCCGGTGAGGATGGTGTCCGGGATATCGAGGTCGAGGGCCAGCCGTAGCCCGGACCGCAGCTGTTCGAGACCGGATTGCGCATCGCCGAGATAGCAGATTGCTGATCCGAGCCGGGCCGCCGCGGCGGCCCGGACGTCGGGTGCGCCGCAGGCGCGGGCCGCTTCGACGGCCTGCCGGGCGCTTTCTGCGCAGCCTGCCCGGTCGTTGATGTCAGCCTGCGCTGTGGCTAGGGCGGCCAGTACGACCGCGTGCGCCCGGGTTGTCTCGTCCGCCGGGAGCAGCGCCAGCGCCTGCCGCAGCGTAGTGACCGCGTCTTCCGGCCCGCCTGCGTAGCGCTGGGTGTTCGCGTACCGCTGAAGCAGCAGGGCACGGCGCACGGGGCCGGCGCCGGGTGGCAGCGCGGCGATGGCGCTGGCGAGCAGTGACTTCGACCGCTCGGCGGCGCCGGTCCGCAGGGCGGCGTCGCCGGCAAGCCCGGCCGCCTCGGCCCAGTCCAGGCCGGTGCGCTGCTCCGCGTCGGGTACCCGGGGCCAGATCTCGAGGGCTCGCTGCAGGTGACGCAAGGCTTCGTCACCCGCATAGGAGGCGGTCGCGCTGGTGGCGGCGTCGATGGCTGATGACAGCGCCCGTGGCAGGTCAAGGGCCGCGTACCAGTGGTAGGCGAGCGTAGCGGGCAGCGCCGCCTCGCCGTCCGGCCCGGCCAGGCCCGGGTCCCGGGACAGCACTTCGCCGTAGGTGGCGTGCAGCCCCACCCGTTCCCCGGGCAGCATGTCGTCGTAGACGGCGTCCCTGACCAGCGCGTGCCGGAAGGAGTAGCGGTAACCGCCTGGTTCGACGGCGAGCAGGTGGTTCTCTACGACCTCGCGCAGCGTGGCGAACAGTTCGGCCTTGCCCAGCCCCATGACCTCGGCCAGCAGCCGGTCGGGCACGCTGAGGCCTGCCACTGACGCGGTGCGCAGCATCCGCTGGGCATCGGCGCTGACCGCGTCCACCCGGGTGAGGAGCACGTCCTTAAGCGACGGGGGCAGGTCGCCCGGGTCGCCGTCCGAGCGGACGACGTCGGCGAGCTCTTCGACGAAGTAGGCGTTGCCGCCCGAACGGCCGAAGATCATCTCGACGACATCGGGGCCGGGGGTCTCGCCGAGCAGCGCCGCGAGCTGTGCGCCGACCTCGTCCTGGTCGAAGCGGCGCAGTTCGAACCGGGACAGCGACCGATCCCGCTCCCAGCTGCTGACCAGCGGCCGCAGCGGGTGCCGCCGGTGCAGTTCGTCGGACCGGTAGGTGACAGCAAGCATGATCGGGGCCGCGCGCAGCGCCCTGATCAGGAAGGCGGTCAGGTCCAGGGTGGACTGGTCGGCCCAGTGCAGGTCCTCTATCACGAGGAGCACCGGCGTGACCGCGCTCAGCCGGGTCATCGTGCCCAGGACGAACTCGAGCAGCTGAGACTTGCGCGGCCCCTCACCAGGCGAACTGGGCGAACCAGGGGAACCGGGGAACGGGGCCGGGTCTGTGTCCGGAGCGAGTTCAGGCAGCAGCCCGGCGAGCCCACGGCGGGCAGCCGGGCCGAGTACGGCGTTCAGTTCGTCCCGTGGCATCGTCTGGGTGAGCGTCCGCAGCGCGTCGACCAACGGTGCCAGCGGCAGGCCTTCGGCGCCCAGTTCCACGCACTGGCCGGTGAGGACACGGAAGCCCGCCTCGGCCGCCTGCCGGGTCAGTTCACTGGCCAGCCGGGTCTTGCCGACCCCGGCTTCGCCACTAATCAGCGCGAACGCGGGTTCCCGGCCGAGAGCCTGGGACAGCAGTGCGGCCAGCGCGGACAGTTCTTCGCGCCGCCCGATGAACACGGGGCTGACCATGCTATGTGCCATGGACAAAAGATGTCACAAACGATCTCCTGTCACACGCTATCAGAAATCAACTGGCACCTTAGATCTGCCGGGCGCCGACCCATGGCTCCTTAGGGCCAGTAAGGTCCTGCGGTTAGCGTGCTAAGCAGCACGCCGGGGCGGTGCGGCAACATCTCTAAGCACTGGTTTTCCTCAAAGCTCCGGTAAGCGCCCGATGCGCTGCTCCCGTCCTTACCGCGAATGTTCAGTCATCTCCATGTAGCGGACGGCGAAGGGAAATTTCAATGCGGTTCTACCTGAAGGCCGGCCTGCACAAGGTCGGTGAGCTGGCGATCAGTGCAGCGGAGGCAACTAGGTCGGCGGTGGCGCGGTGGCCGCGCCGACGGCACTACCGGGGCCGTCACCGTCGCGAAGCTGCTCGAAGACACCCGGCAGGAACTGCTCGCCGGCACCAGGCCGACGCCGCCCGCCTCGACCCATCAGGACGGTAGCCGAGTTCGGCATGTTCAAGGGCGGCACCTCCTGCGGATGGCGAACCCAGCACACTGCCGGCTCACCAACGGAGCCAGAATGCCTGGGAGGCTGACTGAGAACCACATGGCCGACCCCTCCCCCAAGGCCCCGCCAGGCCAGCCATGAATCCCGTAGGAAACTACAGAATCCCCAGTTATGGATCGTCAATCTTATCGGTAACAGTCACGGCCCAAGACCTCCATAACGGCGGATATCGCGTGTGCCCAGCGCGACCTTCCGCCCGTGGATCGTGGCGGGCGTAAGGTGGCAGGTGCCCCGGCTTACCGGATTGGCCTGTCGCCTCCGCAGTCCGGTTGCGCCCTGCGCACGGTATCCTCCGGCCTGAGCGGAACAGGAAGATCGCGGACGGATCCCCTCATGCGGGGGAAGTTATGACCATGGCCGTGCCCTTGCGGATCATCAGGGGCGATGCGACTAGCCCGCAGGCGGCGGGGCCGAAGGTGATCGCGCACGTCTGCAACGACCTCGGCGGCTGGGGCAAGGGCTTTGTCCTGGCCCTATCGCGGAGGTGGCCCGAGCCCGAGCGGGACTACCGGGACTGGCACCGGAAACGCGCTGGCAATGACTTCGCCCTCGGCTCGGTGCGGCTGGTCCCCGTCCAGGCCGGCATCTGGGTCGCGAACATGATCGGGCAGCACGGGATGCGCGCGGGCAGCGGCGGGCCGCCGATCCGCTACCCGGCTGTCGGGCAGTGCCTGCGCACGCTCGGGGACAGGGCGATTGAGCTGCAGGCCTCGGTGCACATGCCCAGGATCGGCTGCGGCCTGGCCGGCGGCCGCTGGGACCATATCGAGCCGCTGATCGAGGCCGGGCTTTGCCAGCGCGGAGTCGCAGTCACCGTCTACGATTTCGAGCCATAACGTTGGCCCCGGGCTTGCCGTCCGGCAGCTCCTTCAGCAACACGAACGTGTCGTGTCCTTGCCGGATCGGCTACACGGAACGATGCTCCTATGTTTGGCAAGGCTTTCTTTGGCGGAGAGTTTCTGCTGGTCTGGTTGTCGTGGGGGCGGACAAGACAGCCCAGGCATCAGGCAGGGCCTCGTACCGAAGGACTCGCTCCGGGCCGTGGTGGCACAGTCCGGCGGCCGTACTATTTGCGTCGCAGCACGGGCAGGTCCCGGCCGGTGCCATGATCGCGGGCCGTGATGCTGAGCTCCCCTTGAGCATCCACGTGGAATGTGACGTAGATCAGTGGCTCGCCCGGGCTGGCCGGAGGGATCTCCGTCACATCGAACAGGCCGAGCCTCCGGTTGAAGGTGGCCAGGTGGCTCTCGCCCTGAAAGGGCTTGAGCTGGATGGATGGCTGGTTTAGGTCAGCCGTCGTAAAGGTCTCGGTCACCGAGGCGGGAAGCGGCGCCCCCTTCGGGATCAGCCGGGCGAACCTGCCGCCCTGGGTCTCGATGCCGACTGAGTGCCGCAAGCGGCCGCGGTCCCAGATGCTCATGTCCGCCCCTTGGTCGCTGGCCAATTCGGGATAAGACGATAGTAAATGCCCTCCCTGGCTCTTCCGCGTCAGGATCCGGCACTGCTTGCCCTGGGCTGGAATCGGCCAGCTCGCGCAGCCCGTCCACGCAGGTCCACCCTGGCGGCGCGCCTGGCTAGCGGCAGGTGCGGGCAAGGACGCGGCCTGTAATGTCAATGGCATGGCTGGGGCAGCAGGCATGCCAGGCTGGCGCGACATGGAACTGGGCGCGCCCGAGATTGCCCGGCTGGGCCTGGCCCGCCTGAACGCGTCACGTGTCGCGATGCTGGGCACCTTGCGCCGGGACGGCTCGCCCCGCATCAGCCCCGTCGAGCCCTGCATGGCCAGCGGCTGCCTGCTGGTGGGCGCCATGGCCTGGTCCCGGAAGGCCGAAGACCTGCGACGGGACCCGCGGTACGTTTTGCACAGCACCGTAACCGGCCCGGACAGCAGCGAAGGGGAGCTAAAGCTGCACGGGCTTGCCGCCGAGGCCGGCCCGGCCCTTGCCGGGGAGGCGGCGGGCGCGTGGTGGCCGACCCAGCCGCCAGGGAAGGCAGCCGTCTTCGTGCTGGGCATCAGGCAGGCCCTGTTCGTCGCGTGGGACCTGGAGCGCGGCGTGATGACCATCCACCGGTGGTCCCCGCGGGGCGGCTACAGCCATAGCGATCGCGCCTATCCCTAGCCGGCCTCCGAAAACGCTCTCATCGCGGCGGCTACGTGCGGCCGGCCTGCCCACAGGTCCGATGGCGGAGCGTGATTGGGCCGGGCTGGCCGAGGATGCTGCCGATCGACTCTGCGCCGCTGATGCCCGGGATCGACCGCGGAAGCCTTCGCAGCGTTCGAGTGTGGCGCGGGCGGTCGATCATGGGGTGGGCTTCAGATGAGCTCCTGGGGGTGCAGCACGATTCGCCCGTGGGCCTTGCGGTTGGCGAGGGCCCGGTAGGCGTCCTGCACGGCTGTGAGTGGGTAGGTTGCGGCGATGGGGATGTGAAGATCGCCGGAAGCGGCGAGGTCAGCCAGCTCGGACAGCGCGGGAAGGCCGCCGGCATCGGTCGTCCCGAGCGCCTTGACGCCCTTCTCCTGCGCGCCCCGGTAGTCGACGACAGTGTCGATTCGTTCTCGCGGCACGTTCAGTGCGAGTGCGAGATCGAGGTAGCCGCCGCCGACCGCGTCGATGAACGCATGAACCCGGTGCTGCCCGGCTGCGGCGCGGATGCGCTCCTCCTCGCCTTCGCCGTACTGAACGGGCTCGATGCCGTAGCGGCGGAGCAGGCCGAAGTGGCCGGCGCTGGTCAGGCCGATCACGGTGGCGCCGGCGCGCACGGCGAGCTGCGCGGCGGTGAAGCCGACACCGCCCGATGCGCCGGAGATCACGACGGTCTCCCCCGACCGGGGCACTACCGCCTTGATGGCGCCCAGACCGGCCATCGGTGTGGTGTAGAGCGATCCGCCCACGTCCCATGAGAGGCCTTCCGGCTTCTTCGCCAGCTGGGTCGCGGGAATGGCGACGAGCTGAGCGTGTGCCTCCCAGCTCTGCAGCCACCCGAGTACCGCATTGCCGGCGGCGAAGCTGAGTACGCCCTCGCCCACCGCGACGACCTCACCGGCGAGGTCACGTCCCGGCGTGTATGAACTGCCGCCGAGCGCCGGCAGTGCCCCGGGATTGAGCGCCCCAGCTTCGACCCTCACGAGCGCCTCGCCCGGACCCGGCGCAGGCTCGGGCACGTCGGCGACGTAGAGCTGCTCGATGCCGCCAAAACGGTCGTAGCGAACTGCTTTCATCAGGTCTCCTGCATCGTGGATGGCGGGCCGGCCGGACATTGCCGGTGACGGTACGTGTAGGACCGCAGGCTTCGGAACTAACCTGTTATCAATGGAAGCATATTTCTGCTTCCGCAGGAAGTCCACGTTAGCATTTTCGCGTTATCATTGGTTCATGACTGCCGCAGCCGCTCGCCGCGCCGATATGCGGTCACGCATCATCGACGTCGCGGCGCGGCTGCTCCGTGACGAGGGGCCAACGGCGGTCACGACGCGGGGGGTCGCCGAACAGGCCGGTGTCCAGGCGCCGATGATCTACCGTCTGTTCGGAGACAAGGACGGCCTGCTGGAGGCCGTCGCCGAACACGTGATGGCCGCTTACGTCGCGGCCAAGACCGAGATCGCCGAAGCGGAATCGGCGGCGGGCACCGATCCGCTCACTGACCTGCGTGCGGCGTGGCAAACGCAGATCGACTTCGGCGTCGGCAACCCATCGCTGTTTCGGCTCCTGAGTGACCCGGACCGGGTCCGGCAGTCACCCGCAGCCCGCGCCGGCAGGGAAGTTCTGCAAGCGCGGATCCATCGGGTCGCCGCCACCGGCCGGCTCCGGGTCAGCGAGCAGCGCGCCACCAGCCTCCTCCAGGCAGCCGCGATAGGCGCCATCCAGACACTGCTGGCGACACCGCCCGAAGATCGCGATTCCGGCCTTGCCGAGAGCATGTGCGACGCCGTTCTCGGGCAGATCATCACCGACCTGCCGGCACCCGCGCCCGCGGACGGCGACACGATCGCGACGGCGGTCACTCTCCGGGCCATGGCACCACGACTCGATGCGCTGACCCGAGCCGAGCGGCAGATGCTGGTCGAGTGGCTCGACCGCGTGATCGACCACGACGCCAAGGTCCGATCCAGGGCGGCTGCGACGCTGCAGTGAGGGATGAAATCGCGCGGTTGCGCGGCCTACCGCGGGCTCAAGGGGGTACCGCATGAGCGTGGACATGATCGCCCCGCAGTGGATGCACGCCCAGATCACGGCAGAGGAGTACGAGTCGTGGTCTGAGGAGCAGTGCGCCGAAATCGAGATCGTGGACGGGATGGTCGTCGTGAGCCCGAGCGCCTCCAAGCGGCACAACCGCCTCGCCCGGGTGCTCGCGAACGCCCTTGAGGCATCGGCCGGGCCGGACTGGAACGCCGACACCGACTTCGACGTCCGGCTCCAGGACGTGCCGCTGACGAACCGCCGCCCCGATGTCGTCGTGTACCGGGCCGACACCATTGACGTCACGCCTACCCGCCCCGAGCACGTGCTACTGGCCGCGGAGATCGTCGCACCGGGATCGGAGACCACCGACCGGGTCGTGAAGCTCGACCAGTACGCGCGCGGGCATGCGTGCCCTACCCGGTCGAAGTTGACCTGTCCGCCCTCGGATAGCAGCCAGGCACGTGACGCGGTCTGGCCGCGCGTAAATCACTGGACGCGGCACGCTCGCCTGAGCACGATCGGCACATGGAAATACGCATCCAGTGCCTCTGCATTGACACCGCCGACCCGGCCAGGATCGCCAGCTTCTGGGAGTCAGCGCTGGGCTGGCGCCGGACGTTCGAGGAGGAAGACCAGGTCTGCCTGGAGCCACCGGAAGGCAGCCCGGAAGATGGTGTCGCTCCTGACCTGCTGTTCCTCAAGGTTCCCGAGGGCAAGACCGTCAAGAACCGGCTCCACCTGGATCTTCGCCCAGCCGACCAGTCCGCCGAAGTCACCCGGCTGGAATCGCTCGGCGCCCGGCGGGCCAGTAGCGGCCAGGGCGACGTCAGCTGGGTGACCATGACCGACCCAGATGGCAACGAGTTCGACGTGCTACAGCCGCTGGCCCCGGACGAGCTGCCACCCGGGCACGACGCTCTCGGCCGTCGCACCACGGCAGGTGCCCGGTCCTGATCCATGGCCCCCAGTTATGCGCTCCTCCGTTGGGGGTGACGGGACGCGCCCCGGAGAACCATGATCGTCGAACGCGGAACGCGCCTAGCGGCGGCTCCGTGCGCTGGTTCCCTGAGACAGCTACCAGGGGGAGAGGATTTCGCTTTCCAGTATCTTGCGGGTGGCGTCGTTTACCTCGCGGGCGACGCGGATCGCGTCCTTCACGTCGTCTCCCGAGGGGCCGTGGGTTTCCGTGCTGGGGTACTCGAAGCTGTTGCGGGCACGCCGGAGCCTGCTGAACGAGCGGAGCGCCCGGATGCTGGATCCGAACTGGGCGGTGGCGGCGTCCTGCACCGCGATGTGCCCGCCGCGGCTGGTCGCCCGGAGCCCCTGGGCCTCGAGCAGGCTCGCCGCGCTCTTGCGCAGCGCGTCGTAGGCGAGCTGGTAGGCGCCCGGCAGGTCTCCGGTCGCTTCGGCCGCTGTCGCCGTGGCCAGGTGCCGCCCGGCGTCCGCCAGCATCCGCCGGGCGAGGCCGGTGTCCGGAGGGACCTGGCCGAGCTCCCCTGCGCCGATGAGCTCTCGGATGCGCTCGCTTCCCGTTTCCCAGCTCAAGCCGCTCCTTCCTCGCTGAACAGGGGGACCAGCGGGCGCCGGGTGACGTCGGCGTGGAAGCCGTCTGTCCCTTCCCGCCACCAGGCCGACGACCGGATCGTGACGCTGACCTCCCGGGCCAGGCGGCTCGCGGCCCGCTGGGCGGCATCGTCGAGCTCGTCCCGGTCCGGGGCGCCGATCACGAGGACGTCCAGGTCCGCTGGGGGGCGGCCGGCCTCGCCCGCGTACCGCGCGGCCCACGACCCGAATAGGTAGGCCCCGTCGATCCCCTCGACTGCCTGGAGCTCCTCGGCCAGCACCTGGCGCGGCCCGAACGAGCGCAGCAGCAGCTCCGTCAGGGGCCCCGTCAGCGGCGAGTCCGCCGCCGTCGCCAGCCGCGCGCTGCCCAGGCGCCGGGACTTCACCACCCCGGCCTGCTCGGCCCGGGTGATCTCCCGCTGAACCGATGAGACCGACGCCCCCGTGCGTGACGCCAGTTCGGTCAGCGTCCACTCCTGCCCGGGCCCCAGCAGGACGAGCGTCAGGATCTCAGCCTGCAGCCTGGAGCGCAGCAGCGGCAGCAACGGCGGCGGTGGAGCCTTTTGCATAAGATGCAATATAGATTGCACGATACGCAAAGGCGAGTCGGCACACGCGCAGCCAGCCGCCGGGCCGTCGATCTAAGCGGCGGTTCCAGAAGTCGCGTTCTTCCACGACAAGCCCGTCGGCCCGGAAGCGCAGCAGCGACACCCCCGCCAGATCCTCGGTTTCGCCATTGGCCAGCCGGGTCTGCGCGCTCCAGGGCACGGCCGCCTGATCACCATCGACGACCGGAGACCCGAACCGGCAGTGCGCTGATTCCTCTTCCGCGAACACGCGGGCCAGGTAGCCCGGCTCCGGGTCCCTGAACGGGTCCTGCTGCCAGAACGCGTCCTGCGCGTAAAGCCCACTGATGGCGGCCACGTCGTGCCTGGGCCAGCCGCGCTCCCACACCTCAGCCCATCGCTGGGCCGCCTGCCGAGTATCCACGCGCCAATAATAAGCACGGGTATCTCAGATGCTACGGCGCCAGCCTGTCCAGGCGGCCGACAGCTTCCCGCTCGCCGTCCGGCGCTCCTGGACGTGGGAGAAGGACCACCGGGGCCAGCTGAGCACGCGTAGCCTCGGAGCGTGATCTTCAGCCAGGAGTTGCGCGGCGAGGTGCTCGCGGGGGCGATCACCGTGTCGTTCCGACTGTGGAAACGGCCCAAGGTCAAGGTGGGCGGCCGCTACCCGGTCGGCCCGGGCGGTGAGCTTATCGAGGTGAATTCCATCGAGCTGATCCCGTTCGCCGCCATTACCGATGATGACGTGCGCCGCGCTGGGGAGCCAGACCGCCAGGCGCTGCGCCGCCGCGCCGCGCACGCGGGCCCGATCAACGACGGCACGCTGCTTTACCGGGTGGAGTTCCATCCCGTTGGCGGCACTCACCGGTCCGAAGCGCCTGACCTTTAACGACGGGCGACTGCGGGGCATGATGACCGTATGGGAGAGGAGGGGCCGATGGAAGATGGCTTGCCGATCAGTGACTATGCCCTCTTGTCGGACTGCCGCAGCGCCGCCCTGGTGAGCCGCGCTGGCTCGGTGGACTGGCTCTGCTTCCCCCGGTTCGACGGGCCCAGCGTTTTCGCCCGCATCCTCGACCCGGCCGGCGGGCACTTCTCGATCCGGCCCGCCGGAGACTTCGAGGCCAGCCGAGCCTACGTGGAGCCGACCATGGTGCTCCAGACCACCTTCAAGACCAGCTCGGGCACGGCCGTGCTGACCGACGCCATGGCGGTCGGCCGCAATGAACGGGGCCATAGCCTGGGCAACGGGTCCCCTGGAGTGCTGATGCGCCGACTGGCCTGCACGGACGGGGAAGTGGACATTGAGGTCAGCTACGCCCCGCGCCCCGAGTTCGGCCTCATCCACCCGATCCTCGAGCGCGTCCCTGGTGGCGTGGCCGCCCGGGGCGGGGCCGTGTGGCTGTTGCTGTCAGCGCCATCGGGACTCCGGGTGGAGGGAGCCACCGCCACCGGCCGCGGGCGCCTGACCGCTGGGCAGTCTGTCAGCTTCGCGCTCCAGCACGCGCCCGCGTGGGAACCGCAGCTGACGGCCTGGGGAGCGGGCGAGATCGCCGACCGGCTGGCCGACACCGTCGAGGGATGGCGTTCATGGTCGGCTATTCACCAGGCCTACGAGGGACCGTGGCGTGACTTGGTCCATCACTCCGGCCGTGTGCTGCAGGCGCTCACGTTCGCGCCGAGCGGCGCGATCGTCGCCGCGCCGACCACCTCGCTGCCTGAGACGATCGGCGGGCAGCGGAACTGGGACTACCGCTACACCTGGGTCCGCGACGCCTGCTTCACGATGGAGGCACTGTGGGTGGCAGCGTGTCCAGAGGAGGCGGGCAGGTTCTTCCGGTTCCTGGCCGACGCCGCGGCATCCCAGTTGCAGCGCGGGGCAGACCTGCAGATCATGTTCGGGATCGGCGGCGAGCATGACCTGTCAGAGCGTGAGCTGAAGCACCTGGCCGGATGGCGTGACAGCCGGCCGGTGCGGGTCGGCAACGATGCGTGGACCCAGCGCCAGCTGGACGTGTACGGCGAGCTGCTCAACGCCGCCTGGCGGCTGGTCGAGCAGCTCGGCGAGCTCGACCCGGTCACCCAGCAGTTCCTAACGGCCGCCGCTGACGCCGCGGCCGCCACGTGGAAGGGGAAGGACCAGGGCATCTGGGAGATCAGGGGCGACCCCAAGCACTTCCTTTACTCCAAGCTCATGTGCTGGGTGGCGCTGGACCGGGCCATCGCCCTGGCGCCGCACCTCGGCGCGGGAGAGAAGGTGGCGGGCTGGGCGGCGGTCCGCGATGAGATCAGGGCAGCCATCTTGCAGCACGGCTGGAGCGAGAAGGCCGGCGCTTTCACCCAGGCCTTCGGCCGCGAGGACCTGGACGCCTCGAGCCTGATGCTGGTGATTACGGGATTCCTGCCCGGTGATGACCCCCGGATGAAGGCCACCATCGACGCGACCGCTCAGCGGCTGACCGACGAGCGCGGCCTGGTGTACCGGTACCTGGGGCATGACGGCCTCGATGGGGAGGAAGGCACGTTCCTGCTGTGTACCTTCTGGCTGGCACACGCACAGGCGCTGGCGGGCGAGGTCGATCAGGCCGTCGCCACCTTCGAGCGGGCCGTCGCCGCCATCAGCGACGTCTGCCTGCTGGCCGAGGAGGTCGATAAGCCAACCGGCGAGATGATCGGCAACTTTCCGCAAGCCTTCAGCCATATCGGCCTGATCAACGCCGCCTGGGCCATCTCCCAGGCCCAGCAAGGTGCGGCCCCGGCGGCGCCGGGCGGCCCGCTTCGCCCGCAAACGCCGGTTGAGCGCGGCAAGCCAGCCCCGAGCTAGCGGGCGGCCGGGAATCACCTCTACACAACGCGATCAATGAGGAGGCCACCATGAACGACCCCGCCCTACCGCCCGTCGTCGATGCCGCCACCTGGCAGCGCGAGCTTGAGGCACTGCGCTCGCGGGAGAAGGCCGCGACCCGGGAGCTCGACGCGATCGCCGCGCAACGGCGGCGCCTGCCCATGGTGGCGATGCCCGACTACACCCTGGAGGGCGAGAACGGGCCGATCCGGCTGGCCGACGTCTTCGACGGCAAGCCGCAGCTGATCGTCTACAGCCACATGTGGTTTCCCGGCGAGAAGTGGCAGTGCTCGGGCTGCACGGGGTTTACCTCGCAGTTCACCCGGCTGGAGTTCCTTGGCAACTACGATGCCCGGTTCGTCATCGTCACCCAGGGGCCCATCGACGAGGCGCTCGAGTACAAGCGGCGGGTCGGCAACCAGATGACCTGGTACTCCACGGCGAACAGCTCATTCGGCAGCGATGTCGGCGCACCGCCGGGCGATGGGTTCGCCGTCAACGTTTTCCTGCGCGACGGCGACACCGTGTATCGGACCTGGCACACCAGCGGTCGTGGCGTCGAGCAGCTCAGCCACACCTTCGCGCTGATCGACGTGCTGCCCTACGGGCGGCAGGAGGAGTGGCAAGACTCGCCCGAGGGCTGGCCGCAGTCAGCCACCTACAGCGGGTGGCCCAGTTCGCAAGACATCGCCGCGCGCTACGGTCCGGAGGCCTAGGCGCTGGTGACGGCGGCCTCGTGGTGGATGCGGCCGTCGGTGTCGGTGAGCGGCTTGCCTGACCCGCCCCAGCGGATCTTGATGAGCTCGGCGGCGATGGAGACCGCCGTCTCCTCGGGGGTACGGGCACCCAGGTCGAGGCCGATGGGCGAGCGCAGCCGGGACAACTCGGATTCGGTCAGGCCGACCTCCCGCAGCCGCTCCAGGCGGTCCTCGTGGGTGCGGCGGCTACCCATCGCCCCGATATAGCCGGCTGGAGTGCGCAGGGCGACCTCAAGGACGGGAACGTCGAACTTGGGGTCGTGGGTCAGGACGCAGATCACGGTGCGGGCGTCAACCTCGGCCTGGGCCAGGAATCGGTGCGGCCAGTCGACGATGACCTCATCCGCCTCACGGAACCTGGCCTTGGTGGCGAAGACGGGGCGGGCGTCGCAGACGGTCACGTGGTAGCCGAGGAACTTGCCGACGCGGGCGACGGCGGCGGCGAAGTCGATGGCGCCAAAGACGTACATCCGGGGCGGCGGCGCGAACGAGCTCACGAAGACGCTGAGCTCTCCCCCAAGCCGCTCGCCATCGGCGCCGTACCGGCGGATGCCCGTGGTGCCCTGGGCGAGCAGGCCGCGCGCGTCGTCGTCGACAGCGTCGTCCAGCCGTCGCGAGCCGAGGCTTCCTGTCGACCGTCCATCGCCCCAGACCACCCGGCGGGCACCGATGGCACCAGGCCCGGAGACAACAGTGGTGACCGCGACCGGCTGGCCGCGTTCCACGGCGGCGGCGATCTCCCCCAGTTCGGGGAACGTCTGCCTGCTGACCGGCTCGACGAAGATGTCCAGGATGCCGCCACAAGTGAGGCCGACCGCGAAGGCGTCGTCGTCGCTGACGCCGTAGGTCTGCAGCACGGGCTCGCCACTGGCCGAGACCTCGCCGCTCAGCTCGTAGACCGCGCCCTCGACGCAGCCGCCAGAAACGCTGCCGATGACCTCGCCGCCCGGTGCCACCGCCAGCGCGGCGCCGGGATCGCGGGGAGCGCTGCGGAACGTCTTCACCACGGTCGCCAGCCCGAACGTCTCGCCGGACTCCCACCATTTGGTGATCGTGTTCAGGATGTCGCGCACAACCCCACCTCGAAGTCTCACTTACCCATAACGCTAGCCGACCAGGGCGGCAGCCAGCTACGGCGGTTTAGCGATCGCTTAAGCCAACCGGCCGGGCCAGGCGAACATGCCACCCGTTACCTTTCCCGCACGGCCGCCACGGCTAGCCGGATCAAGTCGGGAAGTCGGGGGTCAGCCGAGCGGACCGGGTCTGCTTCCAGTTCCTCAGGTAGCAGCCAGGCATGCTTCCTGACGGTGAGTCGCTCCACCCAGTGCATGCCATCGAAGCGGACCTGGGTGCCGGCCGGAACCGCGACCGCGTAGTACTCCTGATCCTGGACGACGCGGACCCCCAGTTGCGTCCACTCAATCGACGACCTTCCCTCGAGCGGAGACCCGAGCAGGGACTCGTCCATCGCCACGCCGACCTCTTCGCGCATCTCCCTGACGGCCGCCGCGCGCAGCGGCTCATCGCGGTGAGCGCCGCCGCCGACGGTGAACCAGTACCGGTCGGAGGGCCGCAGCGGATCCCATCCCTGGATCAGCAGGGCCCGCCCGTCCGGGTCGATGGGCAGCACACGGGCGGTGCTGCGCCGCACCGTCATTAGCGGACTGAGCTTCCTGATCGGGACCTCCAGGCTCTCGGCGCATGTGCTCGTGACCAGTGTGCCGGGCCTGACCGGCCGGGAACAACGGGTAGCCACCAGTGGCGGGCGATTACGCCATGCCACCAAGTGGAGGCCAGCCAATCGCGCATGGCAAAATCAGCGGGTGCAGATCGGGATGCTCGGACCATTTGAGGCTCGCACGGACGACGGCGCCCTCGCCGACGTGCCTGGCGCGCGGTTGCGCGGGTTGCTGGTCGCTCTCGCGCTCGAACCGGGCCGGGTGGTCCCCAAGGCGACGCTCACCGACTGGATCTGGGGTTCTCGCCCGCCCGCAGAGGCGGCGAATGCCTTGCAGCGCCTGGTTTCCCGGCTGCGCAAGGCGCTGCCTGAAGGGCTGGTCGAGGGGCAGACGGACGGCTACCGGCTGAGGGTGGAACCTGACGCGGTCGACGCCGTGCGGTTTGAGCGCCTCGTCGGCCGGGCCCGTGATCGTGAGGATCCGGAGCGGGCACGGCTGCTGGGCGAGGCCCTTGGACTGTGGCGCGGTGCGGCCATGCAGGACGTCGGCCTGCAAGACAGCACGGCGCTTGACGCGACCGTCACCCGGCTTGAGGGGCTACGCCTGACCGCCACGGAGGACCGGTTCGATGCGGAGGTCAGCCTTGGTCACGGTGGTGAGCTTGTGGCCGAGCTCACCAGCCTGGTGGCCGCGTACCCGATGCGAGAACGGCTCGTCGCCGCGCTGATGCGTGCCCTGGTGGCAACTGGCCGTGGCGCAGAGGCGCTACTCCTGTACCAGCGGACCAGAGAGACCCTGGCCGAGGCACTGGGCGTTGACCCCTCACCTGAGCTGTCGACTCTGCACGTCAGGCTGATGCGGGGCGAGCTGGGACCGCAGGAGGAAGACCGGAAGACCAACTTGCGGGCCGAGCTGACCAGCTTCGTCGGCAAGGACGCCGATGTCGCCGCGGTCCGTGAGCTCATCGCCGAGCGCCGGCTCACCACGCTGATCGGGCCGGGCGGCGCGGGGAAGACCAGGCTGGCCAAGGAGACCGGGCGCACGCTGGTGGGCGACCTGCCGGATGGGGCCTGGCTGGTGGAACTGGCATCAATCGGGGCGAGTGGTGACGTTGCGCAGTCGGCACTGGCCGCGCTCGGGCTCCGGGATGCGCTGCTGGGCAGCGCGCCGAACGCGGAACCGGTGGACCGGCTCATCGCCGCGATCCGCGACCGTGAGACGCTCGTGATCCTGGATAACTGTGAGCATGTCATCGACTCCGCGGCGTCGTTCGCCCACCGGATGCTCGGGGAATGCCAGCGGCTGCGGATCCTCGCGACGAGCAGGGAACCGCTCGGCATCACTGGTGAGGCGCTGTGGCAGGTCGAGCCGCTTGGGCTGCCGGCCAGCGACGCGGATCCGGGCGAGATCGGGTCCTCCCAGGCCGTTCGGCTGCTGCAGGACCGGGCCGGGGCGGTACGCAGGGACCTGGCGGCCGATGCTCCCACGCTGGCGACCATGGCCCGCGTCTGCCGGGCGCTCGATGGGATACCGCTGGCCATCGAGCTGGCCGCGGCCCGGTTGCGCACCATGTCCCTAGATCAGCTGGCCAACCGTCTCGACGACCGGTTCCGCCTGCTGACCGGCGGCAGCCGTACCGCGCTGCCCCATCACCGGACGTGGCGCGCGGTGGTCGACTGGAGCTGGGAGCTGCTTACCGACGCCGAGCGGATGGTCCTGCGCAGGCTCGCGGTGTTCTCCGGCGGAGCGAGCCTGGATGCGGCCGAGCAGGTCTGCGGCCGCGACGGGGTCGACCGGGCGGACGTCCTCGAGCTGCTGACCGCGCTGACCGAGAAATCGCTGCTGCTCACCGAGGGGAACAGCACGCCACGCTACCGGATGCTTGACACGATCAAGGAATACGCGGCCGGCCGGCTCGCGGAGGCGGGGGAATCGGATCTGGCGCGCCAGGCGCATCTCGCCTACTTCGCCGGCCTCGCGGAAACCGTGGACTCGCATCTGCGCCGGGCCGACCAGCTGGAATGGCTCGTCACGCTGGAGGCCGAGCACGACAACATCGCCGTCGCCCTGCGGGGCGCGCTCGCGGCCGGCGAGGGGGCCGGGGCGATGCGGCTCGCGGCGGCGGCCGGCTGGTACTGGTGGCTCGGCGGGCACAAGGCCGAGGGCATCGAGCTGATCACCGCGGCGGCGGGCACCCCAGGCGAGGTGAGCGACGAGACCAGGGCCATGGTGTACGCGCTTGGCGTGACGTTCATGACCTCCGGTCCGGTTGACCAGTACCAGGCGGCGGAGTGGATCCACCAGGCCTACCGGTTCGCCCAGCGCAGTCGGCGCGGCAACCCGCTGCTTGCGCTGGTCGCACCGCTGGAACGCATGCTGCAGGCGCCCGGCGAGCTGCTGACCGTGTGGGAGCCGCTGCTGGCCGAGGACGAGCCGTGGGTGCGGGCGCTGGCCCGGCTGCAGCTCGGCAAGATGCGGATCATGCTGGGCCAGGGCGGGCTGGAGGCGGACGCCGACCTCGAGATGGCGCTGGCCGAGTTCCGTGCGCTTGGCGAGCGGTGGGGGATCTCATTCGCCCTGACCGAGCTGGCGGAGCGGATTGCCATGCGCGGCGAGCTCGCGCGGGCATGCGAGCACGTTAACCAGGCGATCACGGTGCTCACCGAGGTTGGCGCCATCGAAGACGTGGTCAGGCTGCGGGCGCGGCAGGCTCAGCTGTACTGGCTGCTTGGTGACCAGGAGTCCGCCGCGGCGGCCATGGCCGACGCTCAGTGGCACGCGGACCGGGTCGCGTTCCCTTACGCGCTGGCCGAGCTGGCCCTAGCGAAGGCGGAGCTGGCCCGGTGGGACGGGGATGCCGGGCAGGCCCGCGAGCAGCTCGCCATGGCGACAGCCATGCTGGACCCGGAGCAGGCAATCATCCGGGTGGTGACGCATGACCTGCTCGGTTACCTGGCCGTCGGCTTCGACGAGGCCCGGGAGCATCGGGTGGCGGCATTCCAGGCCGCGCTTGAGGCCGGGCACGCGCCCAAGATCGCGCAGGCAATCGTCGGGATCGCGGACCTGGCGCTGCGGGCCGGGCAGTACGAGCAGGCCGCGCGGCTGCTCGCGGCCAGTGCGAAGGTGCGCGGACTGCCTGATCGGTCGCAGCCCGATGTGGCCCGCATCGAGCAGGCCGCGCGGCGTGGGGGCGGGCGGGGGGGGGGGGGCGGGGGGGCCCCGC
>Ga0335072_10001874_pt1 | contig 33422 bp, 28 predicted proteins | sample Lox_Sample_21_FD_206725 | JGI IMG/M metagenome (GOLD analysis project Ga0335072, IMG submission 206725) | Soil microbial communities from Loxahatchee National Wildlife Refuge, Florida, United States - Lox_Sample_2.1 | ecosystem: Environmental > Terrestrial > Soil > Wetlands | place: USA... | reverse complement strand
AGTTGACAGCCAATGACGTTTTCGGAGTTCCGGAATTTGTAAATGCTCCAAACGATGAGTACATCCAAGCCCCAATCTCATTCGAAGCTTTGGATGAGGTTATTCAATGGGCAAAGCTCTGGTCCCGTTCATGCGATTCAAACATCGTTGAGCGTGCCACCAACGTTGGGAAGAGCGTGGAATCCTTTCTAGAGGCGCTTGATCAGGTTTGCAAGGAGAGAGAGGCCCGTTTTGGAGGAAACATTTACTTTTCTGGCCTTCTAGACCAAGCGGAAGCTCCCTTGGCATCAGTTCCGAAGGCAAGGCGAAAAGGCAACTCTCGACCATGAACATGGGATTCGGTCAGTACGAAGCGGCTTCCATTGCAAAAGTAGCATTGGCACTAGGCAATTTGCTTCGATGAAGGGACCGCCGATAGATCCGTGCGTGCGCATCGTATCGATGCGTTCGTCATGACCGCGTCGAGTTGCTACGCCCTCATGTCAACGCCGACTATCCAGAATCACAGAAGAGTATCTTGAGGCCACAAAACCAACGCCTCAGAAGAAAAAGGTATGAATACGACAGCGCAGAAAAACCAAGTCGCCCGAATGAATCGGCAACTTGCAAAGCAGGGTCGAAAGCTGAAGACGTCCAGAAGTTGGGGAGAAAAGTCGAACCTCGGCGATCATTACGTCATCGACGTATACACCAACACGGTCGTTGATTGGAGAGTAGACCTGGACCTTTTAGAAAGGGAGTTGCGGAGCGCCACAAACTGAATTGGCAGGACGTTGCTCGGTAGGCTTCAACGCCGCCAGGAGTACTGTCCTGCAGAATGATCATGGTCCAGCTTTCAGTCGAAAATACAGTGTCTGATTCCTCCCGCACCAGGAGCATGAGGATCAAACTGATTAACCTCGCCGAGGCAAGAGGGGCGATTCAGTACTGCAATTCCTTTACACGACTCCGAACGATCCTAGAGATTCTTCCTCAAATGCGGTTCTCGACCTGGCTGCGAGTCCTCGGCGAGAATTGGACAACCTGCGACAACATCTCGGAGCATCTCGTTGATCTTTTCTTGCAGCTCGAGGGATTGATTCAGATGCCAGGGTTTCTGCGTGGTCTCGCCGCCATGTTTCTGAGTAAGAGAGAACAGGCAAAGATCGACAGTCTCTATATTGGGCTTCGGCATCGCGATCGCGACGACATCTTTCATCGATGGGATTGTAAATATGGTGGAAAGATTGGCTTCAAGGGTTACTTATTCAAGACGTATTCGGATGCAATTGTCGCGGGATTTCGGCCGTGCAAAGTCTGCAAACCTGATCGCTCTCCGTATCAACACAAGAGAAGGGACTGGACGGTGCATGAGGCATGTGCCAGCGACGCAGCTGATCATGCCAGTACTGCCAGCCGCGCTTGCTAAAACGGCTGGAACCAACGCTTCAGGAGGCGAGAGGCGTTTGATCGATTCCTAAGGGTAATGTTGCCTTGGCAGGAACCGCTTCACGCTTCCCTCGGTTTCTCCAACGATATTCAATCTCCGCCAGGTCTACCTCGCCTCGGTGGTTTGATGGGGAGGGGCAGCTCATTCGCCGTTCTTTGCCCTGGTCAATGACACGCGCATTGATCGTGCTGAAAGATGCCCTCCCGTCCTTGGAAGATTCGGAACCAGGCCACAGGCTCCTAAAATCGCATCGCCACGGGGATTGAGTCGGGCTTGTTTGTGTCCTCGTCTCGATGGTTCCATGAACGATACAACCACGGCTGCGTGCATTCAAGGGGTGTGATTCGTGGTCTGAAGACGAGATGACCATCTGAACCTTTCATTTTGTCGAGTCGCTTCAGCAACAAGGGGATAGTCTCCTTAGGCACAAACAGCCATGGTCGTAACTCCCAGCCCTTAAGAGAGCTGACTTTGCTGTCCCGTTCCAGCGCTTGGCGAATATTCTGCCAATTGTCAGTCCAAGCCCTTAACCGCTTTGCCATGGATTCGAGCTTCTCCGCAAACGAAATCTCGCAGAGAAAGATCATGGTATTGCGGAAATCCAGTGCCACAGCGTCGCAGTACCAATGTGGGTCGCAGTCATCAGGGTTCTCTTTGTCCTCGAGCTGAATGCAGCATTCTGTATTCAAGAAAATGGCTCGGTCAGCGCGAAGGTAGTCGATAACAACTGCCTGGTAATAGTCCAAGATGAATCTCCTTGCCCATCGAATTCACCTCCATGGGAAGTAATGGCAACCCCAGATTGTAAATCTCGTCCTTGATCATCGATGGACCGATTCGTTGGGACAGTCCATAATGCAGCCTCACCCTACCCCAAACCCGCCGCCACGCTCATTTCACTCGAAATCCATGCACACTCCGAACCGCAACAAAGCACGCTTTCCTTTTCAAGGAACCGGCATCCTCGCTCCCTACAGGTTCTGGGTTCGCGGATCAAAGGCGAGCTGCCATCCCGCAGTGTTTGCGCGACGGTGACAGTCGACTTGTCGGGATCATTGTGAAAATACCTAACAAAAGTATTAAATACTTCTTGACAGAAACAGAATCTTGAACTAATCTGATCTTCAAGTTGGGAGCAACTGAAATGAAAAGGACACGCCACTTTAAACAACGGATGTCTCAGCGTGGGGTGAGCAAGGATATGGTCGATCTCGCTCTCAGTTTCGGAGAGATTCGCGGCGACAAGTACGTTCTTAACCGCCGCGGAGCGCAGTTTCTATTGGATCAAATGCGCTACACCGAGAGAATCGTGAAAAAGATTCTCGATAAAGGCGGGATCACTGTCGTGGCACAAGATGGAAGCTTGATCACGACGTATAACTACAGCGGAGAAGGGTCATTAAATGCCTGAAGATCGGCCGCAAGACAAGCTGCTCCAGCAGATGATGGATAGCCTGAGAACAGTCGGGCTCTCCCAACAGGAAACACTGAATGCATGCCTGTTTATTCTCGGGTGGACGAAGCTCTCCATTTCGCAAGCAATGCCGGAGCACCTACGCATCAGTTCGAAACTGCTCGAGGATCAGAACAAGACCCGTGATGCACTCAAGTGGCTTGGAACCCATATCGATCAGGACTTTCGGATCCCAGATGGACTCAAGCCGACTTTGGACATTGCGCTGCGTGCCTTTGAGAGTGGTTTGGTGGCTGACCTCGACGTTGCAGACGTCGTTGAGGACTTTGTATCCGCACACAGTTTCGAGCGCGTACTCAGCCTCGAACTCGCAAACTTTCTGATCGGATTGGCTCAAATATCTGAAGACGATTCTGTGTATACGCCTTGGGATCGATCTGGACAGCTAGCATCCCGGGCGGCCAGTCTGGCGAAATCGGTGACCCTGGAATCTCCTGAGAGTTCAAGCGTGGCAGCTTGGGTAAGCATTCTTTCGGCGCGGCCCTTTGATGTCAAAATCACGGATCCAATAAAGAGCCCGAGTGCAACCGAAGCAGGGAGGCTTAGAAAGTTCGATGTCGCGGTTTCCTTTCCTCCGCTTGGATTGCGAGTCGTTGGGGACGTCGTCGACTATGATTGGTTTGGCCGCTTTTCTGAACGTACTTCATCTGGTTCCGTTCTTGCCGTCCGACACCTGATAGCACAGAGCTGCCGAAAAGTTGTGGTCGCATTGCCCGGTACTGTGCTCTTCAGCGACGGCGTCGAGAAATCACTTCGCGAAGACCTGATCAAAAAGAAGATGGTGGAGTGCGTGATCAGCATGCCTGGTGGACTGCTTGGTAACACACGCATGCCTTTCGCTGTCCTGGTGCTTGATGTTACCGGTTCATCCGAGCAGGTGCGTTTCGTTGATGCAGATTCACCTCAGTTCCGAGAACCAATCTCGAAGGCGAGAGCACGCCTTGCAAATATTGATCAACTGCTGGAACTTTGCTCGAACAATGTTGAGTCGGAGCGATCTGCGACAGCATCGGTTCAGAGCATCCAGGACCGTGACTCGGTTTTGATGGTCAGTGGGTACGTCTTCCCTGATTCAACGCGTCGTGTCTTCAAACTTATGGACTCGATGCCACTGAAGCGTCTGAAAGAAGTAGTCAAGACCGTTAGGCCCCTTATCTCTGTCCTGAACAAGACGGAAGGCATACAAGCCTATGAGATCGGTGCCGCTGATCTTCCTACGTTCGGATACATTACCCATCCGGGCCGAGCCGTCATAATCGATCCCAAGTCTGCAAAAAAAGGGATGGATCAATTCCTTCGCCCACTCGATATTGTCCTCATCGTGAAAGGGAGTGTCGGAAAAGTCGGAATCGTTCCCGAGAGTGTGCCCGCGCCCGGAGAAGGAGGATGGGTTGCAGGACAATCCGCGATCGTCCTGCGCTGCAGGGGGGACGCAATTGATCCCAGAGCGATCGCGGTGCAGATGAGATCGGAATTGGGCCAGGCAGTTCTCAAGCTCGCGAGGACTGGAGCCACGATACCGATGATTCCTTTGAAGATGCTGATGGAGCTGCCAATATTCGTTCCTGATCGGTTAACAGCTGAGAAGGCAAAGGCGGCGCTTGATATCGAAACGGAATTGCAAGGTCAGATCGAGACGCTGAGGAAAACTCAGGCTAATGCCGCGAAGGATCTGTGGATTCTATAGCACGCTGAGTTATTCTCATCTCGGACTCAAACAATAGTTCCCATCTTCAAGCTGGGGCAAGGCGGCGCACAGCCGAGGGAGTCTTATGATCACTGGGGAACTTCGCAATCAGGTTGACCGCATCTGGGATGCGTTCTGGTCTGGTGGGATCTCGAATCCACTCGAGGTTATTGAACAGATCACGTATCTGCTTTTCCTGCGCCGGCTCGATGAGCTGCAGACGCTCGAGGAGACGAAGGCTCGGACGCTTGGCCAGCCGGTTGAGCGTCGCTTCTTTCCGGCAGGCAAAGATGCAAAGGGACGGTCCTATAGCGACTTTCGCTGGTCGCGTTTCAAGGACTTCGAGGCTAGGGAACTCTATAATGTGGTCGCCGAGCACATCTTTCCGTTTTTACGCACGCTCGGCGGTGATGGTTCCACTTATGCCACGCACATGAAGGACGCGAGATTCACGATTCCGACACCGGCGTTGCTCGTGAAGGTCGTGGACCTAATCGCCGCGCTTCCAATGGAGGGCCGTGATACCAAGGGCGATCTCTACGAATACATGCTGTCGAAGATTGCCACGGCAGGTCAGAACGGTCAGTTCCGCACGCCGCGACATGTCATTCAGCTCATGGTTGAAATGACACAGCCAACTCCCAAGGACGTGGTCTGCGATCCAGCCTGCGGCACCGCGGGCTTTCTTGTCGCGGTAGGCGAGTCGCTCCGTCATCACCATCCCAACCTCTTTCATAACCAGCGCGAGCGTGAGCACTTCCACAAAGGGCTCTTCCACGGTTTCGACTTCGACTCCACCATGCTGCGCATCGGCAGCATGAACATGATGCTGCACGGCATCGAGCAGCCCGAAATCATCTACCGGGACTCACTGGCCCAGGACCATGCCGGGGAAGAGGACAAGTACACCCTGGTCCTGGCCAACCCGCCATTTGCCGGGTCTCTCGACTACGAGAACACGGCGAAGGATTTGCTGCAGGTGGTCAAGACCAAGAAGACTGAACTGCTCTTCCTGGCGCTCTTTCTTCGGCTGCTCAAAGCCGGCGGACGTGCGGCGGTCATAGTGCCGGACGGTGTGCTTTTCGGTTCTAGCCTGGCACACAAGGCGCTACGGCGAATTCTCGTTGAGGAGCAGAAGCTGGACGCGGTGGTTAGCCTCCCCAACGGGGCGTTTCGGCCTTACGCCGGCGTGTCGACGGCGATTCTTCTGTTTACCAAGACCGACTCCGGCGGAACGGACACGGTCTGGTTCTATGATGTGCAGGCCGACGGCTGGTCGCTCGACGACAAACGGCAGCCGCTGCTGGCTGACGAGAAACTGGGCCCGCTGCCCGCTGCCGTGCTTACCGTGGAAGAGCACTTGAAGAACAACCTGCCAGACGTAATGGCGCGCTGGGCCGGCCGCACCGGTAGCGAACGCCAGCAACCACGCACCGCGCAGAGCTTCTGTGTGCCAAAGGCCGAGATTGCGGAGAAGAATTATGACCTCAGCCTTAACCGCTACAAGGAAGTCATCTACGAAGATGTCGAGCACGACCCGCCGCAGAAGATTCTGGCGGAGCTGAAGGCGCTCGAGGCGGAAATCCTCCAGGGAATTGAGGGGTTGCAGGAGATGCTGAAGTGAATTGGCCTCTTAAGACACTAGGGGATTTGTTCGACATTGCACGCGGAGGGTCTCCACGCCCAATTGATGCATATGTTACGGATGATTTGGACGGTATCAACTGGATTGCGATTGGGGACGCTTCGGAGGACTCAAAATACATCACCAAAGCGAAAAGGAAGATTCGTAAGGAGGGTGCAACACGATCGAGGTTGGTCCAACCTGGCGATTTTCTTCTTACAAATTCGATGAGCTTTGGGCACCCCTACATCCTTCAAATTCCAGGATGCATTCACGACGGTTGGTTAGTACTCACCAAGCGAAAAGACAATGTCGATTCAGATTTCTTTTATCATCTGCTGGGCTCGCGGGAAATTTACACGGAGTTCGAGCGTCAAGCGGCCGGGGCTACGGTAAAAAACCTAAATATTGAGTTGGTGAAGGCCGTACGTGTACATCTCCCTCCGCTGGAGGAGCAGAAACGAATATCGTCGATCTTAGAAAAGGCAGACGCCCTGCGCAAAAAGCGCCGGCTTGCTCTCCAAAAGCTCAACTCTCTTTCGCAATCGATCTTCCTTGAGATGTTCGGTGATCACACAAATGATTTCGGCGGATGTTCTCGCCGACCGTTAGGCGCATTCATTAGCGAAGATGATCGAATTAATTATGGTGTAGTGCAACCGGGCGAGGATTGTAGCGACGGGGTGCCACTCGTGCGAGTTGGAGACTTCACTGATGGCGCGCTTGACCTCAGCCATCAGAAGAGGATCGACCCGCGGATTGAGGCTAAATACAAGAGGTCGCGTCTCAAAGGTGATGAGCTACTTGTTAGCTGTGTTGGATCAATCGGCACGTTGGCGCTGTGCGATCCCACCGTAAGAGGAATGAACATTGCGCGAGCTGTTGCTCGTATTCCGGCGGATTCGGGCAAGATCAATCCCGAGTTTCTGCTTTTCTACCTTAGGACCCAGTTCATTCAGAATTACTTTCGGGCGGAATTAAGGACGGTAAACCAGCCGACACTTAATATCAAGCAAATAGAAGAGACGCCCGTCTGCGCCCCAGATAGAACGAAACAGGAAGCCTTCGCAGCAAGGATCAAAAAAGTGCGCGCGATCGAACCAACGTGTGTGAATTCAAGAGACAGGATTGACGCACTATTTTCCTCGCTCCAATTCCGAGCTTTCCGAGGCGAACTCTAATGTCACAGCTACAAACAGTCCGGTTCTCTGGAGCGCTCCTGCTCCGCGGCTTCTGGCTTTATGTCTGGGAGATCGAGACTGTCAAGAAAGACCGTTGGCTCTACGTTGGCAGGACCGGCGACCGTTCATCGCCGAATGCGCAATCTCCATTCACGCGTCTTGGCCAACATCTCGGGTCAAACAAACACGCAAATGCACTGCGACGTCATCTCGCAAAGATCGGTGTCGATCCTGACACCTGCCGCTCGTTTGAACTGTCAGCTACCGGTCCGATTCTCCCAGAAGCTGCCACAATGGATGATCATCGCCCAATGCGCAACAAAATGGCAGCTCTGGAATATGCCCTGCGGAATGCGTTGCATTCGGCCGGATACCCGGTGCTCAATGAGCTCCATTGCCTGCAGCAACTTGACGAGGCACTCTGGAAGGATGTGCTCGAAGCTTTCGTCGTGCGGTTTCCAAAACTGAAGACTGTTGGCACCGAGGCGCGGGATGAACTTCAGACTTGTTGATTCCGATTGGGGATGGTTGATAGACAATGCTCTCCGCGCAGATCACGAGCGTGTGCGAATCATCTGGCCGTTCATCAAAGAGCAGGCAGCCTTGGGGATACTGGAGCAAGGTCGACCTCGATGGTTCCAGGTAATCACGCGCTTTGATCTGGACTGCTTTGCAGAAGGGGCCAGCGATATCGCGGCGCTTCAAATCTTTCAATCCAGAGGCGCACAGATTCGGGGAGTGAAGAATCTGCATTCGAAGGTATACCTCATTGGCTCAAAAGCGATCGTCACTTCGGCTAATCTCACGCAGCAAGCACTGCGGCGCAATCACGAATTCGGATTTGAATCCGTGGATCCGGAGGTGTTGAAAGTCTGCAACCAGTATTTCGATGACCTTTGGGGACGAGCCGGCGCCAACGTCACAGAGTCGCAATTGACTGAATGGAACGCAACAGTTGAACGGTGCCTGAGCACGGGTGTCCGCACACGCGTTTCTCCCAAACTCGGGGATAAAGGCGTTGACGTTGGTTTTACGACAGAGCCGCCCGACCGGCAAGACTGGGTCTCCGCCGCAGAGCAAGGACTCGTGAAGTTCTTTGGCGAAGGAACAAATCGACTGGAGCGGTCATTCTCTATCTTTTCCGAAATCGAGCGTGCAGGATGCCACTGGGCGTGCTCGTACCCGAAACGGCCGAGGCAGCCGAAGGATGGCGCCCTCTTATACATGGGGAGGCTTGTCAAAGGTCCTAACGACATCCTCATATTTGGGCGCGGAATCGGCATGGAACATCAGGACAGCCGAGACGTTGCATCAGCGGCCGATCTAGCTAAAAGGCCCTGGAAAGTCGATTGGCCCTACTACGTTCGTGTTCACGATGCCGAGTTTATCGATGGCACGCTGGGCGATGGAATTTCACTGAATACATTGATGAAAGAATTGGGTTCCGATGCCTTCGGATCGACTCAAAGGCACGCACGCAATGGTGACGAAGGGAATACGAACCCTAGATTAGCGATCATGCAACAGCCTCAAGTGGAGCTTTCACTTGAGGCAATCCAGTGGCTAAACGACCGATTTGAGCAACGTCTGCGACGCTTCGGTCGCATCAGTCGCGAGCAGCTGGCCAAGCTCGATTGGCCTGAAATTGCGTAATGGAGACTAAATCGGGCCCAATGACCAACTTCGCTTTTCTCCAATCCGAATGGCCGCTGGTATACGACTCTGCAGCTCGTGCAGAATCCTTGGTCTATCCGGATCCACGTGCAGCCTGTTTCTATGCACGCCGAGGATTGGAGCTGGCGATTCAATGGCTATATAAAGCTGAATCAAAGCTCACGCTTCCGTATCAGGACAATCTAGCGGCGTTGTTGGCCGAACCAAGCTTTCAAGCGCTGGCCTCTTCACGAATCACCACAAAAACTAAGCTGATCAAGGACCTCGGCAACCGGGCCGTCCACACCCACAAGGTGATCACGCAGTACGACGCGCTGACCGCATGCAGGGAACTGTTCCAGGTCTGCTATTGGCTGGCCCACAACTACGCGCGTGGTGCCCAGCCGGCTACAGATCTGGCATTCAACGAAGCCATACTCCCAAAGACATCGCCGGTTCCCAAGCAAACGCAGAAGAAGTTGGAGGAACTTTCGGCTTCGCTGGCCACTAAAGATGAAAGCCTGGCCGTGCTGCTGAGGGACAAGGAGGCGCTGGACGCTGAACTGGTTGCTCTTCGCGCCGAAGTGGCCGCGACAAAGGCTGCAAACGAAGCCAGGCCAGATACGCACAATTACAACGAAGCGCAAACACGAGATGCATTCATCGACCTGCTTCTGAAAGAGGCTGGTTGGGAACTGACCCGTCCAGGAAAGGAGACCGAATACGAAGTCCACGGCATGCCCAATAACCATGGAGTGGGTTATGCCGATTACGTACTCTGGGGAGAAGACGGCAAACCGCTAGCGGTTGTCGAGGCAAAGCGCACGAGGCGAAGCCCGACGGAAGGGCAACAGCAGGCCAAGCTCTACGCAGACTGTCTGGAGAAGGAATCCGGGCAGCGCCCGCTGATCTTTTACACCAATGGCTACGAGCATTGGTTTTGGGATGACACGCAGTATCCGCCGCGACCGGTGCAGGGGTTCTATACAACAGATGAATTGAAGCTCGCAGTTGAGCGACGTTCGACGAGGCGTCCACTCATTGAAGTAAAAACCGATGATGCCATTTGCGGACGCTACTACCAGGAACGTGCGATTCGCAAAGTGGTCGACGCGTTTGATCGGCGCCAGAGAAAGGCACTGCTGGTGATGGCTACCGGTAGCGGGAAGACGCGCACGGTTATTGGACTTTGCGACGTGCTGCAGCGGGCTAACTGGGTCAAGCGAGTGCTATTTTTGGCCGATCGCAACGCGCTTGTAAAGCAGGCATTGAACGCCTTCAAGAGGCATCTGCCGGCAAGTTCCCCTGTGAATCTTGTCTCGGAGCGTGACGAACAAGGCCGCGTCTATGTCTGCACATACCAGACCATGATGGGGCTGATTGATGAGATGAAGAACGGGCAGCGCCGTTTCGGCCCCGGATACTTTGATATGGTCGTGATCGATGAAGCGCACCGCTCTGTGTACAAGAAATTCGGCGGAATATTCAAATACTTTGATTCCTTCCTCATTGGTCTGACGGCCACTCCCAAGGACGAAATTGATCGAGACACGTACGGCTTGTTCGATCTCGAAAAGGGCGTTCCGACGGATGAGTATTCCCTCGACGATGCGATCAAGGACAGGATGCTGGTCCCGCCGCGAACCTACGCCATGAACTTGCAGTTCCCACGTGAGGGAATTCATTACAAAGATCTGAGCGAGGAGGAGAAGGAGCAGTGGGATGAACTCGACTGGAATGAGGAAGGCGAAATACCAGACCGCGTCAACGCCGAAGCCGTAAACCGCTGGTTGTTCAATGAAGACACAGTCGACAAGGTTCTCAAATGGCTTATGTCTAACGGCCACAAAGTGGCCGGCGGCGATCGCCTCGGCAAGACCATTATCTTCGCCAAAAACCACGCCCACGCCGAGTTTATTGTCGGCCGTTTCGACAAGCACTACCCACATTACGCTGGCCATTTCGCACGGGTGATCGACTTCAAGGTCGAGTACGCGCAGAGCCTGATCGATGCTTTCTCTGCTTCGGAGAAGGCGCCTCACATAGCCATTTCCGTTGACATGCTCGATACGGGAATTGATGTGCCTGAAGTCGTCAATCTGCTCTTCTTCAAGCCAGTCCGCTCAAAGACCAAGTTTTGGCAGATGCTCGGCCGTGGCACGCGGTTGTGTGAGAGCCTCTATGGCCTTGGGAAGGATAAGCAGGATTTCTTCATCTTCGATGTTTGTGGAAACCTCGAATTCTTTAGTCAACCGATTCAAACGCAAGGTGTGTCCGGCTCGCCAGGACTGAATGAACGCATCTTTGGCCTGCGAGTAGAGCTCGTCGGCGAATTGGACAAAGCCAGACAACCCGAAGACGAATTGTCAACGCTTCGCCGGACCACGGCGACACAATTGCGCGAGCATGTGGCCGCCATGCCGATTGACAACTTCCTGGTCCGGGACAAGCGGCGTCTCGTCGAGAAGTACTCGGATCCTGCGGCCTGGGAAGAGTTGGATGTTGCTGCGCGGGGAGAGCTGACGCGTGAGGTAGCAGCGCTTCCAAGCGTCGTTGCCGACGCAGACCTGGACGCGAAACAGTTCGATGTCCTGATGTTCAACTTGCAACTCGCGGTACTGCGGGTTGAGGCCCGATTCGATGAACTCAAGGAAAGCGTAATCGAGTTGGCCGGTGCGATGGAGGAGAAGCAGGCGATTCCAATGGTACGGGAACAACTGCTGCTCATCGAGGAGGTTCAGACGGCGCAATTCTGGCAAGGCGTCACTTTACCCGAATTAGAAAACGTCAGGCTACGATTGCGAGCACTGGTCAAATTCACTGATAAGAGGCGCAGAAATCCCATCTACACCCGCTTCGAGGATGAGCTTCGTTCCGTCGAGGCTGTTCACTTGCCAGTATTTACGGTCAGTGTGGATCCAGTCCGCTTCCGCGAAAAAACACTCGCATTTCTCCGGGAACACATGGAGCACCCCACTCTTCAGAAGGTTAGATGGAACGAGCCATTGACCTCTGCCGATCTTGCCGATCTTGAAAGGATCTTTGTTGAAGCCGGAATCGCGTCAAAGGATCAACTCGAGCAGGTGGCAGACCAGGAGGGCGGACTAGGTTTATTCCTCCGATCTTTGGTCGGCTTAGACCGATCGGCGGCTAAGAAGGCTTTCTCGCAGTTCCTGGAGACCAGAACGCTGACGGCCAGCCAGCTTGAGTTCATCAACCTCGTGATTGATCATCTTACGCAGTGCGGCTGGATGCGGCCAGAGCAACTTTATAGGTCGCCTTTTACTGATGAGTTCTCCGCAGGCCCAAATACGGTGTTCGACGATGAACCATCGTTGAAGGAACTAATGCGGGTTGTTTCCAGGGTGCGCGAGAACGCGATGGTAATCTCTCCTGCCATGTGACCTACCCAAATTAGGGCAATTATATACTTGGCCTAACAAAGGCGTAAAATGGTTGGCGTTCTCCGAAAGGTGATAGCTAGCAATGTCTGAATCGCTTGAAATCAGGCCCGCTGATCTATTGATCGATGAAGTGAACCCTCGGCTTGCAGAGCCGAATACTGGCCAGCGTGAAGCGCAGCGCACCTTAGCCCGCGACTTGCAAAGGAAAGTCCTAATACTCGCAAGAGACATTGTCAAACACGGACTAAATCCTTTGGAACCCGTCGCCGTCATGCCGAACGGCGACGGGCGGTATGTGGTGCTTGAGGGGAATCGTAGGCTCAGTGCTCTGAAAGCACTTGAGAATCCCGACTCTCTGGCTGACGCTGTTTCGCCAGGTATCCTGAAGGAAATTCGGAAAGCCAGCAAAGAATACCAAAAGACTCCCATAGATTTCATTTCATGCACGGTCGTATCTGAACGCGCTGATCTTGACCACTGGATTGAGTTAAAGCACACGGGAGAAAACGAGGGCGCTGGAATCGTTAAATGGGGTTCTGACGAGTCGGCGCGATTCAAAGCGCGATCTGGAAAAGTAGCCCCACACTCTCAGGTGCTCGACTTCCTAGCGAAGCGTGGTGATCTTACGGTCGAAGCGCGGAAGGCCATCAGGACAACGAACCTTCAGAGGTTGATCGAACAACCAGAGGTTAGACGCCGCCTTGGCGTCGAGTTAATCAACAAGAAATTGTTTCTTGTTGCGGACGAGGATCGTGTAGCAAAGGCCCTGAAATACCTCGTAGAGCATCTTCCCGCAGTCACGAAAATCCATACCAAGGAACAGCGCGTTCAGTTTGCAGCAGAACTCCCTGCAAGGATCGTTGTCAAACCAACTGTCGAAAGCGGCAAGGGTGTTGCTCTTGCTGACATTGAGCCTGGGACCTCAACGCAGAAGCGGAAGACAGGGGCGAAGTTGCTTCGTCGGCGAGAGAAGCTGATTCCTTACGATTGCGTATTAAATGTTATCGATCTCCGCGTCCGAGAAATGGAGCAGGAACTTCGCCGCCTCAACGTGGAGAAATTCACAAATGCCGTAAGCGTTTTACTTCGCGTGTTCATTGAGTTAAGCGCAGACTGTTATATCGCCCGTGTGCCCTTGACTATTTCGCCAGACGCTCCGCTTGGCAAGAAGCTCGGGGACGTAGCTCACGATCTCGTAACGAAGGGAAAGATAACGGCTCAACAAGCCAAGCCGGTAAACAAAGCAGTCTCAGCCGATTCGCTTCTCGCTCCTTCCGTGCGTCTGATGCATGAATATGTCCACAATCAGAACATCTTCCCAATCCCCGGTGACCTGTTCGCTCAGTGGAACAGCTTGCAGTCTTTCATCACTGCTATATGGAGCAAGTAGTAGAGGGAGCTGGCCAAACGCAAAGAAAAAGTCTATAGTGGCAGTGAGATGCCCTTTTACACGCCATTGCGATATCCCGGTGGCAAGCGTCGGCTGGTTCCGACGATCACACGATTGCTAGATAAGAACGACCTGCGAGACATTCAATATGCGGAGCCTTACGCTGGAGGGGCTGCCATTGCTATGGCGCTCCTTCTTGAGGAGTACGCATCAGTAGTGCACATCAACGACCTTAGTCGGCCTGTCTATGCCTTTTGGCATTTAGTTCTGAATGACACGCAGGAACTTTGTCGCCGCATTGAGAAAACCAAAGTGACGATGCGAGAATGGCATCGCCAGCGAGCCATATATGAAGACAGCGACTCTGCCTCGCTCGATGACCTCGGCTTTGCTGCATTGTTTCTCAATCGCACCAATCGTTCGGGGATCATCGCAGGTGGCGTCATTGGCGGTAAAGAGCAAACTGGCGAGTGGGGCGTCGATGCCAGATTTGGCAAACCTGAACTAATTCAGCGAATCAGAAAAATCGGACGGTTCAGCAGCCGGATTCGACTCTACCGAATGGATGCGCTCGACTTCACCACAAATGTTGTGGCGAAGCTCGGGAAAAACTCCTTTGCCTTTTACGATCCGCCATACATTGAAAATGGGAAGGATCTCTACCTGAACGACTACACAATTGAGGATCATCGCGAGTTAGCCAAGGAAGTTGGCAAGCTGAATATGCCATGGGTAGTCACCTACGACTATTCTGCCGTTCGGCATCGCCTGTATTCCAGATGCCGTCGCATCGCCTACGGACTGCAATATACGGCAAACGGACGCCATGAAGGCAAAGAAGTAATGTTCTTCTCAAGCGGTCTGAATTTCCCAAGCAACTGGAAGCGGTCCTCAGTAGTTCTTATGTCGGATCAAGGGCGCAAAAGAGCAGAAGTTTATGGCATGATTGAGAACATGAGACCGCGACCAGAGATGATCGAAGGACGGCAAGCCAACGAGCGTTTCATGGATGCGCTAAAGACCGTCCTCAAAGTTCCAAAATCCGCTGTTCCAAGCCCATTCTCAAAGCCCAAAAGGAAGCCAAAAAGGCCAGCCAAACCTCGCGATTAGCTGGCCTTTCGCTTGCCCCTGCTCTGCCTTCTCAGTTCACCAGCGGTGCGGGGGGCGACACCTGTGGTTCCTTCCCAGTCAGATGGCTATACGTCAACCGCTTACCTGTGATCCGAGATCCGAGTCAGCGCCAAGGTAAATCTATCCGCATCGGTGAGTGGACTATCCGATTATCCTTCGTCGCACGATTGTTGTAGCGAAAAGACTGCTCATCCGCTCATCCAAATAGCGGAAGAGATGAAACGGTTCGACGTTGACATATGTTCCGCCGATGCCTCGTTTCAGCAGGGACCAGAAATTCTCTAAGCCATTCGTGTGAATCCGGCCATTGACGTATTCGACGGCATGATCCACGATTTGATGCGCGTAGGTGCTGGCCAGCCCTTCATATGAAAGCAGCGCGTCTGTGTAAAGGGTTGATCCTGCTTCGACCTCATCGTGGAGAGCCTTTCTCTTTCGGTTCGGGATGATTTGCAGTGCGAATTTTCCCGCCGCGTTCCAGCAGTCCCATTTCCGCCGTCTTGTCCTTGCCGCCAGTTCCAGTGATTCGACGCTGGCGTTTGCCGATGTGCATGTTCCGTGCTTTCCCACCGAATCAGTCGAGATTGAGAATTAAGGAAGACGCCGAACCTCAGCGAGGCGGACCTCAGCAAGGCGAACCTCCGCGATGCGGACCTGAGCGCTGACCCAAGTTCGGACCCAAGAATTGTGTGATGAGCACGTTGTAATGGGTATCTAGCCGTGACTAGCAGTTCTCATTATTATGTGTAAGTTATTGAAATTGCAATCCTTACCGCTTTGACACGGAAGAGGTCGCTGGTTCGAATCCAGTCGTGCCTACCATATCACATTAAAAATCAGCTACTTGCAGCCATGATCTCTTCTTTCTGCGGGTCCTCTGGGTGCTCTTGGGTTCGATCCTGGAGCAGAGCAGGCGGCGCTAGTGAGCACTCCTCCGAATATCTTCAAGGATGGAACCAGGGATCTGCGGCCATCCAATGTCGAGATGACCACGTTCCAGTACTTCATCTCTCCGGAATACTTCCGGGCGGCTGGAACCGCCCTCCTGTCCGGAAGAGCCTTCACTCTCCAGGACGATAATGCGGCGCCCCAGTGGCGGTGATCAACCAAGAGTTTGAGCGGCGGATTTTCGGATCGGAAGAGAAGGCAGTCGGCAGATATTTCAAGACCGAGGATGGTAAGCGCCAACAAGTCATGGGCATCGTTGAGGATGGAAGACACTTCAACTTAAGCGAGGCCCAGCAACCGTCCAGGTTTCTTCCGATATTGCAAACAGGGCCCAGGTGTGCGGTGTGGCTGGTCGTGCGCTCGGCGCGCGATCCAGGTTCTCGGAATCATGGCCAGCCGTGTTCTGGCCCACATCGTGTACCAGGCAACTCCGCACGATCCGCTCCTGGCAACGTGGGTACCCGCGCAGCGCGCTCTGTCTGTCGATCCGTTGGCTCTGCTCCGAGAGGAATAATCGACCCAGCAGAGCCCAACTCCGATGTGGGCCGTTGGACTGAGATGAATCGCGTTGTTCGGACTTCGCTTCCGGGTTACTCCCCTGTCCAAGGCTTCAGAGCCTCAGGCTTGTATTGGATCTCTGAAAAGGTGACCGTAGATCCAGCCCCCATTGGCGACTGTGCGGAAAAGCCGAATTGCAGCAAGCGCTCCGGCCCGAGGTTGAAAGCGCGCGTCAAGTTCCACCTCTTACCGTCTGTCGAAAAATACAAGAATATCGCTTGCCCCGTTTTGGAAACCTTCAGGTATACCGAATTGCCTTCGATTGCGGTGCCGGTGTTGTCGTCCGAGAGCCCCCGAGTGACGACCGATACGATCGACCCGGTTTTTCCGTTCTGACTCTCAAACGCGAACTTGACCCAGTTCATCTCGTCGGCGTATATGACGAGCGCGCCGGCATCGAAGCGGGACTGAAAATCGACAGTGACCTTTGCGCTGAACCAAAACTCCTTCGCCGCTGGATCCAAAAGCAAGGGCGAACTTGCCACTCGATGCTCACCGGTCGGCTCAATGTACCAATCGGTCTTTGCCGCCGACTTTATCGTCAGAACCCCGTCTTTGAGGCTCCACGCAGCAGGGTCATTTCGCCAATGAGGCGATTGCAGAAGTGAGATAAGGGCGGGATCGCTGCCGCGAGGCTCAGCCACTGCAGTGAGAGAAAGTAAGATCAGAACTGCGAAGAGAAGAGCCCTGCGCATAGATGCTCCCTTTGTTCGAAAAGCGTGACACGCACATTCCTGTTCCATCACGGAATGGACTTAAAGGAACGATTCGGATAGAACTTTGTTGTCGGTTATGCAAGCTTGATTTGGAAGGTGCAATGCAAGCCCCCCCGCCGGGGCGATGTAAGCACCTTCGCGGTGACTGGCCTTCCAGCAACAGTTTCGAATAGAGTCCGGTTGTTCTCCGCAGAACATTCGCAGTAGGGGTCATCGGGCGTCGGTGCGCGTTCGGGACTCCAGCCGCATACGCATTTGGTGACGGGATAAACGAGCGTGACAGTGTTCTCTGAACGCGAGCAGTTTTCAGGACCGACAATTTTGCCCAGGAGTTCCACGAGCCTGTCGACGCTGCCGGCGCTCTGGTTGATCAGGTCCTGCCTGAATTTCAGGTTGCGGCAGCACGCGCGGCCGCGTTGCTGCATAAGTTTGAGCAGCGTGGTGTGGTCAAGATTCCTTTCTTCGCTACGCAGAAAGTCCGAGAGGAACTGGCGTACAGCGCCGGCATCGGACATGCACGCGGTATCTTCGCATTTTCCGTTTTGGGGGTCGGCAACAAGGGACGAGCAAGGTACTGCCGCACTGAGGACGACCAGGTTCTTCAGAAATGTCTTGCGATCCATGGCAAACCTCTGGTTGGTTGTTATGCGCTTTGTTGCTCTGAAACTACTACGTGTGTTCTCCACCGATCAGCCATTTTGGTTCAGTCCGGACTGCGATTGAAGCCAACTGATCGACAACCGTGATACGGTGCTGGAAGCACAGCATCATTACGACAGGTAACTGAGCGCTACATCGGTTTCGCGATTTTTTTGTCCCGAAGCCATTTCCGCCAGGCGGTTTCTTCAAGAGGAGAAAGCCACCCTGCTACAAGGCCAGAAACGGCCACCCTACTTCGGAACTTGCCCTAATAGAGTGCGTAAAGATAGCCGTCCGTGCTGCCGAAGTAGACCGTGCCATCGACGACGAGCGGAGAGGACGCGATGGAGCCGAGGGTGAACAAGCGCTCGACTGCCAGCCAGTTGTTTTCCCACGCGCTGCGAAAAACTACAGGCTCGTTGATGGTTTTGTCGGAGGCAAGATAGAAGTCGCGGTTCTGGCGAGAAAGATCGGTCTGGAATTCCCAAAGTTGCTTGCCTGTTTTCAGGTCGACGGCCGCCAAAATGCCGTTCAACATTCCGACGTAAGCTACGTCGTCAGCGACCGCCGGTGACGAGAAGACGAAAGCGCTCATTTTGAGTTTGGATATCACCTTTCCTGAAGCTGCGTCGAGAAGATCGAGGAAGGGTGGATCAGAAGTGCCGAAAAGGATGTTGTTACCGACAGGGGAGGGCGAGTCGACGATCCAAGTACCGTGATTGTCAAAGCTCCATTTCAGCGTGCCGGAGGCAGCTTCAATGGCATAAAAGTGCGCGTCGCGGCAGCCAACGTAAACTATACCGTTGATGATTGCGGCCGAGCCGGGAAATCCTACCTGATTGTGAGCAACGTTATCTTCGCCGGTTTTGAACTGCCACTTTTTCTTGCCAGTCGCAGCATCGAGCGCATAGAAGTAGCTGTCCCAACTGCCGAAATAAATCGTGCCCGAGTCATATGCCGGCGACGAGTGGACCACGTCTCCGGTAGTGAATTTCCAGCGGAGCTCTCCTGAGACGGCATCAAGCGCGTAAAGATTGCCGTCGCCGCTACCGAAGAAAACCATACCCTGAGCAACTACCGGGCTGGACTCGAACATGTCCCAGGCGTCAGAGGAGGTCTGCGTTGCGGGGAGGGAGAAGTGAAGGCCCTTGGCTTCGAAGCGGCGGTCGCCGTCTGTCTTGAACTTCCATTTCAGATTGCCAGTCGCGGCATCCACAGCATAGAAACGACCGTCATAACTTCCGAAGTAGACGGTGGCATTGGCAATAGCGGGGCTGGATGCGATGGGACCGAGGGTTGAATACTTCCACTTTTGCTGGCCGCTGGCGGCGTCGACCGCATACATATTGAAATCGTAACTCCCGAAATAAATCACGCCGCTTTCCGAAACCGGGGAAGAAAGAATCCGCCCGCCGGTGGGGAATTTCCATTTGAGGCCATGGAGTTCTCGAGGTCCGTTGCCTTCGTAGAGTCCGGTATGCGCCGGGTTGCCGCGGAACATCGTCTGCGCGGCGCAGATCGAGGATGAGAGTGACATCACCATTGCAAGCGTTGAGAGCTTGTCAGTGCACTGCAGACAAAAGCGTATTAAGCCGTTCATTGAAGTTTCCTTGCTCAATTCGAAGTTATGACCGCAGCCGGTTTCCCGTCTGCTGAAGTGGGCGGAGCGGGACGCATTACCAGGGGCAGTTCCGCATTCCCTTGGTGAAGCTGGATCTCCCCCTTGATCTCGGGTGGGGTGCTAAGAAACTCGCCGACGAAAGTCAGGCCACCGAATTCTTCAACGGTGAACACGACATTCTTTCCGTCCTCTTTCCAGAATGCTATGGGAGAAGTGGCATTGTTTTCAACGATGACAAATTGTCCAGTTGGCTTGTCGGGGGCTCCGCTGTCGGGCAGTTTGAGAATGAGATTGAACTTGGAGCCGGCCAATTCGACGGAACCCCTCCATTCCCCTTGCAGCTCTTTGCTAACAAATGTGCCCAGCGCGCTCAGTTCCACTTGAGGATCGCCCAATCGCTTAAGAGTGAGACCTGCTCGATTGCCGCCCTGGATGTACTCGCCTTCTAAAGTTCCGTCAACTTCCAGATGCGCCTTGAAGCTTGGGTCACCAAGGACATGCTTCAGAGCAAACTCGACATTCCCACCCTCGACGGTGATCCCAGTGAGAGGCGCGCCTTTTATGCCGAAATCGGGAGCGATGAGCGAGCCTGTCCACTGCCGATCGCGTTGTGCTAGATCGATGACGAACCGAATGGGAGAGCCAGGAACCCGCACCGCGCCTTCCCAGCGTCCGGATAAGGTGGGGTGGGTCAGCGCTGGCTGGCAGAATGTACACGCGTTCATAAAAAGAAAACAAGACAGAGCGAAATACAGGCGCATAGGTGCTCCTTCCGAAAACCCGACTATCAGCAAAAGCGCAGTTGATGCTGATTCTCAAGCAATAATCGTGCCAAACCTAAAGCGTGAGAAACGCGCGTACTCGGTGGAAGGGTTGACAGCAGATGTCCGAAACCGCGATAGTCCGTTCGGAATCGAACATCGATCCGGAGATAGGATGTGATCTATCTCACTGTCAGACCGCAACGCCAGTGCAGGAATAATCTGATTGCCCACCCCGCTTCTCCTCAAGAGATTTCGCGGCGGTTGTCAGCTCTGACAGTGAAGCGTACTGATTCAATCTCGAATGCGCTGCGCTATTCGTCACGCGAATAACAATCGTTGATTGAAAACAGCTCTTCCTAATTGATTTGCTAAGCCACCGCAGATGCAGCAATCTGGACTCGCTACAGGTCGTACTGAAAATCAAAATGGACAGCTATCTCTGCCCCTAGCGACTCGTGCACGGGACAATGCTGCGTAGCTTGCTGCAGCTTTGTTCGATCACCGTCAGGAATCGCGCGCGATAAGTGCAGCACCAGCTGAATCTCAGAGATTCGCAGAGGTCCACTCGTCAGTTTTCGCGTCGACTCCATGCATGTTCCAGCCATTTCATGGCCCAATCGTTGGCCGACGATTACAGCGACTGATAGCGAACACGCGCCCAACGCGGCTGCTATGAGATCGGTCGGAGAGAAGCCTCTGCCCCCGCCAAATTCTGGAGGGCCATCCGTCGTGATGCTATCTCCGGCCGGGTGGGTGAGGCGAATTCGCTGACCTTCGACCCACACACCTTTGATGATCGGTTCCATAGCCTGCTCCTTCCGCTCGAGCAAGTATTAAGCCGGTTTCGCCACCATCTAATTGACTGCCCTTACGTTGAGGGCATTAGTGACCGAAACCAGGTTCAATCGAAGGTGCAACGCAATTCCTTGAGCTTTATTGCCGACAATACCTTCTTACTCGGTGTGCAACGTCCGCATTGGATCTACGCGGGCCGCGCGCCAGGCGGGTACCGTCGCCCACGCGTATCCTTCGATTGATCCCAGGAACTCATCGATACCTGCTATCACCTCTGCTCGATGCGTGAAGATGCTCACGTGCTCGCCGCCCCTAATCGATAAGAGCTGGGCGCCTCGAACGCGACGGGCGAGCGATTCTGCCTGTTGATACGGAACGATGCTGTCCTCCGTTCCATGCACTACAAGCAAAGGCGCATCGATCTTCTCAAGCGGCCAGGACATATCGGTGCGCGAGATGCGAATATCATTGTCCGAGCCTGCGAAACGCCGGCGCATCTCCACGAAGACGCTCTTCTGGAGCCGGCTCATCAACTCTGCAGCCTCTCTATCCCGCATCATTCGCATGCGAAGCGCTGTATCAGGCACAGCCCGCTCCATCGCCTTCGAAGGATTGCGTTCCACTCCGGCACGCATCCTGGCGGGCATTCCCGGTATGCGCGCCATCAGTTTCATCACGTTCCACCGAAAGGGCACCGGAACATCCAGCCGGCTGCTGCACGCCGATATCATTACCAACGCACTGCATCGTGTTGCGTGCCGAAGGGCAAACTGCAGAGCGGTCGGGCCGCCACCGGATATGGCCGTTATCGCAACTCTCTCGATGTTCAAGTCATCAAGAACATCCGCACACAGATCGGCCTGCTCCTGTGCGGTCGGCCCAACATTTAGCGGTGTGGCAAGATATCCAGGCCGAGATATTGCCACGCACTTGAATCGCGGACGCAAGACGGTTTCTGCCAGCAGAACTCCCTGGTCATACCCGCCCATCGCACCGTGCAGTGACAACACCGGGGGCCCTTCACCCCAGGTCGCGGATTGTACGTCGCCGCGCCGGGTCCTGATCATGCTCACTTTGACTTTCTCTCTCATAACATCTTCGATTTGTTCTCCGCTCGATTCTTGTTTGCGTCCCTGAGGAGAATGACTCCAAGTGTCACCACCCACAACATCGACGAATAGATGTTGATCCGTTCCATAACGCCCATCCATGGCGTAGGCAGATTGGCGGCGAGCCGAGGTCCCTGCATTCCCGCCAGTGCGCCGAAGAACAGCAGAGTCACGATCGTCCCAACCGAGTAGAGACGAAACCACTTTCCCGCTGCGGTTGAACCCAGCCCGATAAAGAGTAGGATGAGAAAAACGAGCACCATCGTCATGATGATGTGCATGGTGTCGGTCAATGAACCGGCGGCGCCGCGCAGGTGCATTGGGAAATTTGACGCCACCTGCGACACTACCCCGTAAAAAACGATCAGAGTTCCGCTGATACGTAGCCCTCGGCGGCGGCCTGCCGACCACCACACTCCAATCCCAAACGCGATCACCAGCGGACTGTAAGGAACCAGCCTGAAGATCCACCTGACCGGCGAACCGATCGCAAATAACTCGCTGATCGACTGGTCGGCGTAGCTATAGGAATGCCAACTCATCGCCGCCACAATGTCGGCGCCGATGTATGCCAGGGATGATAGAACGCCGCAGCCCAGCAGGGTGTTTCTTACAGATTTGGCAGTTGGCGATTCCTTTTCGACCCACACGAGTTCTGCCTGTGTCATGTTTCACCTCTTCATCGGGCGTCGCTCTTACGAAAGGAATGCAATTCGCGTACCAATATATACGCGAGGAATTTTCAAGAAGATGAGAACGTGAACGTGATGCAGATCACTTTCCGAATTGTCCGCTTCTGAACTTCCGTTTCGAAAATGAACATAGGCTGATGGCGCTCAATTCCAAAAGACACTTTGCAGAGCCAACTAAAAGAGAGTTAGTCGACCTTTTCTTCTTGACCTGTCTATAACTATGGGGTTCACAGTGGAGATGGACGATGTTGACAGTGACCAAACTCGCCCGACAGTGCGGCGTAAGCCGCACTGCGTTGCTGTACTACGAATCGATCGGTTTGATGCCCCTGCCGCAGCGCAGCGGCGGGAATTACCGTTGTTATTCAGAGTCGGATGCGGAGCGACTGAGGGCAATTCGCGCTTATCGCAACGCTGGTCTGAGTCTTGACGACATCCGAGCGATCCTTAAGACGCGTCCCTACAACCGGAGCGGGGAGGCGTCCGGGGTGCTCCAACGGCGACTGGTTGAACTGGACGCCGAGATCGATGCGCTGCGCGGCCATCAGCACGCGATTTTGAAGCTGCTGGGGACGAAGGCGCTGCGAAAGGCAGAGATGATTACGAAAGAGAAGTGGGTCTCAATCATGCAGTCATGTGGATTCAGCAAAGACCAGATGCATCGTTGGCATGCTGAGTTCGAACGCTCCGCGCCAGAGGAACACCAGGAGTTTCTGGAATTCCTGCATATTCCTGCGACGGAAATAAAATCCATCCGCGAGCAGAGCCGAACAGGCTTTTGAACTCGCCAAAGCATGGCAAGGTGAGCCGGGCAAAGGGGGCCCGCTCACCTTCCACCGTTTCAAAACCCCGCGGCACAGCTGCCCCCAATTGAACGTAACCGCGATGTGTTGGTGAGTCTCACTGGGACAAGCTTCTCGCTTGTCGCTCGATCGTCACGACGGTGATATCGTCGGCTTGTCCAAACCGGACTGCCGCCTCCGCAATCGTTGCGGCTGGCTCTCTCGAGATCGCCTTCGCCCTCTCGAATCCGAACAATTCGCCCCTCTCGTTCTGTGCTTCCACAACGCCATCCGAGAGGAAGGTCAACCGGCTGCCCGGCTGCAGCTCCGCCTTCTTCGCTTCGTAACGTCCTCCACCGTCGATTCCCAGAGGCAGCGCACCGGAGAGCTCGATTTCATTGCCGTCGAGGTAGGGCGATAAATGTCCTGCGTTGACAAGGGTGATAAGACCGTTGTCCGAGAAGAAGGCCGCGAGCGCTGTGGCGAACCCGCCGGCGGTATGTCCGATAATCTGCTCGTGCAGTTTGCCAAGAAGATCAACAGGGTCATGCGTTAATCGACTGCTGGCGGCCCATCGCAATGACGTCCTCGGCAAATCCAATCGTCGTGAAGAAAAGGAAAACCGAAAGCAGAAGAATGACGATAGATTTTCGCGGAGTTTCTTTCCATGGATCAAAGCTGGACATGGGGATCCTCGGCCCGCAGTGCGGAGTCCTACAGCTGGCCGCACACTTTGCATGGGGGACGGGTGGCCTGGTAGTAGGAAGTCGCAGCGATCCCCATCCCGATACCCCATATCCAGTAAGCGGGCACGGCGACCCAGAAGAACGCCAAAGGGAAAATGCCGAAGCTCTGTCGCCAGGCGCCGCTCAATGTGTCCTCGGTGATCTTCACCAGGATGAGCCCGAAGTAGACTGTCATCAACGTAGAGATTGCGAAAGCCGGTCCAAGCGGCAGCCAACGAGGCACGCGCCGGCCCGCCAGCAGCGGAACCCACCGCGGTAGGACCCGCCCCCAAGAGTGGACCAGCGCCAGCGGCAGCACAGTGCCGGCGAGAAGAAACGCGGCCTCGAACACAAGGCTCTCGATTTCGAACGCCAATCGTGTCACGCCCGGAGGTTGCTGGATTACGCCAAACCCGATGGATGCCTGGGCGCCAAGGCGCGCCAGACAACCAGCGACTGCCGCGTATGCAGCCCACCTGGCCCAACGGTGCGGTTGAGTTAACCGCACACGGACTCCAGTTCGGCCGCAGAACAGGCAGGCGCTGCGCCATCTGCGCCGATAGGCAACAGCGACCGCGCCCACCAGGATGCCCTCGATCAGACAGGCCGCTCTGCTCGCGAATGCTTTCGGATCAAACACCACTCCAACGCCCGGAAGCAACCCACCCACCAGATCGAGCAGCAATATCGGGCAGGCCGCCAGATGCGCCGCGCACACCGCCCACCCAGCGACCAGCAACGGCCACTTCCACGGCGCGATCCTTAATGCGAACGCAACCAGCGCCGCAGCGGCACACAAGCCGACGGCACCCCAACCTGTGAACACTATCAGGTCGAGGTGCATCGGCCCGGAACCGGGTGCACCATGGATCGCCCACCAGACGCGTACCAACCCATAAGCAAGCGCCCAAAGCACAGCCGCATGCGGCGTCCATGCCATCCATCCGGGGGCCGCCGGAGGATGCGGCCATTCCACCAGTGCGATTTGCGGTCCGATGTCCCACCGGCTCAATTCTTGTCTCATTTTGGACTCCAATTTGCGTTTTCTGGCGTTCCAACGCGAACGGGCCCAGCGACGAACATCAATCTTGAAGATAAGCGAGAATTCGTTGATTCACTGTACTGGGGCACTCCATAACGAGAAGGTGTCCCAGTTCCGGCAGAATCTGTACAAGCGCGTGTGGCATCAATCGTCGAGCGCGCCTCGCAGCCGATTCCGGGTTATAGCAAACTTCCTTCTCCCCAAGGAGCAAATACAAAGGCACAGAGAGTCCAGCCAATTGAGAATCGGAGAAGACTTTCGGATAGAGCTTGAGACGAGGTTGCAGGGTTTTGGAACCCACAATCAATTGCTGGATCACAGGATGGTCGAGAGAGAAGCGTTCCGCAAAAACCCAGTGCAGTATTCTCTCGACGACCGAACCCCCGGGGAGTAGCAAAGAGAGAAGGATGCGCGGGTAGAACGACCAGAGTCCTACCAGGCTTGCGGCGGGAGAGGTGACGACAAGCTGTTTCACACGGGCGGGTTCTGCTATCGCATAATTCAGTGCCAGGAAACTGCCGTAAGAAGCGCCGACAAAGGAGGCTCTGGCGATGCCAAGTCCATTCAGCAGTTCGTTCAACCAGGCCACGCAGTCTGAGCAGTTGGCAGGCGGCTTCGTTGCAACACTGAGTCCGATGTCTGACGGGAAATCCGCAGCGTAGCAGCGAAATCTGTCACAAAGACCGGACACTGTCGCATACCACATCGTCGCGCTGAGCAACATCGCCGGTAACAGCACCACCGGAGCGCCGGCTGTTGTGCCGCATGCAACGACGTGCGTCACGCCAAAGCCCGTAGGAATCTCGATCGACTCGCTCGGGGTCGGCCACAAGCGCAAACTCACCTCGTATGAGGCGCGATAAGCAGCCTCTGCTTCTGGTGACTTAAAGAGCGACTCGTGGACAGGCAAGAGCTTACGCCTACCTCGCATCGAGTGTACCCCTGACAAAGCGATTTGCAAACTGCGTAGAGTTAGAAAACCGCATTGAGGCCTAACTCCTAAGTAGAGGTGATTTGGATCACTCTTGCTTGCATCCGCTGAAAGATGCAACTGTCTGGTTGCGAACCATTCTTCGTAATTGTGGACACTTGTGTGGGGAACAATCTCACTTGCCATTCCGTAACTCATTGCAAATCACCCTTCCGCTCGGCACGCTCTTTGGCCGGAGAGATGCACTCACCGTGAGTACGCTCTGAATTCCAGACCTTAAGTGAACGTGGGAGGTTTTCATGCGAACTCTGCTTCAAGATCTGCGCTACGCCGTTCGGCAGCTATTGAAATCACCCGGATTTGCGCTGGCCTCCGTCCTTACGTTGACCATCGGCATCGGAGCCAACACGGCTCTGTTTAGCAGCATGGACGCGGTCGTAATGCATCCACTGGCTGTGCCTCAACTGGAGCGGGTGATGGCGATCATCGAAGCTCAGGACGGACGCGACCACTGGGTCACGCTTGGAAACTATGAGGACTGGAGCCGACAGATCCGCTCGTTCGAGCAGATCGCGGAATATGCCCGGACAAACATGAGTATGACCGGCTCGGGTGATGCCACACACGTCGATGCTGCACGGACCTCGGCAAACTTCTTCAGCGTGCTGAGGACGCCAGCCTACCTCGGACGGGCCTTTGTCGTAAGCGATGCCCAACCGGGCCGCGACGACGTTGCGGTTTTGAATTACGGCTTCTGGCTGAGGCAATTTGCCGGAAACCCAGCTGTTCTGGGGCGAAAGATCGAACTCGATCAGCGCACCTTCACCGTTGTGGGAGTCATGCCGAAGACGATGCAGTATCCTCCCGCAATCGACATCTTTGTGCCCTTCGCACCCACGCCGCAACAACTGCAAAATCGAAGTGATCATGATTACGAGGTGATTGGGCGGCTCCGCGACGGTGTAACGGCCCCGCAAGCCCAGGCCGAGATGCGCACCATTGCCGAGCACCTGTCAAAGGCATATCCGGCAACCAACGCGCGCTGGTCAGTTCATGTGGAAACGCTGCTCGATTACATGAACGGCCCCTATACGCCGCGCTATTACAAGCTCATCATGGGGGCTTCGCTTTTTGTACTGTTGGTAGTCTGTGCCAACCTGGCCAACCTCCAATTTGCTCGCGGCATCGCACGGCGGCCTGAGATCGCCATGCGTGCCGCGCTCGGCGCACGCCGCTTGCGGATCATCCGGCAATTGCTTACGGAGAACATTCTGCTTGGAGTTGGCGGCGCGGTAGGAGGACTTGTCTTCGCCGGGCTTTATCTTCACATCATCCTCATCACCATGCCCCCGAATGTAGCGCGCTGGCTCCCTGGCTGGTCGAATACTTCATTGAATGGCCGCGCTCTGGCGTTCACCACGCTGCTGGCAGTTGCCGCGGGCTTGTTGTCGGGGTTTAGCCCGGCACTAGAGGCGCTGCGCGTGAACCTGGTCGATCAGCTCAAGTCGGGATCTCGTGGATCCACATCCTCAGGCCGCACGCACCGGCTCAGAAGCATCTTCGCAGTAACGCAAATTGCATTTGCCGTAGCCCTGGTAATTGGCGCGGCCCTGATGTCAAAAGGAATGGACGCGCTGCTGCATTCGGCCGACGTCTACAACCCCAGAAAGGTGCTTCGTTTCGCCGTTACGCTGCCCCAGGCACGCTACGACACTCCGGAAAAGAAAGCGGCATTTTACGCTGCTAGCCTCGACAAGCTCCGTACCTTGCCGGGCGTGACATATGCCGAGGTTACCAACGCGCTCCCCTACAGCGACATGGGCTGGGTGCGGGACTGCGCGATCGAGAACCATCCCCTGATCCCCGGCAAATTCCAGAGCGCGCTCCAGATCGGTGTAAGCGAAGGATATTTTTCCGCCTTTCACATTCCCATCGTGTCCGGGCGGGGATTCAGCAAGAGCGACGCATTGCGGTCGCTTCCCGTAGCTGTGGTGAGCCGCAAGTTTGTGAACCAATACTTCCCGGGCGAGAACCCTGTTGGACACCGCATCCGGATGGGCGCCGGAACCGGCGATCACGAACCATGGGTCACCATTGTTGGCGTGGCGGAGGAAACCAGTTACTCGTTATGGGATGACCGGCTCAATCCAGCGGTCTATCTCGACACTTCGCAGCTGACGCCTGACAGTGAAAACTACGTGCTATTGACCAGGGGAAATCCAACTGCAGTGGCGAGCGCGGCGCGCAAAGTGCTGGCCGGGCTCGATCCAGCACTGCCTCTGGATGCGATTGAAACCTGGCAGGAGTTGCTCCATGAACAACTGACCGGCCTGACCCATGCCGCCGCAATGCTCGCTGTGGACGCGCTGGTTGCCCTGCTGCTGGCAGCGATCGGCATCTTCGGCGTTATGGCCAACCAAGTGGGCGAGCGGACCCGCGAGATTGGCGTGCGCCTCGCCATGGGTGCGCGGCGAGAAGATGTGCTGGGCATGATCCTGCGCCGGGCGTCGTGGCTCACGGGATCAGGAGTGGTCATCGGCCTCGTCATGGCATTTGCCCTTGCGCATGGCGTGGCTAGCCTGCTGCGCGGAGTGAGCCCCAACGATCCGGTGGTTTTCTCCAGCATCACCGCGTCTATTGTGGGGATTGCCTTGCTGTCGAGCTGGATTCCGGCACGGCGAGCATCGCGCATCGATCCCATGGCGGCTCTTCGCGACGAGTGAGGACAGTCCTCCCATATCACCCTTCTCTCGGCTGGATGGTTTACGCGGAGTTCTCCGCGGTGAGGGCAGACGACATGCATCCAATCAGGGCGCAATAAGGGTTACCACAGGCCTGGGAGTGCCAAAAGAAGCCAGCCGTAGCTCCTCTTTCGATTGTTACGAGTCTTAGCCTGCCACGGTCCCCTACTGCGAATAGCTCAGCATGTCTATCTGTGTTTTTGTATCGATGACGGACGTTATCACTCGTTACCTTGCCAAGCCAGGATGACCTCTGCGCCGATCGGAATGTGATATTGCACGCGTTAGCAGCCGAGCGCTCGCAGATAAACATTGATCGCGCGACCCGCTTCCGCCTGATGTTTCACCGGCAGGTGTGAAAACCGTTCGCCAAAGAGGGAATCAGTCTCATATCAGGTGTGCCGCAGAGTGTGCCATGTCGCGCGTGGCCTGATGCGTGAAATCAATGTCTTAGATGACCGGACCAAAGTGCTTCCGTGCGGGCTCATTTAAAGGTAAGTGCCTGATCCTATTGTGATGATACCCACTGGTCCGAGCTCCGATATGCTGATCCGGTATTAGCCGGTCTGGGCAGTCTGATTCCGATTTTCGCGATGCCCTGTGTCGGCCCATGTGCAGGAGGTGTGCCTAGAAATGAAGGGCAACTCAAACCTAAGCTGAACGCAGTGGGAAGTTTGCTCTGCCTTACTCGAGGAGTATTGCCGCAATCTGTTATGATTCTGCGTCTCGCCCAAAAAAGGGGGCAAGTTGGCATGCTGAAACCCCTATACATCTAGAGGGAAATCACCGATTTTGATGAAAGCACCTATACTTTCCCCCTGGTTTGTCCACAAACGGGGCTGGTTTGCACGCTAAGTATCAAGACTCCTGCGGGGAATGTGATACCCCCCACAGCCTCGATACAAAAGTGCCGAGCACGATCGCCCTGCCGGGGCGGCTCCTGGCCCGCGCCCGCGCGAGGTTTTTGTTGTCGGGCAGGACGGGAAGACCTGGTGTTGTACTCCCGCGAGTAGGGCGCGACATCGGCGAGGACCGCCATCTTGTTGATGTCGGGGTAGTCCTCGGGGTTCACATCCTTCAACTCTGGATGGAGGCATCGTAGCCGGCGCCAGGCAAGCGCGCGAAGCCCTGGTCGACCTTGATGTAGGGAAAAAAACGCGAAGAATTGAGATCCCCATTGGTCGCAAAGTTGGGATTGGCCACCCGCCGCAATCAAGCGGGACGGGGGCCGTCAACAGCAGGTTAGAACTGCAGAGGCGCAACGAAACGACAGCCGGCAGCAAGAGCAGATCTCGCTCCCGATCCAGCCAAATACGAGCGAGACCCGCAATTGCTATTTACCATTTGGCCTACTCAACTTTCTCAAAGCCGGTGTCCATGGTCACCCTGGTTCCGATGACATTGCCCTGGACGTGAGCGAGCAGGTTGCCCGATTCGTCGTACTGATCGATGCTGAATTTTCCGGAGGTGGCCATCCCTTTCTCATCAAGAGTGAGCCACTGCTGAATACGCGCGGGGCCGACAAGGTTTTGGCCTGTGGAGTCGTATGAGATTCCAAAATGGTTCAGGCGATAGGTCCGAACTCCGGTTTTGATCCATTCGCCAAGGCAAACGTCGCCGGTCAAGGGAGCACGGAGGCCAGAGACATTGATCTCGGTGCCGTCACTGTGCCACTGAGCGTAGACAGCGTCAACCTCAGTGCCGTCCGGGATCCCATCAGAGCCTTCGGAGATCCAATGCTCTTTCCATGTTCCTACGATCGTGGGTTCGGCCCGACGAGCATCGTTGTCGTCATCACCGAGAAACGACGCCCGCAGCAACTGGGGAGAACCGAACTGATGCCGCGAACTGCTATTGAATGACGCGGGACGGTACTGTCCGCAGCCGGCATGTGCGTAGGGAACAAGCACAGTCGCAAGCGCCAGCGCGCTGAGCACCGGCACGATTTTCGTAGTTACTGAATTCATCATTTCCTCCTAGTGCCGGGGAATTTGCCGGCTTGCATTCGATACAACGCAGATTTGGTCGGGCGCAATGGAGGAGGGTAAATTCAGAGGTGAAGAAAAATGAAGACATAAGTAATTCAATCTAAATGGGAACCAGACGACATTGTTCTGACCGATGCTATACTTCAGCCACCTCGGGAGGTGGCAGGTGGCCGTTGTCGTCTATCAGTTCGGCGAGTTCAGCCTTCACTGCGGCAAATTTGAGCTCAGCCGAAAAGGTCGCAGGCAGAAACTCGAGCGGAAGCCTCTCGAACTTCTCGTTCTCCTGGTCACTAAACATGGACAGGTCGTCACCCGTGATGAGATCGCCGGGCGCCTTTGGGAGCAGGAAGTCTTCGTAGATATCGAACACGGAATTAACACGGCCATACGTAAAATTCGCCAGACCCTTGGGGACAGCCCCGACCTGCCGCAGTTTGTGCAGACGATCTCTGGCTCAGGTTACCGGTTTATCGCAGCAGTCACGACAGTTGAGCCAGAGGTCACCGAGCCAACCGAATCTTCTGATGTTTCAATCGATTCTCTTTCTGCCTCGCCCGAGGCCTCTGCTCCACTCGCCATCCCCTCGGTCGTCAAACCCGGGCGCCGTCTTTGGCTGGTCGGGGCCGTGTTGGCCTCCTTACTCGTAGCCATTTCTATACTCACCCTCGGACCCCATCCGTTCGCTGCCCGCTTCCTCCACCGAGATAGTCACGCCGCCATTCGCTCCCTCGCCGTCCTTCCCCTCAACAACCTCTCCGGCGACCCCTCCCAGGAATACTTCGCCGACGGCATGACCGACGAGCTGATCACTGAGCTCGCTCGTATACCCAGCCTTCGTGTCGTCTCCCGCACCTCCGTCATGGCCGACAAGGGCTCCCGCCGCCCACTGCACGAGATCGCCCGCCAGCTCGACGTTGACGCCATCGTCGAAGGCTCCATCGTCCGCTCCGGCGGCCGCATCCGGATCACCGCCCAACTCATCGACGCTCGCACTGACCGTCACCTCTGGGCCCAGTCCTTTGAAGGTTCCGCGTCCGACATCCTCACATTGCAGGACAGCGTCGCCCAGCAGATCGCCACGCAAGCCCGCCTCGTCCTCGCCCCTCCCTTGCCGCGCGCGCCGGTCAACCCGGCCGCGCACGACGCCTATCTGCGCGGCCGCTACTTTTTTAATAAACAGGATTTTCCTCACAGCCTCGAGTACTTCCAGCAGGCCGTTGCCCTCGACCCCGGGTACGCTTCCGCCTACGCCGGCTACGCCTCCGCGCTCGAGGCCGCCACCACTTACAACATCGGCGCGCTCCAACAGCTCATGCCCAAAGCCATCGCCGCTGCCCAGCGAGCTATACAGCTCGATCCACGGAACGGCGAAGCCTACACCGAACTCGGAAGCGCCCAAACTATCTACGAGTGGGACTGGACGGCAGCCGAGCAGAATCTCAACCAAGGCATCTCCCTCAATCCAAGCGACGCCATTGCTGAATTCAAGTACGCCGTCTACCTCGACGCTGTAGGGCGTCCGCAGGATGCAGTCACTCACATGCGGCGCGCACTTCAGCTCGATCCGCTATCCTTCCTCATCAACCGCCGGCTGGGCGCTACTCTCTACCTTGCCCGACAATACGATGCCGCACTTGATCAACTGCAACGCGCTGCCGAGATGGAACACCAGCCAGGCTCCATCGACAATTACATGAGCCTCATCTACGAGCAAAAAGGCGACCACGATCAGGCCGTGCAGCACGATCTGATAGCGCTGCACGAACATCAGCCACGGTTCGACACCGGGGCTCTTCTTGCCGTGTATCAGCAACACGGATGGCAGTCCTATTGGCGCGCTCACTCCCGTGCTCTCCTCAACTCTTCAGCCAGCGCCTGCACCGCTTACGAGATCGGCGTCGATGATCTTCGCGTCAATGACTTAGACCGTGCCTTCGAATCGTTCCAACACGCGATCGACAACCACTGCTTCAGCATGACGTTCATCCGCGTAGACCCGCTCTTCGACTCCGTCCGCCACGACTCTCGCTACGCCGCTCTCCTGACACGCATGCATCAACAGACGTACCGCGCCTTGGAGATTGCTGCGGGTAAATGAACCCGCACTCTGCAGCGCGTAGTTAATGGTCGCCAAATCTCTAGTGCAAATCGCCATTGCACTCTTCGATGAGGCGCATTCCACGTGAACGTAAGAACTTGCCTTTCCGGACAAGTTGCCCTGCCTTGAATGTTGCCGAGTTACGTATTGAGGTTGGTGGCATATACGATGTTTCACAACGTATACCTTTTGATACGGCCGGATCGGTGAGATCCGGCCGTTGATTCTGTGAGGTTTACGGGGCTGGTTTTTCGAGGCCTTTTGTTACAGCGTGGCTGCGCCGGTCCTGGCTGCCGTTAA
>Ga0335072_10001872_pt1 | contig 33428 bp, 31 predicted proteins | sample Lox_Sample_21_FD_206725 | JGI IMG/M metagenome (GOLD analysis project Ga0335072, IMG submission 206725) | Soil microbial communities from Loxahatchee National Wildlife Refuge, Florida, United States - Lox_Sample_2.1 | ecosystem: Environmental > Terrestrial > Soil > Wetlands | place: USA... | reverse complement strand
ACTTCGCCGTCGACGCTCAGTGCCGCATTCCACCGGTACGACCGGTTCGCCCATGGCACCGAATAGCCCGCCGGTGTGTACGTATCCTGCAGCGGAAAATAATTGATGCCGTGCAGCCCGTTCGAGATCATCAGCCGCGAACTCAGCAAAGTGTTCGTCGCAGGGCTCCGCGCCGGATGATCGTCGTCCGCTGGCGCGTACCATCCCGCCTGGTATTCGATCATCACGGGGGGAAACATCGGCTGCGTCTCAAGTTCCTCCGTTAAATATTCAATCTCCGTCGCGTCCGCAGCCGTCAACGTCCCCGCCGCGCCCCCTCCTTCCGGCGGCCGCAGATACCACTGCCCCATCACCCCGATGGGCCTTTCCAGCGCCGATCCTGCCGCCGACACTCGCATGTCTGCTGGATTCAAATACACCGGCACGTCCACTCCCGCGGCCTCCACCGCGTCCCGCAATTCCCCCACGTATTTCCAAAGCGCCGGACCCACTCGGTTCGTTCTCCCAATCGCAAAATCGTCTCCCAGCTGAACAAACAGCAGCGGTCCGCCGCCCGGCTCTTCGCCCTTCGGTCCGGGCTTTCCCCACGGCCGGCGCGAACTATACGGCGCGAGTTCCTTCGCTGCCGCCGTCATCCATTGCCGCGCCTCCTGCATGTGCGTCGCGTTGGCCAGCCACCCCTCCGCGGCCGCTTCCGCGTCCTTGGCGTTCAACCCGTCGAGGGGCGGATATCGCCCTTCCAGCACGTCAATCGAATCCATCTTGTATTCAGGCCTCTCGAGCAGCCAGCCGGGATATCCTCCGTTCCGCCATTCGTTTAGAATTTCCGGCCCAGGCCGCGCAATCAGCCGCAAATGCCGCTCCGCGATCATTTTCAGCAGCGTCCGCAAATCCCGTCGCGGATTCGTATGCCCGTCGAAATCCAGCTCTCCCTCTTTTGGCTCGTGCCAGTTCCACGGAATGTAAATGTCGATCGTATTGATTCCTGAGTGTTGATAGCGGTCGAGCAGGTATTCCCACTGATCCCGCGGAATGCGGTAATAGAAAAGCGCCGCCGAATGAATAAAGAACGGCTTTCCGTCCACTAGCAATTCCGGATAGCTCCCGCGTTCGACGATCTGTACGCCAAGCGTTTTTGGCGGCTGTCCCTGAGCAGTTTTCTTCTTGCTGTCTTTCTGTGCGGCAGAGCTGAAAGCCGCCAGACACACGACCGCCGCCAAAACGCTCAGCACGATTCGGGAATTGGAACGGCTTCCAAGACCTTTCGGCACATCCGCGGGCATCGGGTCGGGGCGCATCCGCGAAGATTCTGCCACGACTCCCGCAGCCCTTGCGAACGTTTCCCGTACGCCAACCCAGCGCCTCCCGCGTCTCCCGCGTCTCGTCGTTCCAGCACATGCTTCACCTCTGTTACGATATTGTGTTGGTATCAGAGGTTCCGGCGTGGGAGGGAATTCGGCAGTCGCGGCGCGGCGCTATTTCGTTTCCGGCAGTGTGCAAGGTGTGGGATTCCGCTATTTCACGCAACGCACCGCCTCGCGGCTTGGCCTTTCCGGCTTTGTGAGAAATCTTCGCGACGGTCGCGTCGAAGTTCTCGCCATCGGCTCCGCGGATCTGCTCGCCACTCTCAAATCGGAGCTCGAACGCGGGCCAGGCGGCGCCACAGTTTCCGCCGTCTACGAAGAGATCGCGGCGCTCGACAGCCGCTACGCCGTCGAATTTGTCGTCGAATTCACTACCGATTGAAAGAGGCTTCGATGGACGACTTGAAGAAACTCATTCGCGAAATTCCCGACTATCCTAAGCCGGGAATCCTTTTCTACGATCTCACCACTCTTCTCAAGGATCCTCGCGGCTTTCACTCCCTCGTCGACCGCCTTTGCGAACACTACAATGGCCAGAAAAAGGTCGACGTCGTCGCCGGCATCGAAGCTCGCGGCTTCATCTTCGCTCCCGCTCTGGCCTATCGCCTCGGCGCCGGATTCGTTCCCGTCCGCAAGCCCAAAAAACTTCCCTCGAAAACCGCTTCCGTTACCTACGCTCTCGAATACGGCACCGACCAGCTCGAAATTCACGAAGACGCCATCCACAAGGGCCAGCGCGTGCTCATCTGTGACGATCTCCTCGCCACCGGCGGCACGGCCTCCGCCGCAGCTGAACTCATTCGCAAACTTGGCGGCGAGCTCGCTGGCGCCGCCTTCGCCGTCGAGCTCAGTTTTCTCAACGGGCGCACCAAACTCCCCGGCCTCGATGTCTTCTCTCTCTTAAAATACGATTCCTGACGCCGCCCCCGGGGAGCGCGTAAAGCAATGTTCGCCTTCGCGCAGTCATGCGAACATTATCAAATGGAAATCGTGAGGAAAGCTATGATCCCACGCGCGGCAGGAAAATTCGCGACGGCCGCTGCCTGGCTCGCCTTGTTCGCCCTCTTCGCGTGTGCGATCCCTTCCCGCGCGCAATCGCAGCGCGTGGCCGCTACTCCCCCGATGGGCTGGAACAGTTGGAACCACTTTGCGGCAAAAGTAGACGACGCGACCATCCGCGCGCAAGCCGATGCGATGGTTTCAACCGGCATGAGAGACGCCGGATACGTCTACGTCAATATCGACGACACTTGGGAGGGCCAGCGCGACGCCCAAGGGTTCATCCATCCCAACAGCAAATTTCCCGACATGAAGGCTCTTGCCGGCTACGTCCACAGCAAGGGACTCAAACTCGGCATTTACTCTTCGCCCGGCCCCAAAACCTGCGCCGGATACGAAGGTAGCTACGGCCACGAGCAGCAGGACGCGGAAACGTACGCCTCTTGGGGAATCGACTATCTGAAATACGATCTCTGCAGCCTGCACGATCGGATGGAACAGGCTGGTTCACCCGAAGCCGCTCACCAAATCATGGTCGACGCCTACGTCAAAATGCGTGACGCTCTCCGCCGCACCGGACGCCCGATCGTGTACAGTTTTTGCCAGTATGGCTTCGACGCTGTCTGGCGATGGGGCGCGCAGGCTGGCGCAAATCTGTGGCGCACCACCGGCGACATCAAGGACAACTACGGCCGCATAGCGGAAATCGGCTTCGGCCAGGCGGGACTCGCAAAATTCGCCGGCCCCGGCCACTGGAACGATCCCGACATGCTCGAAGTGGGCAACGGGGGAATGACCACCGAGGAATACCGCACGCACATGAGCCTCTGGGCGATTCTCGCCGCGCCGCTCCTCGCTGGAAACGATCTCACGCGCATGACCCCTCAGGCGCTTGCACTGCTCACGAACCGTGAGGTGATCGCCATCGATCAGGACCCGGCAGGGAAGCAGGGCGATCGTTTTTCCGCCGAAGGGCCGATGGAAATCTGGGTGCGGCCGCTTGCCGATGGCTCGAAGGCCGTCGGCTTATTCAATCGCCAGGATCATCCTCTCGATATGCAGGCGGATTTCCACGCCCTCGGATTTCCCGGTTCTGTCCGCGTCCGCGACGTTTGGAGGGCCAAGGATCTGGGCCGTATGAGCGCCCCGTATAACGTCCGCGTTCCCGGCCACGGCGTGGTCCTTCTCCGCGTCTCTTCGTTCCGATAGCTCCTTCCTAACCGCTACCTCTGATCGCATCCGTTTTGTCCGCGCGCGTCGCCATACGTCAACGGGCTTCTCCCTCATGGTTGCGATTGTGGGCCCGTGCGCTTTCTTCTAAACTTGACCCGCCGTCCAAAATTGTTCGCGTCTCGCCCGGGAGTTGCCGCGTTTCGTTAGCATGTCGACAGATTCCTCACCCGCGCCACACGATCCCGAGCAGGAATACCGCCGCCGTCTCGGGCAGCTCCATGCCGAAGAGGCGCGCCAGAAGCGCCGGGACTCTCGATTCGTCTACCTCATTTCGCTCCTTTTGTTCGCCGGCCTCGTCGTCACGATTTGGATTCTCACTACCCACACGCGTCTGCTTTATTGGGTCTTGCTTCCCGCCGGTCTCATTGTCTTCTCCTCTTTCTTGCACGCGCGCGTCATCCGCGCGCTTCAGACCACTTCTCGCGCCATCGCTTTCTACGAGCGAGGACTTGCCCGCCTCAGCGGCCTCTGGCCGGGAACGGGCAAGTCAGGCGATCGGTTTGCTGATCCTTCCCATCCTTATTCGCGCGATCTGGATCTGTTTGGGAAAGGCTCTTTGTACGAACTTTTGTGCGGTGCGCGCACCCTGGCTGGTGAAGAGACGCTTGCGAATTGGCTGCTCGCGCCGGCCAGTCCCGCAGAAGTCCGTCTCCGCCACCCAGCGATCGCCGAACTTCGCGGCCGCCTCGACCTCCGCGAAGCGCTCGCCGTGTTGGGAGACGATGTGCGCTCCGCCGTAAGGCCCGAATCTCTGACAGCCTGGGGAGAAAAAGATCCGCTGCTCGATTCACCTCTTGCGCGCGTCGCATTGGCTTTCCTCTCGGTCGCGTTCCTGTTCAGTCTCGTCGCCTGGGTACTGTGGGACATTCGGTCCGTCTTTTTCTGCGTCGCTTTGGTCAACCTCACGCTCACGTACAGGTTCCGCGATCGCGTCAAGCAAAGCGCTTTTTCCGTTGAGGCCGCGGCTCGCGATCTCCGGCTGCTTTCTCAAGTCCTCGCGCGCCTTGAGCGCGAACGGTTTATCGCTCCCAAGCTCCTGAGCCTTCAAGCGGCGTTTCAGAAAGACGGCCTGCTGGCGTCGCGTTGCCTGGCTCGCCTCAATCGGCGCGTGGAGTCGCTCGCATCAACGCGCGGTTATTTCGTGAAAGTGATCGACCCTTTCGTGTTGTGGAGCCTGCAGTGGGCTTTTGCTGTGGAAGCCTGGAGAAAAAGATATGGCCGTTCCATCCGTTCCTGGCTGGACCCCGTTGGTGAACTCGAAGCCTTGTCGGATTTGGCGAGCCACGCCTTTGAGCATCCCGCCGACGTTTTCCCCGAGTTCACCAATGATGGCCCGTGGTTTGAGGCAGAGGCTTTCGCCCATCCCCTGATACCCGAGGACCGCGCCATGCGAAACGATTTGAAGCTGAACCGCGAATTTCAGCTCATGGTCATCAGCGGTCCCAACATGGCCGGCAAGAGCACGTTCCTGCGCGCCGTGGGTGTCAACGCCGTCCTCGCGCAGTGTGGCGCGCCCGTCCGCGCTCGCCGCTTGCGTCTTTCCTCGCTCGCGGTCGGTGCCTCTGTCTGCATTCTCGATTCATTGCAGGGAGGTGTTTCCAGGTTTTACGCGGAGATCGGGCGCCTGAAACTCATCGTCGATCTCACCCGCGGGACAATTCCGGTTCTCTTCCTGCTCGACGAATTGCTTCAGGGAACCAATTCCCACGATCGCCGGATCGGCGCCGAAGCAATTGCCCGCAGCCTCGTCACCCGCGGCGCCATTGGCCTGCTCACCACTCACGATCTGGCATTGGCGGAAATTGCGGAATCCCTGCAGCCCCGCGCCGCGAATTTCCACTTCGAGGACCGCCTCGAAAACGGAAAGCTCCTCTTCGACTACCGTCTCAGCCCCGGCATGGTCCACACCAGCAACGCCCTCGACCTCATGCGCTCCATCGGCCTCGACGTCTAAGACCCAAACTCGACAAGCACGCATCCACGGAAAGGAAAGTCGGGGAAATCTTGGGAGACAATTGCAAAATCCACGCTCATCTCCGGGGACCACGTTGTGATTCCTGTCGAGCCTCGCCGCCCAAAGAGGTAACAACAACTCGCCGGTCAGCGCCCGGCTGCGGCGGAGGCGAAACGAGCCCCACTGCGCGCGACGGGACGTTTCTTAGGACGTGACGCAGGACGCGCGGACCGAACTTCGAACCGCACCCCTTCCGCCTCCTGCAAATGCGCCACGATCTCGAACAAGTTGCGAGCCTGGGGGTTGCCACGGGGACTGAGCATTCGCATCAGACTCTTCGCGGAACGATGGGTGGCTTCGCCCAGTTTCGCGAATCCAATCGTTGCATTGATGAAATCGCGAAGAATGATCTTTCCGGTTTCTACGTCGCCGGAAAGAAAATTTTCGATTCCTTCGCGCAAAAGCGCTTTGCGAAAGCCAGCATCGCGCTTCACGCGCGCTTGAACTGTCTCCTTAAAATCCCGTGTCAAAGCCATTCGGTTCACCTCTCAGTTTCTTTGCGTTTCTTGTAATCTTGCCACCTAGCCAGCGCTGTGGCGATGTCATCCCGTTGACGCTTCTTGATTCCGCCGGCGAAAAGAATGACTAGCCGGTCGCCGTCTTTCCCGAAATAAATCCGATAGCCAGGACCAAAATCGATTCGGTATTCGTAGACACCGGCTCCAACTCCCTTGGCATTGGAAAAATTGCCTTGTCGAATGCGTGTTAGGGCCGCAACCACTTTAGCGGCCGCTTCTCGATTCAAATGGTCAGACCACGCCGCAAATGGACTCTGCCCGCGCTGGTCAATGTATTCGCGTACTTCCAGCATATCAAATGGTAACACATAAGTTACTAAAATCAAGAGCCTTCGATCTGGGCGGCCTTCTTCGTATTCCGCCGCCGCACAATCTCAAACAGCATCACTCCCGCCGCCACCGACACATTCAGCGACTTCACCGGCCCCGTCGTCGGCAGCGACACCAGAAAATCGCACCGCTTCCGCGTCAGCTCGTGAAGCCCTTCTCCTTCTCGCCCCAGCACCACCGCCACTTTCCCCCGCAAATCCACATCTGTATAGCTTTTCTCCGCCTTTTCATCCAACCCGACCAGCCAGTATCCCGCCTCTTTCATCTGCTCCATCGCTCGCACCAAATTTTTCACGCGCGCAATCGGAAGATACGCCAGCGCTCCCGCCGACGCCCGTTCCACCGTGTCGCTCAATCCCGCCGCTCGCCGCTCGGGAATCACCACGCCCTTCGCTCCCGCCGCCAGCGATGTCCTCACAATCGCGCCCAGGTTGTGCGGGTCCTCCACTCCATCGAGCAGCACCAGCACATCCGTTTCCGCCGCGTCACGCAGCAGGTCTTCGAGTTCCGCCACACCCTTTGCCGCCGCCAGCGCCGCCACTCCCTGATGCTCGCGCGTTCCCGTCGCGCGATCGATCTGCTGCCGGTCCTCAAACCGCACTGGCACGCCGCGCGATTTCGCGAGCCGCACCACCGCCTCCACGCGCTCCCCGTGCCTCCCGCGCGCCAGCACCACTCGATCCAGCGCTCGCCCCGACGCCAGCGCCTCTTCCACCGCATGAAATCCCGTCACCCAGTTCATCGCAAGACTCTTCCTATTCAAATGTTGCGCAGAATTCGAGGATTCTTTGGCGCGTGCTTTTCACCGCCGCCGCAAATTCCAATTTCGCCGCCGCGTCCAGCAACAAAATCACCCGGTCCAATTCGCCGCCTCCCGCTCGCCCCGCCAGCGCCACACGAATCGGCTGAAACAATTCGCGGCTGCGGTAAGGAGTCGCCTGCTTCATCTCCTCGACAATCTCCTTGAACCGGTCCGAGTCCACATCGCCGCTCTCCAGCACTCGATTTGCCAGCTCGCGAATCACTTCCCGCGCGCCTTCCCGCGCCAGCACGTCCTGATTGTTCCGATCCGCCACCGTCCTCGCCGCGTCGTAATCGAAAATCAACCGCAGCAGCTCTTCCAATTCCTCTGCCGCCTTCGCCTGCGGTCCAAGCAATGTCACCGCCCGTTCGAGCCACGCATTCAGCGCCTCCTGCTCTCCGCCATCTTTCTCGCCCGCGAGCCATCCGTTTCGCAAAAGAATCTCGCGCACATCCTCACCGCAAAATCTGGAAGTCTCTGTCACCGGAGCTTTCTCTTCCGCCGCTTCCTCCGCGCTGGTTTTCATTTCCTCATCCACACGTCCGCTCATTCTACTCTTTCGCCCGCCCCTGCGCCGCGCGCCGGGATCTCCTGCCCGATTTCTCTGTCCTTTGCCCCTTCCACTCTAAAAAAAGTCCACCGTAGCTGTGGACATATTTTCTTTGCCCGCTCTGTGCTAGCGTTTTCTGAGGCCCTGAAGTGACGATTTATTCTCGGAGACGACACAGTGTACGGCGCCTACAAAATCATCGGCCCAATCAGCAACGAGGAATCGATGCTGCAGAAGACCTCTGCTCGCGTCGCCCACACCTCTCCTGCCGGGAGAGTTCTAATCGATACACGGTAATAAACCGGAATGCTTGTAACTTATTGACAATAAAGGAAAGGAGCCGCCTCAAATCGATACATAATGCGGGATTCAAAGCCGGTGAAAAAGCTCAGGTCAATGGCAGCAAATCAGCAAGCGCCTCGAACCGCTCAGGTTATTTTTTGCCGCATCAGGACTTCTTTGGAGAAATCCGATTCAGGCTTCGAGCGTGGCGATCGTATGCGACGCAATCGCTTCGCCGCGTCCAATTTCACCCGTGCCCTCGTTCGTCTTCGCTTTCAAGCTGATCTGCTCGGTCGAGATGCCAAGCGATTTGGCCAGTGCCGTTTTCATCGCGGGAAAATGCGGACCGAGCTTGGGCCGTTCGAGAATCACCACGGCGTCGAGATGCACGATTTTCATCCCTTTTTCATCGACCAGTTTTCGCGTGTGTTCGAGGAACACAAGGCTCGAAGCGCCTTTCCACTTCGGATCTGTATCGGGGAAATGCGTACCGATGTCTCCGAGGTTTGCCGCGCCGAGCAACGCATCGCACAGCGCGTGGCTCAGCACGTCGCCGTCGGAATGGCCCACAGGCCCCTTGTCGAACGGCACTTCGACGCCGCCGATGATCAGTTTTCTTCCTGCAGCCAGCCGGTGCAAATCGTATCCGATGCCCGATCGCGTCATTTTCCGAGCCGCTCCTGCCCCAGATAGAAACGAGCGAGGTCCATGTCCGAAGGCCGCGTGATTTTCAAATTTCTCTCCGAGCCGAGCACGACGAATACGTCACGCCCAAGCCTTTCCACCAGCCCCGCTTCGTCCGAAGCCGTAATGCCATCCTGTTGCGCCTTGCGAAACGCTTCGCGCAAGAGGTCCGCTGCGAACACTTGCGGCGTCTGTGCCAGCACGATGCGTTCGCGCGGAATCGTCGATGTAATCCGCGCCACATCTTCCGGCAGACTCTCGCGCTTCACTTCCTTCACCGTGTCGATCGCGGGAATTCCTAAAATCGCCGCGCCGCGCGCCTTTGCTTCGGCAATCACGCGGTCCACCTGCGCGGCAGTGACAAACGGCCGAACAGCATCGTGCACCAGAACGATCTCGACGTCTGCCTCCAGGTGCGCGAGCGCATTGGCCACCGACTGTTGCCGCGTCTCGCCGCCGTGCACCACGCGCGCCGGACGCCCGAGCCCCGCGAGCCCAACCATATCCTGCAAGCTGCTCAAATCCTCCGAGCGCGTTGAAACCACAAATTCGGAAATCGTCGCGGAAGCAGCTAGACGGCGCAGCGTGAAGATAATCAGCGGCATGCCGTCAAGTTCTAGGAACTGCTTCGGCTTTCCGGTCGCCATACGCGTGCCAAGCCCGGCGGCGGGAACGATAGCAGCGACGCGCGTCATGACTGCAACCGCCACGGCGCACAAGAAAATTCGCCTACGCCCGCCAAAAGAAATTCACTGAAGCTCATCGAGATTAGGAACGGCCTTGGTCGGGATAAAGAGGTCTAGGAGGCCGCTCGCCGCCGCCCTCGGCGGATCTCTGCGGCTGGGCCTCGCCCCCTGCAGGACCGGCTGGACCGGCAGGACGCTGCGATTGCTCGCCACGCTCATCGAAGCGGCCGAAAATCATTTTTCCCGCGGTCGTTTGGTGTACAGATGTCACGGTAATGTCTACGGTCTTGTTGATCATTTTGCGCGCGCCGTCCACCACCACCATCGTGCCGTCGTCCAGATACGCCACGCCTTGATTGTATTCCTTGCCCTCGCGCAGGATGAATACGCGCATCGATTCGCCGGGCAGAACCACCGGCTTGAGCGCGTTCGCCAGCAGGTTGACGTTCATGATTTCTATGCCTTGCAGCGTCGCCACCTTGTTCAGATTGAAATCGTTCGTCACGATTTTCGCGTCGTAGCGTTTTGCCAGCTCGATCAATTTCAGATCCACGTCGGCCACCTGCGCGAAATCATCCTCCGCGATTTGCACTTCCAGGTGCGGCATTTTCTGGATTCGCTGCAGGACTTCCAGGCCGCGCCGCCCCCGCTGGCGCTTCATGGGGTCTGCCGAATCGGCCACCAACTGCAATTCGTGAAGGACAAACTGCGGCACGACGATCGTGCCGTCCAGGAAAAGCGCGTCGGCGATGTCGGCCACGCGGCCATCTATGATGACGCTCGTGTCGAGCACCTTGAAGGAATGCTTCATATTGCGCTCGCTGCCGAAGAGCCCGCCGAGCGCTTGCAAATTCAGCATGTCGCCTTTGTTCGCGCCCAGAATCAATCCGATGTACGCCATCACCAGGAAAACTGCGAGGCTGAAGAACGAACGCGTGCTTTCCGGCATCGTCGTATGCGTGAAGATGAGAGAGGTCAGGTAGGCGCCAAGAATTCCGAGGATCGACCCGACGGCCGCGCCAATCAGGCGCCGCAGGCTTGCGCGCCGCAGCCGCAGCTCAAAGAAAATGACGGCGATGGCAAAGCCCAAACCGGCCAGCGCGCCGCTCGTCTCCGAAATGCTGAACGGCCGGAAATGATAGCCGGCAACTACGCAAATCACCGTGAAGATGAACCGAATCACCAGCATGTCCCAGAAAGTTCCCACCTGCTGCGTCGCGTTGCGGGAGAGCGTGGCCGGCTTTGTCAACGTTGGATCAAAAGAGGACGCGGGTGGCGTACGGCTCGGCTGATTCGTAGTCTTTTGCATAGGTTCCCCTATGAATCGTATGAAACGGCGCTTTCGAAGAAAAAATCCAAGCCGGAATTTTTCGGACGGCCTGGTTATGAGGTCCTGCGATTCTTCCCAGTAAAGTATAAATCGAACAATAAAATCGTTTATAGGCCGCAGTATAGCACCGAGCTGAGGCGAAGGGTTAATCGAAGACCCGCGCTGGGCTCTGGGTACGTCCGTATTTGGATTGTCCTTTGCTTGTCTTCAGCGGGCCCGCGCTTACTTCAATCCTTCAACGACGTAGAGGTCGGAGAGTTCGCGGGCGTAGGCGTAAACGTAGGATTTTTCATCCGGGGTGATGGCGATGCCGCCGATCGAATCCACACCCGCGGCGTCCGCAGGAAAAAGCTGCTTCCATTCCGTGCGTTTGCCGGTGGCGAGATCCACGCGGGTGATCGTGCTGGGCAATCCAGCAAAATTGTGGACGAAAACAGATTTGGAGTCCGCGGAGAAGCCGACCAACGATTCGCCGAGGTGGATGCCGGGAATCAGGCGCGCGTCGCCTCCGTCCAAGGGATAGAGCAGACGTCGGCCTTGTGCGTCCACTCCTTCAACATATTTTCCGTCGGGCGAGATCAAGACCACCGGAATGCCGCCTCCTTCCGGGGTGATGGCTTTCGGTTTTCCTCCGGCGAGGTCCTGGACATAGATGCGAACGCCTTTGCCCGGCTCGTTTCCACTGAACACAATCTGTTTCCCGTCAGGAGTCCATCCGGCGGCGACATGATCGATGGAATCATTTGTAATTGTGCGGGGCTCGCCCGCTTTGGTGGGAAGGAGAAACAACTGAGCGGGCGGAGTGTGAGTGAGTGCCAGGACCCAGTTGCCATCCGGAGAAAGCGCTTGTGGATTTCCATTGCCGAGGCGAATCGCGGGAGAACCGTCGGTGCCACGAATATAAATACTGTACGTGGACCCGCCGGCTTCGCCGACTTCGGCAAAGAGCAACGTTTTTCCGTCGGAGCTAAGAGCAGCGGGGAGGGAGAAATCAAACCAGGATAACTCGCGGCCATGCGTGTCCCCGTTGATGAAGCCCTTGACCTCCTGGCGATTGGCGTCGCGTTTTAGAAGGACGCGGCCATCGCGAGCGATGTCGAAGATCGAAAGTGTGCCTGGAACGCGGGCCAGCAAGCGGCTGTGAGCCGAGAGATCCACAGCAAAGAGGGCGCGGGAAAGACCTTCGTGGGTAGCGGTGAACCAGATTTCATCGCCGCGTGACGACCACGCCAAACCCTCCTCGCTGATAAACGTGTCGGTGAGCTTTTTCACAGTTCCGTTTAGATCGACGACGTCCACTGTCCCTCCGTCGTCCTGGGGAATGGGGTGGTCGAGAAACGCGATCCGGTCACCTTTGGGGGAAATTCGTGGGTCGCCGATCCATCCTGCGGTCTTATAAAGCACCTTGCCAATCGGATATTCCAATTGAAAGAAACCGCCGGCCTGACGGACAACAGCAAGGTTCGAACCGTCTCGCGACCAATCGGCCCAATTGACGTTATCGAGCAGCTCGCGTGGCGCACCTCCTCCCAACGGCATCCGCGCCAGCGTGCCGAACTGCTGGAAAGCCCCGTAGTGGCTTCGAAGCAGGACCGCCATCTCTCCGCTGGAGGATACTCCCAGGATTTGAGAGCCGGAATCTCCGAGGGAGGCAAATTCGGGGCTACCCTCCCGCGTGGAATAAATGTCGACAGGACTTCCGTCCCATGCAGCGCTGAAGTAAATCACCTGGCCGTCGGGGCCAAACCGGGCGGAATAGACGGCGCCTCGGCGAAACGTGACCTGATGATAAACCGGTTGAGACGCTGATGGTTGGCGCATGCCCAGGAAAAACCCGCCAGCGAGACCTACCAAAAGCGCAATGCCAGCCACAATGACGGCATGCGTCGACGGACGCTTCGAAGGGGCTGCCGGTTCGAGCGGTACCTTAGGCTCGGTGCTCGAAAAGCCAGATCGGATTCCCGAGCGGCCCGAGTCTGTCTCCCGTTTCAGTCGCCGCAAATCTGCGCGAAGTTCGGCGGCCGTTTGGCAGCGCAATTCACGATCCTTCTCAAGCGCCTTGGCGAGTATGAGTTCGAATTCAGCGGGGAGATCGGGATTCACACGCGAAGGCGGCGCGGGCGCGCGGTTGAGAATCGCTTCAGTGATCACCCCGGCAGTATTTCCGGTGAACGCCTGGCGGCCGGTGGCCATTTCATAGAGCACCGCGCCAAAACTGAAAAGATCCGAGCGCGCGTCAAGTTCTTCGCCGCGCACCTGCTCCGGCGACATGTAAGCGACAGTGCCGACGGCCGTTCCAGGGCTCGTCAGGAGCGCATCGCCAGGGGTTGTCGGCATCGCGGAGTTTCCCGCACCCACGCCTACGCGCTCCGTCGCAAGCTTCGCCAGGCCGAAATCGAGCACTTTGGCCTGGTTGCGCCGTGTGACAAAAATATTCGCAGGCTTGATGTCGCGGTGAATGATGCCTTTGGCGTGTGCCGCATCGAGAGCGTCCGCGATTTGAATTCCTAGGTCGAGCACCTGCTCGAAAGGCAACGGCTTCTCGGCGATTTTGTGCTTCAGCGTTTGCCCCTCGAGCAGTTCCATCGCAATCAGCGGAATTGTCTCGCCGCCGTCCTTCACGACGTCGATTTCATAGATCGTGCAGATGTTGGGATGGTTCAGCGCGGAGGCCGCGCGCGCCTCGCGCTGAAATCTCTCGAGCATGGCGCGGTCGCTCGAAAATCCTTCCGGCAGGAATTTGAGCGCGACCTCGCGGCCAAGTTTCGTATCTTCGGCCTTGTACACCACACCCATGCCTCCGCCGCCAAGCTTTTCAAGAATGAGGTAGTGAGAGAGGGTTTTTCCGATCATGTAAGGGTCGAGCGCGCGGCAAATGGTAAGCCGCGGTCCCGCGCGAGTCAAGCGATGCGAACACGTAGCGGCGTGACGGTGGTGCGAAGTAACTACCGGTAGAAGCGGGGAACGCGGCGGCTGAGAGCGCAGAGCAGGTCGGACGTGACGGTGCCGAGTTCGGCGGCGACATCCGAAACTTCGATCGACCCTTCGCCGTCGCGGCCGTAGATCGTCACTACTTCGCCGACCTTCGCCTCAGGAACATCCGTAAGGTCGATGGCCGTCAAATCCATCGAAATGGTTCCCACCAGCGGAACGCGGCGCCCGCGCACGAGAACGCACCCGCGATTCGTGCGGTAGCGCACGATGCCGTCGGCATAGCCGGCATTGATAACGCCGATGCGCGAAGGCCGTGTCGTCACGAACCGCGCGCCATAGCCAACGCCCTGGCCAGCCGGAACATCGCGCAGGGATATGACACGCGCGCGCATCGAAACGCACGGGCGCAGCGGCATCAGTTGCATGATCTCCTGCTTTTTCTCGATCGGCGCGAATTGCTGGTGATAGCCGTAAAGAATCGCGCCGGGCCGAACCATGTCCACCCAGCTTTCAGGCCGCGCGCAGATCGCTCCGCTATTGGCCATGTGAACGATGCCGGGAGAAATGCTCAGTGCGCGCATCCGGTCAAGGGAGCTGAGAAACACTTTTTGCTGCTCGATGGTGCGCGGACTCGCGAAATCCTCAGCGGATCCGAAATGGGTAAACGTTCCTTCCAACTGAATGTGCGGGCAATTCGCCAGCTCCCGGACGAACTCCTCGATTTCCAACGGGTCGATGCCCAGCCGGTTCATGCCTGTGTTGATTTTCAGGTGAAAGCGGAATGGCGATTTCAGCCCGCGAAAAGATTTTGCCGCGCGCTCCAGGTGGTACAAATCGGAAACCCGTGTGACCGCCGGGGTGAGATTTTTGTCGATGAGCCGCTTTTCTTCTCCCGGCCAGAAACCCGTCAGGATCAAGATTCGCTTGCGAATGCCGGCGGCGCGAAGCTCCTCGCCTTCGTTGCCGCAGGTGACGCCGAACCATTCCGTCCCGGCCTTTTGCAGCGCTTTCGAGATAGGAACTGCGCCGAGACCGTATGCGTTCGACTTGACGACGGCCAGAATCATCCTCTTCCGTGCGGCGGCTTTTCCTGGGACGTGTTCCTGGCCCGTGTGCTTGCGGATAACGCGCAGATTGTGAAGGATTGCTTCGAGGGAAATTTCAGCCCAGATCGGGCGTCCCTTGAGATGTATGCTGGATGTCATCGCCATTTAGAATGCCAGACTCCCTCCCGGCCCGCGCTCCGAAATGTCAAATCGGCCAACGGCGGGGTTCGTTTAGGTAAACAGCCAATTCGATATGTTGCACGTGAAACGCCGCCGCGACCGAAGCCCGCGCGCAGCACTCGCACGCCCGACGGGAGTGAAAACAGGGCATTTAAAGGAAGACAAAGACACCCGGGGATGCGCAGAAGAGGACGCAATGCGGGCGAGGCGACACGCACGTGTCCAGCCATCGACGCGCGGCTATTCCTCGAAGCTCTCGGGTGTCCACGCGTCCGGAGCGGCTTCCTCGAAGCGTGTATGGCGGCTGAGGAAAACGAAATTGAGCAATCCTGTGGGGCCGTTGCGTTGCTTGGCGATGATCAGTTCCGCCCGGGCCCGCTCTTCCTCGGGAAGGTCCGTCTTGTAGAAATTCGGGCGGTTGATGAACAGCACGACGTCCGCATCCTGTTCGATCGCGCCCGATTCGCGCAGGTCGGAGAGCTGCGGTTTACGGTCGTCACGTTCGGGAGCGCGCGTGAGCTGGCTGAGCACCAGAATCGGCACCTTCAATTCCTTCGCGAGACCCTTCAGCCCGCGCGAAATGCTCGCGACTTCCTCCTGGCGATTTGACTGACGCCCGCTGCCGGAGGGAATGACGAGCTGGAGATAGTCGACGACCATCATCGATAACCCCCGATCGCGCTTCAGGCGTCGCGCCTTCGCTCCCATTTCGAGCACGGTCGAAGACGCGGAATCATCGATCCATAGAGGCGCTTCGGCGAGGTCGGTCAGCGAGCGCGTGATCTTGTTCCAGTCGTCGTGGCCCAAGTGTCCCGTTCGGAATTTGTGCGAATCCACGCGCGACTCCGAAGCAAGCAAGCGTAACAGCAAGGATTCCTTCGACATTTCCAGGCTGAAGACGGCCACCGGCTGGCGTTGCCGCAGTGCAACGTTCTCCGCAATGTTGAGCGCGAGCGCCGTTTTGCCCATCGATGGACGCGCCGCGAGAACGATCAGCTCGGAGGGCTGCAAGCCCGACGTCTCGTTGTCGAGGCTCACGTAGCCGGTGGCCAGGCCCGTGATCCGGCGGCCTTCGCTGAAAATTTTCTCGAGCCGCTCAAAATTGTCGCGGACCAGCTCCTTGACGCCGACAAGTCCGGATTTTACGCGGTCTTCGGCAAGCTGAAAGATGATGGATTCGGCGCGGTCCAGAATCACGTCGGCGTCGTCCCCGGCGGCGAGCGCCTGCTCCTGAATCGCCGAAGCGGAATGGATCAGATTGCGGAGGACGGCCTTTTCCTTGACGATGCGCGCGTAGTGATCGACATTCGTGATGCGCGGCAACCCATCCGCCAGCGTCGAAAGATAAGCGATCCCGCCGGCGGCTTCTAGTTCGCCGCGGCGCGTCAAATCCTCCATCAGCGTTACCGTGTCGATCGCCTGATTTTTCTCGGCGAGTTGCACCATGCGTTCGAAAATGTAGCGATGCTGCGGAAGGAAGAAGTCGTCAGTACGGATGCGCTCGACGGCGGCGTTCAAGAAGTGATTGTCGAGCAGCACGGCGCCGAGAATGCTGCGCTCGGCTTCCAGATTATGAGGCAGCGCGCGCTCGAGAGAGGTGTCGGGGGTTGCCATCAGTGTTTCCGCCCTATTATCGCCCATGGAGCCGAGGCGTCGAGAGATTTTGCGCGAGTGCCAGCGAGGCGTCAATCCGTCGTGGGATGTGAAATTCTCAACCGCGGTGGAAAAAGAGCCGGCGAGACGCCGGCCATAAGGAAGTACAAATACAAAGAGGCGCAGAATCTCTGCGCCCCTTCGAGTCTGTAAAGCTGCGGAAAGCGAACGTCGCGGCGGCTATTCTTCCTTTTTCACGGAGACTGCGACGTTCGCCACGACTTCGCGGTGGAGCTTCACCGGCACCTGATTTTCACCGACGATCTTGATCGGCTCGGCAAGCTGGATTTTCCGCTTGTCGATCGTGAAACCTTGCGCAGCGAGCCCCTCGGAAATGTCGGCGGCGGTGACGGATCCGAATAGCTGATCGTTATCGCCGGCCTTGCGCGTGATCGTCAGAGACACGGCGCCGAGAAGGTCGGCGAGCTTCTGCGCGTCGTCCTTTTCCGTGGCTTCCTTCTTGGCAAACGCGACGCGCATCTTCTCCAGCCGCTTCATGTTGCCTGGAGTTGCTTCGAGCGCCAGCTTGCGCGGGAGAAGGAAATTGCGGGCATACCCTTCGGCAACGCTCACCACTTCGCCGCGGTTGCCGAGCTTTTCGACGTCTTCCTGCAAAATAATCTGCATCGTCATGTCCTCAAAGACTGCGAATCAAAATCGCGGGCGCCGCCGGGGCGCGCGCGTTTAGAGCTCTGCGGCAAACGGCAGCAGAGCGATGTTCTGAGCGCGCTTGATGGCCACAGTCAGCCAGCGCTGGTGGCGTGCGCAGGTTCCGGTCATGCGCCGGGGAAGAATCTTTCCGCGCTCCTGAATGAACGAGGAAAGAACTTCGGCCTTTTTGTAGTCGATGTAATCGACTTTGTCGACGCAGAAGCGGCACACCTTCTTCTTGCGTACAAAATTGCGCTTCCCGCGCCGGGGTGGACCTCCCGCGGGACGCCCACCGGGGCCGGACGGGCGCGGGCCCGACGATGGACGTGATTGCTGCTGTTGCTGCTGCGGTGCTGCGGCTTCATCTGCCATGCGATTTCTCCCTTTTTAAGCTTGTGCGGCGGCTGGCGGCTCGGCGACGGGCGCTGGTGACGGAGTCGGGGCCGGGGCGGCGGCTGTCTTGCGCGGGCGGCGAGCGGCGCGGCGCTCGCGGTGGCGCTGCAGCTTTTCCTTGCGCTTCAGTTCTTCATCCACGCGGACGGTGAGGTATTTGATCACGGGATCGGAAACTTTCAACCGGCGCTCCAGCTCCTTTACCACTTCGCCGTGCGTCGAACGGACGAGGGTGTAGACGTAGTATCCCTCGCGCAATTTGTGGACGCGGTACGCCATGCGCTTGCGTCCCCATTTCTCTACCTTGTCGATCTTTCCGCCTTTTTCCGTGGCGGCGTGCTCCAGCGTGGCAATCAATTTGTCGGTGTCCGCTTCCGGTGTGTCCGGGCGAACGATAAAAATCAGGTCGTACTGGCGCTCTTCCATATCTCCTCGATTCCTTGCCTCTCTGACGGCAACTGCAATTCCTCTGCTTACGCTTCCTCTGCTTCGGCGGGCGGCACTCGGCGATTGTATTTCGACATAGCCTTGTCCACGCCCTCGGTCAAAATCGTTTCCACGGCCTCGGCGGCGTCCGCCGCCATCTGCAACATCGTGTCCCGTTCCGCGCGGCGCACGGGAGCCAAAACGTAATCCGCCATGTCGCCCCAGATCTTTTCGGGGCCCACGCCCAGCCGCACGCGAATAAATTCGCTGCCGATGGACGCGATAATCGACTTCAGGCCGTTGTGTCCGCCCGCTGATCCGGCCTTGCGAACGCGTAACATGCCCCAGGGGAGCGCCACATCGTCGCTCAGCACGATCGTTTGCGCTGGCTCGCATTCTGCGCAGCGTTCGAGCCACATCCGCACCGCCACGCCGCTCAAGTTCATCAGCGTCTGCGGCTTCGCCAGGATCACTTTCTGCCCGGCGAATTCTCCCTTGCCACCAAGCGACTTCGCCTCGTGCCGCGTCACGCGGATGCCAGCGCGTTCCGCAAGCGCATCCAGCGCCAGAAAACCCGCATTATGCGGCGTCCATTCGTACCGCTCGCCCGGATTGCCCAGGCCGACGATGAGTCTCATTGCGCGGGCATCTCCGCTCGAATCGCCGGCGCCCGATCGCGCCGCAGCCGCCGCGCGGCCTTACTTCTTCTTCTCGGACTTCTCGGCCTTTGGCGCTGCTTCGGCAGCCTCGCCTTCGCCCTCTTCTTCCTTCTTGCCCTTCTTGATGACTTCGGGCTCGGCCGGAGCCGTTTCCGCAGCGACCGCCGCTTCCGGCATCGGCTCTTCTTCCTTCTTGAGCGTCACGACGTGCGCCAGTACACGCTGCGGATCGGTGATCAGTTTCACTTTCTGAGGATCAAACGGAAGCTCGGACGCGCGCAACTGCATGCCGATGGTCAGCGGCGTAACGTCCACTTTGAATTCCTCCGGAATATCGCCCGGCAGGCATTCGAGCTCCACTTCGCGCGTCACCATTTCGAAGACGCCGCCCTGCAATTTCACGCCCTGCGGCTCGCCGAAGGTGTGCACCGGTACGCGCACGCGCATGCGCACGTCCATCGCGATGCGCAGCAGATCCACGTGCAGCAGGTTGCCCTTGATGGGATTCACCTGCCAGTCTTTCAGCATGGCTTTCGTTTCCTTGCCCCCGGCCAGCGTGACGGTGAAGATGGTGTTGTGGCCGCTCTCCGAGCGGAGAATCTTGGCCACCTGCTTGGCGTTGACCGAGAGCGACACCGGCTCTTCCTTTCCGCCATAGAGCGTCGCTGGAACCAGGCCTGTCAACCGCGTGCGCCGCGCCGCATTCTTGCCACGCGTTTCTCGAATCGTTCCTTCTACGGTAAATGTTTGCATACGACCTCTTCTCTTTTCTCTTATGTCGCGAATCTGTGGCCCGCCGGGGCGGGCGAAACTGCAAAAATCCTCCCGCAAAAAAACCGGGCAATCGCTAAATAAAAAGCTCGCTAATCGACGTTTCCTCGTGAATCGACTGAATGCCGCGCGCCAGCAACTGCGCGACGCTCAGCACTGTAATATTCGGCAGTTGCCGCGCCGCCTCGTTGAGCGGCACGGAATCGGTGACGATCACTTCGTCGATTTTCGATTTCGAGATGCGCTCCACCGCAGGGCCGGAAAGCACCGGATGCGTGCACGCGGCGTAAACCTTCGTCGCGCCGTGGTCGAGCAGAGCTTCGGCAGTTTTCACCAGCGTTCCGGCGGTGTCGATAATGTCGTCGATCACCAGCGCCGGACGTCCGCTCACGTCGCCGATCAGGTGCATCACTTCGCTCACGTTAATGTCGATGCGGCGCTTGTCGACGATCGCCAGCGGCGCATCGATCTTCTTCGCAAAATACCGCGCGCGCTCCACACCGCCCGCGTCCGGCGAAACCACGGTCATCGGGCCGGGATTTTTCTTCTGAAAATATTCCACCATCACGGGAGCGGCGAACAAATGATCCACCGGAATGTTGAAATACCCCTGGATTTGCGGCGCGTGCAAATCGAGGGTCAGAACGCGGCTCGATCCCGCCGTTTCAAGCAGGTCCGCAACGAGTTTCGCAGATATCGCCACGCGCGGCCGGTCCTTGCGATCCTGGCGCGCGTAGGGATAGTAGGGAATCACAGGCGTAATCCGCCATGCGGAGGCGCGCTTGAACGCGTCGATCATCAGCAGCAACTGCATCAGGTGGAAATCCACCGGTGAGCAACAGGGCTGCACGACAAACACGTCCGCTCCCCGCACGTTTTCCAATATCTGGTAGCGTGTCTCGCCGTCGCTGAAGCGCGCGTGGTCCGCGCGGCCGCGCTCGACGCCGAGATATTTGCAGATGGCGTCGGCCAGCGCAGGATTCGCCGTCCCGCTGAATATCTTGAATTTGTCGTCGGTCAAGAAAATCCCTCAGCCGCCCGCACTCCAGCCGAGCGCACGGCCATACTCTTTCCGGGAGAGAGTTGGTACGACGAAAACCGAATCTTCCGGGAACTTTCGGGCGGTTCGGCGCGCCCGCGCTGGGTTTCGGAAAACTCCAAACACCGCCGATCCGCTACCCGCCAGCGCGGCATCTGCCGCTCCTTCCTGAAGCAATTCCGCCCGGATTTCTCCAAGGCGTGAATGGCGGCGGAAGACGGGCCCCTCGAAATCGTTCGAGACGCCTGCCCCCTGCCGGCTCCAGCACAGAGCGCAGAACCCCCAAATTCTAGGGGCTTCCGGCCGATTTGTCAATTCCCCGGAAACCCATTGGTAGGCTTCCTTCGTGCTCACGCCAATGTCTTTCGGCGACACCACGATTATGGTCTGCTTCGGCCCATCCGGTAGCGGATAGATTTCGTCGCCGCGATTCACGGCCATCGCACGGCCGCCGAACAGGAAAAATGGCACGTCGGCGCCAAGTCCCGAAGCGATTTCGATAAGCCGCGCCAGCGGCAGCTTCGCTCCCGTCAGGCGCAGCATCCCGATGAGCGCGGCCGCAGCGTCGCTCGATCCACCGCCAAGCCCGCGGGCGATAGGAATGCGCTTCTCCAAACGCACGTGAACTCCTCCACGAAATTTCAGTTCTTGGCCGATGGCTTCGATCGCGCGATAAACCAAATTGTCGGGGCCCGGAGAAAGCTCCGCGCCGTGAATTTCGAGCGTAATTTCCCGCGAACGTGTGCAGCGCAATTCCAGCGTGTCGTGCAGGCCAATGGCTTGAAAAATGGTGCGGAGCTCGTGATAGCCGTCCGGGCGGCGGCCGATGACGTCTAGACGCAAATTGATTTTTGCAAAGGCAGGTAGGCGGACGAATTGTTTCATGTGCGGGAGCTTACTGCGGTTTGGGCGTGTCCGGAGCGGATTTTTGCGCCAGCCGCCGCTTCAGATTCTTGAGTTGCGCGTCCACTTCGTTCACTTTGTCGGCTTCATAATCCGCCGGAGAAGCTTTTTGCCATTCTGTCAGCGCGCGCTCGTACGTTTCCGCCGCTTGGTCGTTCTGCCCCAGCTTCAGGTAGACATCGCCGAGATGGCCGAGGATCGTCGGGTCGTCATTTTCGCGAGCCACTGCCTTGCGAAGATATTCTTCCGCTTCGGTGAGCTTGTTCTGCTTGTAAAAAGCCCAGCCAAGGCTGTCGAGATAGGCTCCGTTGGCAGGCTCCTGCGAGACGGCCTGCTGGATCATCGCCGTGGCCTCCGGCAAACGAAGACCGCGGTCGGCGAGCATGTAGCCATAATAATTCAGCACGGCGGCGTTGTCGGGATCGATTGCCAGCGCCTTGCGAAATTGATCCTCCGCCTGATCATAGTGTTTCTGTCGTTCGCTGATTGCGCCCATCATGAAATAGGCTGTCACCTTGTCAGAGGGCTTATTCGCCAGCTCGAGGGCCTTCGACGCCGATTGCGCGGCTTCGTCATATTTCCGCCCGCGCTCCTGCACCTGCGCGAGATCGAGATAGATTTCCTGGTCCGCGTCGGTTCCTTGCAGCAGGGGAGTGAGCAGCTTCGTCGCAGAATCGGCGTCACCTTTCTCGCCGTACAGCATCGCCAGAGTGATGGTGAGGCTCTGATCCTTAGGCGTCTCCGCCAGCGCTTTCTGCGTCACCGAAATCGCTTCGTCCAGATTGTGGCTTTGGCGGTAAGCGTCGATCATCAGCATTTGTGCGCGTTTTTTCGCGTCCGGACCGAGTTGGCCCATTTGCTGGTAGGTCGAGATCGCCGCCGAATAATTCCCCTGCTCGACATAGACGCGGCCGAGCTGTTCGTCCAGAATCGAAAGCGCACTAGGATTCTCGTCGCCGGCCGACTGGGTCTTCAATCCGCTGATCGCGTCGGTCAGAATCTTGACGGCGTCGTTGTAGCGACCCTGATCCTCATAGAGAAGAGCTTCACTGTAGAGAACCTCAAGGCTTCCCGGCGCGAGCTGCTTGGCGCGCAGCAGGCTCGATTCCGCTTGGTCGAATTTCCCCAGCCGCCGGTAGAGCTGCCCCATGCGCAGATAGTTCTCTGCGGTTCCCGGCTCCAGTTCCGCCAGCTTCTTGTACTGTTCGAGCGCTGCCTCGTACTTGTCCTCGGACGTGAGTGTCTGCGCCAGTCCATGGCGATGGGACGGATCATCCGGATCCTCTTCGACAGCCTGCCGGTAAGCGGTTTCCGCTTTGGCGTAATCTTTGGCTTGCGTGTAGGCGTCTCCAAGCAGGTCGTAAATCTCCGGCGATGCGCCGTCGCTGGTCGATTGCTGCAGGAGCTGAATTGCCTCCTGCGATCGACCGCCATCGATTAAAAGCTGGCTCAGTTGTTCGAGCGCCTGCTCGCTGTCGGGATTGCGCTCGAGGACGCTGCGAAGGACTTTCTCCGCCTCGTCGTGACGGTTTTCAAAACGGTAGAGGCGCGCGAGCCATAGCGCCGAACCTACGTCATAGGGTTGAAGCTTCTGGATGGCCTCGAATTGCTCGATGGCCTTTGCAATGTCGTCGGATTGGGCCTGGCCCGGATTGGCGTCTCCGAGTTGGTGAACGTAAATCCGCGCCAACACGCGGTGCGCACTCACGTTGTTTGGATCGATCTGCAGCGCCGCTTGTGCTTCGAGCGTTGCCTCATGCAGATGCTGTGTCTTTGCGTAGACTTCGGCCAGCCGCTCGTGGATAACGGAAGAATCGGGCGTCAGCTCCAGGGCCTTCTGATAGAGGTCGATCGCCTGTTCGGCCTGATCCGTGCTCCCGGTCATGTCGAACTGCAGTTCGGCCAGATGGCCCGTGGAGAAATAGTAGTAGGCGTTCGCGCGCGTATCGACGCTCGACGGCGCGGAGGAAGAAGATGCAGAAGAAGGCGTCTTCGACGCAGATTGCGCCTGTGCCAATGGCGCCGAAAGAAGTAGCGCCGCAAGTGCAGCAGTGCCGATTGTTTTCATGTAGTCGCCGGAACAATCCATTATCGTACACACACCTGAATGCGTCAAAAGTTTCGCCGGAAAGATTTCGTCCTGTGTCGGGGAGAAGGTGAAGCGAACCTGGGCTTGTTCCCGATGGAGGAACACGACGTGGAGAGATCTGTCACGACAAACAGTTAGATGTGAAAACCAGCGAAACCGTTTCGCGCACTTTAAATTTTCCGTCCCTTCTCTTCGCTTCATTCTCCTGAGCGCAAATCCACTAGTGCAGGAAATGCCGCACTCCCGTGAAGACCATCGTGAGCCCCAGGCGGTTGGCCACAGCAATCACGTCCGCATCTCGCACCGACCCTCCCGGCTGGATAACGGCGGTGGCTCCAGCCTGCGCAGCCGCTTCTACACCATCCGGGAACGGAAAAAACGCATCGGAACCGACTGCCGAACCCGTCAGGGGCAATCCCGCTGCCGCCGCTTTCATTACCGCTAGCTTCACGGAATCGACGCGGCTCATCTGTCCGGCGCCGACGGCGAGCGTCTGTCCCGCGCGCGCAAAAACGATGGCGTTGGACTTCACGTGTTTGGCAACTTTCCAGGCGAACAGGAGCGATTTTTTCTCTTCCGCCGATGGCGCGCGATCCGTCACGGTCTTGCAATCCGATTCCTTCAATTCGTAAATGTCCGGTTCCTGCACCAGCAGCCCGCCGGAAATGCGCTTCAGTTCCAGCGCCGTAGGCGCATCCTCGCGCGGCATTTCGAGCAGCCGCAGATTTTTCTTTGCACCAAGAATCTCGAGCGCTGCGGGGGCGAAGCCCGGGGCCGCGACACATTCGGCGAATAATTTCGCCACTTCCTCAGCCGTCGAAGGTTCAAGAGGCTGGTTGAACGCAAGTACGCCTCCGAATGCGGAAACCGGATCGCACGCCAGAGCCTTCAAATAAGCATCCCTTTGCGTGCTCTGCTCGGCTGCGCCTGCAGGATTGTTGTGCTTGATGATGGCCGCGCCGAACGTCGAAAATTCCAGCGCCAGTTTCCACGCGGCATCCAGATCGACGAGGTTGTTATAGGAAAGTTCCTTGCCTTGGAGCTGCCGCGCTGCTGCAAATCCAGCCGGCGGCTGCCCCGCGGGAGTATAGAGCGCGGCCGCCTGATGTGGGTTTTCGCCGTAGCGCATCGCCTGCTTTCGGTTGAACGCCAGATGCAGGCGAGCGGGAAGTTTTTCAGGTGTGTGGAGCGAGACGCCGCCGTTGGCCGCGAGGCGCTCGATCTCCGTCGCGATCTCTCCATCGTAGCGAGCCGTGCGCGCGTATGCCTTCCGCGCGAGTTCCAGGCGTGTGGCCAGCTTGAGTTCGCCGCCCGCGCGAACCTCGGCGATGATCCCCGCATAATCGGCGGGATCGGTGACGACGCCGACACTTTGGAAATTCTTCGCCGCCGAGCGCACCATCGCCGGTCCGCCGATGTCGATATTCTCGATCAACTCATCCGGTGTCACTTCGGGCTTCGCCGCGGTCGCCGAGAATGGATAGAGATTCACCACCACCAGATCAATGGGCACGATTCCTTGGTCGGCGGCTTCCCTTACATCCGAGGCCTTGCCGCGCTGAAACAGAATTCCGCCGTGGACCTTCGGGTGTAGCGTCTTCACGCGGCCACCGAGCATTTCCGGCCAACCCGTCAAATCCGAAATGTCGCGGACAGGAATATGCGCGTCGCGCAGCATCCGTGCGGTCCCGCCGGTGGAAACGATCTCGACGCCGAGAAGCGCCAGGTCGCGCGCGAAATCGACAACCCCGGTTTTGTCATACACGCTGATGAGCGCCCGCGAAATGGCCACGCGAAATCCTCCTGGCGAAGGCTGCCAGTCTACGCGCTTACGCAATTTTTCGGAAGTGGGAGGCGAGGGAGCGGCCGGGCGCGGGCCCGCTGCGGCATGGCGACAAGGCCCGTGAACAAGGCCCCGCCGGTTTTCCAACGTGCCAATTTTCAAACCGATTGACACCGCCGCAAATCGGCCTACGATACGGGAAGATATGGCTAGCGTCGCGCAAGCCTCACCCGACTCACCGGAAAAGGCTCTTTTCCGCATTGGGGAAGTCAGCCGCCTGACGGCGACGAAGCCCTTCACCCTGCGTTTTTGGGAGATGGAGTTTCCGACGCTCCAACCGGTGAAGACGCCCTCGGGGCGGCGCCTATATCGGCGCGAAGATATCGACACTGTGTTCGAAATCAAGCGCCTCCTGTACGAAGAAGGTTTCACGATACCGGGCGCGCGCAAATATCTGGCGGGGCAGAGCGGAACAACGCTTGTGCCCAACGCCGCGCGCGATCTTTCCCCGCCCCTTTCGCGTCCCTCTTCGAAGGCTTTTCGCAAAATGCTTCTCGATTTGCGCGAAGAGTTGGCGGCCATCTTGACCCTTCTCGAACGCGAGTGATACGCTCGTTCGTAGCCGTAAGCGGTCGGGACGTGGCGCAGCCTGGTAGCGCGCACGCTTGGGGTGCGTGAGGTCGCTGGTTCAAATCCAGTCGTCCCGACCATTTTCTCCGCTTTCACTTCCCGCAGGCCGAAACTGTTATCAAACTTGAGCCGCGCAATTTCCTGTAGCCGCATCGTCTTGGCGGCCTTGTAATGGTCTCGAAGTCCGTAGAGCCCGAGCCCAGTGCTTATGGCATCACGGTTTCCGGTGAACTCGCGCAAGTCTCGCCAGGAGCGAGTCGCTGTTCCCGATGACTCGAATGCACCGCTGATTTCCGCCGCCTTTGACCCATGCACAAAAGTATGGGAAACTTACACATCGGATGCGAGGGAGCGCTATGCGCACGAATATCGACATTGACGACCGGTTGATGTGCGCGGCCATGCGCAGCAGCGGCGCGCGGACCAAGCGCGCCGCGGTCGAGGCCGGCCTGCGGCTTCTCGTCGAGGTTCGCCGCCAAGCCGGAATCCGGCGCCTTCGCGGCAAGATTCGCTGGCAGGGCGATCTCCGGAAATCGCGTCTCGGCCGGAACGCCGGATAGGCCCTCACGACGGTGGTCATCGTCGACACGACCGTTTGGGTGGACTACCTGCGAGGCGTCGGCAACCCCGAAACCGAATGGCTTGACCGCGAAGCGGGTCGCACACGGCTCGGCCTGACGGATTTGATTTTGTGTGAAGTGCTCCAAGGCATAACGAACGATCGCGAGTTTCACCTCGTCCGCTCGGGCCTTCTCAAATTCGAGCTGTTTGAAACCGGAGGAGAAGAGATTGCTGTTGCAGCGGCTCAGAATTTTCGGGCAATGCGCCGGAAAGGCCGGACAGTCCGCAAGACTATCGATTGCCTGATCGCCACGTTCTGCATCCTGCGTGGGCATTCGTTGCTGCACCGCGATAGCGACTTTCGATGTTTCGAGGAGTTCCTCGGGCTTTCTGTCGTTCGGCCGCGATAGCGAAATTTAATGGCTCAGATTCTGATCACCAATGATGACGGCATACACGCTCCCGGCTTGCGAGCGCTGGTCGAAGCGCTGCGCGACGTCGCGACCGTGACAGTGATTGCGCCTTCGAGTGAGCGCAGCGCCGCTGCGCAATCGTTGACACTCCGCCAGCCGATCTACTGCGAGCAAATCGCCGAGCGCGAATACGCCGTGGAGGGCACGCCGGCCGACGCGATGATTCTGGCGTTTCACACGCTGTTGAAAGAAAAGCCCGACCTCGTCATCTCCGGCATAAACCGCGGCGCGAATCTCGGCGAAAACATCTACTACTCGGGAACGGTCGGTGCCGCTATGGAAGCAACCATCAATCACGTTCCCGCGGTAGCCGTTTCGCTGGCGCATCGCGGCCACGAATTTAATTTCGGCCCTGCGGCGCAGTTCGCGCGCACGCTTACGCCCCTCATTATCAAGGAAGGTCTTCCCGTGGGCGTGCTTCTCAATGTCAACGTTCCGCACGACTGGTCGGGGCAAGTGCAGTTCACGCGGCAATCGTCGAAAATCACGCGCAACGTGCTGCGGCCCGGCGAAGATCCGCGCGGCCGCCATTACTACTGGCTTTCCGAGCAGGAACTGATTAAAGACGTCGAGCCCGGAACGGATCAAGCCGCCATCCGAGACCGCGCCATTTCCATCACACCACTTAAACTCGATCACACGCACGCCCCCTCGCTCAACCATCTGTCGCATTGGGCCGGCCTCCTTGAAAAAACGGCTCAGAAGCTTTAAGCCTGGCAACCAAGCCTGCGCGTTTTATGTTCCCCTCGCTATAAAACTCAATAGAAAACCGATTTAGTAAAGAACCAAAGAAATGTGATACAACCCTCTCTGAGGAACGTTCATGCCATCCGGAGAAATGAATCGCCGCAATTTTCTTTGGGCGTCGCTGGGAATTGCGGGCGCAGGGCTTTACTTCCCCCGGTACTCCTGGGCATTCGCGCCGCCGCCGGATGGGCCAGTTCCCTATGGGACGACGCCGGGCGTGCCTCCGGAGCCGTACCAATTTCCGAAGGATTTCTTCTGGGGCGCATCGACTGCCGCGTATCAGGTGGAAGGCGCGTGGCGGGAAGACGGCAAGGGCGAGTCCGTGTGGGACCGCTTCGCGCACACGACCGGCACAATCAAGGGCGCATTCAACGGCGACGTGGCCTGCGATTCCTACCACCGCTACATGGAAGACATCGCCCTGCTGAAGGAGATGAACCTCAAGAGCTACCGCCTCTCCATTTCCTGGCCGCGCATTCAGCCGGACGGCACAGGCGCGCCGAACCAGAAGGGGCTCGACCACTACAGCCGGCTCGTGGATGCGCTGCTGGAAGCCAAGATCCGGCCGCTAACGACGCTCTATCATTGGGATTTGCCGCAGGCGCTGGAAGATCAGGGCGGCTGGCCCAACCGCGACGTGGCCAGCCGGTTTGCCGATTACTCTGCAATCGTCGCCAAGTCACTGGGCGACCGGATCGACACGTGGGCGATCTTCAACGAGCCGTGGATTTTCACCGCGCTCGGATACTACGAAGGAATTCATGCGCCGGGCCGCACCGATTTCGCGGATTTCCTGCGCGCGACGCACGTGGTGAATCTGGCGCAGGGCAAAGCGTTTCGCGCGATCAAGGCGGCGCGGCCGAACGCGCGCGTGGGCACGGCGTTCAGCATGACGAGCGCGCAGCCGAAAACATCGTCGCCCGCCGATCAGGAAGCCGCCGAACGCTACCACGCGTTCGCCAATCTCTGGTTCCTCGATCCGCCGCTCAAGGGCGAATACCCGAAAATCCTCGCCGGGCGCATCACTCCGGAGATGCTGGGCGTGCAGCCGGGCGACATGGAAACCGTCAAAGCGCCGCTCGACTACATCGGCATCAACTACTACTCACGGACCATCGTTTCCGACGCCGAGGATATGAAGATGCTCCATCTGCACACCTCCCACGGCCAGCAAGGGCCGCTAACCGAATTCGCGTGGGAAGTCTGGCCCGACGGCTTCTACCAGATCCTCGCGCGAATCGCGCGCGACTACAAAAAACCGATCGAAGTGACCGAAAACGGCTGCTCGTACGGCGACGCGCCGGACGCGGACGGGCGCGTGCCAGACAAGCGGCGCATCGAATTTTGCCGCGGCTACCTCGGTGCAGTAGCTCGGGCGATGCGCGACGGCGCGGACATTCGCGGATACAGCCACTGGAGCCTGCTGGACAATTTCGAATGGGCCGAGGGGTATACGCAGCGGTTCGGTTTGAGTTTCGTGGATTTTCGCACGCAGAAGCGGACCCTGAAGGATTCTGGAAAGTGGTACGGGCTACTGGCCGCCGCGGGAAAGCTGACGTAGCAGCAGCGCCAGAGACTTTGCGCGGTGAGTGGCAACGCTCTCTGCGCGGGGCACAGGCAAAGAGACGCCAAACCTCCGAAGAAATCGCCGCAACAGGTGGAACACAGCGATTTTGTCTCTCCGATTTTTCCCCGTATAATAAAGAGCTATGCTCTCGCTCAATAACATCACTATGCGGTTCGGCGGACGAACTCTGTTCGAGGACGTCTCATGCACATTCCTGCCGGGCCGGCGCTACGCCATCACAGGCCCGAACGGCGCGGGGAAAACCACGCTGATGAAGATACTTTCCGGGGAGCTGGACTCGACGACCGGATCGGTGACGCGGCCGAAAAAAATGGGGATTCTGCGGCAAGACCAGTTTGCGTTCGACGATTTCCGCGTGATCGACACGGTGATTATGGGCAACCGGCGGCTCTGGGACGCGCTGCAAGAACGAGACGCCCTCTATGCAAAGCCGCACGAGCAATTGACGGATGCGGACGGAATGCGGCTGGGCGAACTCGAAGGAATCATCGGCGAAGAAGGCGGGTACACGGCGGAATCGGACGCGGGAATGCTGCTCGACGGGCTGGACGTGGATCACGCGTCGTACGAGCGGAAGATGGGCGAGATTCAGGGCGGCGTGAAGGTGCGCGTCCTGCTGGCACAGGCGCTTTTCGGGAATCCGCAGGCGCTGCTGCTGGACGAGCCGACGAACCACCTGGACCTGGATTCGGTGCACTGGCTGCAGGATTATTTGTGCGAGTACGACGGGGTGCTGATCGTGATCTCGCACGACCGGCATTTTCTGAACAGCGTCTCGACGCACACCGCGGACATCGATTACGAAACCGTGATTATGTACAACGGCGGGTATGACGACATGGTGGTGGCGAAGACGCAGATCCGGTCGCGCCTGGAATCGGAAAACGCGCAGCGCGAGAAGAAGATCGCGCAGCTGCAGGATTTCATCGCGCGGTTTTCCGCCGGAACGCGCTCGGCGCAGGCGACCTCGCGCAAGAAGGAAGTGGAGCGGCTGCAGACCTCGGAGCTGGCGAAATCGAACATCCAGCGGCCGTTCATCCGTTTCGACATGAAGCGCGCTTCGGGGCGGCATCCACTGGAAATCAAGAGCGTGCAAAAATCGTACGATGAGCATGTGGTGATCAAGCGTTTTTCCGCGGACGTGACGCGCGGCGAAAAGATCGCGCTGATCGGGCGGAACGGTGCGGGAAAAACGACGCTGCTGAAATCGCTGGTACGCAACGCGACGGGATTCATCGAGGACGCGGACCGCGAATTTCCGATCAACGGCGGGACGGTGAACTGGGGCCACGAAGTGGCGGTGGGATATTTCGCACAGGACCACGGCGACACGATCACAAAAGGCATGACCGTGATCGACTGGCTGTGGCAATACGATCCGGTGGCGACGCAGGTGGAATTGAGAGGGTTGCTGGGGCAGATGCTTTTCAGCGGAGAGGACGCCACCAAGCCGACAGCGGGACTTTCGGGAGGGGAAGCGGCGCGGCTGATTTTTTGCCGGCTGATGCTGCAGAAACCGAATTTTCTTGTGCTGGACGAGCCGACGAACCATCTGGATTTGGAATCGATCAACGCGCTGAATATTTCCCTGCAGAGATACGATGGGACGGTGCTGCTGGTGACGCACGACTACGATTTGATCGATGAAGTGGCGACGCGCATCTGGCATTTCGATCACGGCAACGTGGAAGATTTCAAAGGGCCGTACGCCGATTACCTGGTGGAAGAACAGAAAAAAGCGGCGCAAGCTGCTTCGGGCAACGGCAATAAATCGAATTCTTCGTCTGGTTCCTCTTCCAAGAAGAAGTACGCTCCATCGTTTTAAGATTTGGGATTTTTTCCGCGCAACACTCTCTGATAGTTGCCTAGGCACGAAGGTCCGGTTTGACTTGCGATTAGAAATGAGCGCGTGTGTGTGTTTTCTGCAAGTTACGGCGATTTCTAATTCCCCTGACTTGCGATTAGGTTCTTCCAGATGCTGGAGGCTGAGTGCTGGAGGCTGGAAGCAACGGCGCGTCAGGTGAGCCCTTCCCTCAATTTTGTTCGAGAAATTTGCGAGGGGCGCCGGGAATATGTATCGATTTGAGGGAGGAGCGGGCGAATGTTTTCTGAGAGTTAGGGCGAAATTGGTTTTTTGGTGTGTATCGATTTCAAAATGGGAATGTGAGGGTGAGACTCCGGGGAGCTGGATGGCGGGCCGAAGATGAGTAACAAACGTCACGACGCACGTTACCACATGTTATCTATTTTGTCAATAGGAAAGCCCTTTAGAGGACGCGCGATGATGGCGGATTGGGTCAGCCGCCGATGGGATGCTCCTCTAGCTCAAACCTATCGCAGGAGAGGCGCATGCGCGAGACGCGGACTTTCTCGTTGTACCCCTGCATCGCGTGAAGGACGTCGCTGATGGGTGTTTTGTTCGAGGCACCCATGATGATTTCCTCGAGGACGAGGTCCGGGCCGAAATCGGCGAAGTAGAGAAGGCGGCCGGCAGCCTCGCTCCAAATCCCGTCCTTGAGATCGAGGAAGACGCGCCACTCTTTTTCATAGTCCCAGATTTTCGATTTGGTGCGCAGCAGCCTCCAGGAAAACTCGACGTCTAGAGTTTCGGGAAACGGAAACCGCTCCGACACGTATTCGACCGGCCCGTATTTTCCCTGGCTGTGGGAAACATTGAATCCCAGGCAGATTCCCCGGTGATGGTCCGCGTAGTGAGACCATTGGAGCAGATCGGTTTTGCGTTCGGTGAAGCAGAGAACGCCGAAGCGGCGCGCCAAGGCCGATTTGTAGCCCTCGAAATCCAATTCCTCGATTCCGTCAAAGGCCTGCGCGTGCTTGGGATCGCAGAGATTGACGGACTTCAGTTCGAAGGGATCGTTCAGGTCTTCGAATTGGGCGATTTTCAACCTGCGATTGCGAATGTCATCGAGGGCGAATTTTGCCGTCGTGAAGTGATAGAGGCGAGTGCTCGGGTTCATCGGGTGACCCCAGTGTGTGGCGGTTGCCAAGTCTTTCTGGATTTGTGAATGCTGGCGCTAGATGTTATCGCGGAGATGGGCCTTTTCACACTACCCGTGGCGGAGAACGAGGCGAAAAGCCTGATGTGGGATCGTGGTTCTTTTTTCGAGACGCGAGGAGGCGATTGAAGGTTATTCTGCGTCATAAGACAGCGCGGGAGATCTTGGCGAAACGCGCTTGCGTGGCAGGACACAGGAAGCGACGCCACCGATCGGAAAGCATCCATTCGACGATTTGATGGATTCTGAGAAAGAAGAATCGAGAGAAGAGGGGACCTCAAAATGGCAGAAGCCGCCCAGGAAGCCGCGAGCAAGGTGGAAGTGCGGCGAATGTTCGTGGCACCGCGCGAGAAGGTGTTTGAAGCATGGACGCAGAGGGAAAAGCTCGAGAAATGGATGTGCCGCTTCCCGAGACACGAGGTGCGGTATGCGGCGTCCGACGCGGAGCCGGGCAGCAACAGCGTGATTGAGGTCAAAAACCCGCTGGGAGAAACATACAAGCAGAGCATTACGTTCCGGGACGTGGAGCCTCCGAAAAAACTGGTGTTTACGTGGGACTGGCAAAGATTTTCGGCGTCGGGGGAGAAGGTGGACGAGCAGCGCGACACGCTGGTGACTGTGGAGTTTCAACCGCGCGGAAGTTTCACGGAAGTGATTTTGACGCATGAAGGATTGCAAACTGCGGATCAGCGCGAGAGACACAGCAAGGGCTGGAACGGCTGCTTCGATCTGCTGGAGCAGGCGCTGAAGGCGTAGCGCGGAGAATTCGCGCGAGGAGCGGCGGGCGGCGCGCACGACCGGAGGTCATTCCTTGCGATGCGATGGTGCGCGGAATTTGCGCGGAGTGCGCTTGCGCGGCGAAGCCGTGTGATAGATTCAGCGGCGGAGACGAGACGATATGATTTTCCGCCGAAACATTATTTGTAGCGTCGCGGTTGCAATTGTTTCCTTCCTTTCCGTTGCCGCGCTTCGCGTTGATGCGCAAGAGCACGCGATTTCCCCACCGATTTATCCCGGCATGAAAATGGTGCAGGCGTGGATACCGATGAAGGACGGAGTGCGGCTGGCGGCGAACCTGTTTATGCCCGAGGGG
>Ga0335072_10001871_pt1 | contig 33435 bp, 35 predicted proteins | sample Lox_Sample_21_FD_206725 | JGI IMG/M metagenome (GOLD analysis project Ga0335072, IMG submission 206725) | Soil microbial communities from Loxahatchee National Wildlife Refuge, Florida, United States - Lox_Sample_2.1 | ecosystem: Environmental > Terrestrial > Soil > Wetlands | place: USA... | reverse complement strand
CAGGCGCAGCTGGAGACGGACGAGGGTGCCCGCAGCCTCGGGGAGGTCTCCCTCGTCGACCGGCACTCGCGGATCGCGCGGGCCGGCATCTTGTTCCACAACGTGCTGCTTGACGAGAACGCCGCCTGCCACGTCGCCTGGGGACAGGGCTTCCCCTACGCGGTCGCGGGCGGCCTGGAAAAGAGCAGCGAGGAGCTCTACGACCTGGGCCTGAACCGCTCGGCCGTGCACACCGACGTGGTCATCGGCGGCGCGGGCCTGACCGTCACCGGCACCGGCCCGAGCGGCACGGTGGACATCATCCGCGACGACGAGTGGGTACTCCACGCCTGACGCCCTGGTCTCCTGGTCCCGTCGCTGACGGCGAGGCCAGATAATCCCGGTTTGTCGGCCAACTACTTCCTAGGAGAATACTCGTGGAGTATTCTCCTAGTCGTGAGTGTTCCACTGACGCTGCTTGGCTTGCTCGAGCGGGGGCCAAGCCACGGCTATGACCTGAAGCGCGATTACGACGCGTACTTTGGCCGCGGCAGGCCACTGCGCTACAGCCAGGTGTACGCGACCCTGTCCCGGCTGGCCCGGGACGGAAAGGCGGTCGCCGGGCCGGTCGAGCAGGAGGCCGGGCCCGAGCGCAGGCGGTATCTGATCACCGAGGCGGGTGCCGCCGACGTGGACCAGTGGCTGGCCGAGCCGGCCCCGCCTGAGCTGGACCTGCAGAGCGAGCTGTTCGCCAAGGTGGTGCTCGCCCTCATGCTGGACCGGCCCGCGGACGGCTACCTGGACATCCAGCGGGCGGCGCACCTGCAGCGGATGCGCGAGCTCACCGACCTCAAGCGGCTCGGCGACCCCCTGGACGTGCTGCTCGCCGACCACATCATCTACCGCCTGGAGGCTGACCTGCGATGGATCGACCACACCGCGGCCCGACTGGACCTGATCTCGCGAGCGGTGCGCACGTGACCGCGGGCACGGTGACTGGCAAGATCATCGAGGCACGGGACCTGTACCTCTCGTTCGGCGAGACGCCGGCGCTGCGTGGCGCGTCGCTGGTGGTCGAGCGGGGCGAGATCGTCGCCGTCATGGGGCCAAGCGGCTCGGGCAAGTCCACCCTGCTGCACTGCCTGGCGGGCATCCTGGTACCCGACCGGGGAGAGGCCTGGTTCGCCGGGCAGCGGCTTGACCGGCTGAGCGACGACCGGCGCAGCGCGCTGCGCCGGGACCAGTTCGGGTTCGTGTTCCAGTCGGGTCAGCTCGTCCCTGAGCTGACCGCGGAGGAGAACGTCGCGCTGCCGCTGCTGCTTTCTGGCACCCGGCGGGGCCCGGCGATGGCCGCGGCCAGGACGTGGTTCGCCACCCTTGGCCTTGACGGGCTTGAGCGGCGCCGGTCCGGTGAGCTGTCGGGCGGGCAGGCCCAGCGCGTCGCGCTGGCCCGCGGCCTGGTCGCCGGCCCGCAGGTGCTGTTCGCTGACGAGCCGACCGGCTCGCTGGACTCGGTGTCGGGTGAGCTGGTGATGGACCTGCTCACCGCGGCCGTCCGCAAGCGGGGCACCACGGTCATCCTGGTCACCCACGACGCCAGGATCGCCGCCTATGCCGACCGTGAGGTCATCGTCAGGGACGGCAAGGTCAGCACGCTCACCGGGGCCACGCCGTGATCGCGCTCGGGCTGCGGCTGGTGATCAGCGGCGGCCGCGAGGCCGTCACGCGGCTGGTCGTCCTGGCGGTCGGGGTGGCCCTGGGCGTCGGCCTGCTGCTGACCGCGGTGGCCGCGACCAACGCGGTCACCGCCTGGAACAACAGTCACGCCTGGTTCTGGACCGGCTCATACCGCGAGCCAGCGGGCCCGGCCAAGGGCGTCGCCCCGCTGTGGTGGAATACCACCGGCGACAGCTACGACTGGCAGCCGATCACCCGGTTCGACCTGGCCGCCACCGCTGCCTCGTCCCCGGTGCCGCCGGGTATCCCCCGTGACCCGGGACCAGGCCAGTACTACGCCTCGCCCGCGCTGGTCACGCTGCTGCGGGACACCCCGGCGGACCAGCTGGCCGACCGGTACCCCGGGCACCTGGTGGGCACCATCGCCCAGGCCGGGCTGCCGTCGCCGGACTCCCTCGTCATCGTCATCGGGCACACCCCGGCCCAGCTGGCCAGCACGCCCGGCAGCGTCCGGGTGACAGCGATCGCCTCAAGGCTGCCGGGACGCGTCCTCAACCGCCAGGGACTGACCTCCGCCCCGCCCGACACGGGTATCCCCTCGGGCGGCATCGACCTGACCCTGTCCGCCGTGGCGCTGGGCGTGCTGGCGCCCGTGCTGATCTTCATCGCCACCGCGACCCGGCTGTCGGCCGCCCGCCGCGAGCAGCGGTTCGCGGCGATGCGCCTGGCCGGGGCGAGTCGCAGGCAGGTCTCCTTGCTCGCCGCCACCGAATCGATGGTGGCCGCGATCGGCGGGCTAGCGGCCGGCTTCGGGATCTTCTTCCTGCTGCGCATCCCGGTCGCGAGCATCCCGTTCGTCGGCCAGCCGTTCTTCCCCAGCACGCTGGCGCTCAGCCCATCAGACATCGCGGCGGTCGCGATCGGCGTGCCGGCGGCCGCCGCCGTGGCGGCGCTGCTGGCGCTGCGCCGGGTGCAGATCTCCCCGCTGGGCGTCGCCCGCCGGGTAACGCCCGGGCCGCCGCGGGCCTGGCGGGTGCTGCCGCTGCTGGCCGGCCTGGCCGAGCTTGGCTTCTTCGTGGCCCGCGACCGCCCGCTGACGGTGAGCGCGGAGACCAAGGCGCTCGGGTCCGGCTTCGCCCTGATCATCGTCGGCCTGATCGTCGCGGGCCCGTGGCTCACGATGATCACCGCCCGGCTGATGGCCCGGCGGACCAGCCATCCCAGCACGCTGATCGCCGCCCGCCGGCTCGGCGACGACCCGAAGGCCGCCTTCCGCGCCGTCAGCGGCCTGGTGCTGGCCCTGTTCATCGGCACGGTGGCGGTGGTCGGCCTGACCACGCAGGATGCCAAGGACCAGACGCAGTCCGCCAGCCCGGCCGCGGCACCGGTGGTGACGGACCAGCTGGCGGACCAGACCGTCAGCTACCCGTCCCCCAGGGACCGGGTCACGACCGGCCCGGGCCCGGCCGCCCCCGCCGCCGCCCTGCTGGACCAGCTCGGCAAGATTCCCGGGGTGCAAGGACTGCTCGTGGTGCGCGCGGACCCGAAGCTGACCCTCCCTGGCGGCCCGCTCGGCTACACCCCCAATGGGCCGGGCACCCCGGCGGCCCCGGTCCCCGCCGGGCTGGTGTCGTGCGCGCAGCTCGCCACCATTCCCGCCCTCGGCCGCTGCCCGGCCGGGGCGACGGTGGCGGCCTTCCCCACCGACGGGTTCGCAGCGCAGAGCGGGCTGCTTGGCGTGGGCACCGCCGGCCTCACCTGGCCGGCCGCGACCGTCCCGGCCGCGCGGCTCGACAGCCTCGGGGTGGACGCCATCAACGTAGCGACCAACGACTCCGTGCCGACGGTCGAGACGGTGCGGACGGTGCTGGAGGACGCGCCTGCCTATCCCGCCATCGGCACCCCGTACACCATCGGTGACCTGGTCGCGCAGGACGACTCCACCGACGACGCCTACGAGCAGCTGGCCAACACGATAATCCTGGTCAGCCTGCCGATCGCCGGCTGCACGCTGGCGGCGGGCATCGCCGCCGGGCTGGCCGACCGCAAGCGGCCATTCAGCCTGCTGCGGCTGACCGGCGCCCGGCTGGCCATGCTGCGCCGCGTCGTCGCGCTGGAAGGCGCCGTTCCCCTGCTGGCCGTCGCCACGGTCGCGGTCGGCACCGGGTTCGCCGCGTCGGCCGAGTTCGCGTCGGTCGCCCAGGATCATCCGATGGTGGCGCCTGGCCCGGGGTTCTACCTCCTCATCGGGGGCGCGATCGTGGTGTCGCTTGGCATCATCGCGGCGACCTTCCCGCTGCTCGTCCGCATCACCGGCCCGGAGGTGGCGAGGAACGAGTGAGCCGGTTACCCCCCAGCCCCAGGTAGGGGCGAAGGCCCGTGATCGAGTCGAGGATGACCGGGGTGCCCGGCAGGCCGGTGGTGGCGGGCACGGCCTCCAGGTCGCCGCGGGGGGAGTCGCCGGTCAGCACGCCGGCCACCAGCCCGGCCCCGGACCGCAGGCCGGCCTCGATGTCGCTTGGCGTGTCGCCGGCCACGGCCAGCTCGTGGACCGAGCCGCCGCCCAGGCGCAGCAGCGCGGTCAGCGGCATGTCCGGCCATGGGCGGCCGCGGCCGGCGTCAGCCGGGGAAAGCAGCAGGTCGGCCTGGCCCTCCCAGTGCAGCGCGCCGATGATCGCGTCGCGGGTCGCCGGGGAGAAGCCGGTCGACAGGCATACCCTGATCCCGGCGTCACGGGCGGCGGCGAACAGGTCGCGGGCGCCCGGCATGGCGGTGATCCGCCCGTCGGCCACGGCGCTGGCGTAGTGCGCCTCAAACGAGGCATTGGCCCGCTGGGCCGCGGCCTCCTCCCCGAGGACGTGCCGGAACACCTCGATCTTGGACTGGCCCATGGTGTCCTTCACGTAGCGCAGGGCGGCGCCGAGCTCGCGCGCGGGCAGGCTCTCGGCCGACAGCGCGGCGGTGAAGGCGGTCATGACGGAGTCACCGTCGGCGACGGTGGTCCCGGCCATGTCCAGGCACAGGACGGAGATGCGGGTCACAGGAACGTCTCCTCGGCGATCGCGGGGGAGCAGGTCATGCCGCGCCCGCCTGGACCGGTCACCACGACGACGCCGGGGGCGGCCTCGCTGCGGTGGTACAGGCCGCTGCCACTGGCGGCGGATGGCTGGACGACCTCGCTGTAGACGCCGGCCCAGCGGCGCTGGGTGCGGGGGAGGGGAACGCCGAGCAGTGCCTGCGCGCGGGCACGCAGGTGGTCGTAGGCATTCTCGTCCACGTCGAAGGTGAACGGCTCGTCGTATTCGTGGGTGTCGCCGATCGTCAGCCCGCCGTCGAGGCGTTGCACCATCAGCAGCTGCGCCCGGCTGGCGGCGGCGACGTCCGGCTGCGGGTCGAGGTGGTCGCGGGACGGCACCTCGTAGGCGGGGTAGTAGCGCAGCGAGTCTCCGTCGGCCACCGACGTGGTCAGCGTCCCCTCGAACGGTGCCGTCTGCAGCATCTGCAGCCGGACGCGGCGCAGGCCGGTCCGGCCGGGCGAGTGGGCCGCGAGCGCCCCGGTGGCGTGCAGGTGCGGGCCGAGCAGCCCGGTGAACTGGGCGCCCGTGCACACGACGACGAGGTCGCCGCGGTGCCACTGGCCGGTGTGGTCGCGGACCGCGTGCGGCTCGAGGGCGATGGCCTCCCGCCCGGGAAGCCACTCGTAGCCGGGCTGGCGGGCCAGGTACTCGCGCAGGGCCGGCAGGGCGAGCCGGGGCTCGGCGATCCCGTCGGCGCGGCATAGCAGCCCGCCAAGGATGTCACCGCGCACGGCCGGGTTGACCTCGCGGACGCCGTCGGCGGTCAGCAGCTCGAAGCCGCGCTTGGTGGCGTCGGGGAGCTTGACCGCCTCCTCCATGACGCGCCGCTCGGCCTCGGTGGTGGCGATGGTCAGCGAGCCGGACGGGCGAAATCCCGTCCCTGGCACGTCCGCGCTGATCTCCTCCCACAGCTGCCTGGCCCGCAGCGCCAGGGCCAGCTCCAGGCCGGCCTTGCGGCCGCTAACCCAGACCAGGCCGAAGTTGCGCACGCTGGCGCCGCGGGCCTCGGGCTCGCGCTCCAGGTGGACGACGTGGTAACCGCGCCGGCGGGCGTGGATCGCGTGCATGGTGCCCAGCACGCCCCCGCCGACGATGACGATCTTGTCCTGCTGTCTGCTCACGACGGGACAGGATACGCGCCCCGCTATCAACGTGTATAGCCAACTTCTGGCATCAACTTGCCCCCCCCGCTGATAACAGCAACAAGCGACGAAGCCGGGGCGCTTGACCCTCACGTCGCGTCATGCCGCATAGTCGGTGGCGTGGAGGAGCACCTGACCGTGGGGCGTGTGGCCGAGCTGGCCGGCGTGACCGTCCGCACGCTGCATCACTATGACGAGATTGGCCTCGTGCGGCCGTCAGCACGGACGGCGGCCGGCTACCGGGCCTACTCGGCGGACGACGTGGAGCGGCTGCGGGAGGCGCTGGCCTACCGGCGGCTGGGCTTCGGGCTGCGTGAGGTCGCGGACCTCGTCGGCGACCCGGCCGCTGACGCGGTCGCGCACCTGCGCCGGCTGCGCGACCTGCTGGTCGAGCAACGGGATCGCGTGGATGCCATGGTGGCGGCCATCGACAGGGAACTGGAGGCACGGGCGATGGGGATAAGGATGTCACCGGAGGAGCAGCTGGGAGTGCTCGGCGCGCAGTTGTATGACGTGATCGGGGGCGCCTACACCGCGACGCGGCGCACCGAGCCGCGGATCGCCGCCCGGGTGTGGGACGCGCTCGGCGACGCGCGGACGGTGCTGAACGTCGGGGCTGGCACCGGCAACTACGAGCCGCCCGGCCGTGACGTCATCGCGGTGGAGCCGTCGGCGGTGATGCGGGCGCAGCGCCCGCCGGGCGCGGCGCCGTGCGTGGCCGGGGCCGCGGAGAGCCTGCCGTTCGAGGACCAGTCCTTTGACGCCGCTATGGCCTTCAGCACCGTTCATCACTGGCAGGATCCGGTCGCCGGACTGCGCGAGATGCGGCGGGTGGCCCGCCGGGTGGTGGTGTTCACGTTCGATGCCAGCGAGGCTGGCTGGCTGCAGCGGTTCTGGCTTACCCGCGACTACCTGCCGGAATTCGCGGGCCTCTTCGACGGCTGGCCTTCGCTGGCCGAGCTGGCCGCGGCGATCGGTGCCCGGGTGGACCCGGTGCCCGTCCCCTGGGACTGCGCTGACGGCTTCTTCGAGGCCTACTGGCGCCGGCCCGAGGCCTACCTGGACGAGCGGGTGCGCCGGGCGATCTCCGTGTGGACCAGGGTCGGCGCGCAGGCCGAGCAGCGGGCCGTTCGGGGCCTGCGCGCCGACCTTGCCTCGGGCCAGTGGGCCGACCGCAACCACGACCTCGCCGCCCACGACGAGGCGGAGCTTGGCCTTCGCCTGCTGGTGGGCCAGCCGTAGTGGTGAGATCGCGTATTCAACTGTCGCGAGTTCTGCGAACCGCTCGGCGTAATGCAGCAGGCCCGCCTTCGGCAAGGACCGAATCCGGCTACCAGTACGGGCTGACGCTGGGGCGAAGACCGCACGTCACAGCGATCGTCGCCGCGAACGAATGCCGTCGGCGGATCCGAGTACGAACATGCCGACCCGGACGCTCGCCCCCGCCGCCGCCCTGCAGCGCAGCGAGCGTCAGCACCTGGTCGCCGATATCCCGGCCGCCGTCGGCGACCTCCTCGACCAGCACCATGGTGGCGGCGCGGGCGCGTTCGCCGTAGATCTCCACGTAGAGCTCTGTTGTGCGGTGGATGATCTTCTCCTTCTGTTCGGGGGCGAGGGTGCCGGCGGGGACCTTGAAGTTTGCGAATGGCATGTCTGGTTCCGTTCTTGTCAGCGGCTGGCGTGCCGGGGGAGCAGGTCGGCGATTCCGATGCGGCCAGAATCCAGTGTTCTTGACCCTCCAGCGCCAAGAGGGTTCATCTCTTGTCGCAACCGCGGGCCGCACCCGCCGTCAGGCGGCCAGTGCGGTGCGGCCTGCCATATACGCCCGGGCGACCCCGGAGACGCGCTTGCCCAGTTCCCTGGCGGTGGCGACGTCCGCCTTGTGCACGCCCTCCGTGCCCTGGTCCACGTTGCTCTGGGCGCCGGCGCCCAGGAAGATGCCCAGCCGGTTGAGGTCGTTCTCTGACGCCGTTGAGGAGTTCCAGCCGGGCAGCAGGCCCACTGGTTGCGGGTATGCCGCTCCGACCCGCCGAAGGGCTTGTAGCTCGGGCTGTCCGGCATGGACCTGATCGCTATCCAGGCCACGCTAGGTCATGCCTGGATAGCGACGACCATGAACTACGTTCACGTTCCGGGCACTCATGTCGAGGATGCCTGGATCGCTGGCCAGCGGCGCGCTGCGGAGCGGCTGAAGGGACTGAGGAAATGAAGTGGAACCTTCGGCTGGCACTCCACCTGTCGTCAAATAGCGGCCCGGACACGCCATCAGATGGGGCGTTTCATCCCCTGAAGTCCCGTTCTCGCGAGCTTCCCGAAGGCCGCCTCATCGCGGGCGGACTGGGCCGAATACGTTCCTCCGCGATCCGTTGAGGCGCCGGGCCGGGCAATCGGGCAGATGGCCCATGCCCAGCTCATCGCAGTCGAGGTGCAGCGCGGTGAAGCCGCCACCCTTGTTCCGCAGGAGAGTGTGCGGGTACATCTCGAACGGCAGGCCGCCGTCGTCGATCACCGCGGTTCCGCTGTGATCGAGGCATGACCAGTCGAGTTCCAGCCGCCACGCCGTCTCTTGAACGCTGACAGCGGGCGTGAACCAGAACTGCTCGGGATCGGTGGCGCTGACAGTGAAAGGGAAATCGGTGCCCTCAGCTTCGAACCGTGGCGGGTCGGCGTCAAAGTCAGCGGTAAATGTCCGCGGCTCCAGCTTGCCCGTGATGTGGCCTATTGAGCATGCCCTTCGAGGCTGGCGCCTGGACAGCACAACCGGCCGGACGCGGTGGAGGATGACCGCGCGTGTAGTGCGGGCCTGCACCGTGACGACGTAAAGAGTGCCGCTGGGCGCCATTGCCCTCGGCGGGTCGGCGTCCACGACGAGGTCTAGCGCAACGGAGCCGTACCTCACCTCCACGGTGATAACCAGCGGGTCGCGGATATCGCTGGGGTCGTCCTGGACGGCGTTGCCGATGCGGACGCCGCCATAGTTGTTGCCGACCTGAACGACGTTGCCGGAATGGCCTCCTGAGACCTCGTTCCGGACTGCTGCGGCCCGGCTGCTGCCGTCGTACGGCGTCCCCGCCCGCTGGTGCTCGTCTGGGAATATCACGATTATGTCTTTGTCCGACCCGGGCGCGGCGTCAGGCATCTCGGACAGCCAGCGTTGCTGCGCTGCCCGCCACTCGGCATCGGTCTTGGCACGCGCCTGCAGTACTCCGGCCAGCCTGGTCACAGCCCCCAGCCAGCGTTGCAGCGCTTCCCGGAACTCGGCATCGGCCTCGGCGCGCGCCTGCAGTACCGCGGCTAGCCTGGTCGCGGCCTCCAGGCTGGCCGGTGCCTGCTGCAGCATGACCACCTCGTCAACTCCTGACGGAGGGTCTTGCTCGGCAAGCGGAACGTACCGGAACAGCACCAAGTCCCTGAGCCAGTGCCATGCCTGGCACCCGACAGCCCCGTTGACGCCGCCGATAGCCGTCAGCAGCAGGTCCGCAGGAACTGGATCCACAATCCGCCTCCTTCGAGGTTCTGGCGCCCAGCCGTGCTCGGGGTGGGCAGGAGTTCAGGGGCGCTTTCGATCGGGGTCCCAGTCGAGGAGGCTGATGCCCGAGCTGTCGGATAGGAACGGACGGTCGCCGTGGTCTATGGTGACGGTGCCGTGCTGTCCCAGGCAGGACCAGTCCAGCTCTAGCCGCCACTCGACGAGGCCGCGCAGCTCAGCCGAGATCACAAAATATTCGGGGGCGCTCGCAGTCACGTAGAAGGGGAAGTCTGCGCAGCCTTCGGCAAAGGCACGGTCTAGCCGCAGGGCTTGGCCAAGGACATCGGCGTCATAGCGGCGGGCGGGGCGGTCCAAGCCTACGCGGAACTTCCTCGGCTCCAGCATTATCGCGTGAGAGGCGCCCCCTATGGCGGGCCTGCGGACAAAGACCGGGCGCAGCCGCCGTAGCAGCACGGCCTGCTGGGTGAAGGCCTCAACAAAGACATGGACCTTATGGTCAGGGTGGACGTGGAGGCCCTTGTACTCGTAGGTGGTACTCAGTGCCGGGTTGGTGGTGACCGACACTTTCAGGGCGTTCTCAGACCGGTCGACTCCGCGCCGATCGACCGGTTCGGCAGTGACGTGAAGGCCGCCGTGGACGACACCGACCTGTACGACGTTATGTGCGTGCACCTGGCCGGCCCGGTTGGAGACAGTGACGGACGCACGGTTCCCCTCCGCCGAGCCAGACCGCTCTTCGGCAGCCAGCGCTGCCTCATCCAGGCCCGCCTCGCGCAGCGCCTTAGCCATGCTCGACAGAGATCGCTGGCGCACTGGCCACTCAACACCAGAGCGGTCCGCTGCCGTTTGGGCGAGCAGCACCGCCTGGGTGAAGTCTGCCTCGGCCTCAGCATGTTGTCCCAGCGCGTCCAGGAAGCGTCCACGATCGAGCAAGGCGAGCACCTCTGCGATTCCGTCGCTGCGGTCGCGGGCGCCGGCGAGGGCCCGCCCGGCCTCCTCCACGCCGCGGCGACTTCGCTCCTCCACCGCAAGCGCCATCGCCAGCCTGGCAGCCTCGCCAGCCTCCTCGGACTGGCCACAGTTGCGCAGGTCCCTGCTAAGCGCGACCAATGCCGCTGCCTCTGCCTGCCGGTCGCCTCGTTCTCGGGCTGCGGCGATCGCCTGGGCGCCCTTGTGGACCGCCTCTCCCCGCATCCGAAGTGCAGTTGGGTTGCCTTCGCGCTGGACATCTCGCACCTCGTCGGACCGGCCTGCCCTCCGCTCTTCGGCCAAGGCCGGCAGGGCTGGTGTCGTATCGCCTAAGGTGCCTTCATCTGATGCAGGGGGAGGCGGCGCGCTGACCGTGAGACCACAGAAGTCCCGGCCCTGGAACACGTGCCCATGCTGGGTACCGCCGCTGACCTGATTGTGCACGTCGCCGCCGCCCGCCGGGAGCGCGGCCCTCACCCCGGACATCCAGCGTTGCAGTGCTGCCCGGAACTCGGCATCGGTCTCGGCACGTACCTGGAGTACTCCGGCCAGCCTGGTCGCAGCCTCCCGGCTGGACGGCGCTTGCTGCAGCATGACCAGCTCATCAACTCCTGATGGAGGGGCTTCCCCGGTGCCAGGCGAAGAGTGCCGGAACGGACGCCGCACCAAGGCGCTGAGTCCGTTCCATGCCTGTTGCCCGACGGCACCGCCAATACCGCCGATAACCGCCAGCAGCAGGTCCGCAGAAACTGGATCCACAATCCACCTCCATCGGGATTCTGTCGCCCCACCGTGCTCGGGCGCCGTGCAGCGCGGTCATCCTCCCCGGCGGGGATGACGACCAGGACTGGCAGGCGCGGCAGTGGCTCACCCATACTGGACCTCAGTGCCGCACAGCGGCTGGTAGCCGTCGACGTCGAGCTGGGCGAGTTCGCCATCGACGTCGCGTCGACGGAGTCATCGTCCCCGCGGAGGCTCCTGCCGGCCTCCGGCTCATGGGGTGCTACTGACTGCGCCCGAGCCTGCCATTGGCTGGCCAGCGTGAAGATCGCTGCAAGCTGCCGCTTGACCGCATCGCTGAGTTGCTCTTGCCCGTCACTGGAGTTCACGTGTCCCCCAGTCCCCGTTACCCGCTGAACCAGGACGAAATCACAGTAACGGCGAGCACCAGCCATCACGGCGGAATTCACCGAACCGCAACCAGCCGACCCAGACAAGAGCTCAGCCTGCAGCCCTCGCTCCTACCAACCCAGTGCCCCTTTCCGCCATGCTGTCCTGGGGGCCTTGGATTGTCCGGTGGCGGCGCGGTCCCGGGCCGGCGGAGTGCCGGGCGCGTCACTCCTCTTCGGGGCCGGCCGCGCTGGGACCGCTCAGGTCCCGCACCTCCGCCAGCGCCGCCTCGTTCAGGAAGAAGAACTTCTCCAGCTCCTCCGGTGTCGGGTCCGTCACGAACCGGCCGTACCGGTTCACCTGATCATCCGACTCCCCAGGTGATAACAGCAACAAGCGTGGTCATAACGTCAACCACAGGGCGGCTCCGCCGCCGTCAGTAAAACGCGGGCTGGGTGCGGGCCAGCGCGTTGACGGCGACCGAGTTGCGGACGCTGAAGGCGGCCTCGGCGCCGAGGTAGCGGTCGTCGGACCACTCGACGGGCTGGGCGGCAGGGTCGGTGGTGAGCCGCCGCTCGCGCAGCAGCGGACTGCCGGGGGAGACGCCGAGGAGGGTGGCGTCGGCGGCCGACGCGGCGATGGCGTCGATGACGTGCTCAGCGTCGGTGAAGACGACGCCGAGCTCCTCGAGGCGCTCGGTGATGGAGTCGCTGGCCAGGTCGAGGCCGGCGATGAGGATGCCGACTTTCTCCGGGTAGGTGGCGCGCTCGATCATGACCGGGCGGCCGGAAAGCATCCGCACCCGGACGAGGTAGTAGACGGGCGCGTCCGGCTCGAGGGCCAGCTGCCTGGCCTCCTCGGGGAGGGCGGCACGGCGCTCGAGGTGGATGACGCGGCCGGTGGGGACCTCGCCCAGGGCTCGCGCCCACCGGGAGAAGGACAGCAGCTCGCCGAAGCTCTGCACACGCGGTCCCGCGATGACGACGCGGCGGGCACCGCGTCGTGAGGCGATGACCCCGTCGGCCCGCAGCGCGGCGAATGCCTGCCGGATGGTCCCCCGTGACACGGAGTACTCCTTGGCCAGCTCGCTCTCGGAGGGAAGCCGGGTTCCGGCCCCGTAGGATCCGGCGGCGATCGCCGTCTTGATGTCCTGCGCCACCTTCCGGTACAACGCCGGCCCTGTCGTCATGAAACGAGAGGGTATCGGCAACGACAACGGATCCCAAGACGCTAGGCGGGCTTTCCGCACACGGAGGCCGGGCCGCCCCCGACGGCCGGCACGCGGGCCAGGCCAGGCAGGATGGTCTTGGTGAGGGCTGAGGGCTGGGCCAGGTCCCACAGGACGGCATGGTCGAACGCCGCTCCCAGGTCGGGTGCCATCGCGTCGGCCGCGCCGAAGCACAGTTCCCGCCCGGAGGTGAGCAGCGCGGCGATGCTCCTGGTCACCGGGCTTGGGTAGGCGCTTGGCCGCACCTGGCTGCTGGGGGAGAAGCCGTCGGCGCCGGGGTAGCCCACCCAGGCCTGCTGGGCGGCGGTGCTGGTCATGTACCTGATGAGGCTGGCGGCGGCGGGGGTGGCACGGAACAGGCCGACGAAGTCGGCGGACACCTGGATCGCCCCGCTGGCGGAGGGGAACGGGAAGAACGCGTAGTCGGTACCGTACCTGGCGCTGGCCGGGAAGCCCTGGTCGACGTAGGTGCCGTGGGACAGCAGGCAGCCGCTGGCGGACGGGTGGACCGACCCGATCGTGGTCGTCAGCGCGGATGCGGGGCCGTGGTCGATGCCGCCGCCGGGGCCTGTGAGTGAGTTCCAGGCCCGCCACGCGCTGGTGACCTGGGGGGAGGTCCAGGTCAGCTGGCCGTCGGCCCATTGCTGGTAGGCGGCGGGGCCGTCGCTGGCCAGCAGGAGGTCGGCGATCCAGTCGGCGCCGGGCCAGCCGGAGGTGGGCGGGGAGGAGACGGCCAGGCACCAGGGCGGGTACCCGGCGCGGGACAGGCGCTGGCTGAGGGTGGCCAGCTGGGGCAGGGTCGCTGGCAGCCGGGTCCCTGGGGTGTCCTGGCGCAGTGCCTGGGGGTCGTACCAGATGAGGCTCTTGACGTCCGCCTTGACGGGGACGGCGTAGATGGGGCCGCCCGGCTGCGGGCGGATGAGGGTGCTCCAGGGCTGTCCGTAGGCGCGGCTGCTGACCAGGCCGTCGAGGGGCTGCAGCGCGCCCTGCGCGGCGTACTGGCCGATCGCGCCGATGCTGGGCAGGGCCGCGATGTCGGGCGGGTCGCCTTGCTGCAGGTCGGCGTCGAGCTCGGTTTCCAGTGCCCGGGTGGATTCGACCTGCACGGTCGTGCCGGGGTAGGCGGCTTCGAAGCCGCGGATGACCGTGTCCTTGAAGGCGGTGAGCTCGGTGCCTGACCAGGCGACGAGGATGGTGACGCTCGCGGTGGCGGCGGGGGCGGCGCAGCCGGTGATGGCGCTCAGCGTGAGGGCCACGCTGAGGGCCAGCCCGGCCGCGCCGCGCGCCTGGCGGTGCCTCATGCCGGGGCCCTGTACTCGAGCAGCCGGGGCCGGTAGGAGGCGACCGCCAGGATTGCCGCGCAGGCGGCCAGTCCCGCCGCGGCGAGCAGGGCCAGGGCGGAGGTTGCGGTGCTCGCGTCGGGCCCGGCGGTGGTGAACTCGGCTGGCGGTGCGGGCAGTGCGCTGATGATCTGGTGGACGAAACGGCTGGCGTGCTGGCTGTCGTGGCCGTTGGCGGTGGCCACGACCGCGGCGAAGGCGAGCGCGGTGATGACGGCCAGCAGGAGCGGGAGGCTGAGGAGCCGCCTGAAGCCGGCCGCCAGCACGTAGCTTGTCCATCCGGCCAGCGCGAGGAGGATGCCGAGCGGTGCCAGCGGCAGCAGCCACTGGATGGCGGGATCCTGCCAGCGGGAGGTGAGGCTGGCGTTGACGGTGCCCAGCTCGGCGAGGCCGAGTTGCCGCAGGTCGGTGGCGAGGGCGTCGGCCAGCGTGGTGGCGTAGCCGAGCTCGGCCTGGGCCAGGACCGGGTCGCCCGCGGCTCCGTCGGCGGTGGCCTGGTTGACCTGGTCGCGGTAGGTGGAAAGCTGGCCCTCGGCGAACTGGATCTGGTCGCCTCCGACGGGGCCGGCGACGTTGTCCCCGGCGGCGAGGACGAGGTCCTGGGCGGCGGAGGCGACTGCGGTGGTGTAGGCCTGGCCCGGGCCGGTCAGCACCACCGCCCCGGCGGCGAAGATGGCGGTCAGCTTGCCGTTGGCGAGCTGCAGTTCCTGCTGGGCGGCGGCGACGTCGGCGACCGCCTGGACGCCGCGCTCGGTGGCGAGGCTGATCCCCTGGTGTGCCTGGGTGGTCTCGAGCCAGGCCAGCGCGACGGCGGCCGCGACGGCGGCCAGTGCCCCGGCGCGCAGCCAGCGTAGCCACGTGACTGGGTGGGCGCGCTGGTAGCAGCGCCGCGCAAGGCCCGTGCTCTGAGCTGTACCTGGCATGTCGGCCTCCTCGCCTGGCCATGCCCGCTATATGCATACATGTTATGCATAATCGTCATCTATCCGTCAAGGGGCTTCGGCTGGGCCGCGCGCAGTGCGTCGAGCTCGCCTTCTGCCCGCAGTGCCCTGGCCCGTTCGGCATCGATGGCATCGTGGTGCGCGGCCTGCAGCCGCGCCAGGTCGCGGTCGCGTTCCGCCCGGGCGCGGTCCGCCTCCTCCCGCAGCCGGCCGATGCCGGCCTGCAGCGCCGCGGTCTCCGCTCGCGCGCTGTCTCGCTCGGCCCGCGCCGCGGCCGCCTCGTCGCGGGCCGCATCGGCCGCGGCTCGCGCGGTGGCCAGCTGCCCGGCGGCCCGCTCGGCGTCGGCGTCGGCCCGTGCCCGCTCGGCGCTGGCGCGGTCCTCGGCGCGGCGGACTGCCTCCTCGGCGCGGATGGCGGCGGCCTCGGCCCGGGCGGCCGCCTCGGCGACCTGCCGGGCGGCGGCGTCCCTGGCCTGGTCGGCGTCCCGCCGGGCGGCCGTGGCCTCCTGCCCGGCCCGCCGGGCGGCGGCCTGTGCCGCGCTGGTGGCCTGCTCGGCGTCCTGCTGGGCGCGGGCGGCTTCCTCGCGGGCGGCGGCCGCCTGCTCGCGGGCCAGGTCGGCCCGCTGGCCCGCGTCCAGGGCTTCCCTGATCAGGCGGTCGCGCTCGGCCTCGAGCTCGGCGGTCCGGCTGGCCAGCAGGTCCCCGGCGTCCCGCTCGCGGGCGATGGCCTCGTCGCGTTCGCGCTGCGCGGTGAGCTGGGCCTGCCGGGCGCGGGCCGCGTCCTCGGCCGCCTGGGCGACCTCCCGGCCGGCCTTGAGGGTGATGGCCGCGATCTCCAGGTCCAGCGCCGCCGGGTCGGCGAGGACCCGCAGCTGCTCGGCGAGGCTGGCGTACTGGTCCCGCTCGGCGGCCAGCGACTCCAGGGCGGCGGCGTGCTGCTGGCGGGCCCGCTGGAGGAGCTCGGTGGCGTGCGCCCTGGCGTAGCTCCAGGGGGCCGTGCCCGGCCCTTCCCCGCTCGCCGGGCCGTCCTCGTGCTCCGCCGCGCTGTCGTCGCCCGCGGGGCCGGTGCCGGCGCGCTGCGCGCGCTCCCTGGCGGCCCAGCGGTTGCGGGCGTTGTGCTCGGGGCCACCGCCGGTCCCCGGCTGGTCGGCCTTCTCGCAGTACTCCTTCTGCCGTCCCGAGCCGCCGGCCCGGCCGGGCGCCCGCCGGCGCGTGCAGCCGGGCCAGATGCACCGCTCCTCGGGCGGGACCTCCTCGGTGTCGTCGCTGGCCGTCGCGTACCTGATCTGCGCCATGCCGAACATTCTATCCCTCGAGACCGTGCAGGTAGAATGTTAGAAAGATAGATAGGTCGAGAAGCCAGGGCGCTTCCTGGAGCCTCATAATTCCTGTTATGAGGCTAGGATGAGCGGGTGACCGCGCCTTCTCGGCTGCCTGCCGTGCGGACGGAAAGTGCCCCTGACCGGCCCGGGGCGTCGATCGCCGATGAGGTCGTGGCCTACCTGCGGGCGGAGCTCGGCGCCGTGCGGCTGGGCTACCGGCCCGGCGACGAGGTGCGCGACCGGCTGGACCTGCTGGACGAGGCGTGCGATACCGCAACGTTCCAGGCCGTCATGCGGTGGCTGTCGTCGGGGAGGCGCCGGTCGCGGGCGACCCGGCGGGCCTATGCCGACGACGTCCGCCACTGGGCGGCCTTCGCCAGCCAGCTGGGGCGCAAGCCGTTCTGCCTGGGGAGCCTTTCCTATGCTGACGTCACCGCGTGGCGGCTGGCGCAGGAGTCCCGCGGGGTCAGCGGCCGGACCATGGCCCGGCGCCTGTCCTCGCTGTCGTCGCTGCACGGCCATGCCGCGCGGCATGGCTGGGCCGGGCTGGAAAGCCCGGTGGACGCCGAGGATCACCGGCCGCGGATCGACCGGCATGACACCTCGAGCGCGACGCCCGTCCTCGAGCTGGCCGAGCTGCGGGCGCTGGCCGCGGCGGCCGAGACGGCCGGCGAGGCGCTGGTGGTGCTGCTGCTGTACACGCTGGCCGGGCGCGTGTCTGAGATGTGCGCCCTAGACCTGGACGCGAGGATCGTGCGGCCGGGGCGGGTCAGCCTCGACCTGACCCGCAAGGGCGGCAAGCAGCGGGTGCTGCCGCTGCCTGCGGTGGTGGCCGGGCTGCTTGCGGTGCACGCGGGCGGGCGGTCGAGCGGGCCGCTGCTGGCCGACGCCGCCGGGAACCGGGTCGACCGGTTCGCCGTTGACCGGATCTTGACCCGCCTGGGCCGGCGGGCCGGGGTGCTGCCGGGGCGGGACGTTACCCCGCACGTGATGCGGGCCTCCCGGATCACCCACATGATCGATGCCGGGGAGCCGCTGGCGGAGATCCAGGCGTTCGCCGACCACGCCGACCCGGCCACCACGATCGGCTACTTCACCCGCCGCAAGGCCGCCGAGCGCAACGCCCGCCTCGTCGACGCGACGAACGACCTGTTCACCGACGTCACCGGCCGCTGGACCGGCCCGGAGGGCCACCGCCCCCCGGGGTCATGACGCGGCCCGGTGGCTGCGGTCTACTCCTCGGCGGCGGCCAGGGCAGTGTCCAGCAGCACCTGGGCCGCGTCCCGGCCGGCCGCCGCGGCGGCCGGGTCGTGGTCCATCCGGGCGGCCTGGCTGGACCCGTCGTAGATCATGTGCAGCTGCTGGCCGAGGAGCTCGGGGTCGGGGGCGCCTGCCTCCCTGGCCAGGCGGGTGAGCAGCCCGCGGACCCAGGCCCGGTAGTCGCTGGCGGCCAGGTCGACCTGCTCGCCGTGGGCCTCGGAGGTGGCGCTGGCGAACGCGCAGCCACGGAAGCCGGGCTCGGCGAACATCTCGCCCTGCGCCTCGAACACGCCGAGCAGCTGGTCCCGCGCGGTGGCGTACCGCTCCAGGTAGCTGGTGACGCGGGCGGCGACCCGGGCGTGCCGGGTGGCCAGGTAGGCGAGAACCAGCTCGTCCTTGCTGCCGAACGTGTTGTACAGCGATGCCTTGGCCACGCCGGCCTTCTCGATGACCCGGTCGATGCCGACCGTATGCACGCCCTCGGCGTAGAACAGCTCGCTGGCGGCGGCCAGCAGCCGCTCGCGGGCTGACGGGCCGGGTGCCGCCGTGGTTTTCGCGGGCATTGCCATCACCTTCCTAGACTGACTTGTCTACTGTAGCGCCCGCTGGGTGCGGTGCAGGCCGGCCAGGGCGAGGGCGGCCAGGATGATGAGGGCCAGGCCGTAGTAGCGGGCCGCGCCCAGCAGGCCGGGGCCGTGGACGGCGAGCAGGCCTGCTCCGACGGCCGGGATGCCCATGCCCAGGTAGGCGACGGTGAACAGCAGGGACAGCACGCCGGCCCGCTCATGCGGTGCCGCCGCGGGCACGACGATGCGGATGCCGCCCTGGAAGCCGCTGCCGAAGCCGATGCCGCTGATCACGGTGCCGGCGAAGAACGCGGCGACCGATCCGGCGCTGAGGGCGGCGAGGGTGATCCCCACGCCGATGACGAGGGCGGCGATGCCGGTGAGCATGACGTGCCGGGCGGGCAGGCCGCGCAGCAGGTAGACGGCGATGACCGCGGGGGCGGCCAGGGCGGTGAGGCTGAGCCCGCCGAGGACCTCGCTGGCCGAGCCGGTGAGCGCCTGGACCAGTGACGGGCCGAGCGCCCCGTACAGGCCGGCCAGCGCCCAGACCGCGAACACGACCGGGGTGGCGGTCAGCATCCGGCCGCGTACGGCCGCGGGCAGCCGGATCTCGGGGACGAGGACGGCCAGGCGGGGCCGGGTCGGGGTCACGGTCTCGCGCAGCAGGGCCACGCCGGCCGCCTGCACCGCGAGGACGGCGATGATGACCAGGTAGACCAGGTGCGTGGGGGCGGGCAGGAACTGGACGAGCAGGGCGGAGGCGATGGCGCCGCTGCCGGTGCCGAGGCCGGGGGCCAGGGCGTTGGCCAGGGTGCCCCGTTCCCGGTCGATGTCGACCAGGCCGGCGCCGATCGCGCCGAGGGCGGAGCCGGTGGCCAGTCCCTGGATGATCCGGGCCAGGAGCAGGTCGCCGGTGCCGCCGGCGGTGGTGAACACGACCAGCGAGATGGCCTGGACAGCGAGGGCGGCCAGCAGGACGGGCTTGCGGCCCAGGTAGTCCGACAGGCGGCCGAGGGTCAGCAGCGCGGCCAGGACCGCGACCGCGTACACGCCGAAGATGATCGTGGTGGTGACCGGGGTGAAGCCCCAGTGCCGCGCGTAGGCCGCGTACAGCGGGGTCGGGGCGGCCGACGCCGCCAGCAGCGAGACGATCAGGGAGGCCAGCAGGTACAGGGCGGGCCGGCCGGTGATCCGCCGGGCGGGGCGGGCCGTGGCGGCCGGGGCGGTCAGGGCCGTGGTTGCGGGGGCGGCCAGGACTGGGCTGGTCAGCTCGGTCGTAGACGTGTGGTTCACGGGAGGCTCCGGTTCGGTGCGGCAGCGGCGGGAGGATCAGATGGCGGTGCGGCCGCCCGGCCGATGCCGGTGGTGGCTTGCCCGCTCATCATCCCCGCCTTGAGTAGAACGGTCTGTCTAGTTCTTAGTAGAACAGACAGGTCTGTCTAATGCAAGGGGATAAACCGGTCGTACCGGACCGTCTCCGGGCGCGAGGGTGGCCGTCATGACGATGGACCCGGGCGAGCTCACCGTCAGCGTGGAGCGGCGGCCCGGCGGGCGCCTGCTGGCCGACGGGCCGGTCAGGTGCGGATGATGTGGGCCGCGACCTTCGAGGAGTCCTCGTCAGTCCAGCCGCGGGTCTTGGCGTAGGCGAGCATCGCGTAGAAGTCCACGGTCCACCCCGAGCTGCCGTCGCCCGCGGCGCGCAGCGCCTCGGCCTCCAGCCACACGCGGTCGCCGTCCACGGTGCCCAGGCCGGCGGCCCGCAGTGCCTCGGCCGCCGCCGCGTCGTCCACCCCGCGGAACTCAGCGTGCAGCTGCCTGAGGTTCTGCGGATCGGTGACGGTCGCGGTAGCGCCGCCTGCTCCGCCTGTCACGAGCACGATCATCCGCCACTTCCCCTCCTGGATCGCCATCAACGGAATTCCCGGGGCGGTGCCGTCGCTAACATTCGCGGGAGCCGCCCCGGGCGCCGGGGCCCCGATGCGCAGGAGCCGCCGTGAGCAAGCCCGTCAGGATCCCCGATGCCAGCCACCCGATTACGGTCCGCCCCACGAGCGGGCACGTGACCGTGCGGGTCGGCGGCGTCACCGTCGCCGAGACCGACCGGGCGCTGTCGCTGGCCGAGTCCACCTACCCGGTGGTGCAGTACATCCCGCTGGCGGACGTCGAGGAGGCGCTGCTGCGCCGCTCCGCCACCGAGTCCTACTGCCCCTACAAGGGCGAGGCGAGCTACTACTCCCTCGCGCTGCCCGACGGCACCGCCGAGACGGACATCATCTGGACCTACGAGCAGCCCTACGACGCGGTGAAGGAGATCGCCGGGCACGTGGCGTTCTACGCCAACCGCGCGGAGCTCGACATCAGCTGACCTGCCCGGGGCTGCGGGGAAACACGCACGTAACCTCCGCGACAAGGCGGCGGAACGGAGTGGCCCTACGCTTTGCCTTTCACGCTGGTCACCGTAGACAGGAGCCGGAAGCCAATGACGACTGCCGACTTGCGGCGGGCGCGCATGCCGTGGCGTGCCCGCGAGCTGCCCGCCGCCGCGTCCTACCTCGCCTGCTGGTTCGGCGAGCAGGCCCGCAAGCAGGCGGAGGACCTGCTGGCCACCGCCGACCCGCAGGTGCCCGTCCAGCGGGCCGGGTTCCCCGTGCAGTGGAGCCCGGCCGCCGAGGCGGAACTTGGCCAGCTCGTCGGGGAGTCCCGCACCGGGGTCCGCATCATCCTGGCCGGCCCGGAGGCGGTCGTCATGCAGGCCATGTCGCTGGCCCGCCAGCACGGGGCCTGCACCGCCGAGCTCGTCCCCGTCACCGTCGAGGCGGCGGCCGAGCACGTCACCGGGCCCGCCGTGCGGCGGGTCCACTGCGTGCGGTGCGGACGGCCGTTCGACGCGGTCGCCGCCCTCGGCGGCACCGTCAGCTGCCCCGGCTGCGCGGCCGTCCTCACCGTCGACACCAGGTTCTCCCGCTCCCACGGCGCCTATCTCGGCTGGCCGTAGTGCTACGGTCGGCTGCGTGGCGACTCGCGCGGTGATCTTCGACTACTTTGGCACGCTGACAACCAGCACGCCCGCCACGGTGTGGAACGAGCTCGCCGCCCGCAGCGCGGCCCCGCTTGGCATCCCCGCGGCTCGCTGGCAGCAGGCCCTGCGCGACTCCTGGCCCGAGCGGGCCGCGGGCCGCCTCGGCGGCCTGCGGCAGACGCTGCGTGAGCTGGCCCGCCGGTGCGGTGTCGACCCCGGCGAGGAAGCCCTGGCCGAGGCGGTCGCCATCCGCCGGGCCGGGCAGCGAAAGCTCATCCGCAGCCTGCGCCCCGAGGCCGAGCCGACCCTGCGCGTCCTGCACGCGCGGGCCATCCCCGTCGGGGTGCTGAGCGAGTCCACGGTGGAGCTGGCCGAGGCCTGGCCGTCACTGCCGATCGCCGCGCTGGTAACGGCCAGGGTCTTGTCGTGCGAGGAGGGCCGCCGCAAGCCCGACCTGGAGCTGTTCCGCACCGCCGCCCGGCGGGTGGGCGTGCCACCGGGGGAGTGCCTGTACGTCGGGGACGGCGGCGACGGCGAGCTGCCCGGCGCGGCGGCCGCCGGGATGAGTGCCTACCTGCTGCGCGCCGCTGACCGCACGGATGGCAAGGCCCTGATCCGCGAGCAGGACTGGCCCGGCCCGGCCCTGTCCAGCCTGGCCGAGGTCCTTCCCCTGCTCGGCCTGTGAGCCGCGCCGTCGGCCCGCCCGCGTTCGAGGCCGCGTGGGCTCTTCGCGTCGGCCGTCAGGCGGCGCGGCGGTGGACCAGCCAGATGGTGGCGGCGACGAGCAGGATCGCCAGCAGGAGCAGCCCGCCGCCCTCGATGCCCTGGAATGGCCAGTACCGGCTGGCTGGCTGGTAGCTCCACCACTGGGTGCAGCCATGCTGGGGCATGCACTGCGGGGGTGCTCCCGGTGTCGAGTTCAGAGGCCCCGGGCCGGGGCAGGCCGCGTTGACTATGTACCCGGGGACCACCTGGCCGCCCCGCCCGGTGTACCAGCTGCCCAGCGTCCAGGCGGACGCCGCGGGGCCGTTGGCGCCCGGGATGACCAGCGGCGGCAGGTAGTGCTGGCGCAGGTACAGGCCGGCCGCGAGGCCGAGGCCGCCGACGACCGCCATCGCGGCGGCCATCGCGGTGACGACCCGGCGGATGAGCATGCCCGCGAAGGCGCCGATCGCGAAGGCGGCCAGCACCCAGCCGGGGAACGCGAGGCACTCCAGGTCGAAGGTCCGCGGATCGAGCCCGAGCAACTGCGGCTCGGCGACGAAGGGCCCGAAGTACCAGTAGGTCACGATCCCGAACGCGCCCGCGATGACGACGAGGAAGCCGCCGACCAGCGCCAGCTTGGCGATGATCCAGCGGGTGCGGCCGAAGCCCTGCGTCCACGCGTACCGGAACGTGCCGGTCTCCATCTCGCGGGCCAAGATCGGCGCGCCGGCGAACGCGCCGATCAGCGCCGGGAGCAACTGGAGCGGGAACGCGATCGTGGCGCCGCCGACCCACTGGGTGCCGAAGCTCTGCGCCAGGTCCTGGCAGGTCGTCGAGCTGGCCGGGCGGCAGCCCGTGTCCACCGGTGGACGCGGTGGGCTTGTCGGGCAGGAGAGCCGGCCCGGCCTTGCCCGCGCTTCGCAGGTAGGCGAGCACGAGCTCCTCCATGCCGACCGTGTGTGCCTCCCAGGCCGGCGGCAGCGGGTCCTGCGGGCCATGCGTCTTCACCAGCAGGTGGGCCTGGGCCTGCGCCCGCTGATCCTGGACGACGTCCAGCTTTCTCGTCATCCGGTCGGCGGAATCGGCCGGGCCGATCAGCACCCGGTGGGTCCTGGCCAGGTCCTCGACCGTGTCCGCGACCCGGACCTGGCCCCGGGTCAGCAGGACCAGGAAGTCGGCGACCCGCTCGAGCTCGGCCAGGACGTGGGACGACATCAGCACGGACACGCCGTCCTCGCTTACCGCCGCGAGCACCGTGCCCATGAAGTCGTGCCGGGCAAGGGGGTCGAGCGCCGCGAGGGGCTCGTCGAGGATAAGCAGCCGGGGCCGCCTGGCCAGCGCCCGGGTCAGCGCGAGTTGTGCCCGCTGCCCGCCGGACAGCTTCGCGGCCTTCCGGTCCAGCGGGATGTCAAGCTCGCCCAGCCGGGCGCGGGCGTAGGGCGGGTCGAAGCCCCGGTTCAGGTTCCGGGCGAGCCGGATCATGTTCGCGGCGGTCAGGCTCGTGTACACGGGCGCGTCCTGCGCGACGAACGCGATGCTGTCCAGCGTGGCGCGCGAGCCGATGGGCTGCCCGCCGAGAACGGTCGCGGTGCCCGCGGTCGCGGTGGTCAGGCCGACCAGCAGGTGCAGCAGCGTGGTCTTGCCCGCGCCGTTGGGCCCGACCAGGGCGGCCAGGTGCCCCTCGGGCATCGTGAACGTGCAGTCCCGCAGCGCCCAGGTCCGGCCATAGTTCTTGCCCAGGCCAGCGGTCTCGATGATGTTCACGCGACGCCCTCGCTTCCGGCGTCCTCGCTATCGGGCCGGGCGGCACGCCCGCCGTAGTAGTCCCGCGTGACGTTGGCGAGCAGCGCGGCCACCCCGGCCTCGTCCAGGCCAGCCTCGTCGGCGGCCTTCAGCCAGGACAGCAGTCCGCGGCGCAGCCCGGCGAGCTCTGGCAGCGCGACCGGCTCCAGGGTGCCCGTGATGAACGTGCCCTGCCCGGGCCGCCCGGCGGCCAGGCCCTTGGCCTCCAGCTCCTTGTACGCCTTCAGCACCGTGTTCGGGTGAATGGTCAGCGCGGTGACCACGTCCCGGACCTTGGGGAGCTGGTCTCCCACCTTGAGGTAGCCAAGCCGAAGCGCGTGCTCGACTTGATGCACAAGCTGCAAGTACGTCGGCACGCCCGAGTCCTGATCGAGTCGGAAGGCGACCGCAGCTCCAATTATCTGTTTATCTGTGGTCATGTGACAAGCGTACAGCATTTGCGTGCATGATGGGGGCGTGGCCCGCGGCTATCTTCCTGCGACCCCGCCTAGGCTTGCGCCATGAGGCTGGGCATCCTTGCCGATATTCACGGAAATGACGTGGCGCTCCGGGCCGTGCTGGCCGACGCCGGCCGCCTGGGCGGGGTGGACCGCTGGTGGGCGCTCGGGGACCTCGTGTTGTTCGGGCCCCGCCCCGCGGAGGTGCTCACGCTCCTGCGGGAACTGCCTGGCCTGGCCATGCTGCGCGGAAACACCGACCGCTACGTCCTGACCGGCGAGCAGCCCGCCCCGCACGCGACCGTCGCCGACGCCGCCAGGAGCGTCGCGCTGGTCGAGCGGTACGCGGCCATGGCCGCCGGGATCGGGTGGACCCGCGGCGTCCTTGACCAGGCGGGCCTCCTGCCCGTCCTGGACGGCCTGCCCGCCCAGCTGCGGCTGCGGCTGGACGGCGGGACCGCCCTGCTCGGCGTGCACGCCTCGCCGCAGGCCGATGACGGCCCGGGGATCGACCCGCACATCGACGGTGAGCAGCTCGCCCGGCTCCTGGCCGGGGCCGGGGCCGACATCGTCATCGGCGGGCACACCCACTCCGTCACTGACCGCCTCGCCGGCGGCACCCGCGCCCTCAACCCCGGCAGTACCGGGCTGCCCCGCTCCCGCGGCAACGCGAGCTGGCTGCTGCTCGACGACGGCGGCGAAACCCTGGCCGTCACCCACCGCGCGGTGCCCTACGACGCCGGCGCCGTCGCCAGCGACCTGCACGCGAGGCGCCACCCGAACCGGGAGTTCGTCACCTCCATCCTCACCGGGACGCGGCCGGTGTGACCGGCATCAGCGCAGGTGCCGGGCGAAGAACCGCACCGAGCTTTCCGTCTCGAACCAGGGCAGGTCACCGTGCAGGCCCGGGTTGGCGTGCAGCGTCTTCTCGGCCGAGCCCAGGGCGTCGAACAGGGCCAGGCCGTGCGCCCGCGGCATCCGCTCGTCGTCCCACTGCACCAGGAGCTCGACCGGCACGGTGATCCGTGCCGCCTCCTGCGCCGAGGCCAGCACGCCGCCCAGGCCGAGCACCGCCGCGCGGACCCGGGACTCGGCCGCGACGAACGGGATGCCCAGCCCGCAGCCCATCGACACCCCCCAGTACCCGACCGGGCCGGCACCCACCTGGCCCAGCTCTTGGACCACGTCCACGACAGCCTGCCATTCAGGCACGGTCTGGCGGGCGACGAGCGCCTGGAAGGTGGCGATCAGCGGGGCTACGTCCTCCCCGGCGGCCGCGCGGGCCTGGTTCTCGGTAGCGATCCGGCTGAAGTCCTCGTGCCTGGGCCGGTCGCCATGGCCGGGCGCGTCGGCCGCCACGACGGCGAAGCCGAGCTCGGTCACGAACTGGCGGGCACGGGCCACGATGCCAGGGGCCTTCTTGTGCTGCCCGCCACCGTGCCCCATCACGATCAGCGGGCGGGTCCCGGTGGCGCCGTCCGGCGTCCACAGCACGCCCGGAACCTCACCGACGGAAAAGAGCTGCTCAACGACGCCGTCAGACGACGCCTTGGAAGACAGGTGCATGCTTGTGGCCTTTCAGGGTGCCTTGCGCGGGCACTCCCTAGGCCATGCGAGTGAGGGAGCCCCGACCAGTCGATGCGTTAATCGGTCTCACCTCCCTAGCTCGCGGCGATGCACAGCGCTGATGAAGCTACCACCCGGGCCGAGGGGCTGGCGACGGGTTTTCGCGCGCCGGCTAGGCGCGGATCGTAAGGTCGATGTCCACCGGGAAGCCGATGTCGGTCTTGAGGCGCCCGCGGTGCACCCCGGTCGCCACGTACGCCGCGGACGCCGGGTCGAGCTCGTAGGTGTAGGCGACCGGTGTGCTGCCCTCCCGCTCAACCCGCCACAGGAACCTAATCCCGGCCTTCGCGTACTTCGCCGGCTTGGTCTCCCGGTCGCGGTCCTCCGACTCGGGGGCGACCACCTCGACAACCAGGCGGACCTCATCGGGCGTGAAGCAGGTCCGGTCCAGGTCGTCAGAAGGCGATGCGGTGACGACCATGATGTCGGGCACTGGGCGCTGCCGTGTGCTGATCTTCAGGTCCATCTCTCGCGTGACGTAAAGGCCTTCCGCAGGCTGGATCCCTGCCAGGAGCACGTTGATCATCAGCATGTGGAAGGAGGTCTGCGGTGACATGATGATGAGCGCTCCGTCGAAGAGCTCCACGCGCCTAGGCGCCTCCGGAGGGAGGGCGTCCAGGTCGTCCGCGGTCCAGCCGTCGGCTGGTCCCGGGTACAGCCATTCGGGCAGCGATGTTGCCATGAGCATCAGTCTGCCTCCTGCCGGCAGTTGCGGTACAGCAAGTCCTCGCTTCAAAGGTACCATGCCATAGCCAGGCATAGTCGACTGTCATGTGACAGGCAATGATTGAGGTCATACGCGGGCGGTGAGTCGCCGCCGGCTGGGCGTCAGGTGAGGATGAGGAGGTTGGTGAGCGCGGGTGGGCGGGGCTAGATGATCGCCCCCAGGGGGCTTTCCATGCGGGCGGTGAAGGCCGCGAGCCACCTGGCCGCCAGCGCGCCGTCGATGGCCCGGTGGTCGACCGACAGGGTGCAGCGCATGATGGTCGCGACGGTGACGGCGCCGTCGGTGACGACGGGCTGGGCGCGGGCCGCCCCGACGGCGAGGATGCCGGACTGGGGCGGGTTGATGATCGCGGAGAACTCCAGCGTGCCGTACATGCCCAGGTTCGAGATCGCGAGCGCGCCGCCCTCGAGCTCGGGCTGCAGCAGCCTGCGGTCGCGGGCGCGCCCGGCCAGGTCCGCCGACTCGCGGGCGACCTCGGACAGCTTCTTGCGGGCCACGTCCCTGAGCACCGGCGTGACCAGCCCGCCCTCGGTCGCCACGGCTATCGATATGTCGACATTGCCGTGGGCGATGAGGCCCTCTTCTGACCAGGTGACGTTGGCCTCGGGCACGTCGGCGAACGCGGCGGCGGCCGCGATAATGACGAAGTCGTTGACGGAGGCCTTGACCGGTGACGTCTCGTTGACCCGCTTGCGCAGGGCCAGCAGCTCATCGACCGCGCACTCGGTCGTCATGTAGAAGTGCGGGACGGTCGCCTTGGCCTCGGTGAGCCGCCGGGCGATCGCCCGGCGCATCGGCGTGTGCGGGATGAGCCGCGCGCCCGCGGGCGGGCCGGCCGGCGGCTGCGGCGGGACGGGGGCCGCCGGGGACGCGGGCGCCTCCTGCCGGGCCGGCCGCGCCGCTGCGAGGTGGCCTTCCAGGTCGCGGCGGGTGATGCGGCCGCCTGGCCCGGTTCCCGTGATGCCCGCCAGGTCAATGCCCTTTTCCCCCGCGATCTTGCGGACCAGGGGGCTGGCGAAGGTACGGGACGGGGGCTGGGGGCCGGCCCCGGCCGGCGGGACCGCCGCAGGGGAGGCCGGGGCGGGCGTGCTCGCGGGAGCAGGCGCCGCGGGGACGGCGGGCGAAGCCGGCGCCGCCGGGGCCGCGGGCGCCGCGGGGGACGCCGCGCCGAGGGCCGCGTCGACGTCGGCGGCGCCTTCCCCGTCGGCGAGCAGGACGAGGATCGGGTCGCCGATCTCGCCGGTGCCGCCCTCGGGCAGCACCAGGCGGCCGACCGTCCCTGCGTCCTCGGCCTGGTACTCCACCAGGGCCTTCTCGGTCTCGATCTCCGCGACCGGGGTGCCTGGCTGCACCTGGTCGCCGGGGGCGACCAGCCACCGGGCGATCGCCGCCTCCGCCGCGCCCGCCAGCACGGCGGGCATCACCACGACTGTTGCCATCAGGCTGCGCCTCCCGCCTGCTGCCCGCCGAAGCCCTGGCGGACCCGCTCGAGGCCGGCGGCGACCTCGGCGGCCCGGGCGATCGCGGCGCGCTCGAGGACCCGGGAGATCGACGGGCTGGCCTCGCCGCCGGTGACCCGCTGGACGGGCTGGTCGAGCCAGTCGAAGAGCCGGCGCTGGATCTCGTCGGCCAGCCAGCCTCCGTAGGAGGTGCCGCGGGCGCCCTGCTCGACGATGAGGACGGCGCCGGTCTTGCGGACGCTCGCGCTGATGGTGTCCCAGTCGAGTGAGGCCCGGTCAAGGAACCGCAGGTCGATGAGCTCGGCGTCGATCCCGGTCTGCTCGATGGCCAGGCGGGCCTGCTCCACCATCGACAGGTAGGCCAAGACGGTCACGTCACGGCCCTGCCTGCGGATGGCGGCCGTGCCGAACGGGACCTGGTAGTCCAGGTCATCGACGGGGATGTCCCCTTCGGTGCTGTACAGGTCGACGTGCTCGAGGACCAGGACGGGGTCGTCGATGGCGAGGGCGGCGTTCATCATCCCGATGTAGTCGAACGGGGTCGAGGGGGCCATGATCCGCCAGCCGGGACTGGTCGCGAAGATGCCGGCCGGGTCCATGGAGTGCTGCGACCCGTAGCCGGTGCCCATGGCGACCTTGGTCCGCAGGACCAGCGGGACCGGGTTACGGCCGCCGAACATGTGCCGGGCCCGGCCTACCTGGTTGAACACCTGGTCGGCGGCGACCCATAGGAAGTCCGGGTACATGAACTCGACGACGGGCCGGAACCTGCCGTCGAGCGCCAGCCCGCCGCCCAGGCCGGCGAACGCGTTCTCGCTGATCGGCGTGCCGAGGACGCGGCCGGGGTAGCGGGCGGGCAGGCCCTTGGTGGCGCCGTTGGTGCCGCCGTTCAGCTTGTGGACGTCCTCGCCGAGCACGACGATCGTGGGGTCGGCGGCCATCCGCCGGTCCATGACGGCGGCGACCGCCTCGATGAGCTTGCCGCGCCGCAGCGGGCCGGTGAAGGCGGGCTGCTCGGCGGTCCGCGCCCCGGCGATCTCCGACAGGTCGCCGCGGATCCCGACGTCCGCGAACGCCGGGTCCGGCCACAGCTCCGGGCGGATGCGCCGCTTGCCGGGCTTGTCGGCCGCCGGGTCGGCCTCGAGCAGCTGGGCGGCCGCCGCGTGCACGGCCGCCGTGGCCTGCTCGCGGACCGCCGCGACGCCCTCGGGGCTGATCAGGCCGAGCTTGCCCATCTGGGTCGCGACCCCGTCCAGGGGGTCGCGGGCGCGCCAGCCGGCTTCCTCCTCCTTGCTGCGGTAGCCGAACGCACTACCGGGGAACGGGCCGTTCTGGTGGAAGAAGCGGTAGGTAAGCGCCTCGATGACGGCCGGTCCCTCGCCGGCCCGCAGCCGCTCGGCCGCCTTGGCCATGGCCAGGTGGACGGCCAGCGGGTCCATGCCGTCGACCTGGTAGGAGGCAATGCCGAAGCCGGTGCCGCGGGCCGAGAGCCGCGCCTCTCCCGTGGCCTCGGCGACGGTGGTCGAGACGGCGTAGCCGTTGTTCTCGATGAAGAAGCACAGCGGCAGCCGCCAGGCGGCCGCCAGGTTCATGGTCTCAAGGACCGAGCCGATGTTGGCGGCGCCGTCGCCGAAGTAGGTGACGGTCAGGTCGGTGGTCCCTGACTGCTGCTGCGCCCACGCGTTGCCGGCGGCCATCGGGACCCCGCCGCCGACGATGGCGTTCGTGCCGAGCGCGCCGGCCTCCAGCCACTGCAGGTGCATGGACCCGCCGCGCCCCGCGCAGTACCCCTGGGCCAGGCCGAGGATCTCGGCCAGGGTCCGCTGCAAGACTTCCTGCACTGGTGCCGTGACCAGTTCGGACAGGTCGAGTGACCCCTTGGTGACGTGGCCGATGGCCTTGGCGAGGAACTGGTGGTGGCCGCGGTGCGAGCCGTTGACCGCGTCGGCCGACCGCAGCCCGGCGATGGAGCCGACGGCGCCGCCCTCCTGGCCGATGCTGGAGTGGGCCGGGCCGTGGACCAGGCCCTCGCCCGCCAGCTCAAGGACGGTCTCCTCGAACGCGCGGATGAGGTGCAGCTGCCCGAGCATCGTGGCGAGCAGGTGCGGGTCCGCCGCCTTCCAGTCGGCGGCCGTCGTGGCGATCAGGGACCAGTCGGCGGCGTGGGGGATCCGCGTGACGCGGGGCATGGGGGCCTCCTTCCGCCCGCCGCAACCCCGGCGGGCGGGGCGGGCGGGACGTGCTCTCGACAGGAGGCTACCGCAGTGAATGTATCCATATCAAACAGGACGTAGCATGAAATCCTGGACTCTGCCGGAGTCTTCTGGTTCATTGGATACATGCTGAGGCCGTCTGAGGAGGAGCTCATGGGCATTCCCGGGCTGCGCGGTGGCGACCACGTGGGGATCACCGTGCCGGACATGGAGCAGGCGCACGCGTTCCTCGTGGACGTGCTCGGCTGCGAGCACGCGTACTCGCTGCCGCAGATGCGCCACGACGACGACTGGATGACGCGGCACCTGAACGTCGACCCGCGCGCGGCCGTCCGCGAGATCCGCTTCTACCGCTGCGGGTTCGGGCTGAACCTGGAGGTGTTCGAGTACGAGCCGCTGCCCGGCCAGCGGCCGGTGCCGCGCAACAGCGACCTGGGCGGCCACCACCTCGCCCTGTACACCGACGACATGGACGCGGCCGTCGGCTACCTCAGGTCGCGCGGGGTGCGGGTGCTTGACGGGCCAGTGGCCAGCCGCAACGCGTCAGCGGGCCAGCGGTGGGTGTACTTCCTTGCCCCGTGGGGGATGCAGTTCGAGCTGGTCAGCTACCCGGGCGGCAAGGCCTACGAGGACGGCGCCAGCGTGCTGCTGTGGCATCCGGGCAGGCCCGGTGGGTGACGCCGTCGCGAGCCAGCGGATCGCCGCCGCGCTGCGCGAGGAGATCCTCGGCGGTCGCTACCAGCCCGGTGAGCGGATCCGCCAGGAGGAGCTCGCGGCCCGGTCCGGCGCCAGCCGCATCCCGGTCCGTGAGGCGCTGCGGATACTGGAGGCTGACGGCCTTGTCACCGTGGTGGCCAACTCAGGGGCGTGGGTCACCCGGCTGACCGCCCAGGAGCTGTCGGAGACCTACCTGATCCGCGAGCGCCTCGAGCCGCTGCTGCTGGCGATGAGCCTGCCCGCGCTGGGCGCCAGTACGGTTACCGCGATGGGCGAGCTGGCCGCGACGATGGAGGCGGCCACCAGCGCGCCGGGGGGGCCGGACGTGGACGCGTTCCTGCGCGCTGACCGGGAGTTCCACCTGTCGGGCTACGCGGGCGCGGCAGGCGGCGAGGCCTGGCGGATCGTGGCCCGGATGTGGAACACCACCCAGCACTACCGGCGGGAGTTCACCCAGATCGCGGCGGCCCGCCCGGTGCCGGCGGCGGGCGGCCCGTCCGGGCTGGGGGTCACGCACCTGGAGCACCGGCTGCTGCTCGATTGCATCCGGCGCGGGGACCCCGACGACGCCGAGCGGGTGCTGGTCACGCACATCCGCCGTACCCGCCTTGAGCTGGCGGCGCACCCGGAGATCTTCGCCTTAGCGGGCGAGGCGGGCCGTCCGGCAGGCCTCGGGAGCCGCGCTGGCCTCGCCCGGCACGCCGGGCCCCGCGTCCTGGCTTGACAGGAACGCCGGGCGGGGGCCACTGTGTTGCCCAGGAGCTTGCAAACGATTGCAGCACGCCAGGGGCGGGCTGCCTGAGGAGGATGAATTGGCTACCGAAGCGCCCACCGTCGGGTGGATCGGCACCGGGCGGATGGGGTTCCAGCTGGCCACGCGCCTGCTCGAGGCGGGCTATGACGTGGCCGCGTGGAACCGGACCCGGGCCAAGTGCGAGCCCCTGGCGGCCAGCGGCGCCACGGTTGTCGACAGCCCGGCCGCGCTGGCGGGACGTGACATCGTGTTCGTGATGGTCGCGGCGGACCGGGACCTGGAGGCCGTCGTGCTCGGCGAGGGGGGCCTGCTGACCGGCGACGCCGCGCCGCGGGTCATCGCCGATTCCTCCACGGTCTCCCTGGAGGCCTCGGCGCGCATCCGCGCGGCGGCCGCGGCCCGCGGCGCCGGGTTCCTCGCCGCCCCGGTCAGCGGGAACCCCAAGGTCATCGCGGCGGGGAAGCTGACCGTGGCCGTCTCGGGGCCCCGCGACGCGTTCGAGCTGGCGCGCCCGCTGCTTGAGCGGTTCGGCCGGGGCGTCACCTACGTTGGCGACGAGGAGCAGGCCCGGCTGGTCAAGATCGCCCATAACGTGTTCCTCGGCGTTGTCTACCAGTCGCTGGCCGAGATCACCGTGCTGGCCGAGCGGGGCGGGGTCAGCCGGGCGGCGTTCCTTGAGTTCCTCAACGACTCGGTGATGGGGTCGGCCTTCAGCCGCTACAAGTCGCCGGCACTGGTCAACCTGGACTTCCACCCGACATTCACGAACGTGCTGCTGCGCAAGGACATGCAGCTGGGCCTGTCGGCGGGCCAGGACCTCGGGGTGCCGATGCCGCTGGCCGCGGCGACCGACATGCTCATCGCGCAGGCGATCGGGGCCGGGCTGACCGACGACGACTTCGCCACCCTGGTGCTTGAGCAGGCCCGCCGCTCCGGCTACACGGCTGAGCCTGAGAACGCTCCCGTCGACGACGGCCTCGCGCCGGAGGCGAGGTAATGGCCGCGGGCGCGCAGGCGGCGGCCGCGGGCGGGCGCCCCGCCGGGACCCGGCCGATCGGCGCGCCCGGCCACATGGGCGTGGACTACGAGGAGCGGGTCGACTTCGCCCGGCTGCGGTCCTACCGGATGGCCCGCGCCCGGCAGGCGCTGGCCGCCACCGACTGCGGCGCGTTCCTGCTCTTCGACTTCTACAACATCCGCTACACCACCCAGACGTGGATCGGCGGCGCGCTGGGCGACAAGATGATCCGCTACGCGCTGGTCTTCCGCGACCGCGACCCCATCTTGTGGGACTTCGGGTCGGCGGTCCGCCACCACCAGCTGTACTCCCGCTGGCTGCCTGAGGAGAACTGGCGGCCGGGCTTCCTCGGCTTCCGTGGCGCGGTCGCCCCGGAGGCCGGCCTGATGCGCGACGCCGTCACCGAGATCAGGGGCCTGCTGCGGGAAGCCGGCGTGGAGGGCGCGCCGCTGGGGATCGACATCGTCGAGCCGCCGTTCCTGTTCGAGCTGCAACGGCAGGGCATCACGGTCGCCGACGCGCAGCAGCCGATGCTGGATGCCCGGGTCATCAAGTCGGCCGACGAGATCACCCTCCTCAGCCAGGCCGCGGCCATGGTCGACGGGGTGTACCAGGACATCGTGGAGGCACTGAAGCCGGGGCGGCGGGAGAACGAGATCGTGGCCCTGGCCAGCAAGCGGCTGTACGAGCTGGGCAGCGACCAGGTCGAGGCCGTCAACGCGATCTCCGGCGAGCGGTGCAACCCGCACCCGCACAACTTCACCGACCGCATCATCCGCCCCGGCGACCAGGCGTTCTTCGACATCATCCACTCGTTCAACGGCTACCGGACCTGCTACTACCGGACCTTCGGCG
>Ga0335072_10001870_pt1 | contig 33448 bp, 24 predicted proteins | sample Lox_Sample_21_FD_206725 | JGI IMG/M metagenome (GOLD analysis project Ga0335072, IMG submission 206725) | Soil microbial communities from Loxahatchee National Wildlife Refuge, Florida, United States - Lox_Sample_2.1 | ecosystem: Environmental > Terrestrial > Soil > Wetlands | place: USA... | reverse complement strand
ATGCGGAGCGCCGCCTGGGCATTGCTGCGCGCCGACCAGATCTTCTGCCGGTTGCGGATGATGCCGGCGTTGGTCAGCAGCTTTTCCAGGGTGGCATCGCGCATGCGTGCGAGGCGGGCGATGTCGTAGCCGAGGAACGCGTCGCGATAGGCGTCCCGGCGCGCCAGGATGGTGCGCCAGGAGAGGCCGGCCTGGGCGCCTTCCAGCGTGAGGAACTCGAACAATACCGTGTCGTCGTGCTGCGGCACGCCCCATTCGGTGTCGTGATACCGCTGCATGGCCTGGTCGCTTTGCGCCGCCCAGACGCAGCGGGTCATGCCGGCGGGTGTTGTTGCTGCATCGGGCGCCGGCGTCATGCCCGGCATGGATTTGTCCCTGCTTCGTTGCCGATGCGGCCATCATAGCGAAGCACGGGATGGCTACCAAACGCGCCGGGCGCGCCGTGCGCGGCGTGAGACGGTTGCGCGCGGTGCCCTGCCCGCGATCGCTCTTGCATCGTATTGCCTGTGACATTGCAGTGCCGCCGGTTCGGCCGCATTGCCGCGTGGTAACGCCACGATGGGCCCGGCCGCTGTAGAAGACGCCGGAACATTGCTAAGAAACCGTTGTCACGGCACTGTGAGGGCATTCAGCAGAATGAATTTTGTCCATCTGGCACCCGAAACCGGCTTGGTGCGGCCTGCGTCCGGGCCGGCGCCGGACGGCGAGCCGAGGTTGCGCACCATCCTGGCCTGCGTCGCCGCGTTCGCGGTGATCTGGGGCGTGTATTTCGCCATTGCCGAGGCGCCGGCCGCAATCAAGCACGACATGGCGGAGGCCTATGCCTGGGGCCAGGAATTCCAACTCGGCTACAACCAGCATCCGCCGTTCTGGGCGTGGATCTGCGGGGCGTGGTTCCTGGTTTTCCCGCACACGCAATGGGCGTTTTCGTTCCTTAGCAGTATCAATAGCGCGATCGGGCTGTGGGGCTGCTGGGCGCTGATCGGGGATTTTGTTGCCGGCAAAAAGCGTGTTGCCGCCTGGGCAATGCTGCTGCTGGTGCCGGCCAGCACGTATTACGCCTATAAGTACGATGCCAACATTATTTTCCTGTCGGTCTGGCCGTGGACGTTGCACTGGTTCCTGCGGTCGGTGCGCAGTCGCCGAATCGGGGATGGCGTGGGCTTCGGCGTCTGCATGGCCATGGCGCTGATGTCGAAATACTACGCGCTGATCCTCGCAGTAACGTGCCTGATCTCGCTGTTGTGGCACCCGTTGCGCTGGCGTTATCTTAGCTCGGCTGCGCCCTACGTCGCGATCGGCGTCTGCGGGTTGCTGTGCGTGCCGCATATCTGGTGGTTGTTCACCAATAACGCGCCGCCGATCGCGTATCTGGAAAGCAAGAGCGGTTGGCCTTGGTGGTATGTCGGCGACGCCGCCGCGAAGACCGCTGTTGGCGCTGTCGGGATGCAGCTTGGGCTTGTGGTTCCTGTCGCGCTGACCCTTTGGCGGAGACTGCCGGGCGATAACGGCCGGGCATTCCGCGAGGTCAGCGGTTGCGATATGCGCATTCTGGCAACGATGTCGCTGGCGCCGGTGTTGCTGACCTTGGTCAGTGGCCTGGCGATTCGTACGCCGGTCACGCTGGAAATGACGCAGGCGACGTACCCGCTGGTGCCGCTGTTGCTGATCGAGCTGATTGGTATGCGCGACGTGGGCAAGCTGTGCCGGATCAGCGTGCGGATTGCGGTTGGCCTGTGCCTCGGCTCGCTGATCCTGGCGCCGGGTATTTGCTACGCGCGGACGTGGTATTTGTCGGAAGGGAGGAAGGCGCTGCCGTTCCAGGAAGTGGCGCTGACCGCGACGAAGCTGTGGCACACTCTTGTTGGCACGAAGCTGGACTATGTCACCGGCACGGTCTGGTATGAAAACGAAACGGCCTTCTACAGCCCGGACCACCCGCACGCTTTCGTCGGCTTCGATTTCGACCACAGCCTGTGGGTGACGCCGGAAAAACTGGCGCGGCACGGATTGCTGGTGATTTGCCGGTTCGACGATCGGACGTGCCTCGACGACAGCGCCAGGTTTGCGACGCCGCAATCGACACGAATCGTGCTGACCCTGGCGCATCATTTCATCGGCCATATGTCGGAGCCGCGGAATTATGTGCTGACGATCATTCCGCCGCGCGTGCACTGACCTGCTGTCAGAGCAGCGTGACTCACACGCCCCATGTCATTGCGCGTTAGCACCGGCCGTGGCGGCGAGTTACCAGCGGCCGTGGCGCCCGACCCGCGCATGAATGCAACGACGCGGCACCGATCCAGTCGGCCACGCCGGCTGGTGGTCTAACTCGCAGTAACATGGGGCGGGCGGTTCGCCGGGCTCCGAAATGCCGAAGGCCCCGACGTTGCCGTCGGGGCCTTCGCATTGCTGTGACGATCCGTCTCCGGACCGGATAACGCTACGCCGTCGCGCTCGCGCCGGCGATCCAGGTCTGGTCGAAGGACCTCACGGAGCAATGAGACACTGGATCACCTCCTTTCATGTTGTTGCCAGGGAGCCGCAGTTTGACCGGCACAAGCCGCGAATGCAAGCGACGCCGTCGAGTCGGCCGAAAATCGCCCCCCTCACGATCGCGCGCCCACTTCCGGTCACCATCTGTTCTTTTTTTTCCTGGCAAAAAAAACGGCCCGACATATGTCGGGCCGTGAAAGGAAGGTCCGGGTTGACCTGGGCCATGGAGACCCAACCGAGCGGCGCGGGTGTTGGGGCAGCGCCAATCGGCGAACACACTTATGTCATCGCCCGGCGCGTCAGCCTGTGAGCCAGATCACAAGCTGGAAAATATTTTCAGGGGAACAGGCCGCGGGTGTTCTTGGCGTTCCGTACCTTCTCCACGCCGATCGCCATGGCCGCCGTGCGGTGCGCAACCCGGTCGCGTTCGGCCCGCGCCAGCACCTGGGCGAACGCCCTGTCCAGCACGTGGTACAGCTTGCTCATCACTTCGGCTTCGTCCCAGAAGAACTGCTGCAAATCCTGCACCCACTCGAAATAGCTGACGACCACGCCGCCGGCATTGCACAGGATGTCGGGGATCACGAAGATCTCGCCACGACGCTGGTCCAGAACGGTGTCCGCCTCCGGCATGGTGGGGCCGTTGGCACCCTCGGCCAGCACGCGGCATTGCAGTCTTGCGGCAAGGTCGGCGTCGATCACCCGCTCCATCGCGGCCGGCACCAGCACATCGCACCGCTGCGTCAGGAGCGCGTGCGGATCGAAGGAGAGCTGGTTGGAGAAGCCGGCGAGCACGCCGTTATGGTCGGCGGCGTGACGGATCAGTGCCGCCACATCCAGGCCACGCGGATCGTAGTAGCACGCGGTGTGGTCGGAGATGCCGATCAGCTTCAGGCCGCGCTCCGCCAGGGTCTGCGCGGCGTAGCTGCCGACATTGCCGAAACCCTGCACGATGGCTGTGGCTCCTGCGGGTTCGATGCCCAGACGCTCCAGAGCGCGATTCGCCAGGTAGGCGACGCCGCGGCCGGTTGCCTCGCGGCGGCCCAGCGTGCCGCCAGACGCGACCGGCTTGCCGGTGACGATCTCGGTGACCGTCCGGCCCTGGTACATGGAATAGGTGTCCATGAACCAGGCCATGATTTGCTCATTGGTGCCCATGTCGGGGGCCATGACGTCGGTGTGGGGGCCGACGAAGGGGATCATCTCCTGCATGTAGCGGCGGGACAGGTTCTCCAGTTCGTGCCGCGTGAGGGCGCGGGGATCGACGGTGATGCCGCCCTTCGCGCCGCCATAGGGCAGATTGGTCAGCGCACATTTCCAGCTCATCCAGATCGCCAGTGCGGCCACCTCGCCGACATCCAGGTTGGGCGCATAGCGCGTACCGCCCTTGGTGGGGCCGAGCGTCAGATGGTGCTGCACGCGGTAGCCGTGGAAGACAGTGGTGCGGCCATCCTCCATGTGGATGGGGCAGGCGACGGTGATCGCACGCTTGGGGAACAGGAGCCGGTCGCGTTCGTCGAAGGGGATTTCGAGATAGTCGGCGATGACCTGGAATTGCTCGCGGGCCATGTCGAATACCGGCCCGGTGTAGATGGTCATGGATTGCTCTCCTGGCGCGTTCCTCGGATGGCGGGTCTTGGAAGCGATTCCGCCTTCGGCGAGTCGGATAGTTGGGCGCCGAGGCCGGTTTGGCCAAGCGGCCGGGATGACGCCACCGGGGATGGCGGGCAGGGGATTGGTTATCGGCATCCACGCCCCAGGGCCGACCCGACCCCAGGGCCGACCCCCAGGGCCGACCCCAGGGCCGACCCCAGGGCCGACCCCAGGGCCGACCCCAGGGCCGACCCCAGGGCCGACCCCAGGGCCGACCCGACGCGCGCCGCCGGCGTGAGACAGCCGCGCGCGCGGAATGCGGGCGCGCCGGTCCCGCGGGGAATTTTTAGTCCCGATGGGACCAAGGACCTTGAACTGATACTGGCTATGAGTATATGGCCGTGCGCGATGCCAGCGCGTTTGACCGCTTCGTGCCGGTTCGGCGTTGCCGGGTGGAGTTCAACCATCAGGGATGACATGAAACCGCGATCTACCAGTCAGCCATCGGAGAGCCACAGTAGGCGCTTGCCGCCTGCCGCGAGTGTTCTGATTGGCCGGACCGTCGCCCGGGCAGAGCATGCATCCATGAGGCCGTCGGCGCTGATGCGCTAGGCCGCGTGGTCTGGTCCTCCCGGGCTCGAGCAACCGCTTGAGTCGAAGGAGAGGGCCAATGACCGGCTTCCTCAACCTTGAATTGCTCTGGGCGCATGCCGCGCCTCGGGATCGTTGGCCTGACCGGGCACGTGGGATGTCTGGGCATTCCAGCCTGGTCGCTCGGTGGGCGTGCGCCTCTGACGGAGGCTTTGTCTGTCGCTGCCGGATCGCTTCTGGCAGCAGGCGGTTTTCCGGGGGCTGCGCGTTTATGGCGCGGTCATGTTTATTGTGATGGTGATCGGCTTCGCCCGCGCGGCGGCCGTGAACTGAGCAACCGCGGCGGATCCGGGACAGCAGAGCCATGATCGCAACCATCGCGCTGATCGAATTGGTCGGCTACGTCGTGCTGTTGCTCTGGGGCATGCACATGGTCCAGAGCGGCGTGGTGCGCGCGTTCGGCTCCAGTCTCCGCCGGGTGATCGGCCGCACGCTCAGTAACCGCTTCGCCGCTATCGGCGCCGGGCTGGTCGTTACGGCTCTATTACAGAGCAGTACGGCGACCGCGATGATGACGACGTCGCTGGCGGCGGATGGGACGGTGGCACTGGTGCCGGCGCTCGCCGTGATGCTGGGCGCCAATGTCGGCACGGCGCTGGTCGTGAAGGCGTTGTCGTTCGACGTGTCGTGGATCGCGCCGCTGCTGATGATCGCGGGCTATTTCGCGTTCCGGCATGGGCGGAAGGGCGTCGTCCACGACCTTGGTCGCGTTGGCATCGGGCTGGGGCTGATGCTGCTGGCCTTGCATCAGCTCGTCGTCACCATCCAGCCGGTGCAGACCGCGCCTGTGCTGGGCGAGCTGTTGGGCGCGCTGACCCGTGAGCCGTTGCTGGACCTGGCGCTGGCAGCCGTGCTCACCTTGGCGGCGCATTCCAGCATTGCATCGATCCTGCTGATCATGTCGCTTGCGGCGGGCCACGTCGTGACGCCGGTTGCGGCGATTGCGCTGGTGCTTGGTGCCAATGTGGGCGGCGCGCTGCCGCCGGTGCTGGAAGCGACCACCGCCGACCCCGCCAGCCGCCGGCTGCCGATCGGCAACCTGGCGGTGCGCGCGATCGGGGCCGTGGTCGTGCTGCCGTTCGCGCACCCGATCGCGGCGATGCTGTGGCAATGGAACCCCAATCCCCGGGCCGACGTGGTTGATTTCCACATCGCGTTCAACCTGGTGCTGGCTTTGGTGTTTGTAGGAATTCTCGATCCTGCGGCGCGTGTCTTGACGATTTTGATGCCGGAACGGCCAAAGAAGTCGGACCAGGCGGCGGAGCCGCAGTATCTGGAGGAGGCGATGCTGGATGCGCCGTATCTTGCCCTGACCAATGCCTCGCGTGAGGCGTTCCGGATCGGCGATCTCGTGGGCTCGATGTTGCGTCTGTTGCTGCAGGCGGTGGTGGCGAACGATCAGGAGGCGCTGAAGGAACTTGGCCGCAACGGCAAGGCGCTGGACCGGTTGCAAGAGGCGGTGAAGGCGTATCTGACGCGGCTGGGTACCGATCGGCTGTCGGACGCTGACACGCAGCGTCATAGTCATATTCTCGATTTCTCGGTCAATCTTGGGCATGCCGGCGACATCATCGAGCGTGGGCTCGCGGATGCCGCGTATCGCAAGATGAAAGGCGGGATCGTTCTGCATCCGGATGACGAGGCGGATCTTCGCAGTTTCCATGCCTGTGTGCTGGAGGACCTGAAACTGGCGATGGCCAGCTTCATGACGGAGGATCCGCGGTCGGCGCAGAGCCTGCTGGATGCGAAGCGGCACCTGAACGCGATGGAGCGGGCGGTGGGGCGGCGGCATTTGAGCCGGCTGGAGGGACGGCCGAAGGGTGATCTGGAAGCCAGCACGCTGTATCTGGCGATTCTGCGCGACCTGCGGCGAATCAATTCGCATCTCTCGGCTGTCGCCTATGACGTGCTGGGGCTGTCAGACGCACAGGAAGTGGCGGACGAGCCGGTGGCACGGGACAACGGGTCTGCTGCGGAATTGCCGGCGATCGGGGCCGGATGAGAGGGGACGGCATGTCCGTCAACTGCTTCGGTGGAGTGGCTAACCAGCAGTCAGAGACCTGAGTTTCCTCTGCGGCGCTGCAGACGCCCGAGGTGGATCGTCGGCGTCCGGTCGGGGCGTCCGGTCGGGGCGTCCGGTCGGGGCGTCCGGTCGGGGCGTCCGGTCGGGGCGTCCGGTCGGGGCCATGCCGCAGCGTTGATGGCGCGGTATGTCCGGCGCTTCCGGACCAGGTCCAAGGCGTGGCTTCAACCCGGCAGGCCACTTTCCCATCCTGCCTGTGAGTCGATTCATAGGCATGGATCCGCGATCCAAAGTCCTATGGGCCCCCCGATGCCTGTGTCGGGATTGCGATGGGAGGGCGGGGTGTGGTCGCCGCTGGCCACTGGTGACGCGCGGCGCATCGGCGATGCGAGGCCGCCATCTCGTGGCTGTTTACCCTTCGGTAAGAACGTGATGCGAAGATCGAGGCACGGGCTCGGGGTTCGACCCAACCCCGACCGGTCGTACGTCAGCCCTCGCGCCGCGGCCACGCGGCAAGGTGGCCTGAGCGGATGGCAGGTCGGCTACTGCCGCAGGTCGGTGCGATGGCGAGTGGTTTGTGTCATGTCGATTCAGCAGCGCCTCGCGCCCGCCAAGGGACGTCGCGGGCGTGGTGGGTGTTCTTTGCCGGCGCCGCAGTTTTCTGCTTTCTGGCAGTTGGGGCGACATGGCTGATCATAGATCTGCGCGCCCGGGCGATTTCGGACACTGAGGCGACGCTCGCAGCCCTCAGCCTGAGCATTGCCGACCAGGCCGACCGTTCGTTTCAGGCGTTGGAGCAAGTGCAGATCGGGCTGATGGACGAGATGCGTGCGGGTGGCATTCGTACCGAGGCGGCGTACATTGCACTTATGTCCGGCCGCGCGGTGCATCAGGCGCTGCGGGAGCGGGTCTTGGGCCTGCCGCAAGTGAACGCAGTCACCCTGATCGACCGTGACGGCAACCTGATCAATTTCTCCCGCTACTGGCCGATTCCGAAAGTCAATATCGCCGACCGCGACTATTTCAAAGCTTTGACGGCGGATCCTGCGCTGGACAAATTCATCAGCGCACCGGTGCGGAATCGCGGCGATGGCACGTGGACGATTTATCTCGCCAAGCCTTTCCGCGCCCCGGATGGAAGTTTTTTGGGATTGGTTCTTGGTGCGGTCGAACTGACATACTACGAGGGTCTTTACCGACGCATTTTGCCGGAGAGTGATGCCGTCATATCGATGTTCCGCGCGGACGGCGTGCGCCTGGTGCGCATGCCGCCGTCGAACCCGTCCATAGGCCGGGTGCTGGAACATGCGGCCGTGACCGATGTCGTGCGCACGCACTCGCCGGTCCAGAGCCTGCACACAATCAGTCCGATTGATGGCGCCGAGCGGCTGGCTTCAGTCCGGGCCGTGCCGCATTACCCGATCGCCATTCTGGTGAGCCGCACCGTATCGGCCGTGCTGGCGGATTGGCGGGAGCAATCGGCGTATCTGGCTGGCGCCACCGGGCTGCTGGAGTTGGGATTGTTCGGGACGGGGCTGATGTTTGCCCGCCATGTCCGCGGCCAGCGGATGGTTCAGCAATTCGAGGCAGCCAAGAACCAGGCCGATGCTGCGCGCGCCGCGGCCGAGGCTGATGCCACATTGGCGCGAACCCAAGAGCATGGCGAGCGAGCCTTGCGGACGCAGTACGCCCGTTTCGCGCTTGCGCTGGATAATATGAAGCAGGGCCTGGGGATGTTCGACGCGAGAGGCCGGGTCATCGTGGCCAACCGGCAGATCGGGGACATGTTCGGGGGCGGCACGGTCGAACCTGGCATGGCGTTGGTGGTGCTGCTGCGCGCCGCTCGCCGCCCTGGAGGCCTGAGCCTGGGCGATTCGTGCAACGCGTGGCGCCTGCTGTCGAAGCTGCGCCATGAGCGTGAGTCTGCAAGCCGTCTGTGGGCGATCGATGATGGCCGGAGCTTTTCCATCGGCTTCGAACCAATGGGCGAGGGAGGCTGGCTGCTGACCTGCGAGGACATCTCGGAGCGGCGGCAGGCCGAGGCGCGGATCGCCTACCTGGCGCAACATGATCAGCTTACCGACCTGCCCAACCGTGTACTTTTCAGGGAAAGTCTCGCACGTGCGATCGCCGCGGCTTCCGATGAGGGAAGCTGTGCCGTCCATTACATCGACCTGGACAGGTTCAAAGGCGTCAACGACACGCTCGGCCATTCCGCTGGTGACGCGCTGCTGCAGCTGGCGGCCATGCGCATCAGGCGCTGCCTGCGGGACGACGACATCGTGGCGCGGCTGGGGGGCGACGAATTCGCCGTGATCCAACACGGGCTGCGTACGCCGCTCGGTGCCGCGAGCCTGGCAAAGCGGCTGTGCGATGAATTCGAGCTGCCATTTGAGATCGACGGCCAGCAGGTGATGGTTGGCAGCAGCATTGGCATTGCCGTGACTACGGATGCCAGTACCGACATCGAGCAAATGTTGAAGCAGGCCGACCTGGCGCTCTACCAGGCGAAGTCGGACGGGCGGGGCCGCTACCGTTTCTTCGAGCCTGAGATGGACCGTATCGTATCGGAGCGGCGGCGATTGGAACTCGACCTGCGGCAGGCGCTGAGCGCGAAGCAATTCGAGGTGCACTATCAGCCGCAGCTCCGGGTCAAAGGCCGGCGGCTGACGGGGTTCGAAGCCTTGTTGCGCTGGCGTCACCCGGAACGGGGCCTGATTCCGCCTTCGGCGTTCATTGCAACCGCAGAGGAGTTGGGGCTGATCGTGCCGATCGGTGCCTGGGTGCTGGAGCAAGCCTGCCGTGACGCCTGCGCCTGGCCGGACGACCTGACGGTGGCGGTCAACCTGTCCCCGATCCAGGTGTTGAGCCCCTCTCTCGTGGAGACCGTTGTCGCCGCGCTGAAGTCGTCCGGGCTGGCGGCGAAGCGGCTGGAACTGGAGATCACGGAATCCGTGATGCTGCACGATACTGGAGACACCCTGGAAAAATTGCATGAGCTGCGGGACCTGGGCATTTCGATCGCGATGGACGACTTCGGCACAGGATATTCCTCGCTCAGCTATCTGCGCCGGTTCCCATTTGATAAAGTGAAAATCGATCGATCTTTCGTGGAAGGGCTGGATAGCAACCCCGATTGCCTCAGCATCGTTCGTGCCATTGTAGGGCTCTGCCGCGGACTGCAGATGGTGGCTCTGGCGGAGGGCGTGGAGACCGAATTCCAGATGGCGGAGTTGGAGGAGGAAGCCTGCGCTGAGGTGCAAGGGTTCCTGTTTGGGGCAGCGATGCCGGGGGATGAAATTCCCCGCTGGATAAATTCGAACCGGGCCGCGGATGTCGCCATGCTGTCAACAGCGGGATAGATCCGGGCGTCCTGGTACGGGCCAGCCTGCGGTCGCGACCATGCCAACGGCGCTCCTGGGCTGAGTGTGTGGATGAGCATGGGGGCTTGGGCCTGTGTTCCGGCTCACATACGGAGCGCAATGTACAGCGGCTTTGCTTCTCTCCATTGTTTGATCCGCTGGCTTCGGTTGTTGCCCGCGGACGCTTGACCATGCCTGGTGCTTCACCCAAAGTCCGCCGGCAGACGAAGCGGAATATCGTCAATGAGGAAACGTATGAGGCACGCTGAGATGCAGGCGATCGCAGGGCCGCGTCGGCTGGTAAGACGGCTTCGTGGCATGGCTGCGGGCGCCATGGCTGCGACGGCCATGACGCTGCTGTGCCAGCCTGCGCCGACACGCGCAGCCGGGCCAATCACCGTGGGGTTTATCGTCAAGACATTGAACAATCCGTACTGGGCGGCGATGCAAAAGGCGGCTGAAGCAGAAGCGTCGAAAACCGGCATCCATCTGATCTTCGAAGCCGGCAAGTATGATGGCGACGTCAGCACCCAGATCTCTGATATCGAGGACCTGACGACGCACGGTGCCAGCGCTATCATCATTGCACCGAGCGTGTCGGCGTCCGTGGCGCCCGCGCTGGAGCGGGCGAAGAAGGCAGGCATCACCGTGATCGCGGTGGACACCGCGGTGGATCCCGCCAGTGCCGCCGACAGCTTCGTCGCGACCAATAATTTCAAGGGCGGAATCGAGGACGGGCAATGGGCGAAAGTCGCCATGGGCGGCAAGAAGCCTGTCGTGGCCTTGCTGGAGGGGACGCCGGCATCCTCGGTGAACACTCAGCGGTTGGGCGGATTCCTGAAGGGCATTGGCATGACGAAGTCGCAGGCGGCGGTGGACCTGATCACCAACGGCGACCAGACCAAGGCGCTGAACGCCATGCAGAACGCGCTGGTGGCGCATCCGGACATCAACCTGGTGTGGACCATCAATGAACCGGCCGGATTCGGCGCGGCGGTCGCGCTGAAACGCGCCGGCGACAAGGCGTTGATCGTCACGATGGATGGCTCGTGCCACGGCGTTCAGGGGGTGGCCGACGATCAGTTCGGCGCCGATGTGCTGCAATTCCCGGCCAAGATGGCGCAGATCGCCATCCAGGAAGCGATCGCGGCATCGCAGGGCAAGAAAATCCCGGCGCGCGTCGATACCGGGGAGCCGCTGACCACATTGCATCCGCAAGCCGGCGTGCCTGGGATTGCTCCATCCGCGGCGCTGAAAGAGTGCTGGGGCTGATCTTTGGAGCGAACCGCCGGCCGTAGTTTCGGCGAGCAAGTCCGGCATGCGGCCGTTGTGGCGCTGGAGCGGCTGCGTGCCGCCGGGCTGATGGGCCCGATCCTGGCGCTGGCCTGCGAAATTGTCATCTTCGGCAGCCTGGCGCCGCGCTTTGCGACGACCCGGAATTTTCTGCTGATTGCCGAGCAAGCAATGGAAATCGCCACGCTGGCGATCGGGCAGACGTTGATCATCCTGGTGGCCGGGATCGATCTAGCGAACGGCGTGGTGATGGTGCTGGCCAGCATCGTCATGGCGAAGTTGGCCGTTGCGGGCGTGCCGGTGGTTTTGGCCGTTGTGGCCGGCGTTGCCGTCAGCGCCGCGTTCGGATTGGCGGAAGGGTTGCTGGTGGCGATCGTCGAACTGCCGCCCTTTATCGTGACGCTGGGATTCTTCAACGTGGCGATGGCGCTGGCACTGCTGATTTCGGGCGAGGCATCGATTATCAATCTGCCTCCGGCGTTGTTGGCGCTGGGTGATACCGTCAGTGTCGGCGGCACTGACGTGCCGGTTGGCATCCTGGTGATGCTGGCCGTGCTGTTGGTGACGTGGTACGCGCTGCGGGAAACCGCCTGGGGGCGGCACATGTACGCTCTGGGCGACAACCTTCCCGCGGCGCGGCTGAGCGGCATTCGAGTCAATCGCGTGCTGATCTCGGCCTATGTGACGGCGGGCATCATCTATGCGGTCGCTGCGCTGCTGCTGCTGGGGCGCACGACGGTGGGCAATCCGGATGCGGGAGAGACGGCGAACCTGGAAAGCATCACCGCGGCAGTGATCGGCGGGATCAGTTTGTTCGGCGGGCGCGGCAGTATCGTCGGGCCGGTGCTGGGCGCGTTCATCGTGGGTGCGCTGGAGAACGGGTTGACCATCATTGGGGTCGATGCGCTGTACCAGGACATCGCCATCGGCTTGCTGGTGATCGCGGCGGTGATCCTGGACCGCCTGCAGCGTGGACGCTCGCGGTGAGTGCGGCGGAGGCCCGCGCGGCGCCGGATTACGATGCGGCACCGGTCTACCAGGCGCGGGGCCTGGTGAAGCGCTATGGCCGCGTCACCGCATTGGATGGCGCCGATTTCGAACTCTATCGGGGCGAGATCCTGGCGATCGTCGGCGACAATGGCGCGGGGAAATCGACGCTGATCAAGATTCTGTCCGGCGTGATTGCCCCGGATGCGGGCGAATTGTGGCTGGACGGAGCGCATGTGCATCTTCGCAACCCGCTGCATGCGCGCGAACTGGGGATCGAAACGGTGTACCAGGACCTGGCATTGGCACCCGGCCTCGATATCACCAGCAATCTATTCCTGGGGCGAGAGGAGCGTATGCCGGGCATTCTGGGGGGTCTGTTCCGTAAATTGAACAAGCGGTCGATGCAGCGGCAGGCAGCGGCGCATATGAGCTCGCTGAAGATCGGCATCCGGTCGATGGCCCAGGCGGTGGAGACCCTGTCCGGCGGACAGCGGCAGGGCGTTGCCATTGCTCGGGCGGTGTCGTGGGGGCGGCGGATCGTGATCATGGACGAGCCGACCGCGGCCTTGGGCGTGCAGGAATCGGGCATGGTGCTGGAGCTGATCCGCACAGTGCGGGCGCGGGGCGTGCCGGTGGTTGTGATCAGCCATAGCCTGCCGCAGGTGTTCGCGGTGGCGGACCGGATCCAGGTGATGCGGCTGGGTCGCCGGGTGGGGATCGGGTTTCCTTCGCGCGATTCGATGGACGACGTGGTTGCCATGATTACCGGGGCGCGTGCGGGCGAGGCGGAGTGGCGCCCGGCGAAGGTTGTTTCTTCAGCGTAATTGCATTGCCGGGGCGTGATTACGTGCGCTGTCGATGGTTTTCCGCCGGTGGGCTTTTGGGTCGAGGGACGTGTATCGTGCAGAAATGAGGTTCCTGGTGCTGCGCCGGGGCCAGGCTGCGCGGGACTTTCCGCACGTCACGTTGCACGATAGGAACGTGGTTCCCTCCGTTTTTGATGATGGCAAGAGGGTATGCTGCACGTCCTGGTCGTTGACGACGAGTTGGCCGACAATGGTTTGATCTGGCAATCATAGCAACGATCCTGCCCGATCTGACCGGCTTTACGGACAGTCGCGCTGATCCGGCAGGCGCAAGATAACGTTGCCACGATGACCGCGCGCCTGGCAGCGCTGCGCGAATCGACCCGAGGTCTGCGGTCGGTGAGATTGGAAGCGCACGGGCCGATCATTGCGAGCGCGGCGGTGCGGCAGAGGTGGCCACGCGTGATAGACCACTCGCCCGGCCGCCACGCGTCGCTTGGTGCCGCGTTGCGCAAGGGCGGCACGGGCATCGCGTGATGAGCCGCATGCTGCGGCCAGTCCTAATCCCAAGCCGGGCCATGACGCGCAGGGCGGGCCGCGTCGGCGGCGCATCGTTCCATGCACGCTGCGCCGGTCGCCGGGCCGGTGGCTGATCCGCGATGACACTGCGGCGCTCTGCCGCCGCTAACGCGTGATGACCCTGCGGCGCTCTGCCGCCGCTAACGCACGATGACCCTGCGGCGGTCTGCCGCCGCTAACGCACGATGACCCTGCGGCGGTCTGCCGCCGCTAACGCACGATGACCCTGCGGCGGTCTGCCGCCGCTACCGCACGATGACCCTGCGGCGGTCTGCCGCCGCTAACGCGCTATGACACTGGGGCGCTCTGCCGCCGCTAACGATAGTCGATCAACTCCTCCCGGCAGGCGATCGTGAATGTTCGCAGCATATCATATTGCGCGGTCGCCAGATCGGGCTGTTTGCGGAAGTCGCGGTTGGGTTCGTAATAGGTCTTGATGATCGCCAACAGGATCTGGTCGGCCTGATCTGCCGTATCCCTGCGGTGTGCGCAGACATAGATTTCCGCCTTCAGGGCGTAGAGCGGGACCAGGACCGAAACATCCGTCAGCTCGTGCGTGAGTGCATCGATATACAGCTTTGCCGCGAGATTGATGAAATCGCTGAACAAGCGTTCGCGCCGGGCGGTGTCCTGGGCGCGGCGCTGCGAGCGATCCTGATAATGCTGGTTCAGCCACGATGCACCGACCGACGCGAAGGCTCCGAGCGTCGCGCCGCCGAGGGCGGAAAGGGCCGATAGGATTGCGTTGTCCATGATGTTCAAATTCCTGTCGGAGCGGTCCCCCGGCTTCAGTCTGGTCAACGCGTATAAGGCTGGCTCCTCGATTCTGCCGCTGCCTGGTGAAATTGCCGGGTTTTTCGAGCCTGCACCGGGCAATGGCGCCAGCCCCGCGATGCAGCGGTGTTCATGTCCGGCGTGCCAGCAGCATGGCAGAGCCCGCCGCCAGCAGCGCGAGCATGCTGTATGGCCCCGCGTAGCCTCGCAGAGCGGCCACGGTGACGCCAAACACCGGCGGGACGATCATCACCCCGGCGAACATGATGGCGGTGCCGAGGCCGGTGGCCTCGGTGCGGCGTGCGCCGCCGAGATGGGCGTAGTCCGCATAGGCGACGCCGGTGTAGCCGCCCGCGGTGCAGCCCGCGAGCAATGCCACCGCGACCACCGCCCAGCCGGGCCACCCCAAGCCGATTTGTCCTGCCGCGACGGACGACACCGCCATGCCGATGCCGAGCATGCACAGGGTATTGCTGGGGGACACGTACTTGTCGGCGATCCAACCCCAGATTGGGCGGGTGACGGTGCTGGCGATCTGGTACAGCGCCAGCACGCGGCCGGCCTGCACCAGGCTCAGGCCGGCCGCGGCGGTCAGTTGCACGGTCATGAAGGCGACGAAGGTAAGCTGGGTACCGGAATAGACAAAGCTGGCCACCGACAGCCGGCGCAGGCGCGTTTCCCGCAGTAGCGCGAAGGGTTGCAGCAGGCTGCGGCCGAAGACGGTGAAGCCGGGCTCGCGCTCGACGTCCCAGCTCCGGCGCGGCAGCTCCATCAAAAACAGCAGTGCCAGGATGGGGATCAGCTCGGTCAGCAGGGCCAGGCGCCAGCCGATGGCGAGCGATAGCGGGGGCAGGACCAGGGCGCCCAGCACGCCGCCGAGCGGGACGCCGATCTGTCGGATCGACATGATCAGGTTGAAGACCGGCCGCGGCGTGTGCGGTACCAGGAGATGCGTGCTGGCGGGGGCGGCGGCGCCATAGCCCAGGCCCAGCACCACCGCGGCCAGCGCCAGCGAGACGACGTGGCCGGTGGCCGCCGTTGCCACCATGCCGGCGGCGGCGACCAGCACCGCTTGCGTGGCGCGCACGCCGCCATAGCGCCGGATCAGCCCGGGCGAGAGCAAGGCGGAAACGATGCCGGTGCCATAGGCGGCGGCGACGAAGGTGCCGACCAGTTCGCCGCTGACATGTAGCTCGGCGGCGATCGCGGGGGCGATGGCGGGGATGGAAAACATCGCCGCGGTCGCCAGCGTCTGGACCGCGAGCGTGGCGGCCAGCGGCGCGATCGGCATGCCGCGGATCATGCCTGGCGCCAGGGCAGCGCCGACGGGAAGGACGTCATGCGGCGATTATCCTGCGCGGCGGACCCGTCCGGCGACGGCTCGCACGTGGCGGGGGGCGGCCTGCCAGATTGCCAGCGCCGAGATCAGGCTGACGGCGAAGCCGGTGGCGAAGCCGGCGTGGTAGGTGCCGGTGCGGTCGTGCAGCAGGGCGGTTGCGAAGGGCCCTGCCGCACCGCCGGCGATGCCGGCCAGCATCAAGGTGCCGAAGATGCTGCCGTAGTGGCGGCCCTGGAAGATTTCCGCCGGGATGGCGCCCATCACCGCGGTGATGCCGTAGCCCAGCAGCCCCTGTGCTGCGACCACGACGTAGAGCCACAGGACGGCTTGGGGCGAGTGGGCCATCGCCAGGAAGGCGGCGAAACAGAGGGCGAAGCCGCAGGTTCCGGCCGTCCAGACCCATTCGCGGCCGATGCGGTCCGAAAGGTGGCCGAGGCCGATCTGGCCGGGGATGCCGATCAGGCCGGCGGCGCCCAGCGCCCAGGCGGCGACGGCGGGGGTGAAGCCGATATCCAGCAGGTACTGCGTCTGGTGCACCTGGGCGGCGTACCAGACATACAGGGCACCGAAATAGCCCAGCGCCAGCCACCAGAATCGCGCGGTGCGCAGGGCGCGGGGCAGGGTCCAGTCGGTGGCGGCCCAGGCGGCGTCTATCACATTCGTTTCTGTGGCGGCAGCTGCGGCAATCTTGTGCGTTACGGCGTCGCCGTCCGAAGCCAGACCCAGGTCCTCCGGGCGCTGGCGCAACAGCAGATTCAGAGGTGCGAGGAGAAACAGGGTCAGGAGGCCCAGCGCCATGCAGGCGGTGCGCCAGCCATCGCGCTGGATCAGCGTCTGCAGCCAGGGGAGCAAGGCGATTGCTCCGACGCCGACGCCAGAGAAGGCGATGCTCATGGCGAGGCCGCGGCGGCGGACGAACCAGTTGGGCAGGAACAAGGATTGGCCGCTGTAGCCAAGGCAGACGGTGCCGCCGCTGACCAGCACGCCGAGCGTCGCGTACAGCTGCCAGGGCGAATGGATCAGCGTTGCCAGCAGCAGGCCGGCGGCGAGCATCAGGACGCCGGCTTCGATGACCAGGCGCGGGCCGTAGCGGTCCATGGCGCGGCCCAGCACGGGGGACAGGCTGGCGGAGACCAGGAAGCCGAAGGAGAAGGCGCCGGCGGTGACGCTCTGGTCCCAGCCGAATTCCGATAACAGGGGTGGAAAGAACAGGGAGAAGGCGGTGCGGGCGGTGACGGCGATGCCCATGGTGACGAAGACAACGGCGACGATGATCCAGCCGTAGAAGAAGGGCAGGGGACGCACGCGGTCAGGGTCCGGTCGGTCCGGTGACCGCCTTGGCGGCCAAGGGCAGCGGGCGCGGGGCGATTGTGGCGGTGCGGGGATGCGGGAGCGGCCTGCACCGATGGTGGGCGGGGACGCCGGCGGCCGTATCGGCGGGGCGCGACAGTTCCTGGACCATGCTCATCGCCGGACTCCTCTCCCGGGCGGGGACGGTAGCGGGTCTGGCAGCGGTGTCTATGCGCGAAACGGGCGGGGCTGGGGTGCTGTGCCGACGATGACCTCTCCCACGACTCCATCCCCTGCTGCTAGCTTCCACCCATGCCGAACTTTGCGCTGGAAAAGGCCGCTGGGGGGCGCGTCGCCGGGGTGGATGAAGTGGGCCGCGGGCCACTCGCCGGACCTGTGGTCGCGGCTGCCGTGGTTTTTCCTGCGGGTGTGCCGCGCAAGCTTGCCGCATTGCTCGACGATTCGAAGAAGCTGAGCGCAGAGCAACGACAGGTCGCGTTCGCCGCGCTGTATGCGTCGGGGAAGGCGGAGATCGCGGTTGCCGCGGCATCGGTTGCCGAAATCGATCGCCTTAACATCCTGCATGCCGCCTTGCTTGCGATGTGCCGGGCGGTGGCGCGCTTGCCGGGGCCGCCGGACCTTGCGCTGGTGGACGGGAACGTTGCACCGGCGCTGCAATGCCCGGTGCGGTGCGTGGTCGGGGGCGACGGACGGTGCCTGTCCATCGCGGCGGCCTCGATCGTTGCGAAAGTGGTGCGTGACCGGGCCATGGCGCGGTTGGCCGTGCGCTGGCCGGGCTACGGGTGGGAAACGAATGTCGGCTACGCGACCGAATTCCATCGCGAGGCGTTGTTGCGGCTGGGGCCGAGCCGGCACCACCGGCCGGCGTTTGCCAGCGTGGCGCAGTTGAGTCTGGGGCTTGGCGACTGACCGGTGTGAATTCGACGAACGCGGGCCCGGCGATTCGACGGATTGGACCTTGACGCGCGGCCGTTCGATGCCGCGGCGGGCTACACTGCGGGAGCCTTGCGAAAGGAAACCCGCGCGCTTGGCCTTTCTTTGGGCGAACGGGCCTGTCTTGCCCTGGCGATCCAACTCGGCGCCGTGGCAGTGACCGCTGATCGTGCCTGGACCAGGCTGCCACGGGAGATGGTCCAGATCGAGGCAATACGCTGACCGATTGACGCGGCTTCGGCGGCGCCGTCACGATAGGTAATCGTCACCCTGCCCCGGGAGCCAAGTGGAAATCGTCCGTGAACTGCCGCTGAACCAGGTATTGCTCGGCGACTGCATCGAGTTGATGCGCATGCTGCCGCCGGCCTCGGTGCACTGCGTGTTTGCGGACCCGCCGTACAACCTTCAATTGCGGGGTGAACTGCGCCGCCCGGACGACAGCCTGGTGGATGGCGTGGACGAGGAGTGGGACCGGTTCATTGATTTTCCCACCTATGACGCGTTCACGCGCGGCTGGCTTGCCGAGTGCCGGCGCGTACTGCGCAAGGACGGCACGCTGTGGGTGATTGGCGCCTATCACAACATCTTCCGCATCGGGGCGATCCTGCAGGATCTGGGGTTCTGGATCCTGAATGACGTGGTGTGGCGCAAGGCCAATCCGATGCCGAATTTCCGTGGGCGGCGATTTACCAATGCCCATGAGACGCTGATCTGGGCGGCGCGGCAGCGGGATTCCCGGCATCGGTTCAACTACCAGGCGATGAAGGCGCTGAACGACGATATCCAGATGCGCAGCGACTGGTTCATCCCGCTTTGCACCGGCGCCGAGCGCCTGCGCAACCAGCACGGGTTGAAGCTGCATCCGACGCAAAAGCCGGAGGCGCTGTTGCACCGCGTGCTGTTGGCCTCGACGGCGCCGGAGGAGATCGTGCTGGACCCTTTCCTGGGGACCGGCACGACGGCAGTGGTGGCCAAGCGGCTGCACCGGCATTTCATCGGGATCGAGCGTCATCCGGCGTATGTGGAGGCGGCGTGGGGGCGGATTCGTGCCACGTCGCGTGTGCCGGTGGATGGCGTCGGGACTGCGACGTCGCGGCGGGAGGCGCCCCGGGTGCCGTTCGGGAACCTGGTGGAGCAAGGGGTGGTGGCGCCGGGGACGAAGCTGCATGACCGGCAGCGGCGGGTAACGGCGGTGGTGTCGGCGGACGGGACGGTGGTTTCGGGGGAGATACGGGGGTCGATCCACAAGGTGGGGGCGCTGGTGCAGAACGCGCCGTCGTGCAACGGCTGGACGTTCTGGCATTTCGAGCGGGACGGGCGGCTGGTGCCGCTGGATGTGCTGCGGGGGACGGTGGGGACGGGGTGAGAGCGTTTGCGCTAGGCCGCCGCGGAGGCGTCGGCGGGCCGCACACTGAATAACGGCCCTGGTTGCAGCCGTGTCACCACAGTCGCGATCACGGCGTGGCGCCGCGGCAGAATCATCATACGCGGGAACGCTTCCTCGAACCGGGCGGCGCTCTCCGGCCACCGCAAACTTGCCGCGGCGACCGCGGCGATGATGGCCGTGTCGAAACGCACGTACTCGGCGGCGGTGTCGTTTGCTTCCTGGTTGGTGATCAGGTCGTGGAAGCTCGACAGCATGAAGCAGAATCTGCCGCGGTCCCATAACGCCTGGTAGGTCTTCTCACGTTCCTCCGGCGCGACTTCGAGCGCGGACCGCTCGGGGAAGTCGAACGGCATGCCGAACACGGACGCGCGGGTTTTTTGCACGATCTCGTCGTAGCGCGCCTTCACGTCGCGGTTGAACGCGGCGGGCATCGGCATGTCGCGCGCCGGCACCGTGTAGTTCGGCGTGCGCCGGAACACCGTGAGCTGCGCGGCCTGCCTGGCGATGACGGGGATCGCCTGGATGCCGGTCGAACCGGTGCCGATGATGCCGACGCGCTTGCCGGTGAAATCGACACCCTCAATGCGGCCATTGGCCGGTGTGATGTTCTCGTCATACTGCGCGCCGGTCACGCGGGTGCCGAACTGGATGTCGCGCCGCAGGTCCAGCTTGTCGGCGACATAATTCAGATAGCGCAGGATCTCCGGTTGCTCGGGATAGCGGCATGTCCATTACCATTCGAGCAGGATCTCTTTCGAGAAGGTGAAGCAGTAATAGTAGCTTTCGGAATCGCAGCGTGCGCCGGGGAAGCGGTTCCAGAACCAAGTGCCGCCGACACCGTCCGCCATTTAGATCACGCGGGCGGACAGGCCGAGTTCGCGCAGCTTGTGCCGCATGTAGAGGCCGGAGAAGCCGGCTCCGACCACCACGGCGTCGTATTCGGTGCGGATTGGAACGTTCATGTCTGGCATAGAAGTTAGCTCGGATTTTTTTCTTGTGAGAACGCCGGTCAGGCGCCCAAGCGGCGACGCAACTCACCGCCCATCTCGGCGATCAGATCGCGGCCGCGGTCGATCACGCCGGCCATCCAGAAAAAGCCGTGGATCTGCCCCTCATAGTGGGACGTTTTCACATCCACTCCGGCCTGCTGCAGCTTCCTGGCATAGGCCATGCCTTCGTCGCGTAACGGATCGAACTCCGCGGTGATCACCATCGCCGGAGGTAGCCGGCCGTGGTCGGCGGCGAACAGTGGTGAGGCGTAGGGATTGCGGCCTTCTTCCTCGTTGTTGAGGTAATGGTCCCAGAACCATTCCATCGCGGCGCGGGTCAGCAGGTAGTTCTCGGCGTTCTCGGAATAGGAGGCGAAGGTGGTTCCCTTTGCCGGCGCGGCGACCGGGTAGATCAGGAGCTGGAATGCGAGCTTCGGTCCGTTGCGGTCGCGCGCCATCAGGGTCACGGCGGCCGACAAGTTGCCGCCGGCGCTGTCCCCGCCCACCGCGACGCGCGACGGATCGGCGCCAAGCTCGGCGGCGTGTGCGGCGAGCCAAACGGTCGCGGCGTAGCAGTCCTCCACGGGGCCGGGGAACTTTGTTTCCGGACTGAGCCGATAGTTGACTGAGGCGACGGCGCAGTGTCCAGCGTTGGCGAGCGCGCGGCACGGTTTATCGACGACCTCGATGTCGCCGATCACCCAGCCGCCGCCATGGAAGTAGACGAGCAGCGGCAGGTTCTTGCCTGGCTCCGGATGATAGAGGCGCACGGGCAGCCTGCCGGCTGGTCCGGGCACCAAAATGTCGCGAACTTCCCCGATCGCTTCCGGCTCGCCCTGCAGGTCGCGGAAACTCATCGCGACGAAGCGAGCGAAGGTCGGGCTCATCTGCTCGAAGGGCGGCAGCCCCTGCTTGCTCATTTCCTCGAGCAGGGTCTGAACCTGGCTGTCGAGTGGCATTGGACGCTCCTGACCGCGTTATGTTGAAGCCTGCATGGCCAGCGCCGCGGCCGCGCGGCGCAATATTCTACCGCTCGGACGGGACTACCGGACCGATCGACAGTAATGTCAAGCGTAGTGGCCAGACGTTGAATGGAGACATATGCTCCATTGGGTGCCGCTTTGATTCTTACGAAGCGGTTGATCACCGGTGTGATGCGGTGGGCGTGTCGGGAATCCGGGGCGCGCTTCCGGCGGCTAGCAAGGCGCGCGATTTTATATCGATATCACACCGGATACGCCTGCCGCCACCCGCTATCAGAGAAGCGCGACGTTATGGGCGCAATGTCATGGTACGCTCCGTGTTGCGCTTCTCTGATTCCGGGTGCTAGCCCGACAAAGCCTGATCCAGGTCTGCGATAAGGTCCTCTGCCGTTTCGAGCCCGATCGACAGCCGGATCACATCCGGCCCCGCTCCTGCTGCCAGCCTCTGCTCGTCCGACAATTGCCGGTGCGTGGTCGATGCCGGGTGGAGGATCAAACTCCGCGTGTCGCCGATATTCGCCAGATGCGAGAACAGGCGGACGTTTTCCACCAGCTTGATGCCGGCTTCGTAGCCGGCCTTTACGCCGAAGGTGAACACCGCGCCGGCGCCTTTGGGCAGGTATTTGCGTGCCAACGCGTGGTACGGGCTGGATTCCAGGCCCGCATAGGACACCCAGGCGACGCGGGGATCGCCAGCCAGGAACTCCGCCACCTTCTGCGCATTGGCGCAATGGCGTTCCATGCGCACATGCAAGGTCTCGATGCCGGTGATGGTCAGGAACGCGTTCATTGGTGCCAGGGTTGGGCCGTAGTCGCGCAATGCCACGGCGCGTGCCTTCGTCGTAAAGGCGAAGTCGCCGAAATTTTCGTAGAAGCGCAGGCCGTGATAGGCGGGTTCCGGCTCGGTCAGCGCCGGGAATTTGCCGCCCGCCGCCCAATCGAATTTTCCCGATTCCACCACGATGCCGCCCAGCGAATTGCCGTGGCCGTCGAGGAATTTCGTGGTCGAATGCGTTATCAGGTCGGCGCCCCATTCGAACGGCCGGCACAGATAGGGCGTCGCCAGCGTGTTATCGACAATCAATGGAATGCCGGCCTCGTGCGCGATCTTTGCCACCGGTTCCAGATCGACGATGACGCCGCCCGGATTGGCCAGGCTCTCGACGAAGATCGCCTTGCAGCGCGGCGTCAAGGCGCGGCGGAAATTCGCGGGATCGGTGGGATCGACGAAATGACAGGTCCAGCCGAGCTTCTTGAACGACAAGCCGAACTGCGTCAGCGACCCGCCGTACAGATTGCGCGATGCGATGAATTCGTCACCTTGCTCCAGCATGGTTGCGAATACCAGGAACTGCGCGGCGTGACCTGACGCGGCGGCGACTGCGGCGCGGCCGCCTTCCAGGTTGGCGATGCGTTCTTCCAATACGGCGACAGTGGGATTGTTCAGGCGCGCGTAAATGTAGCCGAAATTGTGCAGGTTGAAGAGCGATGCGGCGTGGTCCACGTCGTCGAACACATAGGCGGTGGTTTGGTAGATCGGCGTGGTGCGCGCTCCGGTGGTGGGGTCGGGCGCGGCTCCGGCATGGATCGCGCGGGTCTCGAAGCCGTAGGTCAGGTTGTGGGTTGGCAGCGGCTGGGGCCGCGCGTGGCGTTCGGTCGGTGGCTCCGGTGAGCGGTTGCGAATGATGTTGGAGTTGACGCCGCTCCAGGACAACTCGCCACACAGCCGGCCGTATTCGATTTTGGGGCAGCGGTTCATCACCACTTCGATGCCGGCGGCTTCTGCTTTCGCTGCGGCTTCGTCGTTGCGGATGCCGAGCTGCATCCATACCACTTTGGCGCCGATTGCGATGGCGTCGTCGATGATCGGCGGCACATGTTCGGAGGGGCGGAAGATATCGACCATGTCGATCTTGTCGGGAATGTCGCGCAGCGACGCGTAGACCCGTTCGCCTTGCAGTTCCTGGCCGGCGGCGGCGGGATTCACCGGGATGACGCGATAGCCTTTGCTCTGCAGGTATTTCATTACGAAGTAGCTGGGGCGGTTCCAGTTGGTGGAGGCACCGACCATCGCGATGGTGCGCGCGGTCGCCAGGATGCGGCGCAGCTTTGCATCGGCGTAGGGAATTGGGTCGATCGCCGTCATGGCCGTTCTCCTGTGCTTGCGGGCGGGTAAAGCGTTCGCGCCTGCGGTGTCTTTGCGAGGCATGGGGCGACGACGCAACCCGTTCGTGAGTTGCTGGCTTGCGACCGAGGTTGCTTCGTCGCTTCGCTCCTCGCAATGACCTGCGGGGGGCGGGGAGGAGCGCTTTGGACTGCTTATCGCGTTTAATGGCTACGACACCAGGTTGTCGCCCAGCAAGCCTACAGCCAGGGCGTAGAAGTCTGAGGGATTGTACCGCCGGATCACAGCGAAGTTCGGATACACCACGAATGCCTCGCCGGTCGCACCATCCGGAAGCAGTACCGCCGTGCTGGTATCGGCGGCGGCGCGCCAGCGCCCATCCAGCGGACGTATGCCGAGCCGCGCCCAATCCTCCAGCGGCCGGCGCATGGTCCGGCCTGCATCCGTATCGAACCGCGCGGGCAGAACCACTGCCTGCCCCCAGGTCTGGCCCGAGCGCCAGCCGCATTGCGCGAGATAGTTGGCGATCGAGGCCAGCACGTCGGCCCGGTTGGTCCAGATGTTTCGCCGGCCGTCGCCGGTGAAATCCACCGCGTAGCGCAGATAGCTGGTGGGCATGAACTGCGGCTGGCCCATGGCGCCGGCGTAGCTGCCGGTCATGCCCGGCGGCGTTATGTCGCCATCGTTCAGGATGCGCAGCGCCGCGAGCAACTCCGGACGGAAGAAGCTGGCACGGCGGCCGTTCCAGGCGAGCGTGGCCAGCGCGTCCACGACGTAGAAATCGCCGGTCTGGGTGCCGAAGCTGGATTCCAGGCCCCAGATTCCGGTAATCACCGCGGGGCCGACGCCGAAACGGTCGCGCACCGCGCCCAGCAACCGGAAATTGTCGTGCACCGCGGCACGGCCGGCGGCGATTCGCTTGTCGGTGATCAGCAAGCGGCGGTACTGCGCCCAGGTCAGGGTGAACTCGGGCTGGTGACTGTCGCGTTCCAGCACCTTCTGGTTTGGCGCCAGTCCCGCGAGCGCGCTGCGCAGAATCGCGGGGGAAATCCCGGCGCGCTGCGCCTCGTTCCATATCCCCGACAGGAAAATGGCAAAACTATCAGATGCGGCCTGCGCTTTTACGGCGATGGCCGCGGGGACGGCAGCGAGCAACAGGCGTCGGGTCAGCATGCCGCTTCTCTGCCACACTGCGCCGCGCCGCGGCAAACATTTTGACCGCCTGCCGTGCACCGAAGCTTGGCGCGGCGCGACGCAGGGTGCCATAACCGCGGCATGCGCCTGCTGTATCACCTGCCGCTCTCGCCGTTCTCCCGCAAGGTCCGACTGGCGCTCGCCGAGAAACGTCTGCCGCACGAGCTGCGGGTGGAAAAGGTATGGGAGCGGCGCTCGGAATACCTGGAGCTCAATCCGGCCGGTACGGTGCCGACACTGGTGGAGGACAACGGTCTGGCGATTGCCGATTCCAATGTGATCTGCGAATACCTGGAAGAGGCGTACCCCGATATCAGCCTGATGGGCCGCACGTTGGCGGAGCGCGTGGAGGTGCGCCGGCTGGTTGCGTGGTTCGACGGCAAGTTCGCCGGCGAGGTGACACGCAACCTGGTCGGGGAAAAATTCATGAAGCGGCTGACCGGGCGGGGCAATCCCGATGCAGCGGCGATGCGCACCGGTTACCTGGCGTTGCGGTATCACATGGAATACCTGGGCTGGCTGGCGGAAAACCGCAAATGGCTGGCTGGGGGCGCGCTGTCGCTGGCCGATTTCACGGCGGCGGCGCATCTGTCGTGCCTCGATTTCATCGGCGATGTGGACTGGACGATGTCGGCGGCCGCCAAGGAATGGTACGCGCGGATCAAGTCACGGCCCAGCTATCGGGGGTTGCTGTCGGACCGCGTGCCTGGGGTGACGCCGCCCGCGCATTATGCCGACCTGGATTTTTGAGGTTGGGGGGGGATGGGGGCGGTTAGGCGACGCCGCGGTGCAGGTCGTCTTTCAGGACTACCGCGTTGAAGTTCATCAGTAAGGCGATTTGGCAGCCGCTCAGGCGCAGGTGGGTGCACGTCTGGGCTTGGTGATGAACCGTCAATCTTCCGGGGGCGTTGGGCTGCGGCTTGCGATGGCTGTTGGGAGCTGGCTGCTTGCCCGATTGATTTGGGGGACGTCCTGGTCTGGAGTACGTGTCGGCGGCTGGTAAATTCATCGCTGAGGGAGAGGAGACGCAGAGATCGCTGAGAGGATGTTATTGATCCGTGCCGTTCGGAGCTTTTCATGGTACGGCGGGAATAGTTTTGAAGTGGCAGCTTGATAAGCGGAGTGGGTCGAGAACGGACACTGTGAGTATTGTCAGCGTTTCCTTGTGTCTCACCTCGTCTCGAGTACCTGTCGGCGGCTGGTAAATTTATCGCCGAGGGAGACGAGACGCAGAGATCACTGAGACGGATTTACTGATCCGTAGTGTTCGCGGCTTCCCGTCATCAGGCCGCGGCAGCGTTGAGGGCGGAGCTTACTGTAATGAGCAGGGCAGGGTAAAACGAAGTTAGAAACATGGAATGCTCTTGGCGATCACTGCGTCTCCTCTGCCTCGGCGGTTAAATTGCCAGAAGCGGACGCCGCCTGCGGATCGGGTTTGCCGCCGGCCGACTTTCGGGCAGTCGTCATTCCCCGGACAGCTCACGCCGTTTGCGATCCAGCTCTTCGCTATAGCGGCGCAGCGCGTATTGCTCGGTGAGCAATCCGATGACGTGCCGCTTCTCCGGCCCGTCCACCACGGCCAGCGCGTCAGTCTCGGCCGTCTCGAACATGGCGATCGCCTCCTTGATCGTCATTTGCGGCAGCAGCATGATTTCCTGATTGTGCAGGCGGTTCGCGAGCGTGTTGCCGTTGTAGTCGGCGGCATGCGCTTCCGGAACCAGCGCGATGCCGGCGTAGCGGTCTTCGCCGTCGAGTACCACCAGACGCTGGGTCGAGCCCAATGGGAAGTCGCGGCGGACTGCCTCGATCGGCGTTTCCTTGCGGACGGTCCGCACGTCGCGGCGCATCATCCGCCCCACGGTGAGGCCGCGTATCCATCCGACATCGACCGCGCTGCGGATTGCTTCGCCGCGCAGGTGAAAGCGCCACGTCGCGAAGGAGTAGCCGAAGGCACGGCGCACGGTTACGGCCGACAGCACGCACACGCCCAGCACGGCGATCGTCAGCGGCATACTTCCGGTGGCTTCCAGTGCCAGGAAGCCCATTGTCATCGGGCCGCCGATGATCGCCGTGGCCATCGAACTCATGCCGACAACGGCCATGACGGTGGCCGGCACGGCGTGCGCGGTGCCGATAAGATCGAGGGCGGTGCCAAGGAATTTGCCGACCAGCGTGCCCAGGAACAAGGAGGCGAAAAACAAGCCGCCACGGAAGCCGGAGGCGATCGAGGTTGCGGTGGCACAGGCCTTCATCACCACAAGCAGCCCGAGCCACCACGCCGGAAACGGCGTGTCGATCACCATCCCGATTGCGCCGTGGCCGGACGACAGCACCATCGGCGAGGACAGCGCCAACACACCGACGGCCGCGCCGCCCAGGGCAGGACGCACCCAGGCCGGTATACCGGTCTGGCGGAGCGCGGCCTCGAGCAAGGTTACAGCGCGCATCATGGCGATGCCGATCAGGGCACAAATCACGCCTACCGCGAGGATCGGCGCGTAGTCCTGCGGCAGCAGCGGCGGCGGTGTCAGGGTGAGGTCGAACGGCGGGGGACCCAGAGCGTGCAGTACTGAAACCGCGACAATGGATGACACGACCACCGGGGCGAAGGTGCCGAGGGTGTACGTGCCGATGACGAGTTCGAAGGCATAAAACGTGCCGGTCAAGGGCCCGTTGAAGGCGGCAGCGATGGCAGCCGCGGCACCGCAGCCTACGATCAGGCGTTGTTCAGTACGTCGCAGGCGAAACGCGCGCCCTATGCGAGAAGCGACGCCCGCCCCCATCTGGGTATAACCGGCTTCCAGCCCGATCGAGGCGCCGACACCGTTGGACAAAATGGTCTGTAGCATCACGATGATGCTCTCGCGCAGCGACATGCGGCCGCCGTACAGTGCGTTGGCCTCGATCGGATCCACGGCCGGCCGCGGCCAAAGGCGGCGGATTCCGAGCGAGAAGAGACCGACGGTCAGGCCTCCAAGTACTGGCACCAGCAACGCCCTGAGCGGTGCCACATTCGCCGTCGCGGAGAGGTGCTGATCCATATCGACGTCGAACAACAGCGTGTGCATAAGCTGCGCCGCCGCCGTCATGAAATGGACGATGACGCCGCCAGCAGCCCCGATGAAGGCCGCCAACATCACCAGCCATATTTCATTGGCGCGAACCAGCGCTCGCAGGGCCTGCGGTGCGTGCAACGCTGCCGTCGACAGTGAACGATGACGGCGGACTCGCGCTCGCGCCTTAGGTACTGCGCTTGCGTCGAGCGGGACCCGCGCATGCTCCAGGATTTGAGTCACGGAATCAGATGGCATCGTGGGTGCGGCCCGCTATTGGTGCTGTGTGAGTTGCGCGGCGCACATGTCATTGTGTGGAGGGAAGCTACGGAGCCACCTTGATCGGGGAAGCTTCCGGACTGTCCGTGCGCCGATATGACCGGGGTTGCTTCTTCGCTTCGCTCCTCGCAATGACATGGGTGGGGCTGTGTCGCACTTTGCCGTCGGGCATTCATCGCCCGTAATAGATGGTTGCGACATGCGTGGCCTCGGCGAAGAACAGCCAGCGTTCGACCAGCAGGCCGGCCAGCGCGATCAGCGACGCAACGGGCGCGGTGATGGCGGGGGCGACGCCGAAGGCGGCAAGTAACGCCAACAGCGCTGGAACGAAGAAGGCGAGTGCGATCGCGATGCGCCGCAGCTTCATCGCGTGCTTGCGGGCGACCTGATAACCCATTTCACGCAGGATGTAGTTCTCGGTGAAATGCGGGCGGTCCAGCGGGCGCGCCGTACCGAACGCGGTGAGGCCCGTGGCGGAGGCGAGCGTGACAAGCGGCTTCTGCGTATCGATGAAACGCCAGTAGGCATATTTCGCGCTGGCCGCGATCAGGGCAGAGATCATGGCTACGACGGCAAGCGCCGCGGCCGCGCCGAACCACAAGGCCCAGACGGCGGCGAGCAATGTTGCCCCGGAGAATACGGCGAAAATCAGATAATCAGGCAAGGTGTGCGGGTTGTGCCATTGGCGGATCGGCTTGAGGCTGGCGTAGATCATTGCGGTGCAGCCAACCGTCAGGAGGCCCAGGCACGCCGTGATCAGGCCAAAGGCGCGTGTCGCGATCGCGTAGGGGCCGAGCGCCCACCACAGGGCCGCGAAGAGCAAAGCTGGCGGAAAGGTGGTGAGGGAGGCAACACCTTCCCGGGAAAGCCAGGAGGAGCGCCATTGGGTGAAGGCACGCCAGGCGCGTTCGGGATGGCCGAGATGCAGGGTGGAGGCCATGAGGCCGGCGTTGGCGAAGGCGAGCGCCACGACCACCGCGACCGGCAGAAACAGCGGTGCTGGCGGCAGGAGACCGATTGCTGCAAGAAGACCCGCCCAGGCCAGCAGCCCGTAGCCGAAGCCCGTCAGCGTGGTCAGCAAAAGCACAGAGCTTGCCGGGGTCATCGCGAGAGTACCTTGTCGAGCAAACGTAGCAGCGCGTTGCCGTTGCCTGCGGTGGCATTTTCCAATGGCCTGGCGGGGATTGTCGCTTTGCGGGGTGGCAGATAGCGGTTGACCGGTGCGTAGCCGAGCTCCGGCATCAGGCCGACGCCGCCGCGTTCGGCGACGAGTTTCGAAACGTGGCTGTTGGGATCGCCGAGATCGCCAAAATGCCGGGCTCGCGCCGGGCAGGTTGCGACACAGGCGGGCTCGCGTTCCGATTCGGGCAGCGCCTGGTTATAGATGCGGTCGATGCAGAGCGTGCATTTCTTCATCACGCCCTGATCTTCGTCGAACTCGCGTGCGCCGTAAGGGCACGCCCAGGAGCAAAGTTTGCAGCCGATACAGATATCGGTGTTGACCAGTACAATTCCGTCCTCGGCGCGCTTGTAAGACGCGCCGGTGGGACACACGGTCACGCATTGCGGTTGCTCGCAATGCAGGCAGGAGCGGGGGAAGTTTACCGTGCGGCTCGAAGTTTCGCACCTTGTCTCGTAGGCGTGGATGCGATTGAACCAGACGCCGTCGGGTTGCTTGCCATAGGGATCGTAATCCGGCAGCGGTGCGTAGTGGCCGCCGGTGTTCCACTCCTTGCAGTTCACGGCGCAGGCATGGCAGCCGACACAGGTGTCGAGATCGATCACGAGGCCGAGTTTCTTTGCCCCCGGCATGGGCTGCGGAAGGCTGGTCATCGCGATGTCGCTCCGCGTTTTGCGCCGAAGCGCAGGATGTCGGGATGGAATGGCCTGAAGGGTGGTTTGAGTGTCGCGGGGTGCGGCGCGGTTTCGGTTGCTTCGCCAGGCGCGCAACGTTCGATGCGCACCGTGAGGTCGAACCACGCGGCCTGGCCGGTGACGGGATCCGTGTTGAAGGCGCGGCCGCCGGGCAGATATTCCGAAATCAGGTGGTTGAGGAGGAATCCAGTGTGTGATTCGGGCGCGTCCTGGTCGAGCGTCCAGGCGCCGGAACGCTTGCCGATCGCATTCCATGTCCAGACGGTATTCGGATTGACGCCGTCCATCAGGCGCACGCGGCATGTGAGCGTGCCGTTGCGGCTCTCGACACGAACCCAATCCTCGTCCGCGACACCGAGCGCGGCCGCAGTATCGTGGTGCATGTAGAGGCGGTTTTCGGAAAGGATCTGGCGCAGCCAGGCGTTCTGCGAACCCCAGGAATGGTACATCGCCATGGGCCGCTGGGTGATGGCGTGCAGCGGGAAGCGGGCACGGTTGACAATTGTTTCCTCGATCGGCGCGTACCAGATGGGCAACGGGTCCATATGGCGCGCGACGTCCCCGCGGAGCCGTTCGGGTGGCACGACGGGGCCGTGGCCCTGGGCGGCGAGGCGGAATTTCTGCAACGTCTCGCTGTAGAGCTGCAGCGTGATCTTGCGGTCGTTGTCGATCAGCCCCATCGCCTTGGCGCCGGCAAGGTAGGCGCGGTTCGAGTGCTTGTAGTAGAGTTGTTCCGGCGTCAGATGATGTTGCCAGAAGCTGCCGTTCTCGATGTAGCGGCGGAGTTGATCCGGGTTCGGCGCACCGCGTCCCACCGCCGTTCCGTCTTCGCCGCGGAAGCCTGCGAGCGGTCCCACGCCCGGCTTGCGCTGGTGGCGCACCATGTAGTCTGCGTAGGAGCTATAGAGAGGCTTGCCGGTTTCGTCGACGAAATGCGGCAGGCCGAGACGCCCGGCGAGTTCGATCAGTACATCCTGGAAGGGGCGGACATCGCGATCCGGTTGGAGAACAGGAATGCGGATCGCATCGGCGGGGCCGTGCGCGGACCCGATCGGCCGGTCCAGAAGGGAAATGCAGTCGTAACGTTCGAGATATGTCGTATCGGGCAGGACCAGATCGGCGTAGGGCACGGTTTCGGAGAAGAATGCATCCGCATAGATGACAAAGGGAATGCGGTAGCTGCCGTCTTCGTTGCGGTCGGCCAGCATGCGGGTCGCATCGCCCGGGTTCATTGCCGAGTTCCAGGCAACATTCGACATGTAAAAGAACAGCGTGTCGATCTTTTGGCGTTCCTGTGCGTGCGCCTCCGCGATCACCATGTGCATCAAGCCGTGGATGGCGATGGGCGCTTGCCAGGAGAATGCACGGTCCAGACGTAAGGCTTCGCCGGTTGCATCGACCAGCAGATCCTCCGGTCCATGCGGAAATCCCAGGGGCGGGGTGGCCAGCGATCCGTCCGGCCTGCGCTGTTTCCCGCCTGGCGGCGGGTTGTCTGCGATCGGCTTGGGATAGGGCGATTTGTAGCGCCAGGAACCGGGCGTATCGATCGCACCAATCAGCATCTGCAACACATGGATCGCGCGGCAAGTATGAAAGCCGTTCGAATGGGCGGAGATACCACGCATCGCGTGGATTGCGACGGGACGGCCGAGCATCGATTGGTGGTGCCGGCCCGTGGTATCGGTCCATGGCTGGGGAAGCATGACCGGCTGGTTGAAGGCGATTTCGGCAATTTCGGCAGCGATGCGCCGGATGGTCTCGGCGGCGATGCCGCAGCGTTCGGCTACCGTCTCCGGGGCATAGTCCGGCGCAAGATAGCGATCGGCGAGAAGGGCGAAGGCTGGGCGCGCGGAACGGCCGTCGGGGAGCCGGTAGGTTCCGAGCAAGGCGGGATCGAGGCCGCATGCTTCGGCATCGGCGAGGTTGCCGGTGGCGCGGTCCCAGGCGAGCACCTTTCCCTGGGCATCGCGTGCGAACAGGCCGTGATCGGGCGCAGTTGGCGAGTCGATGACGAGATAATGCGCGTTGGTGTGGCGGACCAGGAAAGTGGGATCGATATTGCCGCTCTCGAGCAAGCAATGGATGAGGGCGAAGATGAGCAATCCGTCGGTGCCGGGGGTGATCGCGACGAACTCGTCGGCGATCGCGGCGTAGCCGGTACGCACCGGATTGACGGCGATGATCTTGGCGCCGCGCGCCTTGAGCCGGGCGAGGCCGAGCTTGATCGGATTCGAATCGTGGTCCTCGGCAATGCCGATCATCAGGAAGAGTTTGGCAAGCTCCCAGTCGGGCTCTCCGAATTCCCAGAATGCGCCGCCGACCGAATAAAGACCGGCCGCTGCCATGTTCACCGTGCAGAATCCGCCATGGGCGGCGAAATTCATGGTGCCGAACATCTGGGCGAAATAGCCGGTGAGTGATTGCGACTGGTCGCGGCCTGTGAAGATGGCAAGGCGGTTGGGATCGGTGGCGCGAATTCGGGCGAGACGCTCGGTGGCGATGGCGAGCGCTTCGTCCCACTCGATTTCCTGGAATTCGCCGTCACCGCGCGGGCCGACGCGTTTGAGCGGCTTGCGGAGACGGGCCGGGGACAGCACGTTCATGATCCCGGCGGAGCCTTTGCCGCACAGAACGCCGCGGTTCACGGGATGGTTGCGGTTGCCTTCAATATAGCGGAGCGTGCCGTCCTTGAGATGAACCTTGATGCCGCAGCGGCAGGCGCACATGTAGCACGTTGTATAGGCGATCCGGTCACCAATGGGCTGGGAGTATTCAATCATGTCTTTTGGCATGGCGCCTCGCCCATTCCGGCCTGGGATCAAGACATGGGTATTGATAAGAAAGGTAAATCCTAGACTTTGGTGTAGTGAGGATGGGCGGCCGGTTCCGGGCCGTGCCGCCTGATCTTTCAGGTTGGTACCGGTAGGCGGGGGGCCGGTTTATCGCTCTGGCCTGTTTATCGCTCTGGACGGTTCATCGCCGCGGAAGGCAAGACGCGGCGTGCGCCGGGAATCGCGGCGCAATACGGTCGGGTGTGATGCGGGGGAGGAACGGCTGGCGCTGGCCCGAGGGCATCAGCGCGTTACGGCGGCGATAAGCCTGCGTTCCGGGAGGCTCTTCGCCGACGGGCAAATCAACGCCTGCTCACGTGAAACTGGCGCAAACGGATGTGCCGTGAAACCAAACTGAAACCAATTTGCAGGAATAGTGACAGCCGCCTTTCAATCGGCAGGAGACAAGCGCCGATGGTGAGTTCACGCCTCTATTGCGCGCCGCAGGATTTCGTCCTGCGGCTGCGACAGCGCATGCCGATGAATGTCGGCTTCACGTTCACCGACGACCAACTGGCGGCACTGGCCCACGCATTCGGGGATCGCTTTGTGGGCCACCACACCGTGGACATGCGCGGGCGC
>Ga0335072_10001869_pt1 | contig 33472 bp, 26 predicted proteins | sample Lox_Sample_21_FD_206725 | JGI IMG/M metagenome (GOLD analysis project Ga0335072, IMG submission 206725) | Soil microbial communities from Loxahatchee National Wildlife Refuge, Florida, United States - Lox_Sample_2.1 | ecosystem: Environmental > Terrestrial > Soil > Wetlands | place: USA... | reverse complement strand
TGGGCGAGGATGGCGGCCTCGGCGAAGGCGCGCAGCTGGGAGTTCTCTTCCGGCTTGGCTGGGGTGATGTCGGGCTCGCCGTATGCCTGGACGGCGGGCGAGAGGCCGGTGAACTCCCAGACGTCGTGCCCGGGCCGCTGGGAGCGGGGGATGTGGATGCAGAGTTTCGCGGTGCCCGCCGGGGGGTGGAACTTGGAGCATTCGGCGAAGGGGGCGACGCGGGCGTAGAGGTCGAAGTAGCCGGCGCCGGTGAAGCCGCCGTATCCCTGGGCTTCTTCGTGGGGGATCAGATAGCCCTCGATCGGGACGAGGGCGGCGACGAGGACCAGGGCGCCGCAGGCCGCCCGCCAGCGCCAGGGGCGCTCGGGTGCGAGCAGGGCGGCGGCGAGGGCGAGGACGGGGAGCAGCAGAAGCCCGACGCTGCGCACGTCGACGGCGGCGCCAAGGGCGAGGCCGGCGAGCAGCGCCCAGCCCCATGGGCGTCGGCCGGCCCAGACGCGGGAGAGGGCGTAGAGGGAGAGGTCGACGAGGAAGATGAACAGCGCCTCGGTGAGGGGGGCGTGCTCGATGAAGATCTCCGAGCCGCCGAGGATGACGACGACGGCGGGCACCAGCGCGACCCAGCCGGAGAGCCCGAACCGCCGCAGCGCCCCGTAGAGGAGCAGACCGCTGGCGAGGCCCATGAGGTGCTGGACGAAGATGACGAAGGACAGGTGCGGGCGGATGCCGTGCATGAGCCGCAGGAACTCGGAGTAGCCGCCGACGCGCAGGGGGTTGTTGAAGACGCCGGTGAGGGCGTCCTCGATGTAGATGGCGCTGTCGGGAAACCCGACCAGCGCGGGGCGCCAGCGCTCGAAGAGGTACAGCCGCAGGACGAGGCCGACGAGGAAGACGATGCCGAGCACGACGATCTCGGGCCGCCGGGCGGCGAGAGCGACCCGGCTCGGCCAGCCGCGCACGGCGTCCCGGGCTCGCGTGATCCGCGACTCGCTCGTGCCCCGCTGCGCTGTGGGGGAGGTGGCCAAGGATTGGAGCCTATAGCTGCTGGCAGGCCGCGGGGACTGCCCTCACATGCCACACAAGCCGCGAAGGTAGCAAGGCGTATCTCGCAGGCGCTTATCTCGCAAGCGTGAACGCCCTCGACACGACGGCCGGCGCGCCGCCCGTCGGGGTAAAGATGCCTCTCGCGATCAGCTTGACCTTCTTGGCATGTTTGAGCAAGCGGATCCCGGCTCGGGTGAGCTCGATCCTGATCCTCCCAGTGGAGGTCTTCGCGAAACGCGCTCGACCAGTCGCCACGAGGATCGGCGGCGCATCGGAGGTCCTCCTCGCGGCCGACGTGCCGCGACCTCTCGAATACCAGTCGATGAGGGCTGTCCCTGCACTGGGCGCCTTGAATGTAATCGTGAACCCGCGGGCGCCGAGCACATCGTCAATGACTGGCGCCTTGCCATCGGGGATCATCTCGTGGGCTAGAAGCTCTGCCGCTTCTAAGGCGGCTTCCTGCGCGCTTTTCGCCGCCGGAACATGTTGGCCTTTCGCGGCGCCATCAGCAACATTGCCCACCTGTGACCCTGTCTGAGGGGCGTCGTCTGCTGTCGCGAACTTCGTTTCGGGGGTCTGTGTGTCGGGATCGAACGTCAACTCGCGGTCGGCGTTGTCGACGGCGGTGCACTGGCTGACGCTGGGGCAGGCAATGAGCCCTATGAGATCTCCGGGCTGAAAGAAAACGCCTGACACTCCCGGGACAGCCTCGGCGTCGATATGGATCGGTGCCGGGGAGCCTGGCGCCAAAGGGTCGAACGTCACCTCCATGCCTTCACTGGCGCCCGCCGTGCACTGTTCGGTCGAAGGGCAGGCGAGGCTGTGCAGCGCGTACGGGCCGCCTACCTTCACAGGTGACGGGATGCCCGGCGAGGCCGGATTGAATGTGATCTCGGCGCCTTCCGCCAGTGCGGTGCACTGGCCGGTGGATGGACAGGCGAGGGATCCGAGCGCGACGCCTGGATCTATGCTGACTGGAATGGGCGTACCGGGCTCCTGGGGGTTGAACCGCACCTCGGTGCCATTCGTGGAGACGGCCACACACTCGATCGCCGATGGACATGCAAGCTTGAAAACGGCTTGGTATTCGCTCGCCAGGCCGCCGTCCAGTGTGAAGTGCGTTGCGTCTTGGGGTTCGCGGGGATCGAAAGTGCTGGCGGCGCCCGAGGGATTACCGGTGGCGGTGCACTGACTTTCCGATGGGCAGGCGACGCTGTAGGTGAGCCCGGTTTCGACATTTACCGGCGCTGATTCACCAGGACTCGTGGGATCGAAGGTGAGCTCCTGGCCGCTCACGTCACCAACGGTGCATTGGCTCAGCGTGGGACACGCGATGCTGAAGAGATCCTGGCTGCCGTCGATGGTCACCGGAGACGGCGTCCCCGGCAAGGTTGGGTTGAACGTGACCTCCTGCCCCGGCTTGGGCTCACCAAACGTCCCTGCGGTGACTGTGCACTGGGTGGCTGCGGGGCATGCGAGCTGATAGATGATCTCACTGTCAATCTGGGCTTCGCTGAGGACGGCTGAGGCAGCCGCCGACGGACACAGTATGAGTATGCCCAGGCCGAACATCAGTCCACCAGCCCAGCGGCGCCATCCCCGCGGCCAGCGAGACGTAATCCTATGGAGCGAACGCACGCCGGCACCCTATCACGGCGCCATGAACCGAAGCGCACGGGTATCTGGAACCTCGACCCCGGCTTGCCCGGTCCCCCGTCGCCCACGATGTGACAGTCTCTGCGCCGATGCGGATCTGCCTGGTCTACGACTGCCTCTTCCCCTACACCGTCGGCGGCGCGGAGCGCTGGTACCGCAACCTGGCGGAGCGCCTGGCGCAGGAGGGCCACGAGGTGACCTATGTGACGCTGCGCCAATGGGAGCGCCCGAGCCAGGGGGGCATCCTCCGGCGTGGCGCGCGCGGCCGCCCCGACCTCGACGTTGACCCCCGCATCGAGGTGGTGGCGGTGGGCCCGCGGATGGCTCTCTACGCCGAGGGCGGCCGCCGCCGGATCCTGCCGCCGCTGGTGTTCGGGGCGGGGGTGCTGTGGCACCTGCTGCGCCACGGTCGCCGGTACGAGGTGGTGCATACGTGCGCGTTCCCGTACTTCTCGCTGCTGGCCGCCGCGCTGGCGCGGCCGCTGGGCGGCTTCGGGCTGGTGGTGGACTGGCACGAGGTGTGGAGCGAGAGCTACTGGCGCGGGTACCTGGGGCCCGTCGGCGGCCGGGTGGGGCAGGCGGTGCAGGAGCTGTGCGCGCGGGTGCCCCAGCGGGCGTTCTGCTTCTCGCGGCTGCACGCGGACCGGCTGCGGGGAGAGAGCCTGCGGGGGGAGCCGACGGTGCTGGAGGGGGAGTACGCGGGCTCCCTGGAGACGCCGAGCCCGCGGGCGGCGGAGCCGGTGGTGGTGTTCGCGGGCCGGCTGATCCCGGAGAAGCGGGCGCCGCTGGCGGTGGCGGCATTCGCGCGGGCGGCGGCCCGGATAGAGGGCCTGCGGGGGGAGTTCTACGGCGACGGCCCCGAGCGGGAGGCGCTGGCGGCGGCGATCGTGGAGCACGGCGTGGCGGAGGTGGCAAGCGCCCCGGGCTTCGTCGAGGCGGCGGTCCTGGAGAGAGCGATGCGGCGGTCGCTGTGCATGCTCTCGACCTCCAGCCGGGAGGGCTACGGGATGGTCGTCGTCGAGGCCTCGGCGCACGCCGTCCCGAGCGTGGTGGTGGCGGGCGAGGACAACGCGGCGGTGGAGTTGGTGCTCGACGGCGTCAACGGGTTCGTGGCAGCGAACGACGACCCCGAGACGATCGCGGCGGCGATCGTGAAGGTGCACGAGGCGGGGATGGCGCTGCGGGAGAGCACGGCGCGGTGGTTCGCGGAGAACGCCGAGAGGTTGTCGCTTGAGAGCTCGCTGCGGCAGGTGCTGGCGGGGTACGGGGACGGCGAGAAGATGCAGCCGCGTCGCCGATAGATCAGGCGATCGATCGCGCGACCTCGCGGATTCCCAGCGCGGGTACGTCTGTGCCACGTGCGCCACGCCTTCGCCCGGACAGGGCGCGAGCGGCTCACGGACTGAGCGCGACGGGGACGTCGGCGAGCTGGAGGTCCTCGGCGTCGACGAGACGCGGGTCTCGCCGCCGCTCATCCGGCGCGTAGGCCCCAGGCGTCCGGAACCTCGCTGAGCCCCAAAGCCCGGGCATAGCTCTGGAGCGTGACCCGCGCCGTCCGCCCCCAGGTGAACTGCCGCGCCCGCTCGGCTCCCCTGACCCGCAGCCCCCGGGCGAACTCGGGCTCGCCGAGGAGCCGTTCGATGGCCCCGGCGATGGCGCCCTCGTCGCGGGGGTCGAACAGCAGGGCGGCGTCGCCGGCGACCTCGGGCAGGGAGGAGGCGTCGGCGCAGGCGACGGGCACCCCGCGGGCCATGGCCTCGAGCACGGGCAGCCCGAACCCCTCGTAGAGGGAGGGGAAGACGAAGGCGTCGGCCACCGCCCACAGGCCCTCGAGCTCGCCGGCGCCGACCCACCCCTCGAAGCGGACGTCGGCGGCGACGCGCAGCTCGGCGGCGCGGGCGCGGAGCTCGGCCTCGTGCCAGGTGGGATAGCCGGGCAGGACGAGCAGCGGCCGGCGCTCGGCGGGGATCCGGGCGAGCGCGCCGATGAGGGCGGCGAGGTTCTTGTGGGGCCGCTTGGCGGAGAGACTGAGCAGGACGCGGCGGTCGCCGAGGGCGAAGCGCTCGCGGATGCGCTCCTCGGGCAGCGGCTCGTGGCGCTGGACGGTGCCGAGCCCGAGCGGGGCGACGTCGATGCGCCCGGACGGGGTGCCGAGCAGCTCGACGAGGTCCTCGCGGGTGCTCTGGGAGTCGGCGATGACGCGCGCGGCGCGTCTGACGCCGAGCGGGACGAGCAGCCGCATCCCCCGGTCGCGCAGCCCGGAGTGGGCCTCGGGGAAGCGGGCGTAGATGAGGTCGTGCACGGTGACGACCCGCCGGAAGGGCCCCCAGGCGGGGGAGGTGCTGGCGAGGCTGTGGACGAGGTCGATGCCGGCGCGGGCGGCCATCGGCGGCAACAGGACCTGCTCGCCGATCACCCACTGCTCGCGGCGGCGGGCGTTGACGGGAACGGTGACGGCGGGCAGGAGCTCGCCCCAGGGCCCACCGCCGGCGGCGGCGGCCTCGCGGTTGACGAACGCGGTGAAGCGGATGCCGGGGGCGGCGGCGATGAGCTCGGGGATGAGCTCGCGGGCGACGACCTCCATGCCGCCGGTCTCGCCGGGGACGAGATAGATGAGGTTGAGGCCGATCCGGGGGGACTCGCGGCGACGGTCGCGACGGCTGCCGGCGGCGGCCGGTCGCGGGAAGACCGGCCGGCGGGGGTTGCGCGAGAAGGCGGGGCGGAGCACGGGCAGGGGAAGGCTAATACGATCGCCAGTAGTGATCGACGTCGTCGTGCCGGTCTACGAGCGCTACGAGCTCACGCGGTCCTGCCTGGAGCATCTCTCCGGCCAGAGCGCGGAGCACCGGGTGATCGTCGTCGACGACGGCTCCCGCGACGGCTCGCCGGAGCGGCTGCGCAGGGAGTGGCCGGGGGTGACGCTGCTGGAGCTGGCGGACAACGGCGGCTACACCAACGCCGTCAACCACGGGGTGGGCGCCGGGGAGGGGGAGTACGTGGTGCTGCTGAACAACGACGTCGAGCTGCGCCGGGACTGCCTGGAGCGGCTGGTGGAGCCGCTGGAGCGCGATCCCCGGGTGGGCTCGGTGGCGTCTCTGATGCTGGCCCCCGGGGGCCGGGCGATCGACAGCTTCGGGGTGAGCGCGGACGTCACGCTGGCGGGCTTCGCCCGCCTGCAGGGCCGCCCGCCGGAGGTCGTCGGCGGCGCCGCGCCGGAGACACGGGACGCACGGGAGGCACGGGACGCGCGAGAGGCATGGGACGCATGGGACGCACGGGACGCGCGGGAGACACGGGAGACACGGGAGACCGCGGCGATACCGCCGGAGTCGCCTGTCCTCGCCGGCCCGGAGGGCACCGCCGGCGCCTACCGCCGCGCCGCCTGGGAGGAGGTGGGGGGCCTGGACGAGGGGATCGACGCCTACATGGAGATCCTCGACCTGGCGCTGCGGCTGCGCAGCGCGGGCTGGACGACGGCGCAGGCGCCGGACGCGGTCGGGGTGCACCTGGGCTCGGTGACCTACGGCAGCCGCTCGGCCACCCAGCGCCGCCTGGCGGGCTACAGCCGTGGCTACCTGCTGCGCCGCTACGGCGTCCTGCGCGGCCGGGCGGCGCCGCGGACGCTGTTGACGGAGGCCCTGGTGGTGGCGGGCGACGCGATGCTCTGCCGCGACCTGGAGGCGCTGCGCGGCCGCGTCGACGGCTGGCGGGCGGCGCGCGGCCGGGAGCGCCGGCCGTGGCCGCCGGCGGAGGCGATCGACCACTCGATCTCGCTGCGCAGGTCGCTGGCGTTACGGCGCGGGGCGATCTGAGGGACCGACCGACGAGTGGGGCAATCGTCAAGGCCGCCCGGCTATGACCGCGCCGGCGTCCTCCATAGCGCTGACCCAGGCAGCGGTCTCCATACAGCGCATTTCGACGAGCTCGATCGTGCGTCGCGACTCATCTGCTCCAGACCCTCACACCCTCTGCCGCAATACTCTGATCGTGTCATCCCCGAAGGGTTCGGGAAGACAGAGAATATATGTGACACCCCGACGCGGACGCCACGCCGCGATGTGAACATTGTCTGCCAAAAGGCGGACCTCAGCGACGTGCGCCGGCGATATGAGCGCGGCCGGCGACAGGCACTTACTATAACCGTGGTATAGTCCGATATTACGAGTCGCGGGACTCGCGGGCTTAGGCCTCCCCCCGCGGACAAAAGCATTGAGAGACAGCCTCCGCGGCACGGGGGCTGTCTTTTTGTCGGACCATTCCTGAAGACTGATTGTGTCCCAGGGGATCGGCTTGCCGGGAGCGGCCGAATAGGCTGCGACGAAGGACCACGACGAATGTCACGCCACGCTGCCCGGTCGCTTCCGGTGCGGGCGGATGGCACGGTACGGGGGGAGGCGTGATCTCGGTGGCGGTTTTTGTCGATCGTCTGTGGATGGCGCGACGGCCGTGGCTGACGGCGATCGAACACTCGATCCTCTTCGCGGAAGTCGCTGTCATCGTTTACGTTGCCACCCGCACGCGCTCGAAATGAGAGAGTCCGGGAAACATGGCGGCCGGATCCTTGCCGTGGCCGGTTTGAACGGCGACCTGAGCGGCCATGTCCGAAAGTTCAGCCCCAACCTGGGCGTGCGCGGCGGCGGACTGGCAGCGCCAGAATTCGGCCTGAGCCCTGTCCTCGTGGAGGGCGGGACCGAGGAAACGGCGCAGGCGCTCGGCTTTGGCCGCCGGGGCGAGGGGTGCACCGGGAACGTCGGGGCGAGCCGCGGAGTGCGTTGCCATATCACAGACTTTATAAGCCGTGCGAGCGAACGCGAACGCCGCCCGGGCGATCGTGGAGGAGCCTCAACCAGCCGTCGCCGTGCCCCAGGCGTCCCGTGACAGCCGGCGGCGCAACCACGGCGAGGCCCGCTCCCAGTCGGCGGTGCGGCGGTCGGCGACGAGCAGGTTGCGCTGGCCGCCGGCGCGGTAGGTGGCGCTGCGGGGCCAGTCGGCGACGTCGTAGGCGCGCCCGTCGCGACCGACGACGACCACCCGCAGGCCGCGCTCCTGGACGATGCGGGTGACGCTGCGGGGACCGCTCTCCAGGAGGTAGGTGGCGCGCTTGTCGCCAGCGCCCTCGAGTCCGAGCTCGAGCAGGCTCTCCCGCCGCGCCATGAAGGCGGTGGTGCGGATGTGGGGGTTGGGAAACCGGGGGTAGTCGCGCCGCGCCCGGGGCAGGGTGGCGAGCTGGTGGAGCCAGTGGCGACGCTTGCCGCGGACCCACTCGGCCTGACTCTCCCAGCTGCCGCTGGCCCCGGCCAGCCCGACGCCGGGCTCGCTACAGGCGGCGTCCAGCAGACCGAGCCAGCCGTCGGCGAGGATCTGGCTGTAAGAGTTCAGCAGGCACAGCCGGTCGTGGTCGAGGGCGCGGGCGGCGAGCCCGTAGGCGGGCAGGTCGAGGACGGGGCGTGGGAGCACGAGTAGGCGGTGCTCGACATCGGCGAGCTCGGCGGGCAGGGCCGGGTCGTCGGTGGCCGCGGCCTCGGCGACGGTATCGCCGGCGGAGCCCGCGGCGTCGCCGGTGCGCTGGCCGCCCTCACGGCGCCCGCCGCGGTGGCCGTTGAGCAGAATGATGAGCTCGTGCTCGGCGCCGGCGGGATGCCGGCGGTAGAAGCGCAGGAACTCGCGCATGGGCTCCGGTCCGAGTGGCGCCCAAGCGAGGTAGACGACCGCGATCATCGAGCCTCGACGCCGCCTCCCACACGACCCGGTCGACAGGTGTTCGCCGACACGCCCGACCAAACCGGGTCGGCAAGTGAGCCCCAGGCGTAGGCGGCAAGCAGACGGCGACGCTCGGCACCACCGACGGCATAAGAGCGGGTCTGGTTGTCGGCTACGAGCAGCCCCTCCTGGTCGCCTTGCCAGAACGTACGGGCCTGCGGCCAGCGCTCGGCTGGATAGGCCGAACCGTCGCGCGCGACGACCAGCGTGCGCAAACCCATCGCCTGGACCTGCCGGGTGAGGCTGTGTCGTCCGTTCTCCAGTTCGTAGGCGCCCATCTTCGTTGCGATCTGATGCGCATGTAGACGTCGCAGCATGGAACGCCGAACCATGAAGGCGTTGGTGCGCAGATGGTGAGCCGGAAATCCATCGAAACCCAGCATCTGGGCGGGCATGGCCGGCAGAGTGCGCAGCTTCGCGCGCAGCGACTCAAGCGGGCTTCGGCGCGCGGGATCGTCTTGGCCGACGACCGCGCGGCCTTCGCGTTCGAGCTCGATCTCGAGGAACTGTGCCCGCGCAGCCGAGCGGGGTGGCAGCACCCCTCGGTAGGGACTTGGCAGTCCAAGCAGGTAGAGAATCCATGAACGAGTGCTCGCCCAGGAGCCGGTGGCTCCGACGAGTCCCGCCCCGCCGTCGGCGAGCGCGGCGTCGAGCTTGGCAAGCCAACCGGGGGCGAGCAGCTCGCTGTGCGAGTTCAGAAAGCAAAGCCGTCCGTGCTCTAGCTGCTCGGCGGCGTAGGTGTACGCCGACAGATCCTGGACGGGGCGAGGCAACACGAGCAGGCGGTACGGCAGGTCGGCAAGCTCCTCGAGCATTAGCGCCTGGTCGGCTAGGGGCACCCCGTTCAACAACACCACGAGGTCGTGCTCGAGCCCCGCTGGCTGCTCGCGATAGGAGCGAACGAAGCGCCGCAGCGGCTCAGGTCCGAGGGGACCCCAAACGAGGTGCACGGCGGCGACCCCATTAGTCTCGCCGTGCGCCGACGCCGAAGCTCCCAGCAGCGGCGACCGGGGAGGGCGTAAGCCGAACCACCTGCTCATCGCATGGGCGTCCGAGTGAGAGACGCCCCCTCGGACGCCGCCGACTTTCCCCGCCCGGCGGACCCCGCGCCAGCCTCAGGAGTGTCGCCCTCGGGAGGCGTCGGGTCGGCCTGCCGACCCCAGGCAAAAGCTGAGAGCAGTCGCCGCCTGCCGATGTCGCCGTTCTCGTACATGCGGGTCTGGTTGTCGGCGATCATGAGCCCCTCCTGGTCACCCTGCCACAGGGTGCGGCTCGACGGCCAGGCGTCGGGCTCGAATGCGCTGCCGTCACGAGCGACGACAAGCGTGCGCAGACCGAGTCCCTGAACCTGCCGGGTAAGGCTGCCGCGACCGCTCTCCAGCAGATAGGCGTCCATCTTGCGGCGGATGCGAGGGAATCGCAGACGCGCGAATGTGGCGCGGTCGGCCATAAAGGCATTGGTGCGCAAATGTTGCGCCGGGAAGCCTTCGAAGCGGACGAGCTGTTCGGGCATCGGAGGTAGGGTCCGCAGGGTGGCGAGCACCGACCTCGTAATTGAGCGTCGCGCGCTCGCGGGATCGGCCGAGTGCTCACCGCTTCGCTCGAGTTCGATGCCCAACACTGCCTCGCGGGCCAGGCGCCGCTTGGGGATGACTCCGCGATAGGCGTTGGGCAGGAGCAGCGCGTTGAGGACGGCCGAGCGGTTGCTCGCCCATGAGCCGGTCGCCCCCACCAGGCCGGTGCGGGGGCCGTCTAGGGCCTGGTCGAGCTTGGCGAGCCAGTCGTCGGCGAGGATCGCGCTGTGAGAGTTGAGGAAGCACAGCCGATCGTGAGACAGGCGAGCGATCGCCTGGGCATATGCGGCTAGATCCTGCACGGGGTCGTCGAGCACGAGCAATTTGTGCTTGACATCGGCGAACTCCGCCTCGAAGCGGGGCCGCTCTGCGCCGGCAACGCCGTTGAGGAGAAAGACGAGATCGTGCTCCAGGCCGGCTGGGTGTTCGCCATAGGAGACCACGAACCTCCTTACCGATTCTGGACCCAGCGGACCCCAGACGAGATGGACTACCGCGACCACGGCACCAGATCCATCAGCTCCTCGGGCAGGGCGCGGGTGACCAGGAGCACGACTGCGAACATAGCCGTCGAGCAGACTAGACGCGCGATCGTGGGAACACCGTCGAATGCTAGGGGGATGAGCCCGACGAGGGTCGCAAGTGCGACGCCGGGCAGGGTCCGTAGCGGGGGCCGCAGCGCCGGCCGGGTACGAACTACGGCGAGGGCTTGGGCGATGGTCAGCCCGATCTCGGCGATCGCGGTGCCGATCGCCGCGCCACGTGCTCCGTCGACGCTTACGAGCGCGGCGACGATGGAGGCGTTGAAGGCGAGCGCGACGAGGTTGATGCTCATGATCTGCCGGTGCCGGCCGAGTCCGAGCAGGGCGTTGGCCCAGACGAGACTGACGAACATGGCACCGAGCGCCACGCCTTGGAGAGCGAGCACCGGGGCGGCCGACTTGAATTCGGGCCCTCCGATGACCGCCATTGCCAGGGGAGCTCCGATGGCGATCGAGACGGCGACCCAGGCGCCGACGATGACCGACACCTGAAACACCCGCCCCAGCGCGTAGCCGAAGCGTTCGTGATCGTCACGGGCGGCGCGAGCGAAGATCGGGAAAGCGGAGCTGGCAAGCAGGGCGGGCACGACGGTTAGCACTTCGATGACCCGAAACGAGGCGCCGAAGTCGCCGAGCTGCGCCGACGTCGAAAAGGCACCGACGAGCAGGATGGCGACTCGAAAGTAGAGTGCCGAGGCGGCAACCGCGACCGAGTAGGGCAGGATCGAGCGGACCAGTCGTCGCCAACGCTGCCAGGCGAAGCTCGGTGCAAGCGACCGGGTCCCGCGCACAAGCACGACGGTCGCGGCGAGGACGGGGATGCCCACGGGAATGGATACGCCAAGAAACGGCACCAGCCCCGCGCCCAGCAGGACGAGGATGACGATGAGCAGCGTCGTCAGGAGCTGGCGCGAGAGGTCGAGCGCCGCGATCCAGCCGAACCGCAGGCCTACGGTGAGCGGGATGGCGAAGTTGTCCTGGGTGGCCTGCAGGAGCAGGCCGATACCCGCCAGGGCGACCCCGATGGCCACGGCTTCGGAGTAGGCGACCCATGCGATCACGACCATCGCAGAGGTACCGGAGAGGGTGAGCGTGATCCGCAGGCCAAGCAGATCGCGGGCGAGTGGCCAGCGCTCCTCCTCGGGAAGGGTCGCGATTTCGCGTACCCCGACGGCGGTCAGGCCGAGATCGGATACCGCGGCGACGATGGCCACTAGGGCGAGCGCGCTGACGTACAGGCCGGTGTCGATCTTGCCGAGGTGGCGCAGCAGCAGCGCGGCGGACAGCGCGCTGACCAGCGTGCCGAGCAGGTAGCCGCCGACACGCAGCGCCCCGCCGCGCACCGCGGCGGGGCCGGCCGCCGGCGTGGAGAGGATCTCGACCGGGGAGCCACCAGTCGCATCCGCAGAGCCGGTGGCGTCGCCCGAGAGCGGGCGACGCTCATGGTCCGGGCTCTGCGCGTCCGCCCTGGGGTATGCGGGACGTGGGGGCACGATGCCTGGGATGCTAGAACCCCGGGTGGGAGGCCGATATGGCTCTTCGGACGCCGCTGGAGAATGGGGCTCCTGTCGGGCACGCGGAACGTCCCCGAAAGCGGATGCCGCCTACTTGATTGAGCAGTAGAGGCACACGGTGACCTACTTGCCACTCAGGACGGGTACCGTCGCTGCGCCGCAGGGGGCTGACACCAGCGCAGCCGCTAGCTGGTACCGGCCCGGCCCGACTGTGAAGCGTGTATGCGCGTGCCTGGTTGAAGTGAGCCGCTGGACGACTCGTTTGCTCGGCAACGACAGCACTTGAATGCCGGCATTGTCCACGAGCGCCTTTCCGGGGCGGGGCGGGCCCCGCCAACGCTTTAGACGAAGACCCTGATGACGCCGGGATTCTGGCCGGACGACGGCGGAGCCGACGGTGCCGACGCCGCCGAAAGCAAGAGAGCCCTGGTCGCGCATGAGTCCAGCTACTGACGAGAATACTCTTGGCTGAACTAACATGTACCGTAGTTCATGTCGCCTGGTGTAGGCCCTATGTAGCTATAGCAGAGCCCCGGAGCGGAGCCCTCCGGGCCGTCTGTAGAGTAATGGGCAAAGTTCCAGCCTTTCCATTCTCCGCTACCTAGCCATTGGCCATTAACCTCCTGGGAGCCAGCAAACGACGGCTTTTGTTCGGTGGCCACCTCACCTCCCGCTTCCAGCCATTTGTTGTAGATAGCGAAACCCCTGTAGCACACATACTCCGTTTCCAAGTTAGGACCGATAACTAGACACCAAATAGGTTCCGTTGGATTGATGGACTTCCACTCATACTTAGCATAAACGTTATAAGGAATTTCCCATACTTCTGGAGGATCTTCATAAGGGAAATATTCTTTTCCATAGGTCAAGGCCCAGAACCACCAGATCGTGCAACAGCCTTTATGGGAGCCACCCTGCTGGCCAACCTCAGCATAATCGGCGCCACCCCCGAATATGACCCACTCCTCCATGTCTACAAAGTCACCCGATTCGGACCCTGGCACATCCATCGTCGTCGTTTTCTGGTATGTCTGCGTGCCCTCGACTTGTTCGGACGAGCCCATCTGCCAATCGGCCAACGCGTAGCAATGGTAAGAGTTGGCATATTTGCACCCGCTACCCCATGTAGCGATCTTCGCCCTCACGAGTCGAGGGTGCCGAGGCCGCGGCAACCGATGTACGTCCCGGCTGATGGTCGCGCCACTTGGACTGGCCGTGAAATGTTCGATATCGCCAAGACCAGCGATCTCAGGAGCGCGGTCGCCAACGTAGCTCACCGATGCTTGCCCCGTAGCGGAATCCACCGTATAGGCCATGATATCTCCTTCGGGAGGACTCCCGCCGGGGCGCATCTTGGCCATTGTGTACACGAAGTGGCCATGCATCACGACGACGGCAACGGGCACGTTCGCCACATCTTGCATGGCTGCGCTGTCTTGCGGCACAAAATAGGGGTTCAGCTCAAGCGCCATGGCCGCTGTCGTCTGCACATCTTCGGCGGACGTAACCGAGCCCGATTCTTCAGCCCTACCTACCAGCGCAGCCATCTGGGCTGCAGGGATCACCTGCGCGCTTGCCGCCGCAGCCAAAAATGCCAATATCGAGATAACTGCAAACAGCAACAAAAAAAGTGGCACGCGTGAGCACGTATCCTCCTCATCCCTCGAACGAGACTTATGCAGCCCAACGGGCGTGCATCAGTCATCCCGTGTAGGCCAGCCCGTTCGGCTCGCATGCATCCTTATACCAGAATTCCAAACTACGGGCAAGATCCCGATCAGACCTTCGTCTGGTCTTGATCGGACGAGCAGGCGACGGTTTGAACCCACATGCCGATATCCGCTAGCCAGCGCAATGCTGCACCTCCGATCGCTCGTTGAAAGCGCGGAGTATTCTCGCCTCTGCGAGATCTGGGATAGGCTTCTTCTACTCAATATGGCGCCCTCCAGTCCTCATATCCAGATCGGCCGGCGAACCGCCGGATCCGCTTCCTCTCACGATTCGAATCATCATCGCCCGTCCCTCTACCGACGCGTGGTGGAATGGGGGCCTCTAAGGCCATTGAAGGACGCTACGTGGCGTACGATATACAAGGATCGGGTCCTCACCCGGACAGCACGAGGACTTGCCGGCGCAGTGGCACTAGAGCTCGGCGGGCCTAGCGAAGTCTTCGCGAAGGACAGCCTGATCCCAATCTACCCCCATCTCACGGCACTCGATCTCCTCGATTTCTCGGATCAGACACTGTGGTCCGATCACGCCCAGCCGATGATGCCACTGCGGAGGAGACTGATCGGCGAGGCCGGAACGCTCGCGGAGGTACCGGACGAAGCGTACGACCTGGTGCTGTCCTCTCACGTCCTGGAGCATCTGGCGAACCCGATCGGCGCGCTCGGCGAATGGCGCAGGGTGATCCGTCGGGGAGGACATCTGCTGATCGTTGCGCCGCACCGCGACGGCACCTTCGACCACCGTAGACCCATCACCCCACTTGCCCACCTGCTCAATGACGCCGCGCGAGGGACCAGCGAGGACGACATGACCCATCTCCCTGAAATCCTCGAGTTTCATGACCTCGATCGCGATCCCGGTGCGCCAGAGCGTGCGGCATTCGAACAGCGCTGTCGCGAAAACCCCGATGTCCGAGCTATGCACCATCACGTGTTCGACTCCCGCACACTCGTCGAAGTATGTCGGGCAGCGGATCTCGACGTGCGCCTGATTCGGCCGAGATCTCCCTGCAACATTGTGTGTCTCTGCCGCGCCGGGCCGCCAGATGCGGGTTCACTGGACGAGCGCACTCTCTCGCACGTGCTCGCAACCAGCCCTTTCCCATCGGATCGCCGAGCGGCGGCGAACGCTGCACCGTAAGAAGCAAGTTACGGCACCCGTGAAGCGGCTATCGGCGGCCGCCGGTGGCGGCCCCGGCCGACCGAGCGTCCTGGACTGTGACGACGGCCACGCGGTCGTCGGCCTCGAGGAAGACGTAGATCAGCACCATCCATCGCCACGGCCCGAGGACGAAGCGAAACCCCTCCCAGCGCCCACCGAGGGCCGGCCCGAGCAGCGGGAACGACTCGAGGTGGCGCAGCGAACGCGCGACACGCGGCCGGGTGTCGCGGGGCAGGCTGTGGGTGCGGATCAGGCCATCGAGATCCTCGACGGCGGCCGGCGCGAGCTCGACGGCGGCCACGCCTCAGAGCTCGTCGAGCGCGACGGCCTGCCCGGCTTGGACCTGGGCGAGGCCGAGCTGGGCCCGCTCATACGCCCCGGGCATGGCATCGAGCAACTCGACCATGTTGCGGACGTCGGGATCGGCGTCGTCGAGGGCGGCTGACAGCAGCGAGCGAGCGAGGGTGCCAGGCTGCACATACATCCGCTCGGCCAGGCGGGCGAGCTTGGCGACCTGGGCGTCATCGAGCGAGATGTTCAACCGCTCCATCGCCTCAATCTACACGAGACGGGACGCCCCGTGTATGCCATGGGGTCGACATTGCTGGCGTCGTCGGCGATGTCGATGAAGTCGAGGACGTAGGGGTCCTTGGTGACGGCGAGCGCGGCGCGACCCTCGACGTCGCCGAGGGCGGCGGCGTAGTTGGCGCTGGCGGCACCCGCGCGGAGATGCAGCCCGAGGTTGATCTGGCCTCGCAGGTGGCGGACGGCCCAGCGGCTCTCGATCGCCCTGGCGGCGTACCAGGCATAGAGCTCCCGGTCCTCACCGAAGGCGTCGATCAACGCCTGATGGTGGCTCCAACCAATTTGTGCAGACAGCGTCTGCACTGTTTCCTCCTCCGGCCAGAGCGCCGCGAAACGACGCATGTAGAAGAGATTCCGGCGGGAGAACCCCCGCCCGAGATCGCCGCGGGCGCGGAGGTCCTGGGCGAGGAGGCCGACGACGTCGTCGCCCCAGGCGTGGCGCTCCTGCTCGGCGATGATGGCCCGCCCGATCGACCAGTAGAGCAGGACGAGCTCGGTGTTGACCGCCCGGGAGGCCCGCTCCCGGGCGGTGGCGGCACGCTCGAGGATGGCGTCGCGGAGGGCGAGGTAGTCGGTGCTGGCCACGATCTCCCGGGTGCCGGCCGTAGCGGGCGCGAGACGGGCGGCGGCACCTGCCTGAGCGCCGCCCGCGGCACCCCGCCGGCCGCGCGAGGCGGCCGGCTTCGGGGTTGCCTTGGTCATCGCTCGTACACCCCCACGACGTTCGATCCGCCGGCGGCGAAGGGGTAGTCGGCCTCGGCCTCGCTGAGCGCCCGGAACTGGTACCGGACGGGCCCGGCGAGGCGGAAGCGGTAGGCGAAGACGAACCGCCCCCCGCGCCCGGCGCGGACGACGTGGAACTGCAGCCAGCGCCCGCCGGGGGAGCGGGCCTCGAGCACGACCTGCTTGCCACCCGGCGGGACGGGCCCGCCGAGGAGGCGCCCGACGAACCGGATCCCGCCCCGGGCGCCGGCGACCCGCGGGGCCACGGCGAGGCGCAGCCCGGCGGCGACGGAGAGTGTCAGGGTCCGGGTGGCGACGGGCGTCGCGGCGCCGAGCCGGTCGCGGTAGGCGACGAGGAGCTGACAGGAGGAGAGGCGGCGCGGCAGCCGCAGGCTCCAGCGGCCGTCGGCCGAGGTCTGGGCGAGGGCGAGCGGGTGGACGCCGGCCCCGGCGTAGGCCGGGCGCTCGGCGACTTCGATCCGGGCGTCCCCGATCGGGGCCCCGCCGGACCCGGTGAGGCGTCCCTCGATGCGCCGGGCGGCGCCGTAGCCGTCGGCGAGCCGCTCGCCACGGTGGCCGTGCCAGGCGGCGGTGAGGGTGGCGTCAGCCGAGGCCCCGACGCCGTTGGCGGCGCCCACGGCCGCGGCCGTCGCCGGCGAGCCTGCGCCGCCGGCGGTCGAGCCGGTGGAGCCCGTGGAGCCGCCGCCGGTCGAGCCGCCGCCCGTGGAGCCACCGCCGCCACCACCACTGCCGGAGTTGCCGCCGCCGGCCCCCGGATTCGAGCCGCCGGGCTGCGACCCGGCGCCGTTTTCGCCGCCCGCTCCGCCCGACCCGCTGCCGTCGCCGCCGGTGGGGCCGCCTTTTTCGGTGCCGCCCTTTTCGGCTTCGGAGCCGGTCTGGTTGGCGACGGTGACCTTCCGTTTGAGCACCGTCGCGGCGTTGCCGGCGGCGTCGAGCACGGTCACGAGGAGTTCGTGGGAGCCGTTGGTGAGGCCAGCGGTGTCGAACGGCAGGTCGACGCTCAGCGCCGAGGGGCAGGGCTGGGGGTAGAGGAACGCCGGCAGCCCGGCCCCGGTGTTGAGGTTGTGGCAGCGCCCGCCCTCTTCTTCGGGGAAGACGCTGCTGAGGACTTCCCCGTCGACCCGGAAGACGACCTCGTAGACACCCGACCCGGAGTCGGTGGCCTCGAAGGCGACGTCGGCCTTCCCGCTCACGGTCGGCGCTTCGGCGAGGGAGCCCGAGACGTCGGAGACTTCCGGTCCCTGGGCCTGGGACAGCGTCAGGTCGGCGGCAAAGAGCTCGACGGTGGCGGCGTAGCCCCCGGGGTCGCTTTTGCCGACCGGGCAGGGCGCTTCAGCAACCAGGCCCGCGCCGCAGTAGGTGTTGATCGAAAGATAGGAGCTGTTGAGCGCACTTTCTGGTACAACCACGCGGTTTTCCGCGGCTAGCGGATCCGCCAGATTGCCTTCGCTGGTGCAGCCGCTACTAGCGACGCATTTATCGAAGCTGCGAGTACTTCCGCCGGTCGACGCGTCTCCTGACAGCCAAAACAAATACGAGGCGTTGCTATTGGAGCCGCCATATACCTCACCAGCACGCCAAAGTGTGGCTGCTGCGATCGTCTCTCCAGCGGGCGCTTCAAATGCCCAGGTCGCTTTGTCGGTTTCCGAGTCGCCGATGTGCCCATACCCATCATCCAACCCCGCGACCAACCCGCCGCCGGCGTCTTCGCAGCTGTCAACCGTGGCGTCCTCCCCCGAATGCGCCGGCGCGCTCCAGCCTTCGGTCGGGGCGACGGCCCCGCCGGGGGTACGGCAGGAGTAGACGTGGTATTCCCCCGCGGCGGCCCCGTCGGCGGGGACGATGGCCAGGGCGGCGGCCAGGGCCAGAGCCGCGGCTCCCCCGCGGCGTAGATGCCTGAGTCTCATCTTGGGTTCCTCCTAGTCGTGTGGTGGCCGCCCGACGAGCGGCCGGTCCGGCGGCAACCCGATGGGGGTCCGCCTATCCCTATGTCGGTGCTCAGCCACCGTTGACCCCCCACGAATTTCTCGGCCCCCGAGCCCGGGACGGCGCCACCCACCGGAATTGCCTGGACGGATGTCGTGGACCCCCGCAGGCACCCCGACGCGCCGCGCGGACGCGCCGGCATGCTCGCCCCACACACACGCCCGCCCGCGCACGCACGGCCCCCGCACGCAGACGCCCCTACGCGCTATGCAGGCGCGGCGCCGGGCGCGACCTAAACGCGCCCGAACCGCAGGGGCAGCTCGGCGAGCCCGTAGATCCCGGTGATCCCCTCGAAGACGGGCTCCCCGGCGAGCGCGAGCCCGGGCATCCGCGGGGCGAGGAACGCGAGGGCCTCCTCGAGCTCGACGCGGGCGAGGTTGGCGCCGAGGCAGTAGTGGACGCCGGCCCCGAATGTCAGGACCCGGGAGCGCCCGCGGTCGGCGGTGATGTCGAAGCGGTCGCCGCCGAGGTCGTGGTCCCCGAAGTCGCGGTTGGCGGTGAAGGCGCAGACCATGACGATGGTGCCGGCGGGGAAGGTGATGTCGCGGAAGAGGATGTCGCGCTCGAGGATGCGGGCGGTGAAGGGGGTGATGGGCTCAAAACGCAGGACCTCCTCGACGGCGGCGCCGGCGAGGTCGGGGTCGGCGGCGAGCAGCTCCCACTGCTCGGGGTGTTCGGCGAACAGGCGCAACGCATGCGCGAGCTGGCTCTGGGTGGTGTCGACGCCGCCGATGAGGACGTTGAGGACGAGGTTGACGCACTCGAGGTCGGAGAGGCTGGCGACGTCGGGCTCGGAGGCGGCGATGAGCGCTGAGATGAGGTCCTCGCCGGGGTCGAGGCGACGGGCTCGCAGCAGCTCCCAGAGATACTCGTAGAGCTCGGCGACGGCGTCCTCTATGGCGGGCCGCTCGTTGGCCATGGAGACGGCGTCGAACTGGCGCTGGATCCAGTTCGACCAGTGGTGCAGGCGGGGGGCGTCGGCGGCGGGGACGCCCATGACGTGGGCGATGGCGCGCGAGGGATAGGGCTTGGCGATGGCCTGCACGAAGTCGCACTCGCCCGGCAGGCCGGCGAAGAGCTCGCGCAGCAGCTCGCGCATCGCCGGCCGGTGGCGCTGGACGGCGCGGGGGGCGAGGGCGGGATTGACGAGCTTGCGCAGGCGGGCGTGGTCGGGGCCGTTGAGGTGGAGGATGTTGCGCCGCATCTCCTCCCAGAGGGGCCCGTCGCGGACGTCGAAGATCTCGGCGATCTTGATGCCGGGGAAGACGGCGTCGCGGGTGCGCAGGAAGTGCTCGCCGGCGTCGCGGTCGAGGACGATGCTGCCGAGCGGCCCCTGGGCGAGCCAGCCCTGCTCGCGCAGGGCGAGCATCGCCTCGTGGAAGCGCTCCCCGCGCAGCTCGGGCTCGGTGTAGTCGAAGTAGGGGAGCTCGAGCTGGTCGACCCGTGTCATTACGCGCACGAAGCTAGCGCACGCGGCATCCCTGCCGCGGCTCGGCGGCTTCCGGCCTCGCTCCCTGACCCGTCAAGCGTCCGGGCCGTCGTTCTCCCGGACGCGCTGGGAAACCTGTGGCTGCCTATTTTTTGGGGTGTACGGTCTGCTTGAGCGCGGCCCCGGGAGTGAACTTGGGTGCCTTGGAGGCCTTGATCTTGACTTTCTCGCCGGTGCGGGGGTTCACACCCTGACGCGCGGCGCGTTTGACCACGGAGAACTTGCCGAAGCCGGTGATCACGACCTCGTCGCCTTTCTTGAGCGTCTTGCCAACCGTGCTCACGAACGACTCGATCGCGCGCGAGGCATCGGCTTTGGAGAGACCGCTGTCGGCAGAGACCGCCTCGACCAGCTGAGTCTTGTTCATGGAAACGGCGTCCTTTCGGTTGTATTGGCACTACGAGCGCGCAAGCGTAGCGCGCCGAGACGCGGAAAGACCGCTTGGCGGAACGGGATACTCGCGACGGACCTCGTTTTGGGCGCTGTTTTGAAGAGGATTGGACGCTTACGCGTCCGTGTTTGGCGTCGCTGAGCGGGATGCGGAGGCGCTCGGGAGAGACGTGCGGGCGAGCTTCTTGCCGGGGTTCAACAGGCCCTTGGGGTCGAAGGCGCGCTTGATGTCCTCGTGGATCTCCAGCGCCCGCGCGGGCCATTGGCGGGCGAGCTGGCCGCGCTTGAGGACGCCGACGCCGTGCTCGCCGCTGATCGCGCCGCCGAGCTCGGCGGCGAGCGCGAAGAGCTCGTCGGTGGCGTCGGCGGCGGCGGCGATCTCGTCGGGCTGGCGGGGGTCGACGAGGAGGTTGGCGTGGATGTTGCCGTCGGCGGCGTGCCCCCAGGCGCACGACTGCAGCCCGTGGCGGTGGGCGATCTCGTCGAAGCCGTCGAGCGCCTGGGGGAGCCGCTCGACGGGCACGACGACGTCCTCGCTGACCTTCCCGCCGCGGACGGCGGCGACGGCGCCGGCGACGCGGTCGCGCCACTGCCAGAGGGCGTCGCGCTCGGGTCGGCGCAGCTCGATGGCGGTGGGGCCGAGGGCGGTGGCGAGCTCGGAGTGGGCGGCGCGGGCCTCTTCGCGGCTGCCGTCGACCTCGGCGAGCAGGGCGAAGTGGGCGCCGTCGGGGAGATCGATGTCGCCGCCGGCCCAGGCGTGGGCGGCGATGCGCAGGGCGGCGCCGTCGACGAAGTCCAGGGCGGCCGGCTGGATGCCGGCGGCGAGGACGTCGAGGATCGCGGCGCAGCCCTGCTCGCGGCTGGCGTGGAAGGCGATCAGCGGCAGGGCGGCCTCGGGGGCCGGCATCAGCATGAGGCGCACGGCGGTGACGATGCCGAGGGTTCCCTCGGAGCCGACGATGAGGCTCTTGAGGTCGTAGCCGCCGACGTCCTTGCGGTAGGGCCCGCCGATCTCGACGAGCTCGCCGGGCGCGAGGGCGACCTCGAGCCCAATGACCCAGGCTCCGGTGACGCCGTACTTGCAAGCGTGGGGCCCGCCGGCGTTGGTGGCGACGTTGCCGCCGATCTGCGACTGCTCCGAGGCGCCGGGGTCCGGCGGGAAGCAGAGCCCGTTCTCGCGGGCGAGGCGCTGGACGTGGCGGGTGCTGAGGCCGGCCTCGACGTGCATCCGCCACAGCTCGGGCTCCAGGGAGCGCACGGCGCGCAGGCGCTCGAGGGAGCAGACGACGCCGCCGTGGACGGGCACGGCGCCGCCGGCGAGCCCGGTGCCGCCGCCGCGCGGGATCAGCGGCAGGTCGCGGTCGTAGCAGAGCGCGAGCACGGCGGCGACCTGCTCGGCGCTGCCGGGCCGGACGACGAGGTCGGCGTGTCCGCGCAGGCCGCGGGCGCTGGTGGCGTCCTGCTCGTAGGCGGCGATGCCGCGCTCGCCGGCGGCGAGGACGTGGTCATCGCCGAGCAGCCGGGCGAAGTCGGCGCGCAGCGCGGTGGCGCCGTTGGGGCCGGAGACGCCGCGGGACGCCACGGCTCACGCCCCCGCTGTCCAGCGGGCTGCGGGGGCCCCAGAGCCACCGGCGCCGTTGGCGGCGACCCGGGAGATGGGGTGGCCGTCGAGGAGGCCGGCGACGAGCTCGCGGGCGAGTCCGGCGCAGCGGGCGAGATCGCCGCGCAGGGGGCCGGCGAGCAGCGGGTGGGCCTCGTTCTCGACGCTCATCGCCCCGGTGTAGCGGATCGCGCGCAGGGCGTCAAACAGGGCGGGCCAGGGCACGGCGCCCTCGCCGGGCAGCAGGAACGCGAAGTCCTCGCCCTCGACGGCGCGCTCGCCGCCGGCGGGGGCGCCGCCGGGCAGGCATCTGCCGACGGCGTCCTTGAGGTGGACGTGGGCGATGCGCCCGCCCCAGGCGCGGGCGGCGGCGGGGACGTCGTCGCCGCAGAGGACGTGGTGGCTGGGGTCGAAGTTGACGGCGAGCGCGGCGCAGTCGAGCCGCTGGATGGCGTGTTCGGCGCGGTAGCGCCCGTGGGCGAGGGTGCCCCAGCACGGCTCCAGCGCGACGCGGACGCCGGCGCTTTCCGCGCGCCGCAGGACGCGCTCCAGGGCGCGCAGCGCCAGCTCCCAGGCCTGACCCTCGGCGATGTCGCGCCCGACGCGCAGGGCGCCGCGCTCCCAGGGGTTGGGGCCGGTGAGGACGCCGATGGAGTCGATCTCGGCGTGGGCACAGGCCATGACGGCGCACTCGGCGCGGCTGACACGCTGCTCCCAGAGCTCGGGGTCGAGGGTGACGTGGTCCTGGTGGACCATGAGCTGGGGTACCCGCAGGCCGGCGTTCTGCGCGCGCTGGACGAGCTCGCGCAGCTGGCCGGGCGGGTCGCGCAGCGGTTCGTACTGCTCCATGGTCCAGTCGACCGCGCTGTAGCCGGCGGCGGCGAGCATGGCGACGATCTCGCGGGGGCGGCGCTCGCCGACGTCGGCGGCGACGTAGCCGATCGGCCGGTCGCCGTCGCGAGCCGTGGCGCGGCCGGCCGCGGATGCGGCGGGGCTCGCCCGGCGAGATGGCCCGGCGGTGGGCGGCACCCTCACCCCGCCGGCCCCCCGCCGTGGACGTAGACGGTCTGCTGGTCGCTGAAGAAGCGGACGGCCTCCTGCCCCTGCTCGCGCCAGCCGGAGGCGGTCGAGGCCTTGAGGCCGCCGAAGGGCATGTGGGGGTCCGCGCCGGGGGTGGGCCGGTTGACGTGGACCATGCCTGCCTCGGCGCCCCGCACGAAGCGCAGCGCGTGCGCGAGGTCGTTGGTGCAGACGGAGGCGGAGAGCCCGTAGGGGACGGCGTTGGCCAGCGCGATGGCGTCGTCGAGGTCGCGTGCGGGCAGGACGGCGCAGACGGGCCCGAAGACCTCGTCGTCGAGCACGCGCATCCCGGGCTGGGCGCCGGCGATGACGGTGGGAGCGTAGAAGCCGCCGTGGCGCAGCTCGCCGTCGGGTCTGACACCGCCGGCGAGGACGTCGGCGCCGAGGGTGCGGGCCTGGGTGACGGCGCCTGCGACGTCCTCGGCGGCGGCGGGGGAGATCAGGGGCGGCACCTGGGCGCCGTCGCTGTCGCCGGCGCCCATGCGCAGACTCCGCGCCCGCCCGGCGAACGCCTCCAGGACCTGCTCGTAGAGCGGCTCCTGCACGATCAGGCGCCGGGTCGCGGTGCACTTCTGGCCGGCGGCGGCGAAGGCGCCCTCGCAGGCGAGGGCGAGGGCCAGCTCGGGGTCGGCGTCGGCGAGGACCACCAGCGGATTGTTCCCGCCGAGCTCGCCCTGAAAACGCGCGCCCCGCGCCCGCGCGCGCTCGGCCAGCTCGCGTCCGACGGCGGTGGAGCCGGTGAAGGAGACGGCGCGGACGTGGGGGTCGTCGACCAGCGCGCGGCCGACGTCGGCGCCGCCGAGGACGGCCTGGGCGACGTCCTCGGGCACGCCGGCCTCGCGCAGGGCGTCGAGCAGCCCGAGCGTGGCCCCGGGCGCGGCGGAGGCGGGTTTGATGACGGCGGCGTTGCCGGCGGCGAGCGCGGGGGCGAGCTTCCAGGCGGGGATGGCGATGGGGAAGTTCCAGGGCGTGATGAGCCCGACGACGCCGAGCGCCCGCCGGCGGGTGAACGCCAGCCCCCCGGGCTCGGCGGCGTCGCGCAGGTCGCCGCCGCCGCGTTCGGCCTCGCCGGCGTGGAAGCGCAGCACGGCGGCGGCCCGGCGGACCTCGCCGGCGGCGTCGGCGCGCAGCTTGCCCTCCTCGGCGACGATCGTCTGGGCGAGCCGCTGACCGCGCCGCTGGAGGAGATCGGCGGCGCGGTGCAGCAGCTCCCCCCGGCGGGGCCCGGGCAGCATGGCCCAGGCCGGCTGAGCGGCGTGTGCGCGGGCGCAGGCGGCGGCGACGCCGTCGGCGTCGTGGGCGTCGTAGCGGGCGACGATCTGGCGCGCGTCGGCGGGGTTGCGGCAGACGATGGCATCGTTGCTCATGCTGTGGCCTCTGGCCGTCCGGTGCGGCGAGCCCGGACGACGTGGTGCCGTGCTCGGCAGCCGCCCGCGATGACCCGCGGTCGCTTCACACCGCGGCCTCCACCCCCGCGGCGCCGTTGAGGTAGGCGGGCTTGGGCAGGTCCCAGTAGCCGGCGTTGATGCCCTCGGTGCTGCGGGGGTCGCGGGCGAGCTGGGCCTCGACGACGACTGGCCCCTCCGTGCGCAGGGCGGCCTGCAGCGCGGGGCGCAGCTGGGCGAGCTCGTCGACGCGGATGGCGGTGGCGCCGAAGCCCTCGGCGATGGCGGCGAAGTCGGGGCTGATGAGCTCGCCGTCGGAGCGGCGGCGGAACTCGACGGCGAAGTCGCGGCCCTCGCCGAACATGCCGCGCTGGAAGTCGCGGATCGAGGTCCAGCCGATGTTGTTGAGGACGAGGTAGACGACGGAGATGCCCTCCTGGACGGCGAGGGCGAGCTCCTGGATGCTCATGAGGAAGTCGCCGTCGCCGGCGACTCCGACGACGGGGACGTCGGGGGCGGCGAGCTTGGCGCCGATGGCGGCGGGCACGGTGAAGCCCATGGTGGAGTAGCCGCCGGGGGTGATCCAGGTGCGGGGCTGGTAGCTGACGAACTCCTGGAACATCTGGATCTGGGGGTGTCCGGCGGAGGCGATGACGATCCCCTCGCGCGGCAGGACCTCGCGCAGGGCGGCGATGGCCTGTGACATGGAGAGCACCCCGGGATCCCAGCGCTCGCGGATGAGCGCGCGCCAGCGGCCCTTCCAGGAGGCGGCCTCGAGGATGTACTCGCGCCGGTCGGGGATCTGCTTGCGCCGCTCGGCGAGCGCGTCGGCGAGCGCGGCGAGGCCGGCGCGGGCGTCGGCGACGACGCCGACCTGCACGGGGTAGTTCTTGCCGATCTCGCGCGGGTCGATGTCGATCTGGACGATGCGGGTGGGCGGGACGCTGAAGGACTCGCCGTGGCGGTAGGAGCTGGATGTCTGCTCGGCGAAGCGGGTGCCGACGGCGAGGATGACGTCGGCCTCGCGCGAGAAGTGGTTGCCGCAGATGGTGCCGTTGGCGCCGGTGTGCTCGGCGGCGAGGGGGTGGTCCTCGGGGAAGACGCCCTTGCCCATCATCGTCGCGAGCACCGGCGCCTGCAGCATTTCGGCGACGCGTCGCAGCTCGGCCTGGGCGCCGGCGTGGATGGTGCCGCCGCCGGCGAGGATGACGGGGCGCTGCGCCTCGAGCAGGACGGCGAGGATCGCTTCGATGCCGTCGGGGTCGGGGTGGGACGCGGAGTGTGTGGGAGCGTGGCGGCCGGCGTCGATCCGCAGGCCCTCGCCGGTGAGCGCCTGGACGTCGATGGGGACGTCGATGTGCACCGGCCCGGGACGCCCGCCGAGGGCGACGTTGAAGGCGCGGTGCAGGGCGCGCTGGAGCTGGTCGGCGCGGTGGACGGTGAAGCCGCGCTTGACGACCGGGCGCAGGACGCTCGGGAAGTCGGCGTCGCGCTGGCGCTCGATCTCCTGCAGGACGCCGGTGCCGTCCATGTAGCTCTGGACGCCGCCGGTGATGGAGATCAGAGCCTGGGAGTCGACGTAGGCGGTGGCCAGCGCGGTCGTGAGGTTGGCCGAGCCGGGCCCGATCGAGGTCAGCGTGGCGAGCGGTCGTCCGCAGGCGCGGAAGTAGGCGTCGGCGATGTGGCCGGCTGACTGCTCGTGGCGTGTCTGCAGGACGGTGATGCGGTCGGCGCGGTCCTTGAAGGCGTCGAAGATCCCCATGTCGCCGTGGCCGGGGATGCCGCAGACGTAGGGCACGCCCTGAGCGATCAGGTGGTCGCAGATCAGCTCGCCGCCGGTTCTCTCGTTCATGACTCGCTCCTCCATCGCATTTGGCCGTTGGCCTGGTTGGGAGCCCGCCCGTCGGCCTGGGCCTGGACGCGCAGGAGCTCCTCGGTGATCAGCAGGTGGCGTTCCAGCGCCTGGGCGGCGCGGATCTCGCGGCCGGCCTGGGCGGCGTCGTAGATCGCCTGGTGCTCGGCGCAGATCTCCCGCAGGTCGCGCGAGCGGCCGACGGTGGAAAGGCCGCGCACCCGGGTCTGGTCGCGCAGGGACTCGACGACGGCGACCATGCGGGCGTTGCCGAGCACCTCCAGCGGCACCCGGTGAAAGGCGCGGTCGTGCTGCATGAAGACGCGCTCGTCGTCGAGGTGGGCGCGCATGGCGGCGAGCTCGCGTGCCAGCGCCTGGACGTCGGCTGGCGTGAAGCGCCTGACGGCGTCGCGCATCGCGGGGATCTCGATCAGCCGGCGCAGCTGGAAGATCTCGAGGATGTCGTGGCCCTTGCTGTCGTTGATGCGCACCCCGCGGTTGCGCTCGAAGCTGACCATGCCCTCGTTGGCGAGGTCCACGAGCGCCTCGCGGACGGGGGTGCGCGAGATCCCCAGCGCCTCGGAGAGCGCGCGCACCGATGTCAGCGAGCCGGCGGGCAGGCGCCCCTCGACGATCGCGCTGCGCAGCTCCTCGCGCGCCCGCGCGCTGAGGCCGCGCTGGTGCCCGATCGGCGCCAGGCCGGTTGCGTTCACGCCGTCACCGCGCTCTCTCTCGGCGCCCCGGTGAGCTCGTAGACGCGCTCGATCAGCTCGACGACGGCGCGGCCCTCGCGGCCGTCGACGGGGGGCGGCTCGCCCGCGACGAGCGCCCGCAGGAACGCGAGGACGCTGGCCTGCACGGACTCCTCCCAGCCGCCGGGCGCGACGTGCATGTCGTGCCAGGCGCCGTCGTAGCGGCGCAGGGCGGGGCCGGTGCGAAAGCCCTCGTAGTCGGCCTCGCAGCCGGAGATGTAGAGGGTGCCCTCGCTGCAGCAGATCTCGATGGAGTCGTCGAAGGCGCCGGCGGGGGCGTGGTAGTTGGCCTCGATCGCCCCGAGGGCGCCGGAGCGAAAGCGCAGGGCGACGACGGCGAGCTCCTCGCCGCGCAGCGGCGATGCGTCGGCCACGGCCAGCACCTGGTCGACCTCGCCGAACAGCGCACGGGCGAGGTAGAAGCGGTGGACGCCGGCGTCGAACAGCAGCCCGCCGCCGGTGGCGGCGGCGTCGGCGCGCCAGCCGTCGAACCTGCCGCCGATCGCGAGCCGCATACGCAGCAGCAGCGGCCGTCCCAGCGCGCCGCAGCGCAGCAGCTGCAGGGCGCGCTCGTGCGGCGGGTAGAAGAGCTGGTTGTGCGAGACCCCGACCTGCACCCCGGCCTCGTGGGCGACGGCGTTGATCTCGTCGCACTCGGCGACGTTCAGCGCCATCGGCTTCTCCAGCAGCACGTGGCGGCCCGCCCCGATCGCGGCGAGGGCGACCTCGCGGTGCAGGTGGTGCGGCAGGCAGACGTCGACGACCTGCACGCCGTCGACGGCGAGGAGCTCGGTGACCGACGCGCAGGCGCTCGCCCCGGCCGCCTCGGCGGCATCCCGGCACAGCCGGGGGTCGAGATCGGCGACGGCCTTGACCCGCGCCAGCTCGGGCGCCCGCAACAGGCCGCGCAGGTGGACCTGGCCGATCTCCCCGAGCCCGACGAGGCCGACGCCGATGGGCGGGTGGGGCCCCCGCGGGGCGGCGGCGGGTGGGGTGGGTGGGGTTCCCATTCCCGCCGCCTGACGCACGGCGCCGCTACCCCCCTGGGCCGTGCGCTCACCCGGGTGCCCTCCCTCAGGCATCGAGTCCCCGCAGCTCCTGGACCTCCTCGACGAGGGTGCCCGACACCGACGCCGTCTCGGCCGGATGCGTCGGCGGCACGGCGGCCCGTTTGGTGCGCAGCGCCCACCAGGCGTAGACGGTGAACAGCGCCCCGATCCCGAGCGCGACGGCGAAGTAGCCGGCGACGTAGTAGTTGGCGCTCGGCAGCAGGTAGGCGAGGATCACGGCCAGGCACCACATGACGCCGAGCACGGCGACCGGGATCAGCCAGCGCCCGAGGCCGAAGTGGTCGGGCGGGGCCTCGGGGATCCGTTTCTTGATGTGACCCCAGATGACACCGAGGATGGTGCTGCCGTAGGTGAAGTAGTAGGCCACGGCCGCCATCGAGACGATGCGGAAGATTTTTCCGGCGCCGGCGAGGTTGATGACGAGACACACGATCCAGAGCACGACGATCGCGATGATCGGCGTGCGGAAGCGGTCGTTGACCTTCGCGAGCTGGCTCGAGCCGGGCAGCATGCGGTCGCGCGAGACGGAGAAGATCAGCCGGGTGGCGACGGCGATGTTGGCGATGATGCAGCCCATCATCGAGCCGAAGGCGATGATCTTGAAGAGGAAGCCGATGAAGTCGCCGAGGTGGACGTCGACGATCCAGAAGATCGTGTTGGTCCGTTCCAGGGCGGGCGCGATCGGCCCCTTGATGGCGGCGACGAGCACCCACATCACGGCGAAGCCGGCGAGCCCGGAGACGACGACGGCGCGCAGCATCGCCTTGGGGGCGACCTTGCGCGGGCTCTTGGTCTCCTCGGCGAGGTCGGCGGAGGCCTCCCAGCCGAGCAGCGAGAGGATCGGCAGCAGGGAGGCGAGGATGTAGTTGACGAACGGCGTGTGCGCCCCGTTGACGGCGCCGGCGCCGTTGTTGTTGACGATGATCCCCAGGCCCTGGGTGTCTTTGAAGAAGAGCACGATGCCGACGACCAGCAGGATCGTGATGGCCCCCGTGCCGACGATCTCGGCCATGGCGAAGCCGTTGTTCATGCGGCTCGCGAGCCGGATGCCGACGATGTTCACGATGAAGCCCAGCGAGAGGGCGCCCGCCGACAGGTAGGCGGCGTTCTGTGGAGTGGCCGCCAGCCCGAGTTCGGGCGCGTAGACGGACCCCAGCAGGACGCCGATGGAGACGGCTCCGGTGGTGAAGGTGATGAGGCCGAAGACGGCCACGATCCAGCCGTAGTAGGGGCTCGTGATCCGGCTCGCCCACTGGTAGGCGTAGCCGGTGACGGGCACCCGGGCGGCCATGTGCATGAAGACGGCGAGCACCGGCATGATGCCGACGAGCGCCAGCAGCCAGAACCAGGTCGAGACGGCTCCGACCTGCAGCAGGACCGGCTGGAAGAGGCCGACGATGGAGCCGGTGATGGTGATCATCGAGAAGGCCAGGCAGAACGAGGTGAACGACGACATGGTGCGCCGCAGCCGCTGGCTGTAGCCGAACCGCGTGAGGTCGGCCTCGTCCGAGGACGCGCCGGCGGCGGTCGGTGCCCACGACGACGGCGCGTCGGTTGCAGACATCAGAGAATCTCCTCTCCCCGCAGGGTGATGACGGAGCCGGTGTCCACCAGCTCCTGGAAGTCCTCGCCGACGGCGACCATGGGCCCGGTGGAGGTGACTCGCTTCCAGGTCTCCCAGTCCTCGACGTCGACGTGCTCGACGATTGTGTAGGGGCTCTTGCCGTCGGGGTCGTGCACGGTGAACACCCGGTAGTCGCGGATCCCCGCGCAGCCCTTCAGCGTCGGCTGGTCGCGGTTGCGCGACCACTCGCGGTAGCGCTCGGGCGTGACGCCGTCGCGCAGCCGGTAGAGCAGAAAGAGCTTCATCGTCTGCCACCTCCGATTTGGTTGGCGTGGGCAAAGGCCGGCTCGCCGCCGTCGCTCGCCGCGGGAGGCGAGCCCGACGCGCGCGGGTCGCCGCTCATCGCCCCCGGCCGCGGGCCGGACGCGCGCGGGTCGCCGTTCGTCGCCCCGGGCCGCGGGCCGAGGACGCGGTGGAGCTGGTCGCGCATCAGCCGCAGGCCGGCGCGGGGGTCGATCGCGGGGCGGCCGAGGGCGAAGGCGGCGCGGGCGGCGCAGAGGGCGGTGTTGAATGGCAGCGGCAGATCGGGGGTCTCGCCGCAGGCGCGCAGGAACGACTCGCGGTCGGCTCGGTGGACGAGCTCGGGGTCGCAGTCGAAGGCCTGCGCCAGCAGCGCGAGGAAGTCGTGGCGGGAGAGGGCGTCGGGGCCGGCGGTGTTGTAGATGCCGTCGCAATCCTGGGCGATCAGCTCACAGACCCGCTGGGCGTAGTCCCAGGCGTAGGTCGGGCATTGGTAGACGTCGGGCGGCGCGGGCAGGGGCCGGCCGGCGCGCAGGTGCTCGACCCAGCGCAGCGCGAGGCTGGAGCGCTCCCAGACGTGCCGCGCGTGCGACTCGCCGGCGAGGGGCAGGGCGAGGTTGATTCCGTAGACGTTGGCGGGGCGGGTGATGAGCCAATCTCCGGCCCATTCCCGCACGGTCTGCTCGCAGGCGAGCTTGGAGCGTCCGTAGGCGTTGACGGGGTCGGTGGGGTCCTCCTCGCGCCAGCACTGGGTGGGGGGCCGGTCGCCGCCGAAGACCCAGTCGGAGGAGACGAGCACGTAGCGGGCGCGCACGACGCGCGCGGCGTGCAGGGTGTGCTCGGTGCCGAGCACGTTGATCGCGGCCAGCGCCGGCTCGTGCTGCAGGCGGCTGAGCTGGACGCTGGCGGCGGCGTGGACGAGGACGTCGGGCTCGAAGCGTTCGGCGAGCGCGACGCAGGCGTGGCGGTCGCCGATGTCGAGCCGGCTGGTGGCGCCTTCGCGCAGCTGCACCGGGACGCCGTGCCAGGTGCCGTGCACGGTCCAGCTCTGCTGGGCGGCGGCGGCGGCGAGGTTGGAGCCGATCAGTCCGCTGGCGCCGGTGACGAGCACGCGCATCAGATCACCCGAAGCGCTCTTCGCACTCGCTCAGGGTGCGGTCGAGGATGGCGCAGATCTCCCTGACATCGCCCTCGCCGATGGTGACGGCGGGCTTGAGCTTGAGGACGTTTCCGCGCGGCGGGGGGAACGTCGGCCCGGTGCGGCCGAGGATGAGGCCGTGCTCCAGCGCCCGGTGCAGGACCCAGTCGGCCTCCTCGTGGGCGTGCTCCTTGCTCGCCCGGTCGCGGACGAGCTCGACGCCGATCATGAGCCCGAGGACGCGGACGTCGCCGATCAGGGGGTGGCGCTCGTAAAGCTCGCCGAGCAGCCCGCCGAAGAGCTCGCCCATCCGCCGGGCGTTGCCGGGGAGGTCGTCGCGCTGCATGACATCGATCATCCGCAGGCTGGCCGCGGCGGCGACGGGGTGGCCGATCTCGGTGAAGCCGTACTCCCATGCGGCGAGCTTGGAGAAGCGGTCGTTGACGACGGTGGCGGACATCGGGAAGCCGCCGCCGAAGGCCTTGCCGAGGACGATCATGTCGGGCTCGACGCCGTAGTGGTCGACGGCGAAGAGCTCGCCGCAGCGCGACCAGGCGGTCTGGACCTCGTCGGCGATCAGGGCGCAGCCCTGGCGGTCGCAGATCTCGCGCAGGACCTCGAAGTAGCCGTCGGGCGCGGGCACCATGCCGCCGTTGGCCTGGAAGGGCTCGACGACGACGCCGGCGACGCCCCCTTCGGAGCCCTGGACGATCATGTCCTCGACGAAGCGGGCGCAGAAGAGGTCGCACGACGGGTAGCGCAGGCCGAAGGGGCAGCGGTAGCAGTTGAAGTTCGGCACCCTGACCTGGCGGGGGAGATAGCGGGAGAGCCCCTGCTTGGCGCCCTCGTACATCCCGGGGTGGGTGTAGGAGAGGGCGATGGTGGCGAAGGTCCGCCCGTGGTAGGCCTGGAAGAGGGAGACGAACTCGTCGCGTCCGGTGGAGCGCATGGCGAGGTGCATGGCGCCCTCCATGGCGTCGGAGCCGGTGACGCCGAAGAGCACTTTGTCCAGGGCGCCGGGCGCGAGCTGGGCGACCTTCTGGGCGAGCAGGGCGCGGGGCAGGGAGTTGTACATGGGCGCCGTCCACTCGGTGCGCGCGAGCTGGGCGATGGCGGCGTCGGCGATCTCGGGGTGGCGGAAGCCGAGGTTGACGACCCACTCCCCGGAGATGGCGTCGAGGTACTCCCTGCCGTCGGCGTCCCAGACGCGCAGCCCTTCGGCGTGGTCGACGGCGAGCGGCTCGTCGCCCATGGGCTTGATCTGAAAGCGCTCCGTCAGATCATTGATCTCCGCCTGGGAGCGGCTCCCCACCCCTCCCAGGCCATGCGGTGCCATGGCGCGAACCTGCCCTCTTCCCTGCCCGTCAGGGGCATTTCCCTGTGCCTGTCTTATCCCTGTCCCCGATGCGTCGCATGTGGCATGCCACACATCGCACTTGACAAGTTACGCGCTTTCGCGTTTATGTCAAGGACAAAAAGGAATCAGCTTTTGGACAGGATGTCCTACGGCGAGCGGGGGGACGAGGCCGTCGCCGGCCAGGCCCGGCGCGCCTATCCGGAGATCGGCTTGCGAGGACCCGGCGGCACGAACGCATTGGTGCCGTAGCGCGCGAACGGCACGGGGGCTCCGATCAGCCCGTTGTGCACCATCCAGCGCGAGAGCTCTTCGATGTGCGCCGGCTGCAGCGTGCCGAAGGGCACGGCGCCGGCGCCGGCGAACAGCGGCAGGTAGGCGTGCAGCGAGGCCGCCGTCAGGTGACGCGGCAGCGAGGGGTTCAGCCGCAGGAGGTCCCGCAGGCTGCGGGAGGGATCGCGCAGGGTGTCCTGGTAGCCGCGGACGGTCGCGGCGACGAAGTCTCGGACCAGCACGGGGTCGGAGGCGGCGAGGCCGCGGGTCGTGAAGGCGACGAGACCGGGGTAGGCGGGACCCCCCTCCCGGTCCAGCCAGAACGAGGTGATGGGATGCCCGGAGACCTGCAGGCCGACGCCGTCGTCGGGGATGAAGCCGGTGAAGGCGGCGACCTTTCCGCCGACGAGCGCCTGGGCGCCGTTGAAGCCGACGGTCACGACGTGGACCTTGGCGGGGTCGCCGCCGGCGTGGCTGACCTCGGTGTCGAGCACGGCGCGGTCGGAGGGGACGCCGGTGATGCCGACGGCGCGTCCCTGCAGCTGGGCGGGCGAGCGGAGGTGCTCGGAGGCGAGGCCGATGAGCCCGCCGAGGGGCCGCTGGACGATCGCCATGACGGCCTCCTCGCCGCCGCCGGCTGCGATGGCGGTGGCGACGTCGCTGCCGTCGGCGAGACCTAGCTGGGCGCGCCCGGCGTCGACGAGGCTGAGCGGTTCGGCGGTGGCGCTGGGCTGCACGACCTGCAGCTCGATGTTCTCGCGCCGGTAGTAGCCGGCGGCGAGCGCCCGGTAGATCCCGGCGTGGACGGCGTTGGGCGTGAAGTCGAGGATCAGCGTCGCCTTCGTCCGCCGGGGCAGCGGGGCGGGCAGGCCGGACGCCGAGACGGTCGCCGTCGTGGCCGCCCCGGGGCGCGTCGCCGGGGCTCGAC